>Ga0302319_10000534_pt1 | contig 85995 bp, 68 predicted proteins | sample Bog_T0_2_FD_203319 | JGI IMG/M metagenome (GOLD analysis project Ga0302319, IMG submission 203319) | Peat permafrost microbial communities from Stordalen Mire near Abisko, Sweden - Bog_T0_2 | ecosystem: Environmental > Terrestrial > Soil > Wetlands > Peat | place: Sweden: Abisko, Stordalen Mire...
CGATTTTGACGCTGGTCCTGTTCGCGCTGTTCATGTTCGGACTCGCCTTCGTGCTGGCAAATCGCCGCACGACGAAGCCAGCAGCCTAAGAAGAGTCGTTGGTCTTTTGTCGCGGGTCGTTCGTCGTTAGTTTAGTTCGTTGGCATTTCAGATTTCCAGGGAACCGCATGAAAGCTTCCATCGGCACGGCCAAGCGAACGACGAACGACGAGCGACGAACGACGAACCACAAACGACGAACGACGCCCCTATGCCCCTAGACATCCTCGCTCTGGCCGCTCACCGCGACGACGTGGAACAAACCTGCGCCGGCACTCTTCTCAAAATGGCCGAGCGAGGATACCGCACCGGCATCCTCGACCTCACACAAGGCGAGATGGGCACACGCGGCACCGCCGAAGACCGCGCCAACGAAGCCTCCGAAGCCGCACGCATCCTGAAGGTTTCCTGGCGCGAAGCACTCGATATCCCCGACGGACGCGTCGAGAACACCTGGGAAAATCGCCTCAAAGTCGTTCGCGTCCTGCGCGAGCAGCGCCCGCGGGTTCTGATCCTTCCCTACTGGCAGGGACGCCATCCCGATCACTACACCGCGTCAATCCTCGGATATGAAGCCAGCTTTCTCGCCGGACTCGCCAAGTTAGGCACAGCTCTCAACTCTGAGCCGTCAGTCCTCACCGATCCCAAGGCGGTTGCCGCCCCGCCCCATCGCCCCTTCAAAATTATCTATGCGAGCCTCTACTACGATGTTCGGCCTACCTTCGTCGTGGACATCACCGATCAATTCGAAACTCGCCTCGCCTCGCTCATGGCCTACAAGTCGCAGTTCACCGATCAGGAAGCGGGCAGCGGAATCTTTCCCGCGCATCAGGAAATTCGCGCCCGCGTGGAATCCATGGCTCGCCACTACGGCCTGATGGCCGGCGTCACTTACGCCGAACCCTTCGTGCAAAAAGAAATTGGACTCGTGGACGACGTCATGGCCATTCCCGTCAAGTCCATCTAAACGAGAATTCGCCGACCCCCTACAATATTCCCACCCCTCAATCGTCTACACCTGTAGATGAAAGACGTAGCGAGCCCAATCTGGACGAGGGCGCAGATTACCGAGCCAAGAATCGAGCGGATGAGCCTCGAACAGGACGAGCGGATCTCCGATGTGGTCAAGCGGGATCAACCACGTCTGCGGAATTTCATTCGCCGCCGTGTCCCTGACCCGCGCGACGCCGAAGACGTTCTGCAGGAGGTCTTTTACGAACTGGTGGAAGCGAACCGTCTGCTAATGCCGATCGAGCACGTCACGGGATGGCTCTACCGCGTGGCTCGCAACCGCATCACCGATCTCTTCCGCAAGAAGAAGCCGGAGAACTTCAGCGACGTCATTTCGGACGGCGACGCCAGCAACGAAGACGACTTTCTGCAGCTAGAAGACTTGCTGCCTTCGCCCGATGCCGGACCCGACGCTCTTTATGCTCGGAGCGTGCTTCTCGACGAACTCGAATTCGCCCTTGACGAGTTGCCCGACGAACAGCGCGAGGTCTTTGTCGGCCATGAATTGGAAGGCCGAAGCTTCAAAGAGATGTCTGCGGAAACCGGAGTCGGCGTAAATACCCTGCTGGCGCGCAAACGCTACGCCGTGCTCCATCTGCGGGAACGCTTGCGCGGAATTTACGACGAATTCACGAAAACGTGAGTTTCACCAAAGCCCAACTTGACGACCGTACGACTTTACGCAATACGAGGAGACTGAATATGAGAAAAAAATGGTTTTTCATCGCCCCGGCAGCCATTGTCGGGATCGTTCTCTTTACTTTCATTGGCGGGGAGCTGGTCCTGCAGCTGTGGAACTGGCTGCTCCCAACGCTCTTTGGCTGGCGCCAACTGACGTTCTGGCAAGCCATCGGAATGCTCGGGCTCTGCCGCATTCTTTTCGGCAACATCGGTGGCCGCGGCTTCCGCGGCTCCAGATTCCGCGGACGCATGGCCGAGCGCTGGGAAAGCATGACTCCCGAGGAGCGCGAAAAATTCCGTCACGGCATGCGTGGCCGCTGCGGTCAAGCCATTCCGGCTACCGAAACCAAAGCGCCGTAAATCTGGCGCCGCAAAAAAACCCGTCCAAGATTGCCTTGGACGGGCCATTTTTTCGAACAGCCAAGCTTTTTATTGCCCGCCGCTCGCTGCCTGCTGCTTGACCTCCGCTTCGGTCTGATCCGCAGCCTGCTGCTGTTCTTGGAGCGTCTGGGCCGCCGTCGTATCCGGAGCCGGTGGCGGTACATCCGACGCAACCGTGCTGGTGTCGGGCGCCTTCGGAATGCCGCCCGTCCCCTGCTTCTTCGCCAGTTCGCCGAGACCGCTGTTCACCTGCTCCGCGAAGTGGTTCTGCATCTCCTGCAAGTCGTCCACCTTCACCGCGACGGTTTGTCCAGAGGCGCAGTCTGACTTCTTGCTCGCCGATACGCTGGCGTTGACCATGTTGTCATTATCCGGAGTATCCGTGAGCCGCGTCAGAACGTCGCCCGCCGTGAGACCGCATTCCTGCCCGTTTGCTGTTACGGAGAGGTCGCTGTCCACAACAAAGGTCCGTCTCGCCGGATCCAGCGCCGGAGGAACCTGGTCGTTCGAGTTGGAGGCCGTCGGTGCGGCCCCGCCGCCATCCGATCCGCCACCGTTATTACTATTATTGTTCTGCCCAGCCTGCGCCTCCTGCTCGGCCAACTGCGCTTTCACCTCATCGGCAATCGCTTGTTTGACCTCGGGAGTCATCCCGATCGTTCCCGAACCGGATACCGGGGCCGCGTCTCCGGCACCCTGGTTTGCCGCCATATCATCCGCCGCCGCTTCCTGCCGTGCCGCGTACGATGCTTCCAGGTCCGCCGCAATCAGGTAGTCCGTCAGCCAGAACGCCGGAGAAACATAAGAAGGATACGGTGCGAACCATCCGCCATAGTACCCATACCACGGCGATCCGCCCCAACCCCAGCCTCCGACTCCAATTCCCCAGAACACCGGGAATCCCCACGGGTGATAGCCCCATGCATAGAATCCCGGGTGATACCACACACCCGGATAGAAGCCAAAATAAGCATGCCCATGCCAGTTGTATCCGCGGTACACGCCGGAATAGTAATGTCCATTGTGATAGTACGTCCGCGAGTAATAGGCGTGGCCGCCGCGATTCATATAAGGACGCTGCACATAACCGCCATTGCGCCCCGTGTTCACCACGCGCGCCCCGTTGTGCATGCCCACAACCGTACGGCCGCCATGCAGCCCGTGATTAATCTGCATTCCGTTCCGATTCACGGAACGAATCTGTCCATTTCTGCGGATGTTCGCCGTTCCGCCACCGCGCAAAGCGACGTTTCTGGTTCCCGCCGGAGTGTGCCCACCCCCTGCTGCTCGGCCTCCGCCCACTCCTGCGCGACTTCCCGCACCGCCCGCGCGTCCAGCGCCCGCATTCGCCCCACGTCCGGCGCCTGCGCCAGCATGGGATCCACCCCCTGCGGCATGTCCCCCACCCGCTCCTGCATGATTGGCATTCCCACTATGTTGCCCGCCACCTTGATTCGGATGGCTATTTCCCGCAGCATGTCCGCCGCCCGCCGCCTCATGGTTACCGGCCTGATGGTTGCCAGACTGATGATTCGCCGCCGGATGACTTGCCTGCGAGTGCTGTCCGCCGCCGCCCGCATGTCCTCCCTGATTCGCGTTATGCGCCGGTGCCGGATGCGACGCCGCATGGCCCCCGCCGGAACTATGACCCTCGTTCTTCGGAGGTCCACCCGCAGCAGCCACCGCGGTTACACTAAGAAGAATCAGCAAGGCCGACCAGCTCGGCAGGACGTACTTTCTAAGATCGCTCAATTTCATAACGCTCCTCTTCAATTTGGCCAGCCATGGAGCCGGCAAGAGCTAGACCCGTGCTCATAAACCCAACCCGCACCATTAAGTTTCGCGCAAACCTGTACTTTACAGCAACTTGATCCCCGCCGTGTGACCCCATCGAGCCGTGTTGCCCCTTCGAGCCGGGTGGCCCGCCCTATCGCGAAGCGAAGGGCGGGGAAACTTTCGCCTCAACTCAGACGATAAAAGTTTGTCATCCCGAACGAAGTGAGGGATCCGCGGTTGACTCTGTTTGATGTTGTCATCCTGAGCGCAGCGAAGGACCTGCTTCAACCCTATCATCGAGCCAGCATTCTCCCCCACTCTGTCATCCCGACCGCAACCGATCATCGCAAAGCGATGATCCGTGGAGTGGAGGGACCTTGTGTTTTCATCCGCAATAAACGCGTCCCAAAGATTGGGCCTGGAGCAGCTTTCGCCACTACCTCACCGGAGAAGAAGGAACCGTCGAAATCGAATCGCACCGGACCGCAAAGAAGCGCGAAGCCCTCGGCCTTTTTCCGACGGTTCAACTGCCGGGCTCAACTCAGACCCCGCCCTTCGCTTCGCGATAGGACGGCCCACCCGCAGTTATTGACGCGGATGCGGTGCCGCCGCAATAGGCGCGAGCGTCCGGTCATCACGATCACCTCCGGAGCAGGCTTGGCGTCACTCGGCGCCAGCCTCAACGGCACTATAATACTCAGTTCCTTATCTTGTTCTTTTATAAAGAGGCGCGACACGATGCCGACTCATACCGAAGCCATCCCATCCCCGACTAAGACCCGCACCGAATCCGACAGCATGGGCACGATCGAAGTTCCGGCGCATGTTTACTGGGGAGCCCAGACGCAGCGCTCGCTGCTGCATTTCAACATCGGACGCGACGTCATGCCGCCCGAGCTGGTTCACGCCTTCGGCACGCTGAAAAAAGCTTGCGCGCTGGTCAATCAGGATCTCGGCAAACTTTCCTCCAACCTGGCGAAGCTCATCGCACAAGCCGCCGACGAAGTCATTGCCGGAAAACTCGACGACCAGTTTCCGCTGCGCATCTGGCAAACCGGCAGCGGCACGCAGACCAACATGAATGTGAACGAGGTCATCTCCAACCGTGCGATCGAGATTGCCGGCGGAGAACGAGGCTCGAAGAAGCCCGTCCATCCCAACGATCACGTCAACATGTCGCAATCGTCGAACGATACCTTTCCCGCCGCAATGCACATCGCTGCCGCCGAGCGCGTGAAGAACGCGCTGATTCCCGCGATCAAGACCGTGCGCGACGCCATTGCCGCGAAAGCACGCGAGTTTGACAGCATCGTAAAGATCGGCCGCACTCATCTGCAGGATGCTGTCCCGCTCACCGTCGGCCAGGAGTTTGGCGGCTGGGCCAATCTACTCGACCGCGACATCCAGCGTCTGGAGCTGGTTCTCGACGGCCTCTACGATCTCGCTATCGGTGGAACTGCGGTCGGTACGGGGTTAAATACCCATCCCGAATTTGCCGAGCGCGCCGCCGCAAAAATCGCCGAGCTGACGGGACTTCCCTTCCGCTCGCATCCCAACAAATTTGCCGCGCTTTCCGCGCACGATGAAATCGTCTTCGCGCAAGGCGCCATGCAAACGCTCGCCGCGTCATTGATGAAGATTTCGAACGATATTCGCTGGCTCGCTTCCGGCCCGCGCTGTGGACTCGGCGAATTAGTGATTCCCGAGAACGAACCCGGATCGTCCATCATGCCCGGCAAAGTGAATCCCACGCAGTGTGAAGCGATGACCATGGTCTGTGCCCAGGTTCATGGCGCGACCGCTGCCGTCGGATTCGCCGGATCGCAAGGCAACTTCGAGCTCAACGTCTTCAAACCCGTCATCATTTACAACTTTCTGCACTCCGTCACGTTGATTACCGACGCTTGTCACGGATACGTCGAGTACATGATCAACGGCATCGAAGTCGATCGCGCGAAAGTCGATTACTACGTCAAAAATTCGCTGATGCTGGTCACGGCGCTCGCTCCTAAAGTCGGATACGACAATGCCGCGAAAATCGCCCATACCGCGCACGTCGAGCACTCCAGCCTGCGCGAGGCCGCAGTCAAATTGGGCCATCTTACCGGCGAAGAGTTTGACGCGCTGGTGAAGCCGGAGAAGATGACCCATCCGTAAAAACGTCTTTCGATTCGTCGTCGATAAAGCCGTTCATAAATAACGTCGTTGATAAGTTGATAATGAAGATAAGAAATTCTCCACGTCACGGTTTTTCGACGCGCTTCCACTCGCCATCAGAAGATTTCGCCCAACGCTCGCCGCGCATATCGAGCCATTCGCCTTCCGGTTGATCGGACTTCGGCTCAGAGCCAAGACGCAGAACGTTTCCGTCCAAATCCTCGATCTGCATCTCGTAAGCCCACTCGTAGTTGGTTGGTGGATTCCGCACGTTCGCTCCCTTCGCCTGATATTCGCGGAACAAAGCGTCCGCATCTTCGACGCCAATCCAAACCCACGATCCAAGATGTCCCTGATCGCCGACGCTCAGAAAGATGTGGCATTTCCCACGCGAAACCGAAGCGAAGAACGGCCCTTGCCAGTCGATCTTGAAGCCGAGTTTCGCCACGTAATATTCGAGGCTAGCCGATAAATCCGTCACTCGCAGGATCGGATTCATCCCTTCAAAACCCGTCATCTCCGGTGTGTCACCCTGAGTCATACGATTCCGTCGCGCCTCCTTGCGGTTACAACAGTAACGAACCTCGACACTTCCTCGTTACGAAGAGACGTAGACCCGACCTATCATTTTAAGCTGAGATTCATGGACTCTCACTGGTTCCATTGGCGATCGCTCCTATGGCTATGTCTCAGTTGGACATCGGCGATGGCAATCACCTCCAAACCCCACCCGATTCCCTCGCACACGCCGATCATCGAGGATTCTAACGGAAACGTAACCTGCCGTTATCGCCTCGCAGGCATGCAATCGGATTTCGCGACCACAACATCCCACGAGATCCATTATGCCAATTTGCCCGCAGGCGAATATACCGTAGAAGTCCGCTGCGATTCGCCGCAACTCGGACAACCAGAGTCGGCTTCCTATTCCTTTACCGTCCTCGCTCCTTGGTGGCAACGCTGGTTGGTCGAGATTATTGGCGCTTGCGGCGTGGTTTTGCTGGTCGTTGGTATCGTCTGGACCCGTCGCCGCGACCGCCTGCAGAACGAGCGCCTGGAACGCGCCGTCGCCGAACGCAGCGCCGAACTGGCGAAGGCGAACCGCGAATTGCAGGAAGCCTCGCTCTGCGATCCGCTAACCGGAATGCGCAATCGCAGGTTCTTCCATACCATGATCGCCGCCGACGCCAGTCAGGCAATGCGCGCTTATCGTGGGTCCGAAGTCTATGGCCGCGATCACCGCGACCTGATCTTCTTCTTCGTCGACATCGACCACTTCAAAGCAGTCAACGACGAGTTTGGACATGACGCTGGCGATCGCGTGCTGGTGCAGATCGCCCAGCGCCTCAATCGCGTGGTCCGCGAATCCGACTTCCTGATCCGTTGGGGCGGAGAAGAATTCCTGGTCGTCTGCCGCGCCGCTGATCGCGGCGACGGCGCGCTGCTCGCCTCGCGCATCTTGAAGGCCGTCAACCGGGAAGACTTCGATCTCGGCAATAACCGCCAGCTCGCGCGCTCGTGTTCGGTCGGATGGGCCGCGTTTCCGTGGCTTCCGCCCGCCTGTTCTGACCTGTCGGTGGATGAAGTGTTGCGACTAGCCGATCGCGGACTCTATTCCGCCAAACAGAACGGCCGTAATCAAGCGGTCGGCCTTGTGCCCGCTGCGGATGTGGCATCGCTCGTCCCTGCTGCGCTCTCCGCGCCGGTCGGAATGAATCCGCGAGCGAAGTATTCGACGGTGGAACAACTATTGGCCGACGATCTCATCCGCGAAATCTGCACGCGGAGCGATACCGCCAAAGCGGCGACGGCCTAAACTTCAGTTTGCGCAGCTGTAACTCCGCATTCCTCTCAGTTCTTCTTCAGAAAACGCCGCCGATTGAGGTGTGTCGAGGCTGTGGGCTCGATGTCGTCGTACTTCAGCACGCTGATCGAGCCGTCCACTTCGAGCGTAGCCAAGGCCGCCTGTTTGTAGGTGGAGACGCCGTGCTCGCGCAGCGAGCGTTCCAGTTCGTCCATGCTGACGTGCTCTTTGGCCATGTTGGCTTCAAGAACCTCGCCGTCGTGGATAAGCAGTGTGGGTTGTCCCTGAATGTATTTCCGGAAGCGGCGATTGCCGCCGGACAGTTCGGCGACCAGATAATTCAAAACAAGCAGTGTAGTCGCCGCGACCGCGCCTCCGGCAAGGGACGTGTCGGGACCGGTCATGGCGTTTTGCACAGAGTTCGAAAGCAGCAGCAAAAGGGTCAGGTCGAACGGCGTCATCTGCCCGACTTCCCTCTTGCCGCTGAGCCGGATTCCAGCCAGCACGAGAAGGTAGATGACTCCGGTGCGGAGTGCAATTTCGAGCAGCGTATGGGCGTTCGCCGGCAGCATGATTGTCTTTGTCCGAAGTCAACTCAGATTCGCCCAGGCAACGACCAGTCTTGCGTCCCAGCCCGCCTCTACCGATCGATTTTTATGCAGCCGACTTCGCCGCCATCGCCCTTACTGCGCGGGGGAAGCGGTGATCGGGACTGGCGCATTTTTGGGCGTGCTCAGGTAGCCGGTGATCTTGTTCTTATCCACCGTCCAGACGACAAGTTCGTAGAGCATGTGATCCCGTCCGGTATAGAACTGCACCGGCTCGCTCTGGTTCTTGTCTTTCTTTTCGATGGTCTTGTCGTCGGCCGTGACGTTGAGCGTGTACTTGCCCCGTTTCGGGTCGGTCTTCTTCAATTGCAAAGCGACCGTGGAGAAGGCCTGCGGCTTGGCGCCCTTCAGCAAGCTGAATTCGTAATATTGCCGGTCGCCCTTGTGTTTAAGGGCTTCGAGGTCGGCGCGGGTATTGGCAATCAGCCCGCTCTGTTGTCCAAGATCGCCGATGGTGCTTTGCAATTTGGCGATGGTGGATTCGAGCGAGGCCTTGGTGGCGGCTACGTCGGTTTTCACTCCACCCACGTCGCTTTTTACCGATCCCACTTCCCCGGCGACGGCGCCGACGTCTTTCTTTTCTTCCGCAGCCTGCGCGGCAATTTTTGCGGACGCGATTTGTTGCTGATGCTGCAGATCAGCGGCGCGGAGGGCAAGTTCTTTTTTCGTCATGCCCAACTGCTGCGCCAGAGTTTCGGAATCGGCTTCCGCGGACTGCATCCGCTTGGTCAGGTCGCCAATCTGTTTCTGGCTCGTGTCCTGATCCTGAGTGAGCTTTTCGAGCTTTGTGTGCTGGTCGTAGATGAAGAACGACGAGGCGCCAACGTAGGCGACGGCCAGCGCGATGAGGATCCACTTGCCGGCGTTGCTCTGCGGCTCGGGGTGATAGACGGTCGCTTGCTCACCTTCGGACATAGTTTGGCTCCGTTTGAAGTTGAATTGGACTGAATAGCCTATTGTTTGTGAGATGTCGCGCGCTGTCAATTGCGTTTCAGGTACGAGGACGGAGGTAACTTGCGTCTAGAATGGTGCCGTGAAGAGCTGGGACGCAATCGTAATCGGGGCGGGAATTATCGGGCTTTCGCTCGCGATTGAACTGAACAAGCAAGGCCTCCGCGTGCTGATCGTCGAAAAGGGCGAACCGGGCCGCGAGGCATCGTGGGCCGCGGGAGGCATGCTGGCGGATTTTCCCCTGGAAATGCCGCCCGCACTCCTGGAATTGGCGAGGACCAGCGCGCGAATGTATCCCGAATTTGTCCATGAACTTGAGGATGAGTCGGGGCTGAAAATCGATCTGCGGGCGGAAGGAACGCTTCTCTTTGTGGAGCAGGCGGTTGATTCGATCAGCATCGAAGGCTATCCCGAAGCCCACGGATCGGCCGAGCGTTGGCAAGAACTGGAACCCGCCCTACGAGGATCAGCGGTGGCGGCTCAAGGGCTCGTCGGCATTTACTTAAGTGAACGATGCGTCGATCCGAGGGATCTGACCTCAGCCGCACTGGCGGCAGCGCGGCACCGTCAAATTGATTTTTCTTCCGGAGATCAGGTGTTGGAGGTCGAGGTTAGCGACGGCAGAGCATGCGGCGTTCGCACCAACAAGACGCGCTTTGCTGCGGGCATGGTTGTCAACTGCGCGGGCGCGTGGGCCGGGCAGGTCGGCCCGCATCCCTTTCCGACCCGTCCGGTTAAAGGACAGATGTTGTGCGTCGTTCTGCCGGAAAAAGAGATGGTGCGCCACGTGATTCGAACGCCGGAAGTGTATCTGATTCCGCGCAGCGATGGCCGCATGCTGATCGGGGCCACCGCTGAGGAAGCGGGGTTCGACAAACAAGTTGTACCGGAAACAATTCTGAAACTACGCCAAGCGGCCATCGATCTGGTACCGCGCTTATCGGAGGCGCGGATTCTGGAATCATGGGCGGGGCTACGTCCCGGAACTCCGGACAAGCTGCCGATTCTGGGTTCGACCGGGACGCCGGGCTATTTCGTCGCGACCGGCCATTTTCGCGATGGCATTCTGCTGGCGCCGGTCACCGCGGGAGTGATGTCGCGGTGCATGGTCGGGCAAAGCACGCAGCTTGATCTGACGAAACTATCGGCGAACCGCTTTTCGATTTAGACATCCTTCTGAACAGCTCTTGATCGTCAGCCCAGCGAGCGCCGGCTGCGGGTATATACTGAATCGTTTTCCGCAATTATTTCGAGTAAGGATTAGCCCCAACGGGGCCAGAAAGGCAATTCATACATGGCTTCTCCGGCAGTCGATTTTGCCCGCAAGAATCAGCCGCGTTTTCTAGACGAACTCAAAACTCTCCTCCGCATTCCCAGCGTTAGCACCCTCGAAGAACATAAAGGCGACGTGCAGAAGGCAGCAGAATTTGTGGCCGACGAGCTGCGCCGCATCGGAATGGAAAACGTCGAGATCATACCCACCAAGGGTCATCCTTTGCTTTATGCCGACTGGCTGCATGCGGCGGGCGAGCCCACCGTCTTGATGTATGCCCATTACGACGTTCAGCCGCCCGATCCGGTCGACGAATGGCACACGCCTCCTTTTGAACCGACGGAGCGCAACAACAACATTTACGCGCGCGGCGCGGTCGACGACAAGGGCCAGCTTTGGATGGAAGTGAAGGCGCTCGAATCGCTGATGCAGGCGCACGGCGGCAAACTGCCGATCAACGTTAAAGTGATTTTTGAAGGTGAAGAAGAGGTTGGCGGTGAATCGATTGCGGCATATGTGCGCAAAGAAAAGGCCAAGTTGAAGTCCGACTTCGCGCTCGTCTGCGATACCGAACTGTTTGCGCCGAATCTTCCTACTCTATGCGTCGGACTGCGCGGCTTGGTCTACACGGAGATCGAAGCCGTGGGAGCGAAGACCGATCTGCACTCCGGCATGTACGGTGGGGCGGCGCCGAATCCGCTTTTTGCGTTGATCGAGATCATCAGCAAGCTCAAGGACTCCAAGGGCAAGGTTTTAATTCCCGGTTTCTATAGCAAAGTGAAAGCTCCCAGCAAAGATGAATTGAAGGCCTGGAAGCGGCTGCCCTTCAACGAAGAACACTATCGCAAGTCGGAAGTCGGCTCGAAGGTGTTGACGGGCGAGCCGGGATTTTCGGTGCTTTACCGGACGTGGGCGCGTCCAACGCTCGAAGTTCACGGTATGCCGGGAGGCTTCGTCGCGCCGGGGGCCAAAACTGTGATTCCCGCCAAAGCTTCGGCCAAGGTTTCCATGCGCCTTGTACCCAACCAGGATCCGACCGACATTCTGAAGCGTTACACCGACTTCGTCAAGAAACTCACGCCGAAGGGCATCGACATCAAGATCAAAGTTTGGAGCAAAGGTCCCGCTGCGGTCGTCGGAACCGAAAATCGCTTCATCAAAGCCGCCACCGAGGCGCTGCACGACACCTTCAAGAAGGAAACAGTATTCATCCGCTCTGGCGGCTCCATTCCAATCGTGACGGACTTCCAGGACGTGCTGAAAATTCCGTCCGTGATGATGGGCTTCGGCCTTCCCGACGACAACCTGCATGCGCCCAACGAGAAGTTCCACATACCGAATTTTCATCGCGGAATCGAGACGATTTGTTTGTTTTTCGAGAAGTTGGGCTAATCGCGAACCCTCCCGGTAATCCCCAATCCCGCGCCTTCAGGTAAAATGAAGGATTGAGGATCGTGCTCATGCGTTCACGGGTTTTGTGGTCGGCACTACTGTTTACAATGGTCGCAATGGTATCGGCTCCGTGGCTCCAATCCGAGTCGGAGGCAGGGGTTCCGCAATTCCACGATGGTGCTCCGGCAAAAGGCGAAAAGCTTCCTCCAATTCTGACCAAGGATCAGCTTTGGGGATCGAATGCCCAGTTCCCGTATCAGACCCATGCTTATGAACTGGCGGCGAAAATCCCGAATGTTCTTTACCAGCAACCCTGCTATTGCTACTGCGATCGCAGCATGGGACACAAGAGCTTGCACAGTTGCTTCTCAGGCACACACGGCGCGGAGTGCGGCACTTGCCTCAAAGAGCTCTATTACACATACTCGATGAATAAGCAGGGTAAGACCGCACGCCAGATCCGCGCTGGCATCATCAATGGAGACTGGAAGACAATTGATCTCAACACGGCGGCCAGCATTAACTAGCCGATCAAACTGAAATTGACCAGAGAATGCAACGAATCGGAAGGACGACAAGAGGTTGTCTCCAGGTCTCGGCGGTGAAGGTTCTGAAGGTAGCTGTTGTTCGAAGTTCCTAATCTCAATTCTGAATAAGAGGCGGTTTGATGGCGCTAAAAGTAGCCCCCAAGCAAAAAATTACCGAAGATCCACGACACGTACAGGCGGTGCAGAGCTATGAATCCGGGCTCCGCGCCTTGCAAGAACGCAAGTTTGACAAGGCCAAAGGACACTTGCAGAAGGTCCTGGCCGGCCCGAACAAGTCCTTGGTCGACCGGGCGCAGGTGCATATTCTCACCTGCGACAAGTACCTCGACACTCCCGCCCTGCAATTCAAGACGACGGAAGAACACTACGATTACGCGGTTTCTTTGATCAACGCAGGCGACTATGTGGCCGCGCGCGAGCACCTCGAAAAGTTGCTTAAAGAGGACTCGAAGGCGGAATTCGTGCTTTATGGACTCGCCGCGTTGCATTGTTTGACCGGTCACATCGACGAATCGCTCAAGATGTTGAATGAAGCGATTCAAATCAAGCCTTCTCTTCGCTTTCAGGCGCGCAACGACACCGATTTCCAGAACCTGGCGGAAGATCCGCGCTTTACCGAACTGCTCTATCCGGATCCGGGTTCGGCCGAAGGCGAACCCGAGGAAGAAGAAACAAGCGCCTACTAGGGCGCCTGCGTATCGCCAGTAATCCCTCAACTGAGGGATTGGATCAGTCATCGCAATCGCAGTCACCCGATCATGCAGCGACGAGAACGATCCAATAGTTAGGCAGTATGTTTTCCCACTTTAAGACAAGCTCTTCGCAAGCCGGCAAGGCTGGCCCCGAACTGCGCGTGGTCGCAATCGGCGGCGGCACCGGCCTTTCCACTCTGCTTAAAGGGCTGAAACGCTACGTCACCCTCCCATCGGAAAGCACACTCGGCGGTTCGACGATCCGTGAACTCTGTGGTGTCGTCACCGTAAGTGACGATGGCGGATCGAGCGGCCGCTTGCGGAAGGAATTTAACATGCTTCCGCCGGGCGACATACGGAATTGTATTGTCGCCCTGTCCGAAGATGAGGCGCTGCTCTCGCGATTGTTTCAGCACCGTTTTCAGAAGGGCTCCGGCCTCGAGGGTCACAGCTTCGGTAATTTGTTCCTCGCCGCACTTACTTCCATCACGGGAGACTTTGCCGAGGCGGTCCGGCTTTCGTCCGAAATTCTTTTGACGCGCGGCCATATTTATCCCGCCACCATGTCAAGCGTGGAGTTGGAAGCGTTCTTTGAGGACGGCAGCACGGTGCTCGGCGAGACTCGCATCACCGCCAGCAAAGGCAAAATCAGAGAACTTCACCTCGTCCCTCCCGACGTCGAGCCGCTTCCTCAAACCTTGGCGGCGATTGCCGCAGCCGATTTGATTACCATCGGGCCTGGGTCACTTTTTACCAGCCTGATTCCGAATTTGCTGGTGCGGGGCATCCCCGAAGCCATTGCTAAGTCATCTTCCATTAAAGTATTTATTTGCAATCTGATGACCCAAGTGAATGAAAGCCTTAGTTTAACCGCGTCCGATCACATTCGCGCTCTTAATAAGCACGCCGGCGTGCAGCTTTTTGACTACGCCCTGATGAACCAAAAAACAGCGTCTGACGAGATGAAAGCGAAGTACGCTCTCGAAGGAGCCTCGCAGATCGTCTTCGATCTCGATGCAATCGAGGGGCTCGGCGTGTGTCCTCTCCTCGGCAACTATTTGGAAGAAGGCACCGTGGCGCGACATGCCACCGACCAGGTCGCCCGCGATCTGATGACTTTGATGGCGCAAGCGCCAAAACGGCAGATGGTCCGCGGGTAAGGTTCTTGGTGGGCCCGTTCCACTTTTCTTTCTTTTACCGTAGGTTTTCCCGCCGCCTTGTCTGAAACCGCTAGGCGTGCGCGCGTTGCGTGTGGTGTTTCTTCGCCGCTTCCAAGCGCAGTAACAGCATGTAGAGCACGATTCCCACGTTGACAACAATCACCACCACGCGGAACCATGTGACGCGGTGCATTAGATCGGCGACCTCGAAGGGAATGTAGATCGTTCCAGAGGCGATGGCCAGCCATTCCGCCCACGGCCGCACGTACCACAAACCGTAGGCCTCCACGAGTCGCAAAATCACATAGACCGCTGCGACGACCGCAATCTTCCACAACCGTATATCGCTCAATCGATAGACGAGATCAATGAAAATTCCCACGTAGTGGCGGTGGGGGTTTACATGGAAGAACTCCAGCAGGCTCTCAGCGACTCCCCAGATATCGTGGTGGCGCATCGAGAGCACGCCCAAGCCGGCGAGAACGACAATCACCCCCTTGCTGAATTCGAGGGTCGCAACCGTGCGTACGCCCTTAATGTGGGCAGGATCGTGAACCTTGGGATGAGGGAGTATGGGATGCATTGAGCGAAAAGCGATTGTCGATATCCAGCGTCAGCCCGCAGATTCATTCTAAATGGGCGGCCTTGCGTGCGTGTGAAAACTCTGGTGCTGGCGATCCGGCGCAGCAGCTGTAAGCGAACTTCTTCGCAAATCAGGAAGCTCTCTTCAATCCGCCGCCCCAGTCTTAACCTTGCTCGCGGACACTGGCCCGCAACTCCTCCACAATTTCCTGCGCGGCCTTGTGGGCGGTTTCGCCCTGCGTGACGTCGAACGAGATGGCGCCAACGCGGGCGTGCCCGCCTCCGCCATAGCGCTCGCAAACCCGGGCAAGATTGACAGCCGGTTCGCGTTTCGACCATGGATTCGATCCCACCGAAACTTTCACGCGAAAAGAACTCTTGCTCAGACCGACGCTGTAGACCGAATCAGGGTGCAGGTAATACGGGATGAACTTGTTATAACCCTCCAGGTTCAGGTCGGTAATGTCGAAAAAAATCGTGCCGTCTCTTTCGACGGAGCGGTCGCGCAAGATGCCGATGGACCGTTCGTGCCGTTCCAGCAGCGGTGGCAGGACGGCCTTAACGAAAGGTTGTTCTAGAATCTCAGCCAGAGGATGATAGGCGAGCAGCGGAATCATGTTCTTCACAAAATCGCGATCACTGGACGCCTCGATCGCCATGGTCAATCTCATTGCGGGCGCTGCCATTTCCACCGCCGACTTGGCGCTCTCATACTTGGCACTGTCAACGATGTCGGTCCAGTGCACCAGTTCGGCGACCGGCTTCGGATCGAATCCAAAGTTCTGCTCGGCGATCATCGCGATAAAGCTGGTGCACGATTTGAAATCCGGGTCGTAGAACTTACGGTTGCTCTGCTCCCGCTCGAAATGCGCCGCATCCGCCGGCGAAAGAAACGCGCTTTCGTGATGATCGAACCACCAGGTAATTTTTGGCGAACTGGAGTACTTGAAATCCACGATGGCATTCTCGTCGCCATCGAACTCCTTCTCATCAAAGAGCGCGCCCGCGCGATGCAGCAAGCCGGTGTAGACGAAGTCCACTTCGCCGCGGATGCGTTCCCGGTAGAAGCGCGAGAACAGAGCCGCCGAACTGGCTCCGTCAAAGCATTTGTCGTGATAGAACACCCGTACTCGCAAATTGGCTTCCCTTTCGCGCCTTGCTTTTCGTTTCTCTGGACCTGAAAACAGCTGGAGTTGCTGGTTTGGCAACTTAGGCCAAGCAGAAGATCATAAACTACGCGGGGCACTTGGGACGAATACGCAAGAACTGTAGAGTAAATGCGAGGTCACTTTCTCCTTCGCCGGATGCGGAAGTCGAAACTCACCACTCCATTTTGATCACGCAGCGCGACGATTGAGATATTCCGCGAAACATTGTATTCCACCTGAATGATCTGCTGGGTGGAAACGGAAACATTCGTGCTGTAGGTCAGTGTGAGATTGCTCGCGACCTGTTGTTCGACGGTGACCTGAGGTCCGCGAACCAGGTTCGTTTCGTTGGCCAGACCCTGGGGATCGATCTTCACCCGGCTGGCGCCAAATAAACGCTGCAAGCGGCTGTTCACGGTACTGTTCAGAGCCTGGTTGATGAGCAAGTTCGAGGCTTCGCCGCCCAGCCCGAATGATCCGCTGGAGTTGGCGGCGGCCGATTCTTCCTGCGTGCGGCCCAGGGCCAGCAGAGCGATCACATCCGCCTCCGGAAGCTGCGGCTCCGACTGCCACGTGACTTTCAATCCGTTCGTCGCGCTGGCGTCGCCGCGAAATTGCACCGTGATGTCGTAATCGCGCACCCGCGTCGTCGCCATCATATCGATGACCGGCTGGGTCTTCGCGGGATTCGAAAACGTCACATCTCCGCGCTCCAGTTTGTACTTGGTGCCGTTGAAAGAAATTTCTCCTTCCAGCACCTCGACCCTGCCCAGGATTGCGGGCCGATCGGCCGTTCCCCGCACCCGAAGGTCGGCGTTCCCGGAAAGCCGCGCAATCGCCGTTTGCATCTGCAGTTCGGGAGTCGTCGTTACATGCACGTCCAGCTTCAGACGGCTCTGCAAGCTATCGCGCTGCGTGAGGATGATCGACTGTTTGCTCTTCTCGATGTAGGCCGCGAAGTCGAAGCCTGGAGTCACCGCCAGCTTGGTCACCACGACATCCCCGCTGAGCAGTGCGCCGTTCGAACTGCCGGTCAGCCGAAGGTCGGCATTCGCAGTCGAGCTGACACCCGCTGGATAGCGCAGGCGCACCGCATGCGCCGTGGCACCCAGATCAAAAACCAGAACACCACCGCCCTCATAGTTCGCCGAGCCCGTCAGCTTGATCGTGCCGCCTCCGGTGGTGCCCTGCAGCCTTTCGATCTCAACACGATTGTTGTCAAACAACAAAACGCCGTTCAGATCGCTCAGGCCGCTGGGAAAATCATTGTGACTGACGAAGGTATTCTTGACTTCGAGGCGGCCCTGCAACTGCGGTTGCGGGATGGAGCCGGTCGCATTCAGATTCACGCCCAAATTGCCACGCGCCAGAATCTTCGGGTTGAACGATTGCGCCAGCGTCAAATTGATCGTCCCGTCGAGATGCAAATCGAGTTCTTGGGCGCCGCTCAGGTGGGCGCGCCCGTGCGCCGTGAAATCCGTGCCGCTTCCCGCCAGGTGCAGTGCCTCCACCAGTACGGTTTGGTCCGCGACTTCGATACGAATGGGATCGATGTTTTGCACTTTCACGTTTTCGATATCGGCGCTAAAGGCCTGCAACTCAGCGACGGCCTTCAAGTCTCGCGGCGTGCGCAGCGGACCTCGAACTTGCAACGCTCCGTCGGCCATGGAATGGCCTGTAATTTTTCCTTGCAGATAAGTTCGCAAAAAAGCGTCGGCATCAAAATGGTGAAAGGAGAGCTTGAGGTCCGCTAGAAAATCATGTTCCAGCGCCACCGAACCCGTAATTGCCAAATCCGCCTTGTCGAAGTCGGAATGCGCATTGACGTCGAGCAGCCGTCCCCGGGTCACCGCGTCCACGTAGAAGTCGCCGACGCGTTCCTTGTCGAGTGCCAGATCCTTCAAATGAACGTGAGCCTCGAGCGATGGCTGGGCCGGAGTTCCGCTGGCCTGTACTCGAAAATCGGCGGAGCCATCGGCCTCGAACCGGCTGCTCTGGAGACGCTGCAGCCGGGCCAAATTGAGACTGCTTCCCGAAAGATCGAAGCGAAACTGCTGTTGCGCAAACGCATAATCCGGTTTTCCAAAACTCAAGGTGCTGAGGCTGGCACTGCCGGAAAGCGTTGCGCCTAACACGCTAGTGCTGATGTTGTTCAACTGCAGTTCGTTGTCGGCAAGCCGCAGATCGCCTTGTAAAGACGGAATTCCGACACCATATGCCGTCCCCTTGTGAACGCTGAGATGCCCGTCGCCATGAGGATTGTCGCGCGTGCCAGAAAGAGTCGCCGAAACATCCGCGAGGCCCGTGATGGGCTGCGCAATTCCTGCGATCTGCGCCGCCTCCGCCAAGTCGGCGTTCCGCAGGTCGAAATGCAGCGTGAACGGCGAATCCTTCAAGAAGACGTCATCCGCCAGCGCGGCGCTCACGTCGAAATGCGCCGTGGTGTGACCGTGGATGAGCACTCCATTGCGCGCGGCAAAATGGCTGCTCGAGTATTGAACCGCGGCATTGAGCGCGTCCCAGTGGAGAGGTTGCGCTGGCGTTTTGCCGATCGCCGGGAGCGTCGCATCGAAGTCATACACTTCGAGGTTCCCGTTGACGCCAAGCTCTGACCATCTGCCGCTGGTGTTTCCCGTCAGGCTCGCCCAGCCATGAACCCTGAGAGGCAGATCTGTCGATCCATACACGCCTTCGATCACAGGCCACCACTCTCTGACGTTGTGACTGGTAATTGAGAAGTGAAGAGAAGCGTTGCTGGCCATGTTTCCGTTGGCCGAGATTTCCGAAGCGGGGGTGGTCAGGTGAAACTCGCTGGTTTCGAACTCCTCGCGCGATCCGCGGTAGATGCCTTGCACTCGACCGCGGATTGGAACACCTCCAGGAACCGGGTTCGACGGCGGCACGATGTTGAGCGCCAGGCGAGTCTCCGCATCGTGGATAGTACCCACCCAAAGCATCTCGATGCTGCCGCTTGTGCTCCCGGAGAGAGCGAGAGCATCCAGCGGTAATCGTCTCGAGCTGAGAAACTGCAAAGCCGGGACCAGCGGGAAGCCCGCCAGTTGCAAGCGGAGCGAGCCGCGCTGCAGACTTCCGGTGGCGACTTTTCCGATTCCGTGACGCCGGCTCGGAGGTGATGCGGGTTCGAGAAGACTCTGCCAGTTCGTCACATCGGCCTCGCCCGCCAAGTCACCACCAAAAAGATTCGCTTTGATCGACGAAACCCGAAAGCGGTCAGGAGTGACGGCGAAGGCCGCGTTCAACCGGCCATTTCGCAGCAAAATCTTGCCATTTGACCATTCCAGGTCTTTGGCCTGCACCGTGCCCTGATCGGAAAAATCCTTCAGGCTCCACTGGCCTTTACCTTCGATTTGTACGGTTCCTTTGCGAATCTGGACGTCTCGCAGCAGGGGCGCGAGTTGTCCAAGATCCGCGACCCCGTGATATTCGCCGCTCACCTGCGGGTTGTGAAAGTCCTGCAAACGGCCCGTGAAGTGAACTTCCGAATTCCCCGATTTCACAGTCAAATTGCTGATGTTGACGTGCCCGCGGGCCAAAATGAGAGACGCATTCGCCCCCCATACAAAGGAGGGGTAGTCGCGGAAACTCGTGTTGACGCTCCCAGCCGCCAGGTGGGCCTCGTATTGCCTTCTCAGCAAAGAGTAGGTCAATTGCAAGCCAAGATCGCGCGCGGCAAAATCAAAAGGCACTTTCTTGTCCTGCCACAGCAATTCGCCATTCTTCATTTCAACGCGCGAAACTGCCAGCGAAAGGAGTTCCTCGAGCGGACCTTCGCCGGTGGAAAGACTCGCCTGCGGCACCGGCGCGTTGCTCGTTCCATTCGGATAATCAATGATGTGAACCACGGGATGGTCGAGTTCCAGTTCATGCAGCCCGACCGTCTTACTGAGGATGGAGATAATCTTCATCTCCGCCTGCACACGATCCACATGCAGGAAAGGAGCCTGATTAGCGGCTTCGTGCCCGTGGATAGTCAGGTCGCGCGCGTCCACGCGAAGGCGAAACGGGATGGTGTGCAGCTCCCCGAGTTCGACACGCCCGCCGGTGATTTTTTCCGCCGAGGCGATTACCCGCCGGCGGACGAAGCGCTGAAAGGATTCAGTCGTGACGTACCAGCTGAGCAGTCCAAAGGCGATCAGCGAGAAAACACAAAATCCCAAGAAGAGCTTCCACAGGATGCGCCGCCGCTCGGGTGGCGGAGGCTCGGGCGATATTTCGAGCGATGGTTCCACGGAGGCGTCGCCCGGCGGCTCACTCAAGGGTTCCGCTCTCCGGCGCTCGATTCGGGAGTCGGAATGTGGCTCGCGGTGCGCAGGTTAGCCAGCCACCCCGTAAGCAATTCGTTCATCTTTTTCTCCGCCAGCAGATCCTTGATGTGCCCGAAGACTTCGGTCAAGGGAGCAGTGTGGCTGCCCGCTTTTCTCATCTCCGGCAGCAATTGATCGTGGTAGTAACTTTCCACGGCGTGCTGGTCGATCTGAATCGAGGGGCGCAGCCGGTCTTCCACCGACTTCATAAGCTGAATCTGCTCGCCCAGATGCTTCTCCAGAGCACTCTGCGTCAGTCCGTAACGCTGGAGTTTCGCGTGCCAGGTCTCGTCGGTGGGGCAATCCGGCTGCAGCTTGCGGACTTCCGCCACCCGCGCAGCAACCTGGTCGGCGGGAGGCGGTACCGACGGCCGAACCTGTTCGCGCAACAATTCCTGATCGATCAGCCGATCGAGCGCCGCTTTGCGTTCCACCGTCGTGAAAGAATCCGGATCGCGCCCATTCGTGAGCGCTTCCAGCGCTATTTCCTGTTCCCAATCGCTCTGCAAGACCACATGGCCATTGATATTTGTGACGACCCGATCCACCACATCGCCCGCCATCGCGGGTCGACTGAGCCCTGGCATGAACAAGCCCAGCCCGAACGTCAGCGCGATCGCGCAACGCCAAATTGCCTCTGCCTGGAGTCCTGCGGGTTTGATCTGTCGCCGTTCCATCAAAATGACTGCCCAACACTAAACGAAAAGTTGAAATGGCCCGCGCGCTGGTACCCAAAAAGTCCGTTCGACTGCCCAGTCACCGGATTGGTCACGATATTGGTGAAGCTGGGAAAGTAGGGCGGATTCAAATTGTATCCGAAGTCGAAGCGTAATGGCCCGATGGGAGTCTGATAGCGAACTCCTACCCCGACCGCGTGCGACACGTAATTGTAATTACATTTTAGATGCGTCACGTATTGAAAACAGTCCGATTTGTCGGGCTGGTGAAAACGCCCCAGGCTCGGAAGCATTTCCTGCGGCCGCGCAAAAACGTTGCCCATATCTTCAAAAATCGAGAAGCCGATGTTGTCTTGAAGGTAAGGCACGGTCACGTTAGGAAAGCGCATCTCTAAATTGTTCAGAAACAGAGCACTGCCGCCAACCGGGTAGCCGGTGAAGGGATCGCGGGGTCCTGCTTGATTTAACCCGAATCCGCGATGAGAGTTGCCACCTCCGCTATAAAAACGTTCCGGGAGGGGTACGAGCGAGGCTCCCTCCGGAGCGGTGACGCCAGGATCCAGCAGAACCGTGCTGCCAAACGGATTTTCGATGCCCACCGTCGTCGACCGCGCAAACACGTATCCCTGCCCTGTGCTGCGGTTGCGAAACAGCGTGTAATACGTTGAATTCTTGATCAGAGCGCGGCTGAAGTCGGCCTCCGACCCGAAATAGCTGGAAGCCACGCCGCCCTCCACCGTCGTATAGCTGCCCCGCGTACTTTCAAGATCGCTGTCGCGCCGGTTACGAATATAAAGAAAATTGGGAGTGCCCACGCGCGTCGGCTTCGACAACAGAGGAATCAGGTTATCCGTCACCTCGATATTGCTCGCCTCCACCTGACGGTAGCTGAAACGGTAGCTCATCGTCGTCAATTCCCGGTCTTGCAACTTGTACATGATTTGCGACACCTGCAGGGTTCCTTCCAGGCGACGCGAGGTGAAGGTCGAAACATCCACTGTGTTGTCATATAACGCGGTTGCCGTGAAGCGAAAATTATCGAGGTTTAACAGTTTGGGAATGTCGTAACTGATCAGCCCGCGTTGCTGCAGTCGGCTGACGTTGCTCTTGAAGGTCACCGTCTGATGACGCCCGCCGACGTTGATGCGGCTCACCCCGAATGACACCCGGGGGCTGACTCCGGTCTGTCCCAAAGGCCGGTTCGTTCCGATCGTCGGTTCCCCCGTCTCGAACTCGAAACCGACGCCATAATCGAATGTATAGCGATCCGCTTCCCGCGCCGTCACCAGCACATTCTTATGCGATTCCGTACCATCCGGATTCTGTATCGCCGTATCCACCTGTTTGAAAAGCCCCACATCGTAGAGCCGGCGCTGCGTTTCGAGGATGTCGCGTTGGCTGAGCGGCGCACCGGGTTGCACCCGCATTTCCCGCCGTGCGACGCCGGCGCGCGTGTAATGCAATCCGTCGAGATAAACGCGGTCGACGAAGAATTGCTCCCCTTCATGAATGGTAAAAGTCACTCCGACGCGAGGAGAACTATCCGCCGAGGGCACCGGCACGTAACCGACGTCGACCGTGGCGTTGGGAAAACCGTTGTCGAAATATTTTCCCAGAATCGTGTCGCGATCATCGGCCAGGCTTGACTCGTCGAAGCCCTGCCCTTCGGCGGTAGAGATTTCCGGCAGTTGCTTTTGCGGCAAGGTGGAACTACCTTCGACGCGAACCCACGCCACTCGCGTTTGCGCCCCTTCCTTCACCGTGATTTCGATGGCCAGCTTCGAGGCATCGCCCTGATAGCTGCGAACCAGTTTGCTGGTAACTTCCGCCTGCCGGAAGCCGCTCGCGCGATAGAGGCCCTGAATCCCCTGTACATCTTCTTCCAGCAGCACTTCGCTGTAACGTCCGTGGCTGAACAGTCGCCCGGCCGACTGATCCTGCATGCGCGAACGAATCAATTCGTCGGAGAAAAAGCGGTTGCCCTTGATGCGAATGGCCGCCAGTTTATGGCGATCCCCGGGATCGATGTCGTACACCACCTGCAGGCTTTTTCCATCCTGCGAGTTATGCTGATGCACTGCCACCGTAACTTCGAAGTACCCCAGAGTCTGCACGTGGTTCTGGATGTTGCGCCGCCCCTCATTGAGCAGATCATCATCGACCGCGCCTTCTTCGTAGATCGGCACCAGCCGCCGAAGAACGCGCTGGCTCAGTTTGAAACCTTCAGAAGCAATCGTGACCGTCGGGCCGCGATCCACCTGGAACACGTAGTCCACGGTGTTGCGCGCCGGCTCGTAGGTGCGACTTGCGATCGAGACCTGCGCCAGCAGTCGGTTCTGCTTCTGGTAGCGCGACCGAATGCGCTGCAACGCACGGGTCGTCCGGCTCGATGACACCAGGTCTCCGGTATGCATCTTGGCCACTTCCTTGATCTGTTCGACCGAATAGCCGGCGTCGCCTTCAAGCGTGATCACGCCCACCGAAGCTCTCGGGCCTTGTATCACGTGAAACGTCAGGTTGATCTGATGTTGCGCCTCGTCTTGCTGCTCGCTGATCGTCACTTTCGACTTGTGGAATCCGTTCTCCTCCATCACGCGCTGTATCCCAGCTAGAGCGCGGTCCAACTTCTCATGCGCGTAAAGCTCGCCCAGTTGCAGGCGGCTGGCGCTCGCCAACTGGTTGGCCGAGGGATTATTCGAAACACCCTCCATAATCACCATGCCCACAAAGTAATTCGCCACCGTTCGAAAGCGGAGCCGCACTCCTCCCGTTTCCGTGCGATCCACTTCCGCCTGAATGTCTGAGAATCGCCCGGTGGCAAAAAGAGCCTGAATCGCATCATGCAATCCGTCGCGAGTCAGCGGGGCGCCGATCTTGAGCGGCACCGCCGCGAGCAAAGTAGACGCTTCCTCGGGAGCGACACCCGGCAACTCCATCTCATCGATGGCCAGGCCGAGGTAGGGCCCTATTGATCCGAATTTGCTCTCGGGAGGGGCAACGCGCGGGGGCGTACCCGATTGCGGGGTGTCGGTTTGCGCCGGAACCGACTGCGTCGGCGCTTCTGCCGCGGGAGCTTGTGCGTGTGCCGAACCCTCGGCCCCCGTCATTCCGTACGAAAGCGCGGTCAGAACTGCGAGCGCCACCCGGCTTCCGACCCTTTGCCGCAATCCCCACAACCGGAATGGAAGCCCGTCAATCAAGAAGCCTTTCGTAATTCGATGAGTCTGAAAACACAACACGTTGCTCGCACAGGATAAAGTTCCAGACGGCACCTATAATACTGTCTTAAAAGCTGCGGAAAGGTAATCGTCTAGGTATTCGACTTGCAAATGCGTCAGGACGACCGGTATTCGAGGCAGGTGTTGTTCAAGGAGATCGGCGTCGAAGGCCAGGACAAACTGGCCCGCTCTCGCGTCGTCATCGTCGGATGCGGAGCCACCGGATCTGTGCTGGCCTCATTGTTGGCGCGCTCCGGCGTAGGCATGCTGCGAATCCTCGACCGCGATTATGTCGAGCCCAGCAATCTGCAGCGCCAGTCGCTTTTTGACGAAAACGATGCGCGGGAATCTGTGCCGAAGGCCATTGCGGCCGCCCGGCAGATCGCGCGCTTTAATTCGCAGATCGTCGTTGAGCCTCATGTTGCCGACCTGGTTCCTGCCAACGTCGATTCCCTGCTCGGCGGTTGCGATCTGATCCTTGACGGCACCGACAACTTCGAAACGCGCTACCTGATTAACGATTACGCGGTCAAAAATAAAGTGGCCTGGATTTATGCCGCCGCCGTGGGCAGCTACGGCGTCAGCATGAACATTCTGCCTCACGAGACCGCTTGTCTCGCCTGTATCTTTCCCGAATCACCCCGCGGCACCGTCGAGACCTGCGAAACCTCCGGCATTCTGAATTCCGCGGTCGATTTTATTGCCTCGATCGCCGCCACAGAGGCCATGAAATTTCTGGTCGGCGCGCGTTCCAGGATGCGGCGCACTTTGCTTTCGTGCGACGTTTGGAGCAACGAGCGCGCCGAACTGTCAGCGACCCCTCCCCGCACCGGATGCCGGGTCTGCGCTGGAGACTTCGTGCATCTCGCGGGCGAGCGACGTCCGCATATCACTCTGTGTGGACGAAATTCCGTGCAGATCCACGAGCGCGAGCGCCCGGTGGATTTTGCCGAACTGAGCGCACGGCTGCTCCCGCTCGGAAGCGTTCGTCACAATGAATTTGTTCTCAAGTTTTGGCGCGAACCCTATGAGATGACCCTGTTCCCCGACGGCCGGGCGATCATCAAGGGGACCACAAACACCGCAATCGCTCGCAGCCTGTACGCACGCTACGTGGGTAGCTAGCGCCCTCATTTCCGGTCAAACGCCGCGCACCGCAACAGGTCCGGCACACGAAGCGTTTGCAGGATGTGCGCAGCCTTTTTCACTCGGCCCTTCGCCAATCCGCCTCATGTCTCCGCCTTTTGCCCGACAGCACCGTGAATCTCCGAACATTGTCCTGCGTTTTGGCAAGTTGCAATCTGGCCAACAAACTGCATCTCCGGAGGGGAGCTGTAAGTCCCCTGGAGGTAGTATGCGACCCTATTTCGTTTTGACTGCCGTAGTTTTGCTGGCGGTAGCGGCTTTCGGACAGCAACCGGTTCCCCGCCCTGGCGGCACTTGCCTTTACGGATGCGGCCCGTTCATCCCGCTTCTCACCACGCCGATGATGACCCTCGAAACGGTCTCGCCGAATCCGGTGGGCGCGAGTAACGCCACTACGGGATTAATCGCCGGCGCCACCAACTCGACTCTCTCGCAGATCAACGGTTCCACCAGTTCGGTTTACACCGAGGCCGTCTGGACACAGGGTGGCAGCGCACCTCTTACCAGTTCGCAAGTCAACCTGATGCCCGAACCGATCGGACGCGAAGGTCACGTTCTGCACGAGATGCAGCGGGATGGCGTGCGCGACGTCATTCGCGAAGAACGCCTGCGTGATGAACACCGCGGCGAAGGTCCCCGCCATGTCTCGCGCGAAGAACACGCTGCAAACACCGAACCCGTTACTGGATGGGTTTACATCACCGAGCCCATACACGCCCACGATACCGCCGAACCGTCGAACGCAACCGCGCCGACCAGAAAGGCGACGCACGTCTACACCAACGACGACGTCCAACACGAAAACGATAAGAACGGTACCGTGAAGTACGACGGGAAGACGGAGAAGATGTAGGCAGGTTTCAGTTCTCAGCTTTCAGTCGTCGGTTTTTAGTTTAAGGCTCTTGGTCGCGTCTCTCCTGGCGTGGCTAAGGGCCTTTTTCGCTGGATGCGGCATGATATTCTTCGTGCCCTTGGTGGTCGAGATTTCGGCAACGCCAGCCGTGGTTGTCCAGCTTTCGCGCCATTGCCTTCCCAATCTGTTATCTTCGTCCGGTTGAACTCCCCCGCAATATTGTGCTGGCGCCGACTGGCGTCTGCGGCCCAGATTGAGGACCCGAATGGTTGACTCTGCTCTCATTGCTCCGGCTCGACCGAAACCCACGCCCCTCTACCGCTGGACCGTACTCCTCTTCGTCAGCGTTGCCATGGGCGGGAATTACTACATCTACGACAGCATCAATCCCCTGGAACGCGTTTTTATCGACAAACTGGGCTTCTCGGCCACTGCCTTCGGTTGGCTGAACTCGTCCTACAGCATCGCTGCGGTCCTGACTTTGCTGATCGGTGGTATCGTCATCGACCGCATTGGCACAAAGAAGGCGATCACCTTCTTTGCGGTGGTTTGCCTTCTCGGTGCAGCCCTCACGGCCGCGCGAGGGAACCCAGTCGTCATGATCGCCGGGCGCACCGTTCTCGGTCTCGGCGCCGAATCGATGATCGTCGCCGTCACCACCGTCTTGGCAAAGTGGTTCAAAGGCAAAGAACTCAGCTTCGCGTTCGGAATCAACCTTCTCATCGCTCGTCTCGCCTCGGTGGCAGCCGATAATTCTCCAACCTGGGCAAATAAGGTCTTTTATCCCGGTGGGCCGAACGGCGAACCGAGCTGGCAGGGTCCCTTGTTGATTGCCGTCGGCGCGGGCGTGTTGGCGGTTTTCTGTTCGGTGGTTTACTGGCTACTCGAAAGCCATGCCGAGAGTCACTATGAGCTCGGGCAGGCGGGATCGATCGACAAACTGGAATTTGGCCAGATCTTCCGTTTCAATACTTCCTACTGGTTTGTGGTCGGGCTCTGTTTCACTTTCTATTCGGCCATCTTTCCCTTCCGAACCTTTGCCATCGACTTCTTCACCAACAAGATTCTGGCTGTCCACGGCGGAGTCAGCGCCTCCGAAGCCATGCGAGTGCTGGCTCACGAGCGCGCCGGATTCTTCAATAGCCTGCTTCCTCTCTCGGCCATGATCGCCACGCCTTTGTTCGGCTTGCTCGCCGACAAGATCGGCAAGCGGGCCTTTCTCATGATGTTCGGCTCCATCCTGCTGATGCCGGTTTACTTGTTGATGGGCTATACCAACGTCTCGCTCTACGTTCCGGTCTGCATGATGGGCATCGCGTTTTCCTTGATCCCAGCCGTGATGTGGCCCTCCGTCGCCTACATCGTCGACCAGAATCGGCTGGGCACGGCGTATTCCCTCATGACCCTGATCCAGCAAATCGGGTTTTTCATCTTGAACCTGCTCATTGGCAAGGCCAACGACTACAGCCACGCCGGGCTCGACAACCCCGCAGGCTACGGTCTCGGCATGTGGATCTTCTCCATACTCGGCTTCGTCGGCCTCACTTTTGCGATTTTGCTCAGGATTCGCGAAACTGGCCCGAAGGGCCACGGATTGGAAACGATTACGACCAAGGGATAAGCCCAGGGGTCGCTCCATTTTTCGGGAGAATTTGAGGGAGAAAAATAGCGAAAATGTGATTTCTGGAATGCCCAACCACGCAAGCAGCCGTAACTGGTTACGAAAGTGAAATTCGTGATGACTTAGTCGCCGATTTGGTTGGCGAATGCACTCCAATAGCTACACTTTTTGGTATTCTGGCAACTAAGAAAATGGTCGAGTGTGCTTTCGGAGTTCCTCGGCAAATTTGTACAACGAAAAGAGTTCGAAGCCGCATCTCAAGCACTAGCGGCCGGAAAAGGCGACTTGACCGACCAGAAACAGCGCATCACCGAAGCAGAGGCAATCGAGCAGGCCAAGCAGGGTCACGAACCAGCTTTCGAGATCTTGTACAACCTGCATAAACGCCGCGTGTACTCGCTATGTTTGCGGATGGTCTCCAATCCCGCGCAGGCCGAAGATCTGGCCCAGGAAGCATTTCTTCAGCTATTCCGCAAGATCGGCACCTTCCGCGGCGAATCAGCGTTCTCCACCTGGCTGCACCGCATGACGGTCAATGTCGTGCTCATGCAACTGCGCAAAAAGGGCCTGCCGGTGGTTTCACTCGAAGAGACGCTGGAGGCCGACGACGAGTCTCCGCGCAAAGAGTTCGGCACCAAGGATCTGAAATTAACGGGCTCCATCGACCGGCTGCAGCTGCAACGCGCCATCGACAAGCTTCCGCCCGGCTACAGAACGGTTTTTGTATTGCATGACATTGAAGGATTTGAGCACAATGAAATCGCCGAAATGGTTGGGTGCTCGATTGGCAACAGTAAGTCGCAGCTTCACAAAGCACGCTTAAAGCTGCGAGATTTCTTGAAGTTCATGAGAGCCGAAAAGGCCAGGACAGGATAACGGTAGTCGCGGTATTGGGGAGAGGGTTGGGCTATGACGTGTTCCGATGTACAACAACTTCTGCTGGAGTTGCTTGAGGGTGCTCCGGATACTGCCTTCCAGACTGCTTTTGACAGTCACCTTGAAGCTTGTCCCGATTGTGCCGGCTTGGTTTCGGATTTCAAGCTGATCACGAACCAGGCTCGCGATCTGGCGGAAATGGAAGAACCGCCCGCCAGGGTTTGGGTCAATATCGCTGCCCAGTTGCGTGCGGAAGGGTTAATCCGGGAGCCGGAAGCGGTTCCCGGACGCCCCGTACTCGTTTCGCCTTCCCGGCGACGCGGTTGGGGCGCCTGGTGGCTGGTGCCTGTCGCCGCTGCTTTGCTCGCCGCTGGCTCGTACGTGATCAGTCACAAATCCGATCAGCCGATCGCCAGGAATACTCGCGCGCCGCAAGCAGTCTCGCCCAGCAGTGCACCTCAAGCCGCCCCGCCCGCACCGGAGCCATCGGCGAATGCGTCGGCAGAAGCGTCGGCAGAAGCAAAGACCGGTACTTCCACGCCGAGTTCCGCCCCGCTTGCGGCTTCTTCGAAGAATCCCGAGAAGGCTCCGCAGGAAGTGGCCACCAAATCGGATCAATCCACCTCGGCGTCCCGGCGCGTGTTATCCGCTCCGGCCAGCAAGGAAGATCAACAGTTCTTAAGCATGGTTTCCACGCTGGCTCCCTCATCTCGCGCAACCTACGAAAATCAGCTCCAGATCGTCAATACCGACATCCAGGAAACCCAGGCGTATGTCGACCAGAATCCCGGCGACGCCGACGCCCGGCAGCATCTTATGGATGCTTATCAGCAAAAAGCACTTCTCTACCAAATTGCCATGGATCGTATTCAATAGCGGAATTCAACAGTGAAGGGCGGACCGGGATTTCCGGCCGCAGGGGCGGAGTTTTATGGCGGGTCAGCAGGGCGCAGGTCTTCTCGATACGCGGATTCAGAGCACCATTTTCGTCACCCTCGTCGTGGCAGGTTGTCTCGCCTCGGCAGCTCTAGCCGAAACTAAAAAGGAATACCGCTTTACCGTCGGCCCCAACGCCAACATTTCCGTCGATACCCAGTACGGCGGCATTTCCGTGCATCCCGGCAACAGCACCGAAGTCATCGTCACCGCTACCTTGAAGTCCGACAGCGTCGAGGTCGACCAGCAGCAGAATGGCAACCGCATCGAAATCGCCTCCCATCTGCTTCAGGGAGCCACCGAGACAACTGGACAAGTCAATTACGAGCTGCTCATTCCCGCCGACGCCACCCTCAGCCTCCATTCCTCCACCGGCCCCTTGTCGGCTGAGCATCTTCAGGGAGACTTGACCTTCGAAGGAACAGACGCCGCCGTAAATATCAGCAATGTTGAAAACGGCCACGTCCACGTGCGCACCATGCGTGGACCAATCACCCTCACCGACGTGCGCAACGGCCACGTTGAGATCGCCTCCATCAGCGGCAACATGCGGTTAAAGTCGGTTACCGGACCGGTTGTCCAGGCAAACTCCGGCAGCGGCAAGATTTTCTACAACGGCGATTTCGGCTTGAGCGGAGACTATAAATTCACCACCCACTCCGGCGATATCGAAGCCCTCGTCCCGCAGGATGTTTCCGCCGATTTCCGCGCACATTCCATGGTTGGCCGCGTCCAGCACGACTTCCCTCTTCAATCCAAACATTCCCGCTTCCCTAACGAAATGGGACGTTCCTTCTTTGGCAGCGCCGGCAAAGCCGCCTCGGAAGTCGTACTGCGCTCCTTTAGTGGCAGGATTCGCCTCAAGCAGCAACGCTGATCCGGCCGCCCACGTCGCCCGAACGGATTCGCCTTCGGAGGCAAAAGCGCAGCGACGCAGCTTCGCGGCACCGATACAGCGTCAGCAATCCTCTTTTGCCCTACACCCCGGCACGACGTTCATCTAAACTATTCCTGAGCTTCCTAACTTTAATGGCAAGGCGCGCCCTCTTTCTCGTAGGATTTATGGCTTCCGGCAAGAGCACTGTCGGGCCGGAACTGGCACGTCGTCTCCAATGGGACTTCGTCGACCTGGATACACGCATCCAGTTGCGCGAGGGCCAAACCGTCCCCGAGATCTTTCGCCACCACGGAGAGTCCGGTTTCCGTCTCGCCGAAACCAGCGCCCTTCGCGACCTGCTTACCGAGTTCCTGCCGCGCCCCACCATCGTCGCGCTCGGCGGAGGCGCCTTCGTTGAGCCCCAAAATCGCGAACTCCTGCGCGACTGGGTCACCGTTTTTCTCCATGCCGACTGCGACGAGCTCTGGCAACGCAGCCTCTCCGACGGCATTGAGCGCCCCCTCCGCCGCGATCTCGAGCAGTTTACCCGGCTCTACGAAGAGCGTCTTCCCCTTTACCGGGAGGCCCGCATCACCATCGATACCACCGGCAAATCCGTGGATTCGATCTGCGCCGAGATCTGGCGCGCACTGTTACCTTAGGGGAACTCCGAACAAACCGCGCCTGCCATTTGCCTGCGTTTCCACTAACATAGGGATAGCGTTCGTACCACACCTGGGCCTTGCCTAAATTTGCGGCAAAAAGTTGAACAAGATTTAAATACAGGAGAAGCACAGTGAAGTCGTCTTATCGCCTGCTCGCTTGCACCTTGGCGCTGTTCGGTTCGATTGCAGCCGTGGCTGCTCCCCTGCCGAAGGACAAAGAAAAAGAAAAAGAGCACGAGGGAAAACTCGTCGACTCCGGCTCCTTTGGCATCTTCCAGAACGGCCACCGCGTCGGTACCGAAACATTTTCCATTTACCAGACCGGTGGTGGCAGCGTCATCAGCTCCGAGTTCAAGACGGAAAATACTCCGCCGGACCTCCAATCCTCGGAATTGCAGCTTGCCTCCAACGGAGACATCAAGCGCTACGACTGGAAAGAGGTCAGTCCCGAGAAAGCTCAGGCCAGCGTCACACCCAATGCCGATTTCCTGACGCAAAAGTGGAGCTCCGGCCCCGACGACAAAGAGCACGAACAGCCCTACCTGCTCTCCGTCTCAACCTCGATTCTCGACGACTATTTTTTTATCCAGCGCGAACTTCTCGCCTGGAAGTACGTTGCCATGGCCTGTAAACAGGACAAAGGGTTGGTTCAGTGTCCGCAAAAGCAGCACGTAAAGTTCGCCACCATGAATCCGCACCAGCACTCCTCGGCATCGATCGAGGTCGAGTCGCTCGGTGTAGAAAAAGTGACGTTCAAGGGAGCGCAGGTTGATCTGAACCGCGTCCAACTCAAAAGCGAGGCCGGCGCGTGGCAACTTTGGCTCGACGATCACTGGAAGGTCATGCGCATGTCCGTTTCAGGAGAGAATACCGAAGTGGTGCGCGACTAATTATCCAGCAAAGAAAAACTGCCAGCGGCTACTGCCTTTTTGGATTCGATCGATATCTAAAGATGATGTCGAAGCATGACGGTGCGGTACGATGGCTCTAGTCAGGCCGCGATTTTGAATCTGCACCTGGGATAACTCTTGACGATTCTCGATTCACGCACTTCGCGCGTAATCCTCACGGCTCTTCTTTTTGCCCTGACCTTGGGATTTCTCTACGCCGCTCGCCGTACTCTCATCCTCTTCCTTTTCGCCATTCTCTTTGCCTATTTGATCAACCCGGCTGTTCTTCGCCTGGAAAAAATCGTCCGCAGCCGCGTTTGGGCGATCACCATTATTTATTTGCTCCTTCTGCTCGGCTTGAGCGTGTTCGGATTTCTCGTTGGTCCCAGAATCGCTCGTCAGAGCGCACGGCTCGGCGAGTCGCTTCCCGGTCTTATGGATCAGGCGACGAACGGCCAGCTTTCGGGCCAAATCGGCCAACTCACTGCCCGTATCGGAAACGAGCACGGCTGGAGCGCCGATACCCAAAAGCGGATCCTCAGTTTTCTGCTCAGCCGCCGCCAGGACCTGCAGCAACTCGCCCAGCGCATCGGAGTTCGTGCCGCCGAGTCGGTCCAGCAGATCTGGGTATTGTTTCTCGTCCCCATTCTCGCGATCTTCTTCTTGCGGGATGGCGGCAACTTTCACGAAGTGCTGCTTTCCCTCGTGCAGTCGCGCACGCAACGCGAGTTTTTGCAGGACGTCCTCCAGGACTTGAACCAGATGCTCGCCCAGTTTATCCGCGCCCAATTAACCCTGGCTGCGTTATCCCTCATCGTCTATACCTCGATACTTGGTGCCATGCGTGTGCCTTTCGCGTTGATGCTGGGTACAGCGGGCGGCGCGCTCGAATTCGTCCCCGTCGCCGGGCCGCTGATCGCCGGAGCCGCCATGATGGTCGTCGCCGTACTTGCCGGATATACGCATTGGCCCTTCGTACTTCTGTTCTTGTTCGTGTGGCGCATCATCCAGGACTACGTCATCTCTCCCCGCATCATGGGCGTGAGCGTCGAATTGCATCCTCTCGCCGCCTTATTTGGAATTCTCGCCGGCGGCGAGATCGCCGGAATCCTTGGCGTCTATCTTTCCATCCCCGTGATGGCCAGCTTGCGCATTGTCTGGCGGCGCTGGCGGATTTACGCCGAAAAACGCAAGTTCGGACCACTCAACGAATATTCCTTCCCCCCAGAATTAGGCCGCGGAAGGAGCTAGGCCCGGCGAGTCACAGTCTTTCGTGACGAATTCATGACCTCGGCTTTTGCCTCTTCACAGTGCAGTCGTCACACCAATCACCCCTGTATCAACGCCGACATCCCTTTGAAAATTTCACTGGTATAAAATCGAACTACCGACTTATCGGTGGTAGTGCAGTTCGAATCCGTCGCATTTTGATTTGCCTTGAAAGGGTGCGGCTTCACAGGCTGCGGAAAAACTCGGAGTACTCACGTTTCCGTGGAAGAGCGGCCCTTCATGGCCGCGTAAAGCACATGGAATCAATCCGGGCTTCAGCCCCTGTGGTCGTCTCTAGCGCGTTAACCGACTTTTTCCGCAGCCTGTTCAGCCGCACCGTAAGCCGCACAATCAATCGTCGGCTTTAGCCGCTGAGGGACTGCGGTTTTGAGCTGCGCCGCCGATTAATAGGAACAATCGAAATACCTAATTATGTCGAACAAATTACCTGTAGGAATTCTCGGTGCCACCGGCATCGTTGGCCAGCGTTTCATCCAGATGCTGGAGCATCACCCGTGGTTCGAAGTTTCCTGGATGGCGGCCTCTGACCGTTCCGAGGGCCGTCCCTATCCTGAGGCTGCGCGCTGGCGCCTCAAAACCGCCATTCCCGCCAACATCGCCAAGATGACGGTCGCACCCGCCAAGCCCGAAGGCGCGCCCAAGATTATTTTCGCCGCCCTCGACTCCGGCATCGCCCGCGAACTCGAACCGCAATTTGCCGACGCGGGTTGCGCCGTCGTCTCGAACTCCAGCGCCTTGCGCATGCAGCAGGACGTGCCGCTGGTGATTCCAGAAGTCAACGGCGATCACATTCAGTTGATTGAAAAGCAGGCGTGGCGCAAGAAGTCGAAGGGCTACGTCGTCACCAATCCCAACTGTTCGGCGATCGGACTTGTGCTCGCGCTCGCTCCCTTGCATCGCGCCTTCACTCTTGAAGCCGTGACCGCCGTAACCATGCAAGCCGTCAGCGGCGCAGGCTATCCTGGCGTGGCGTCGCTCGATATTCTCGGCAATGTGATTCCCTACATCGCGAACGAAGAAGAAAAGATGGAAGAGGAGACGCAGAAACTGCTCGGTGTCTTGCGAGACTCGCACATCGAAGCCGCTCCCTTCGCGATGAGCGCGCAGTGCAATCGCGTTGCGGTCGAGGACGGGCACACCGAATCGATTGCCATTCGCCTCAAGCAGAAAGCGAGTAAGGAAGAGATCATCGCCGCCTGGAACGATTTCCGCGCCGAACCGCAAAAGCTCAAGTTGCCGAGCGCTCCCGCACAACCGGTTCTATACATGACCGCGCCCGACCATCCGCAACCCCGCTTCGACGTAGATCTCGGGGCCGGAATGACCACGGCCGTCGGACGCCTGCGCAAATGCAACGTCCTCGACTGGAAATTTACCGTCCTCTCGCACAACACCATTCGCGGCGCTGCCGGTGCCGCCCTGCTCAATGCCGAACTTCTCAAAGCGAAAGGATATTTCGGGTGAGAGATACATCTACCACGGAGACACCGAGGCACGCAGAAAAGCGAGATCGAGTGATTGTTTTCGTGGCTCTTGGGAAATCGAAACGAGACTGGGCGAAGCATAAGAATCCGACAAACCAGTTTTGGCTTTTCTCCGTGCCTCCGTGTCTCCGTGGTAGGTTTTCGACGGCCAAGGAGCCCCTCCGCCCATGATCGTCATGAAGTTTGGCGGAACCTCCGTGCAAGACGCGAAAGCCATCGAGCGCGTCGCCCATATTGTCCAGGGACGCCTCGCCGATCGCCCCGTCGTGGTCGTCAGCGCCATGGCCAAGGTCACCGATTCCCTGCTCGCCATGGGCAAAGCTGCGGGCAGCGGAGATCGCAAGACCGCTCTCAAGATGGCGCGTTCCCTGCGCGAGCGCCACTACGATACCGCCGGAGAACTTCTCGGCACCGCGCTCTTCACCGAATTTCACGGCGATCTCGGCGCTGATTTTGAAGATCTCGACGAACTTCTCCGCGGCATCGGAGCCGTCGGAGAAATCACGCCGCGCACCTACGATTACGTCGCCTCTTTCGGCGAAGTCCTCTCCAGCAAAATCGTCGCTGCCGCCTTCAGTGCCCGCGGGCTGCCCGGCGCTCACGTTGACTCGCGGCAATGTCTGCTGACCGACAGCGCCTACACCCGCGCCGTCCCGCAGTACGAAGAGACCAACGAACGGCTGCACAAGAAAGTCCAGCCGCTGATCGATGCCGGCAAAGTTCCCGTGATGGGCGGATTCATCGGCGCGAATCGCTCCGGTATCACCACGACCATCGGCCGCGGCGGTTCTGATTTTTCCGCCGCCATTTTTGGCGCCGGCCTTCACGCCGAACGCATCGAGATCTGGACCGACGTCGATGGCATGATGACCACCGATCCGCGTATCACTCCTACCGCGCGACGCATTAAGGTCATCAGCTTCGACGAGGCCGCCGAGCTCGCCTATTTCGGAGCCAAGGTCCTTCACCCGGCAACCGTTCTTCCCGCAATTCAGCAGAACATTCCCGTCTACGTTCTCAATTCCCTCAACCCGACTTGCGAAGGGACGAAGGTCACGGCTCGCGCTCCGCGCTGCACGAATATTTTCAAGGCCATCGCGCTGAAGAAAAAAATCACTCTTGTCGAAGTCGCGGCACCGCGCCGCTTGCTCGTTCGCGGATATCTGAAGTCGATCTTCGAGGCCTTCGATCATCACGAAGTTGCCGTCGATGTCGTTTCCACTTCCGAAGTCAGCGTCTCCGTGACTGCCGAGACCAATGAATCCATCCCGGCGTTGGCCGCCGATCTCGCGAAACTTGCCGACGTAAAATACGAAGGTCGCAAAGCCATAGTCTGTCTGGTGGGCGAGAACCTGCGCGACCGTCCCGGAATCGCCGCCAAGGTCTTTGGCATCTTAGAAGACGTGAAGATCCGCATGATCTCGCAGGGCGCTTCTGAAATTAACTTGACGTTTGTGATTGAAGAAGACGACGCGGCCGAAGTTGTCCGCCGCCTGCATCACGCATTCTTCGCCGAAGTCGATCCCGAAGTTTTCGCGTAAACTCTTCACCGCCGAGTCGCCGAGGACGCCGAGAGAATTCAGAGAACAAGGCTTTTGGCTTTTGTTTGTTTTCGTTTGTTTTTCTCGGCGCTCTCCGTGTCTCGGCGGTAAAAAGGTCTTACCATGAACCTCCTGATTTTAGGCCGTGGCAAAACTGGTTCTGCGGTGGCAGAGGTCGCGCAGGCTCGCCGTCATCACGTCCGCGTCCTCGCTTCCTCCGATAATCCTGGATCCTCCGCTCTCAACGCCAACTCGCTCGCCCCCACCGACGTCGTCATTGACTTCACCACTCCCGCTGCAGTCATCGCGAACGCGGAAGCTTGCATCCGCGCGAAGAAGAGCATGGTCATCGGGACCACCGGCTGGTACCACCAGTTGCCGCGTTTGCGGGAGATGGTTGTCGCCGCCGATACCGGCCTCGTTTACGGCTCCAATTTTTCCATCGGCGTAAACCTCTTTTTCGAGATCGCCGCCGCCGCCGGAGCCGCCCTCAAATTCGGTTACTCGGGACAGATCTTCGAGCGCCACCACGAGCACAAGAAAGACGCTCCCTCCGGCACGGCCCTCACCATTCAGAAGATCGTGCGCGAGTCCTCCGGCGATCCGCCGGCGCAAGACCTCGAAATCGTCTCCTTCCGCGAAGGCGATGCGGTCGGCATGCACGAACTGATCTTCAATTCGCCCGCCGATCGAATCTACCTCTGTCACGATGCCAAATCCCGCCAGGGATTCGCCGAAGGCGCCGTCCGCGCCGCCGAATGGCTGACTACCAAAAAAGGCTTCTTCGATTTTCGCGACGTCTGGCGTGAACTCTAGAGTCCGCGCACTGAATCTTGAAGGGTTCTCCCTTCGTGAACCTTCGTGCCCTCTGTGGGTTGGTGTGTTGACAACGGCTCCTAAACTTGTCAAGCCCCCAGACCTTTGATTTTCTTCGCAACCCTCTCTATTCAAAGGCAAAATAAAGTTGGAAATCTTGTCGGGGTACCCCCCCTCGAATTGATAAAATAGTAGTAGAGAGTAAAAGCAAAAATTCGGGATTCTGTCGGGGTTCGACGAGTGCGGAATCAAGATCTTTGGCGAAACGCCAAGATAACTGAATCGTGAACGGGCGCTTCAAAAAGTCAATATTTCGCCCGTAAACCGTTATTTGGCAATATTTTGCCCCTAAGTCTCCTAAAGTCAAAGATCTAGCGGGAGACCACCATCTAACCCTATGAATTTAAAAGATCACTATGGGGGGGGAGGGGGGGTATACCTGACGTGGTTCCTAATATCGATACGGTTAATAGACTCGGGTAACGCACCGATCCGCAGTCGCCCCCAAAATGTCTGCCCCTCTGCAATCACAACTCGAACCTCTGACCTGGGCTAAGCACCACGCTAGCCAAATGCAAGCGTCGGCCGGAAGAGTTATTCTTGCAGCATGCAACTCCGAGGATGTGGCACGGCTCTCGTCACCCCGTTCGCCCAGGACGGCTCGGTCGACGAAGGCGCTCTACGAAATCTAGTTAACTGGCAGGTCGAATCCGGAATCGACTTTCTGGTTCCCTGCGGCACCACCGGCGAGACGCCGACGCTCAATCATGACGAGTGGCTGCGCGTCATCGACCTCACCATTGAAGTAGTTGCGGGACGCGTCCCGATCGTCGCCGGCGCAACCTCAAACTCTACGCAAGAGGCGGTCGCAAAAGCCAAAGAAGTGGCCACGCGGCCCGGAGTGAATGCCATCCTCACGGCTTCTCCTTACTACAACAAGCCCACGCAAGAGGGCCAATACCGGCACTTCCGCGCCATCGCCGAAGCGGTCGACAAGCCGGTCATTCTCTACAACGTTCCGGGACGCACCTCAGCCAATCTGGAGCCCGCGACCCTCGCCCGATTGACCGAGGTCCCCAATATCGCCGGCGTGAAAGAAGCCAGCGGCAACATGACGCAGATTGCCGAGGTGCTGAGCCTCGTGCCCGAAACTTTCCTCGTACTCTCCGGCGATGACGCCGTGACGCTGCCCGTGATCGCCCTTGGAGGAGTTGGTGTGATCTCGGTGGTCTCCAACGAGATTCCCCGCGAAATGTCGGAGATGACGCGAGCTGCGCTCAACAATGATTGGCCAGCCGCGCGCGCCCTACAGCGCAAGTATCTCCCGCTGATGCAGGGGAATTTCATCGAGTCGAGTCCACTTCCGGTGAAGGCCGTTCTCGCGATGATGGGCAAGATTGAAGAGGTTTATCGCCTGCCCTTGCTGCCCATGCGCCGCGACACTCGTTCGAAGATCCAGAAGATCGCCACCGACGCGGGATTAATCAGTCGCCCCGCCGCTGCGCCCGCCGCGACCGAATTCTATGTCTACGAGAATTGGGCAGCGGGCCCGCACAAGGCCATGTTGCACCGCGCATCGTGCGGCCAATGCAACTCCGGCAAAGGACGTCCCACCGGACACGATCCCAATCACTCGCGCTGGCACGGTCCTTATGCCAACATCACCGACGCCCGCGCCGCCACGCACGAGATGCCAGGAGTGTTGATCCGCAGCGAATGCAAGTGCGTCGCATAGATGCAGCGATAGCACTTTGCTTTTAGCGGCCCGCATCCGGCTCTTAGTTCGAACTCTTAGTCTTTAGCTCCCGGCGTTTTGAACCATCTATGGCAAATACTCTGTCCGCGTTGAAATCGGCGATTGAACGGCTATCAAACACCAAGACGATCGGCAGCGCAGACGAAGCGCGTCCCATCTTCTTCGATTTCCGATCCGCGCTGACGCGCGGGGAAGTTCGCGCCGCCGAGAAGCTCGATGGACGCTGGATTGTCAATGCCTGGGTGAAGCAAGGCATCCTGCTTGGCTTCCGTCTCGGCGAACTGCAGCAAATGTCGGACGGCGACGTCCTCTCCTTCATCGATAAAGACACCTTCCCTGCCCGGCGTCTCACCGTCGCCGACCGCGTTCGCCTCGTTCCCGGTGGTTCATCGATTCGCGAAGGAGCTTACGTTGCGCCGACTGTGATCTGCATGCCTCCAATGTTCATCAACGTGGGAGCCTATGTCGATGAAGGTTCGATGATCGACTCCCATGCGCTGGTCGGCTCCTGCGCCCAAATCGGTAAACGAGTCCACCTCAGCGCCGCCGCGCAAGTGGGAGGTGTACTCGAACCAATCAACGCCGCTCCCGTGATTATTGAAGATGACGTGCTGATCGGCGGCAATTGCGGAGTCTACGAAGGCACGCTGGTGGGTGCTCGCGCGGTGTTAGGCGCGGGAACAATTCTGACGAGATCGACGCCGCTCTATGATCTGGTTCGCGGCGAGATCTATCGCGCCTCAGCGGAACACCCATTGAAAGTGCCCGAAGATGCCGTCGTCGTCCCCGGTTCCCGCGCCGTCAAGAAAGGCAAGGGCATCTCCGACGAGTGGAACCTGTCTCTGTGCACGCCCGTAATCGTGAAGTATCGCGACGACAAAACCGAACGCGGAATTGAGTTGGAAGACTGGCTGCGCTAAGGCGCAAGATCATACTACTAATCCGCTTTACGATTTGCTATAATGTAAAGCGATGACCGAAGCCACTCTTTCCGCAAAGAACCAGATTGTGATCCCGCGAGAAGCCCGCGAGGCGCTCGGCCTCAAGCCTGGCGACAAGATCCTCGTGGTTGTACGGAGCGGTGGGAAAGTGTTGGTGTTAGAAAAACCGAAGTCCTATCACGCTGCGATCCGCGGGTTAGCTGGCAAGAAGTATCCAAAGAATTATCTGCAAAAGGAACGTCAGAGTTGGGAGTAGAACGGCTCCGCGCGTTTCTGAGGCGTCATCGGCGAATCGCTCTCGATACAAGCATCTTTATTTATCAGTTGGAAGCAAACCCGAAATATCTGCCTTGGACTGAATCCATTTTCTCTTGGCTGGAACAGCCTGAATCCAAAGCAATCACGTCCACAATCACGATGACAGAACTTCTAGTCTTGCCCTATCGAGAAGACGATGAACGGCGAGTCAACGAGTTCTATGGTCTACTTTCCACGTATCCAAACCTCGAATGGGTTGCGCCAAGCCTAGAAATTGCCGATCTGGCCGCTCGAATCCGAGCTCACCACCGCCTTCGAACTCCCGATGCTCTGCAGGCCGGGACAGCAATACATTCCCAGGTCACTGGGCTGATAACAAACGACGGGATCTTTGAAAGGGTGGAAGGGTTCCAGACTCTGGTTCTCGATTCGATCCTTTAGAGAGCTCGCCACGACGTTCTCAAGTTTCAACCAATTCATGACGACAACGTCGTTGATGGCGCACCGGGAAGTTCCAGTTGTTCCGCCACCAGCCGTTTCCGCATCTCCAGATGCTTGCCGCGAAAATGCGCCCTTGCTCGTCCGCCCCAGGCGCGAACGAAATAATAGTTGAGCGCGCATCCGATCGCCGAACTGGCAATCGGAATCAGGCGTCCAGCCCACTTCTCGACAACATCCGACCCGGCTTGCACGGCGATTCTCTGAATTACCTTCGGAACAAACTTGTTCACCACTTCTTTTTCCAACAGCTCGCGGCTGATATCGACACCGGCAGCGCTGGCGGCGGCGATCCACAACTCGGCGATTTCGCCGTCCGTATTCAGCTCGAAACCGTAAATCAAACTCAGCTTCTGAATGGTGCGCATGGTAATCGTTGAGAGAACACCCAAGTCGGGGACGATCGTCAGAATTCCGCCCAGTCCAAACCCAGCGCCCTCGGCGGCTGCCAGTTTCATGCCGCCACGAATGATGTTCTCGGCAACATCGTCGAGACGTTCGACGGGCAAAGTGTAAACGCCATGAAAGGTGGCTAGCGGCAGATCGTGCGCCACGCGCAACTGCATCAGAAAGCGATCGGGATCGACTTTGACTGTGTCGTAGGCGCGGGTCAGGCCGCCGCGGATCGCGCTCTCGACGCGACGCCGCAGCCAGGAACGCCTTTCCACAACGCTTGTATCGATCATCTGCGAGTAGTTTAACAGTCCCGTTTAAAGATCCTAGCGTGCCGCAGCCATCGGGCAAATCCGCCTTTCTAACTATGAAGTTAGTTTGATCGGGATTGCTGCGATGGCGCTGTGTGCTAGCATCGACTTTGCTAATGTCAACTGGAAAACTGCATATCGTTCCGCTGGGCGGGATGGGCGAGTTCGGTATGAACTGCATGGCCATCCGCTACGGCGATGACATCGTCGTTGTTGACGCCGGATTAATGTTCCCCGAAGCTGAATTGCTGGGCGTCGATATCGTCGTTCCCGATATTTCTTACCTGCTGGAAAACCGCAAGCATGTGCGCGGCATTGTCCTGACGCATGGCCACGAAGATCACATCGGAGCCTTGCCGTGGATTCTCAGCGAACTCAACGTTCCTGTCTGGGCGACCGAGTTCACGCTGGCTTACGTCGAAGACAAACTGGACGAGCATCAGTTGCTCGACAACGCCGACCTGCGCGAGATTCGTCCCGGAGAACGCTTCAAAGTTGGACCGTTCACCATCCATCCGCTGCAGGTCACGCATAGCCTTGTCGATTGCGTGGCGCTGGCGATTCATACGCCGCTCGGCGTCGTGCTGCATACGGGAGATTTCAAGGTTGATCCAACGCCGACCGATAATCGGCTGTTCGATCTGCACGGCTTTGCCGAGTACGGCAAAGAAGGAGTGCTGGCGCTGTTGCAGGATTCAACCAACGTCGAGCGCAAGGGCTACACGCCAAGCGAACGAGCCGTCCACCGCAAGTTTGAAGAGGTATTTGTCCGCACCAAGCGGCGGCTGTTTATCTCCTGCTTTTCGTCTTCGATTCATCGCATCAAGCTTACTGTCGATATGGCCCGCGAGCATGGCCGCAAAATCTGCTTCATCGGACGCTCGATGGAGAACTCCTCCGAGATTGCGGAAGACCTTGGCTATATCCAGATTCCGGATGGCTTGTTAATCCATCCCGGCGAGATGAAGAATTATCCGCCGGAAAAAGTTTGTGTTCTGATTAGTGGGACGCAGGGCGAGCCCATGTCGGCGCTATCGCGCGCAGCGGTCGACAATCACAAGCATGCGAAGATCGAAAAGGGCGATACCGTTGTTCTATCTTCGCGCATCATCCCGGGCAACGAGAAGGCAATTTACCGCGTAGTCGATCATTTGTTTCGTCGGGAAGCGTTCGTGATCTATGACGACGGCTCGTATCCCCCCATTCATGTCAGCGGACACGCGAGCCAGGAAGAACTGAAGCTCATCATCAATCTCGTGCGGCCCAAGTATTTCATTCCCATCCACGGCGAATACCGGCAGCTCAAGCTGCACGCGGAACTCGCCGGATCGATGACGGGAGCGGTCGGCAAGGTGATGCTGATCGAGAGTGGAGACGTTCTGGAGATCGACGAGCAAGGCGCCCGCAAAGCAGGACGCGTCAACGTCGGACGGGTGTGCATCGATTCGGGCTCACGCACCGACGTGGTCGAAGACATCGTGATCAAAGATCGCCGTCATTTGAGCGAAGACGGATTTGTGATGCCGGTGATCGCGATCAACAAATTGACGGGACGCGTTGAAGCGACGCCCGAGATTGTGACGCGCGGGTTCAATCCCGGCGAGACCATCTCCATCGACCGCATGAAAGAAATCGTCAGCGAAACGCTGGATGCATCCAGTGCGGAAGAGAAAGCCGATTACGGCGTGATCAAAGAGAAAATCCGCACCGATTTAAAGCGCTATATTTCCCGCCAAACACAGCGACGGCCTTTGATTATGCCGGTGATAGTGGAGATATGAAACCTGCCAGCTACCGCGGAATTTGCGCATCGGTGGCCCCCGCACCGCCAGCGACGAGGTGCCTCAATACTCCACTTCGCGCCCGTGCCGCACTGCCAGCATTACTACCTGTTTCCCGTCGTAGTGATACAGGGCGATATAAGCGGCATGCCCAAACTCAATCACCCACTCGCGGAACTCCGGGGGCAAATCGTCGACTGGACGCCCACTCTCAGGATGTCTGGCGAGCGCCTTTACGCCTTGCCGGATCGATTTAATAGTCCGTTTAGCCGCGTCTTGGCTCTTGGGAGCGAGAAAGGCGTGGAGACGGGCTATATCCAACAGAGCGGGTTGCGACCATTTCAATCGTGGCATTTAGGGGGAGAGGCGCTCTTACCTGCTTCGACTTTGGCCATCCAAACGTCGACTTCCTTGGCGGTCGCGTGCAGTCCGGTCGTCTGGTAATGGTTCCAGGCGGCGAGCGCGTCCTGCCGAAGTTGCTCGCGCTTCTCTTCGCGTTCTACGTACTGCTCAATGGCTTCGCACATAACCCAGTGCGCCGAGCGGCGGCGAACCGAGGCAAGCCGCTGAACCCGCTGCTTTGTCTTCGTGTCGAGCTTCAGGCTGGTGGTGGAAGGAGTTGCCATCGTTCGTACTCCAAGGTGTTACCTCGTAACATTATACCAACTGCGCCATGGAAACATCCATCCACGCCGGATCAAAGGACGTGCACCGAAGAGTACCTTCCAACCAAGAAAGCACCCGAACTCGTAGAATAGCCACCATGGTTTCGCTTCGCGACATTCGGGCCGCCCGGGCTCTTCTGGCGACGGTAGCGGTCCGCACGCCATTGCTGGAATGGGCAGGCACGTGGGATTCCCGGAGGCTTTTCCTCAAACTCGAAAATCTGCAGCCGATCGGCGCATTCAAATTACGCGGCGCGTACAACAAAGTTGCGTCTATCGACGAGGCAGAGCGCAGGCGCGGAGTGATTTCCTATTCCAGCGGAAATCACGCGCAAGGCGTGGCATATGCCGCGCGCGCCCTCGGGGTTAGAGCGATCATCGTCATGCCTGGCAATGCTCCGAAAAACAAGATTGCGGCTACGGGCGCGCTGGGAGCGGAGATTGTCCTCGTGGGTCCGGCCAGTGAAGAACGGCGGCTTCGCGCCGAAGAACTCGCGGCCGCGCACGGCTACGCGATTGTGCCTCCGTACAATGATGAGAAGATCATCGCCGGCCAAGGAACAGTCGGATTGGAGATTCTGGAACAATTGCCGGACGTTGAAACCATACTTACCCCGGTCGGCGGAGGGGGATTGATCAGCGGGATCGCGGCGGCGATCAAACTGAGCGATCCTAGAGTGAGGGTGATCGGCGTCGAACCAGAGCTGGCTGCGGATGCGCGCGCGAGTTTTCGAGCTGGACACATCGTTTCGTTTTCGGCGGAGCAGGTTTCGCAAACATTGGCGGACGGGCTGCGTACCCAGAGCGTGGGAACTATCAATTTCGAACATATTCGCACGTTCGTAGATGACATCGTTGGGGTCACGGAAGACGAGATTCTAGAAACGATGGTGATGCTGAGCGGGAATCCGCAGACTGTGGCCGAACCAAGCGGCGCGGTCGCGACAGCAGCTTTTCTTTTCCATTCCAGCGAACTACCCGATTCCAGGATGAATGTGGCTGTGATCAGCGGCGGGAACATCGATCCGATGCTGCTGGCCGACTTGCAGGATCGGAGTGTTCGCGGCAAAACCGTACCGACTGCTACACGATAAGGTGAGATCCGCATGATTCGTTTTGGAATTGCAGGTTTCGGATTGCACGCCAGCAAACGGCTGATGCCGGGGTTCGCTCTGGCCCAGAATTGCAAGGTGGTCGCGCTCTCGCGCCGCGATCGCGAAAAAGGACAGGCGGCCGCCGCGCAGTTTGCGATCCCGCACGTCTTTGGCTCGACGGCGGAACTCAGCCGCTGTTCCGAAGTCGACGCGGTGCTCGTGACCACACCCAATGCAAGCCACTTAGAGGATGTCCTGGCAGTCCTGGCCGCGGGAAAACCGGTGCTCTGCGAAAAACCGATGGGTATGAACGCGGACGAATGCCACCAGATGGTAGAAACGGCTCGCCAGGCGGGACTTCTGCTCGGAGTCGCCCAAGTGTTCCGGTTCGAGGAAAGCACAGCCAAGTTTCGCGAGCGCGTGGCGGCCGGGGATATCGGCCGCCCGATTTTTGCGCGCGCGGAATTCTCGTTTCCGGGTATCGGCCACCAACGGACATGGATGAACGACCGTTCGATCTCTGGAGGCGGGCCCATTGCCGATATCGGCGTTCACTGCATTGATGCTCTTCGGTTTATATTGCGAGACGAACCGAAGCGGGTCACCACCGTTGGCCGGTCCGACGAGCATTCCGGAGACGTGGAAGCGGCTGCGCTTCTAACCTTGGAGTTCCAGCACGGCACGTTGGCCACGGTTGCGGTTTCCACCCGTGCGCAATACCGAACTCCACTGGAAATCGTCGGTGACGCCGGTACTCTGCGAGCCGATGATGCGCTCAATGTCGAGAGACCGGTCAAAGTCGAACTTTGGCGGGACGGACAGCGCGTGGACGAAGATGTCGTTTCCAACCGGCTCGCGTATGCCAAGCAGGTCGATAGCTTCGCGCGCGCGGTGGAGGGTTTGGAGCAATTTCCGGCGCCCGGAGAGGAAGGTTGGCGCAATCAGCTGGTTCTAGACGCCGCGTATCGAAGCTTGCGGTCGGCCAAAACGGAAGACATTCCGTCTGGAGCTTAAAGTAAAGGATGAACTTCAGAGATTGTGCTTCGTTAAGAATTTAAGGTCGGGAGCTCGACGTTTCCTGCTGAAAATAAAAGCGCCCCGGACCCATAAGGATCACGAGGCGCCTAAACAGCCCTCCCCAGAACTGCTCACTTGCAAATATAGGCGGATCTTCCGGGAAGCGGAATCCCACTGGTGAGCGATTCAAATGGCACGAACGAGCTAGTTTTCAATCGAGGGGTGCGTGGTAACATCGGTTACCTTGCGAATGGTTACTGGAGGACGCAGCAGGTTTTGATCCTCCTCCTTGGGCCTCATCGTTCAGAGCTTGCGAAGGTTTTCGCATTCAGTTCAGGTGGGGAGCAGTTGGGACTGGAGCATTCGAAAATCAGGTTCGGGATCAGCGAATTGTTTCTAGTGTGCAGGGGATTGCAGTCCAGAACGAGAACGAAAAGACGGTTGGTGCTGTAAGTTATTGAAACATATAAAAGAATGACGTTAGATAGTTTTGGAACAACAATTGCTCAACTTGATGTAGGCGACCTATACCTTGAAACACCAATTTCAAGGTGAATCTTGGAAAAGTTAAAATTTTGGAGGGTATTTCAATGAGGCGAGTGGTAGTTCTGGCATTACTGGCATTGGCTCTGCCGATGGCCGCATGGGCGGACGGTATCACCTTAACGAATCAATTCGGCAGCATTTCGATTTCGACATCGGGCATCAGCTCAATCGGATCGCAACTGACGAGTTTCAACGGCATCGTGGCTCCTGCGGGACATTCACTCGGAACAGTGAGTTTCACGACCGGCGCTTTGACCAGCGGTTCGATCGCAGCGGGTGGGACGTTCTCGGCCACCGGATCAACTTTTATCGTAATCGGTAAGGGAAATTACGGAGAGCCAAAGGGAACGATCTTCAACGGCAGCTTTGTGGGCCCGATCACCTGGACGCTTCTGAGCGGGACCAAGGGTGGCACACAGGAGTTCGCGTTGACCGGGACGATTGAGGGGATGTTGTACACCGGTCGGATGGTGACCGGAACGACAACCCAGGATATCTACACGACCAAAGGTCAGCTGGCCAAAGGAATCGGACACATCAAACTTGGCACGACGGCGATACCCACTCCGGAGCCCGGAACGCTCGGTCTTCTCGGAACGGGACTGGTTGGAATCGCTGGCATGTTCCGTCGCAAGCTGACCCGCGGATAGCTTTAGTTTCATCGGTTCGCCCAGAACACTCAACTCATGGCCCCGCCGCAAGGCGGGGCTTTTGATTGTTCGGCCGATGTTTAGTCAATCCGCTGGATTGCCTAAAGACTTCCAAATAGGAAGTGCCCTTACTCTCCTTGTCCCACTTCCCGCAAGGTTATTTCGCGGAGGAGCGATTTCGTTCAAATCCCGTCTGAAGCGATCTCTTTCTGTCGCTTGAGTTACCGGAGTAATGGCCGTGAGGTGCTTAGGCGTTGACCTAGAGGCGCCGCAAACCTAGAGTCAGGCGCAGGGGGACGTATGAAGGATATCCATGAGGTTTTGCGCCGTAAGCAGGCGCAGTACGCGCAACTGGGAAAACAGATCGAGATGCTGCAGCAAGCCGCCGAAAAGCTGCGCGAGGTCGCACCCCTTCTAGCCGAGACTGACGCTGAAGACGATAGCGCTGTGCTGGCCGAAGTGGACGACGAGAACTCCAACTCAATGGCTGCGAAGGCTGGGGCTCAATCCACGACTACGGCCGCGAAACCCCGCAGCGCGACTCCGCGCTGGCCGTAAAAGTGGCGGACGAAGGTTGAGAGCGAGGCGGGAGGGTTCGGTTCCATGATATTGCAGGCACTGCTGGTGTCGAAGGACGAAGCAGCAGCGGAAACGCTGGTGCAGACCCTGGCGCAGTTCGGGGTGGCGGTCGATCGGTCAAATGCGGCCGATGTGGCCGTCCACCGGCTCACCGACGAAGGTTTCGATCAGGTAATCGTCGATTTCGACGACCCTGAAGGAGCGAACTCGGTGCTCGAAGCCTGCCGCAACCTGCAAGGTCCGGACCGCAATTCACCTGTCACTGTCGCTTTGTTGCAAGATGCATCGCGGATACGCTCCATATTAGGCGGAGGCGCCCACTTCATCCTGACCAAGCCGGTATCTGAGGAACAGGCGCAGAACACGTTGCGGGCAGCCACGGCTTTGCTTAAGCGGGAGCGGCGGCAATCGCTGCGGGTAGCCGTACAAGCTCCGGTTTCCATTCGCACCGACGAAAATAACACTATTGAAGGAATTCTGCTCGACTTGAGCAGTGGTGGCATGGATGTCTTGGCGGCGAAACGGCTTCCATCGGACGCGCTGGTTCGCCTCGCTTTCGAACTTCCCGACGGTGGTGGAAGTATCGAAGCAGAGGCAGAGGTGGCGTGGAGCACCGCCAACGGCCAAACAGGCTTCCGTTTTCTTGACATCGAAGTCAACATGCGTGAGCTGATGAGCGATTGGCTCACCGCCCGTGCCCAAGATGCGTTGCCAGAAGAGCCAGACGCCGTCACTCAATGCAAACTGACTGATCTCAGTCTGGGTGGCTGTTATGTGCAGACCGACAGCCCTTTTCCTCAGAGCTCGGCCGTCGACCTATGTCTGCGCGCCACAGGAATGGAAATTCACACCGAAGGACTGGTGCGAGTCATGCATCCGGGTCACGGTATGGGAATCGAATTCCCCGCCCGGACGGAAGAACAGCGCAAGAGCGTGGGAGAGTTCATCGAATTTCTGACGGGACAGCCCGGCGTTACGCCGCAGCTTGAAACGTCCCCCCGTTCTCTGGTAGCAAAAACGGTGGACTTGACCCAATCCAGCGGTGCTGACAGCGACAACGATGATCCACTTCTGGAGTTGCTCAGAACCGGGAATGGGCTTGAGGAAGATGAGTTTCTCGCCGAACTCCATCGTCAGAGAACTCCGGCCGGCGTCAGCGAATAGCCGCGCCTTATTCCGTCTAACACTTCCTTTCATAACTCCATAGAACTCAAGAGGTCTCGATTACCGGACTCCACGTCTGAACGGAGACCTCGGGGATCGCGCCAAAGCGGCGCTCACGACGGTTAAATTCCGCGAGTGCGGCATCGAGATCGGCGGCGTCGAAGTCGGGCCACATGCGGTCGGTAAAGAGAAGCTCGGCATAGGCTGACTCCCAAAGCAGAAAGTCGGAGAGGCGTTTTTCACCTCCGGTACGAATGAGAAGATCCACTTCCCCGCTCTCGCCGATCAGAACCTGCGCAAGCATACCTCCTAGCCGATCGGCAGAAGGCAGGCCGCCGGGCGCGAACGCCGCGCTCGCGGCGGCGGCGGCGCGGGTAATTGAATCGCGGGCGGAGTAGTCGACTGCAATTCGCAGATGTAGACAACGCCCTTCGGCGGTCGCGACCTCCGCCGCGGCGATCTCGCGTAAGACGAGCGTGGGTAAACGATCGCGGCGCCCGATGATCTCCAGGCGCACACCATTGTGACGAAGCCGCTCGGTCTCAAGGCGAAGATAAGCTCGAAGCAGCCAGAATATACTGTCTACCTCGGAGGTAGGGCGGCTCCAGTTGTCGGAGGAAAAGGCATAGAGAGTCAGACAGCGTACGCCGAGATCGGGCGCACGCTCGACAACGCGCCGAACGGTGGCAATTCCGGCGCGGTGACCGGCCACGCGAGGCAAGCCACGACGGGTTGCCCAGCGGCCGTTACCATCCATAATGATCGCAACGTGCAGTTGTTTTGGTCTGACAAGACGCATTCGGCTCTCTTCCAGAGAAAGACTCATTTTCCAGGTTCTGTCTGATCTCTTCGGCGACCTTCTCTCGCGGGTGGCTTGTGGTTTCGCGTGTTCTATGGAACATGCGGAGTGCTACGAGTTTCAGATTGGCCTGCGGCTGGCAATGAGCTATACCAATCGATCCCCCGAGTGAAATACATGGCAGCTGCCACAGCCAGGAAGCTTGCGATTGCGCCCACCAACAACGCGTTGTCTTCGAGCCGCAACATCAGGTAAATCAGTCCATATAGAAGAGTGAAGATTGCCAGAGCGCGCACTCCCAGCAATCGGCTGGAGAAGATCCACGCCGCGTTGACCGACAGGAGCGCAACCGTGGCTGAGCCGGCCACCAGAAAACCGAGGTCAAACCCGATTCGTTCGGCAAGCGATAACAGCAGGAGATAAAAGATGATCTGCGCCATTCCGACGAGGACATATTGCGCCGGATGAACGCGTTTTCCGGTGGTAACTTCAAAGACAAAGTAAGAAAGGAAAAGCAGCCCCAGGAACAGGACTGCATATTTGAGAGACCGGTTGAGCGATTGATAGGGGTCTGCCACTTCAATAAACGAAACACCAAGAGCAGTTGCGTCGAGGCCGCTGATCAAATCAGTGGATCCTTCTGCGCGCACGCCGCGAGCGATGAACGGCACGGACCAGTCCGCCGTGAATCCTGCAGTCGAAACGGTCCGGGTTAGGGGCAGGAATCCGCCATCGAAGCCAGGACTGGGCCAATCGCCTTGCATCGCGACGTGGGTGGTCTTGCCGTAGGCAAGAATCGCGAGACGTTGCGCGCCAGAAAATCGCAAAGCGGAAGTAACGTTAAATTGTGCGTCGGGTTTCGCGAAGCCGTCGGCCTTGGCACCGAGTAATGCAAGTTTGGAGTGCAGTCCTTGATCGACGACGGAATTGAGGTCCTGGGCAACCGCTGCTGGGACTAAGGTCACCGTTTTGCCCTCGACCGTCAAGGTGGCATCGGCGAGCGCTCCGCGAGGATCGCTAACCCCCACAACGATCTCAGCCCGGCTCCAGTCGAGTTGGGCGCCTTGCGGAAGTACCGCGGGGACTCCGGTCAAATCAAAGGTTGCGTCAAGATTCAAATCTGCCTGAAACACAGGCACCTTAAACAAGGAGAGGCGCCGTTCTTCGGTCTTCGACTTGAGAACGGCCGAGGCCTGTGCTGGAAAAACCAAATAGATTCCGTGCTTGGCAAACTCAGTGGGTAATTGCGGTGGGATGTAATAGGGAATGGCAAGGGTCGGTCCGAGAAAGGTTTGCTGACCGCCCACGTGGCCCGTGATTTTACTTACGACCTCTTCCGCTCGCGTAGTCCGATCTTGGACCAATCCTCCAACAAAGAACGCGGGGATAGTCATGAGGAGAGCGAGTCCACAGACCACGATGAGTTTCAGTCCCATCGATCTGGACCGGATGCGAACTTGCGCGCCTAGCGGGAAAATCGTAGAGTCACTCACTGTTTCCTCCTGAAGTGCTTGACTTTGCATTGCAAAGTGTCGTGCCAAAAAAATTTACGCCCGCGAAGCCGCTAAATTTTGAATCAGAGGCCCGGCGGGATCGTCTTCCGACACCTTCGCCGCGTCGCGGACGACTTGTTCTAACGTCGACAGATATTCGATGAAGCGACTGCGACCCGAAGCCGTGATTCGGCAAAGGGTGAGCGGACGGTTGCGGTCGTGTTTCTTGACGCTCTCCACCATCTTGGCTTGCTCGAGCACGCGGAGATGCCGGTTCAGATTGCCGTCGGTTAGCGCGCAAAGTTGTTTGAGGTCTCCGAAGGCCAACCCTTTGGGATTGGTAATGAGAGAGGTCAGCACACTAAGGCGAGCGCGCTCATGAATGACGCGGTCGAGACCTTCGTAGGCAAAACGGGCTTCGCTCGATGGAGCTTTAGACTTCATCGTCCGCCCCCTCTACTGCTTCTTCTCTGCCCTGCTTTGCGGCCAGGAGGATCATGGCAACCAGCAACTGACCCGCTCCGTAGGGAATGCCCATGGCCCATGGCGACAGCGCCCGGGAATCTCCGAGTGCAATGCAAGTCAGACCGGTAAGTAAATACCACGCGCCTGCTGCGGCCACAGCGCGCGGAAGAAAACGGCAAGACGAGAAAATGCCCAGGCTGAAAATAATCTGCCACAGTCCGGGAAGCATCCAGGTGGCGCTGGGAACGGAGCGAACCAGCACAACGGTAATGAGCGCACCGGCGCCGGCCGAAGGAAGAAATTGCTCAACCGCCATGTGGATCATTTCATCCGCCATGCCCGAATGAATGCGGCGCGTCCGGGCGAACATCTGGATGCCAATCACTGCGGACGAGAGGACTGCGGTCCAGACCCAAATGGCCAAATAGGCGGGAATACGACTCGCGGGATCGGGCAGTAGCAATGATTGGGCCGCTGCGGCTGAAACCGCCAAAACGCCAGTACTAGCCAGAGTGGCGGGTCCGTAGCCGCGAAATTCCGTGCTGTGGGCCACCTGCCTGCGTATGCGACTGATGTCGCCGAGCGCTTTGTGAAGGTCGTTCATGCTGCCATGGACTCCGACAAAATAGCTTTGCATTGCAAAGTAACCTAGCCCGAGGCGCTTGTCAAGCCCTCTGATAGAGCGTCTGGACTAACCGACCATCTCCCGGCCAAAGTCAGTTATTCGAGAACTTTCAGGATGAAATAGAATGGCACAGCCGCTAAGACGGGGTCGATTCGTCTCTGGGATCTCGCGAGACGCGTCGTGACACGTATCTAAGGGGAAAGCAGACCGTCACTTGGGCAAGAGTTCAATCGCGCGCGCGGTCATCCTTGCTGGGGTCTGCCTGCTCGCCATCTCACCCTTTTTTTGGTGGGGCAGTCCCTCGGGACATGACTTTGAATTTCACCTGTTCTCGTGGATGGAGGTTCTGGGGCAGTGGAAGCAGGGCATCGTGTATCCCCGTTGGGCGGGACTCGCGCACTTCGGATATGGAGAGGCGCGATTCTTGTTTTATCCTCCGGCTTCGTGGACTCTTGGCGCCGCGCTGGGATCAGTGTTGCCGTGGGGCACGGTACCAGGCTCGTATTGCTGGATCGCGCTCATGCTCGCGGGGATGGCAATGTATCGGCTCGCGCGCGAATGGTTGCGGCCTGCGGACGCTCTCTTCGCGTCGGCTTTCTACGCCGTAAATCCCTACCACTTGCTGATCATTTATTGGCGGAGCGCGTACGCGGAACTACTGGCTTCTGCCTTGTTGCCACTTCTATTGTTGTTCCTTTTACGGATTCAAGAACCAGCCAATGGAGAGGCCGACCAATCGAGACTGCGGCCAACTTTGCAATTGAGTTTGGTTTTGGCCGCAGCGTGGCTGACAAACGCCCCGGCGGCGGTGATGATTCACTATTCGACGGCCGGCTTCGCGCTTCTTTTTGCTGCACGCGAAATACTGCAGAGAGACACACCAGAACGGTCGCTCGCTGCGCGCACCCTGCGCCCGCTGGCGCTGACGGCGATTGCGATCATCCTTGGCGCTGGGCTGGCGTCGTTCTACCTGCTACCGGCCATCTATGAGCAGCGCTGGGTCGAGATCAGCCAAGTGATGGCTCCCGGAGTTCGCCCACAGGATAACTTCCTATTCACGAAGACAGGGGATCCCGACCACAACCGCTTTAACCTTCTCGTTTCGAGTCTGGCGCTCGCCGAAATTGTGGTGCTCGGAGTCGCGGTGTGGTTGTCGCGTCGATCGGCAAGGGACGGAAAAGAAGAGGCTGCCGGACAAAATCCATGGGTGTTGTTTTCCGCTTGGGGAGTCGTTACGACTCTTCTCCTGCTTTCGGTCAGTAACCCGTTGTGGCAGCATTTGCCGAAGTTCCGGTTTGTACAACTTCCGTTTCGCTGGTTGCTTTGTCTAAACACGGCGATGGCGATTCTCTTGACGCTGGCAGCCAAGCGCTGGACCTCCCGTTTTCTGGTATACGGTTTTTTGCTCGGCGTGTTGCTCTTCGCTGCTTACCGCATTCAGGGCCCGTGGTGGGATACAAGTGATGACATCCAGGACATGAGCGACACTATGCGGAGCGGAGCGGGCTATGAGGGTACGGACGAGTACGTCCCGGTGGGGGCAGATGCTTACGCGCTCAATAAGAGTTTGCCGATTGTCAGCGACGACGACGGGGGCGCAGTTCCAACCAAGATGCTCGCGTGGGGGCCAACGGAAAAGCACCTGATCGTGCACACTACGGAGCCGCAAGATCTCACCGTCCGGCTTTTCAGCTATCCGGCGTGGGGAGTTGTGGTGAATGGTAAATCGGTAGTGACGGAGCAGACCGACGACACAAAGCTAATGGTCATTCCGGTCGGAGCCGGAGAAAGCGACATCCGCATTTACTTTCGGCGGACGACCGACCGGCTGGTGGGAAAAGCCGCGGCTCTGTTGAGTTTTGTGGTCCTGGTTACGCTCTGGATGAATTCGACCTGGGTGGGCCGACTGCTAAGAATGACAGGATTGGCGGGAACCGGATTTGGCACACGAGAACAGCAGGACGACGAGGAGAATGAACGCACCAACGCTGCCTGCGGCGAGATTCCTGCGAAGGATGCGGGCGGTTCCGTAGCATGACCGTGCGAGTGGTTTTGCTGGCGACATCGAATGCGGGCAAGCTTCGCGACTTTGCTGGAGCTGCCGAAGCATTCGGAGTTGCGGTCGCCAATATTCCGGGTTTTGCTTCTTTAGCTCCTGTGGTGGAAGACGGCGTGACGTTCGAGGAGAACGCGCGCAAGAAGGCAGAGGGCTACAGCTTGTCGGTCCCGGGCGAACTTGTTGTAGCCGACGACTCGGGTCTGGAGATCGATGAGCTCGGAGGTGCACCGGGCGTGCATTCTGCCCGGTACGCGGCCGACGAGCCGCATGCTGCCGAGTGCAACACCGATGACGATGCCAACAACGCTCGCGTTCTTCGCGAACTTACGAACGTTGCCGCAGACGAGCGAACTGGGCGGTTCGTTTGCGTCTTAGCGGTCGCTCGCGATGGAGACACCTTGCAAACTTTCCGTGGCACCGCGGAAGGCATCATTCTTGACGCCCCTCGTGGCAACGGCGGCTTCGGTTATGATCCGCTTTTCTACTTTCCGCAGATCGACAAGACTTTCGCCGAACTGAGCGCAACCGAGAAGGCGAGATACAGCCACCGAGGAGCAGCGTTTCGCGCGTTTCTGGAGTGGTACCGAAACCACCAAGACTAAGGGCGACGGTAGGCCGATCAGAACAGTGCCAGAGTTACTTGCCAGCTTGCATGTCGCGGCTGATGCGCTCGGCCTCGGCGAATACACGCAGCAGATTGCCTCCGAGAATCTTCCGGATCTCCTCAGCCTGATAGCCGCGATCAAGGAGAGCCTGGGTGATTTTCGGCAGGTCGGCAGCAGAATCGATGCCCTCTGGGGTTGCGCCGCTGACGCCGTCAAAGTCCGAACCCAGGCCAACGTGATCGATTCCAGCGACCTTGGCGACGTGATCGATGTGGTCGATTAACGAACTGAGGGGCGGCCGCGGAATTTTGGCAGCCCACTCACGCTCGATGCGGTCGTTGTCGAGATAGGTGAAGGTTTTGCCTGCTGCCGTCTGTTGATCGTCGTAAGCTCGAATCGCAGCGTCACGTTGCTTCGCCTGGGCTTCGGCGGCTTTGCGGAAGTTCTCGTCGATAAAGGCATTGTAGAAATTGACCTGCACCACTCCTCCATTCCTGGCGACAGCGCGGAGCATGTCGTCGGTCATATTTCGCGGATGATTGGTGAGGGCGCGCGCAGAGGAGTGCGAGGCGATGACGGGCGCCTTGCTGGTTGCGATGGCATCGTAGAACGTCTTATCGGCGACGTGAGAAATATCGACCAGCATACCGAGGCGGTTCATCTCCAGGACAATCTGCTTGCCGCCGTCGGTCAGTCCGTTGTGATGCTCGACTTTGGGATTGTCGATATCTCCGGACGAATCGGCCCACTCGTTGGTGTTGGACCAGCTTAGCGTCATGTAGCGCACGCCCAAGCGGTAGAAGTCGCGCAGCAGGTGAATGTCGTTCTCGATCGAGTGGCCACCTTCAATGCCGAGCAGGGCCGCGAGTTTGTGTTCGCGGTGGGCGCGCTCGATATCGGCAACGCTGAAGGCCATCATCATGCGGTCGGGATGGCGCTCCGCCTGCTCATAGACAGAGTCGATGAGATCGAGGGTGTGACGGGCGAAGTGGCCCTGGTTGGTTTCCGGTTCAACCCAGATGGAAAAGAACTCGGCGCCGAGATTTCCAGCCTTGGCTTTGTCGAGGCTGATGTGGCCGTAGTCCTTGGGATCGGTGGATGCGATGTCGAAGTTCTCGTCGAGAAAACGCTGGGGCGTGTCGGCATGCGTGTCGATGACGATCGCCGAGTTCTGGATTTCGAGGGCCTTCTTGCTGACAACGGTCTGGGCACAGGCGGGGAGAACACAAGCGAGCGCGATTGGGTAAACAAAGGCGAGTTTGTTCATAGCGAATAGGGATTCTATATGATGCAGTGTGGTTTGGACTTGCGAACTGAACTTAGCACTTGGTGGGGACGGTGGGAGGCGCGCGAGCTCAGTAGCCCATTGCGTCTTGGTCTGCGGAGTAAGAGGCTTTGATCGATGGCTGCGGTATTCTGGGGTTGATGCAAATCATTATCTGGGAGTACAAAGTTCTGGAAGAACACGTTCCGAAGTTCCTGGTTGCGTACTCCGCTAATGGGGATTGGGCAAAGCTATTCCAGCGGGCGTAATCTAGGGACGGAACTGCTGCGCTCAGCTTGTGAAACGAATACCTTTCTCACGATTGACCGGTGGAACAGTGCAACCGATTTCGACGATTTTCAGGCTCGATTCGGGGCGGAATACAACAATCTTGACGCCGAGTTTGAGGGCTGGACTTCATCGGAAAAGAAGCTCGGGATTTTCTCAGAGGGCTAGCGACATCAGCGTCCTGATCCAAGTCTTGTAAGATTCGGAAGATTGCATTCGGGTCGAGACGGACCAAATCGGCCGTTCCTTAACGTGTCGCAGTATTCGCGACGAGTCTGAGACGGGCAGACCGTCGTTCAAGGAAGTCTGAATGACTCTAGCGTGGCAACGGGAACGGCTGGGCGTTCGCATGAAGGTTAGCGATCGTGGTATTTGGATAGTAATGGCGGAGAATCTGCCGAAAATCTGCTCCGTCGGCGGCCATTGCTTTCGCTCCGGACTGGCACAACCCCATGCCATGGCCCTGTCCGATCCCTTCCACAACGACCAGGCCATTTTCCTTCTTCAGGCTGAAATCGTTACTGGGAATTGTGTTCCAGCCGAGGCGGCGTGCAGCGCGCAGGCGAGCAGGCTCGTTGGAACTGCGTAGCGTGGCGGCATCTTCGGCAGAGATGCGACTCGACCAGCGCACCGGATGCTCACTGCAATACTTGCACTCAACGGGATAGTACGGATAGGCGGCCTCGGGCAGGCCTAATTGAGCCGGCGTGTGCGTGCGTCCAGCGCAGCTTCGCGTGTACATGGCGGCGAACGGTTTGGATGCATAGGCGAGAACCATATCGCGGGTAGCTTCGACGGCACGCGCGGCGGCTGTGCCAGGAGAAGGAGGCTCGCGCAGGAATTGACAATGGGTAGTGTCGCAGAAATCGAAATCATCATGGCGTCCGTGGCTGGCGACAAGGTAGGAGCGAGTGGCGACCGCTTGCGCTTTGAGTGCCTCGAATGGCGTGTCGGTCGTGTTCTCGGCGGCCACGATGGAAGCGACGGCGATCTCTGGATCCATGGTCACGATCGCGAGCAGATGCCCGCCGGATGGCCGAATCTCGAGTATGCCGTGATAATGGCGAGCGATCTTTCTTGGAACGGCAAGGACAAAATCCGTGGGTTCGTTCCTGCGTCCCGCGATTGTGAGACGGTGTGCGAGCACAGTCCGCGGTCCCGATTGAAGAACCATCTCGCTGCCGTTGACCCGGACGGCCGCACTGCGAAGGCCGGAACTATACTCCAGCACAAAGCGCTCGTCCCCGGCGCGGACGACAAGCGCGTGTCCCTGGGGCGCGCTGATGGTAAGTTGGCGCGGATGAAAGAGGCCGAGAACTCCGATGCGGACGTCGGGCGCGGAACCGGGTGATGCAGTTTGCGCGATGACGAGTGAGCAGGACGAGATCAAAACAAGAGCGATAAAAAACTCAAAAACAGGCTTTCGGATTCCGCAGGGAGCTGACCTGCGAGCGGAATGAACGGCGTTCCTCATGCGCAATTAGCGGCCATCAACATTCCCTGAAGATTACTCCTGGAACCTGCCTTCGATCCGGCGCAGCATCTGGCCGGCAACGCTCGCGGCTTGCGCGCCGGGAACTCCGTGGACCCGCACCATCAATAGCATCTGCGGCTGATCGACAGGGCTCAGGACCACCGCAAAACCATCGCCGGTTGCGCGCGGCGAGTGCGTACAGGGCGCGGTGCCGGTCTTTACGAGCGCATCAGGGAATGGAAGAGCGCGGTCGACTGCGGCACCGGTTCCGTGCTGCGCCGACTGTGCCATTCCCGCGAGAATTTCACGAACACCGGGCTGCTCGCGGCGACGAATAAGTTCGAGGTAGGCGCGCGCCATCCGAAGTGGAGAGATTCGCCAGCCGCTACCGATTCCCGCGAGGGCGGTACCCCGAGCGTCGCGGTCCGGAGGCTCGATTCCGAAGCGTGCCGCAATCGGCGCGACATCCGGAGCCGCTAAGGTCGCGGTAAGCATACCGAAGTACGAGTTGCAGGAGTAGGCGATCGCCGAGGCAAGGCCGATGTCACCATGCCCGCGGGGCCGCCAGCATCCTGTCGCGGTCCCACGACAGATGTGCGAAGGATAGTGGAAATCGTGCTGCTCGCCATAGGCCAGTGCGGTAAAGGGTTTCACGAGCGAACCCAGCGGAATCGGCGAGTCCATGCGTTCCCAGCGCGACGTGAGCACGCGGCCGGTGCGAGCGTCGAGCAAGAGGAAAGAAATGTCGAGGCTGGGGAAATCGCGATTCAGCGTTTCGGCTGCGGATTGCGCAAACAGGCTCGCCTCTGCCTGTTTGGAGCGATCGGGCGCAGTGGGCGCAGCGCGCCCGCTCGAAGGAAGCAGCGCCAGCAGTAACGCACCTGCGAGTAGCGTGATAGACCTTATTGCGTCCATTCGTAAATCACGGTCTGCCGCTCTTTGTTTCCTTCGGAGCGCATCTCGATCTTCTCCTCCGAAACTGCGGCCAGCGTTGCGCTGAGGCTGCTTATGTTATTGGAGAAGAACTGCGGCTCGGCTCTGCGGTTCTCGCCGTCGGCGATCGTTGCGTTGGGCCGGTCGACGACGCTCGACAAGCGCGCAAAGTCAGCACGCTCCTGCTGATGATTGAATCCGGCCAGCAAATCGGCAGGCTTGCCGTCGGACTGACGGTTGAAATTTGCGAGGATGGCTTCCGCCAACGAGGGATCGTCGCTTACCAACAGGTATTTGCCGCGAACTGACGCGACCAACGGCCACAATCCATCAAGTTCCTCATATCCCGACTTGGGTTGCCACCCGACACCGAGTTGGCCGGCGGTAAGACCGGGTCGAATGAAATCCGTGAACGCAGAATACACAGCGTCCTGGTTCCACTCTGTTCTTGCGACCAACACGATAGCCGAGTGAATCCGGACGAACACTCCTCCCTGATTGGATGCAGTCGATTGCACCCGCAGGGACGCCAGCAACGGAGTGTTGTCGAGCAACTGTTTCAGAGCCGAAACTGATTGTTGGACGGCAGGGCGCTCTACGGGGGCCAGGTCAATACGCGTTTCGAGATCGGAGCCGCCGCCTTCTTCGCCCGAAGTGAGTTGCACCTGCGGTGCGACCTGCGACGGCGGCGCCAGGCCCAAATGGGTTGCCAGAAGCTTGGTTTCAAGCAAAGCGAAGGTAGCATCGGAGGAGGGGTTTGCCTCAGCCCTGTAGACTCCCGCGTCGCCGGGCACAAGGCGGATAACTTCGGAGGCTGCAGCAGCCCCATCTGCCGAAGATGCCAGCTTCGCCCCTTCTTTCCTGATCAGAACGCGCTCTTCCCGATATTGCCTGCTGGAGCGAAAGAGATCGGAGACTGATGCGGAGTATTGTTTCAGGTCGGTGATGTTCTGCTGCACCCAATAAGTGCGGAAGTAGCCGTTGGGAACAAGTTCTCCGAGGTTGAGCACCATGCGGAGATCGCCGGCTTGTCCGGACGCGGTGGTGGCTTGCACCCACCACTGGTCCGCCTCGACGGTACGGTCTTGCTGGCCGGCCATCAACTGCAGCGCGCCGGCCATCAGATCTTCCCGCGTCGCGAGGAGCAAGTAATCGCCCGAGACAGCGAACGCGACTTCGCGTTGCGATTGCGGATCGCGGCGCAGATAGAAACTCACGCCCCCCGCGCTGCGCGGCTCAAACTTCGAGCGTGTTTGCCACAACGGAGTCTGCATGGACTTGGCCGATGGCAGATACGTGATGTAGAGGAACTCAAGATTGCCGATGTCGTAGAGTGCAAGAACGGAGCGCTCGCCGGCAACCTGCGAGAGGAAGTTCATGTCGGGCGGAAGCCCCGCGGCGGCGGCGAACTGTTCGCTCGCACCGTTGAGTCGCAGGAAGAGGCGCGAACGCGAAAAGACTTCGTAGTTATCGCTCGTGAGCCACTGCTTCTTTGGAGTGGAAGAATTCCAATCGCCGAGGAGCGTCGAGAAGTTTTTCGTTTCCAAATAGACGAGCGGTCCCGCGGGCACATATTTCGAGAGCGGAGTTGGCGCAGGCTCTGCGGCGAGAAATGTGATCCAGCCAATTGCGGCGCAGGTCAGAGCGATACCGGAGAAAATGAAGAAGCGTTTCATTGCTTAACGCCTCCTTTCGAAATTGCGGCTTTGGGCGCGGGAGTGGCGCGTGCGATCAGTTGTGGCCGGACGACGCGGTCCTGCTCCAGAGGTTCATGCAGAATTGGCTGGCGCGCCGCGTTTTGCTGCTGAATGCGCAGCGATGCTTTGGTGTCAGCAATTTTGCGGTGGAGCGTTTTGCGGATGGCGGGCGTGGTTTCAAATTGTCGAGCCGTTTGGTAGTAGCGGACGGCCTCCGCGAGGCGATCGAGACGGACCATCGTGTCGCCGATCATCTGCGCAACCTGCGCCTGCTGCGCGCGCGAGAGCTTGACAGCGGCGGTTGCTGGCGCATCGTTGTCGTCGCCCGATTCTTCGTCGTCACTCGAACTGACGATCTGTTCGTCTTCGTCGCCTGCACCTCCGCCGGCGGGCGTTTCGGAACGCAAGAACTGCGTCTGGAATAAAGGCTCCATGATCCCCAGTGCGTATTCGTTGGACCGCAGAGTGGCCGCAGCCTGGAACAGCGGGATGCGAGCTTCATCGCGGCGCGGGAAATCGACGATGCAATGACTGAGCAGTTGAATCCTAGCTTTCGCGTCCCCGGCATTTTGTGCGGCTCGGACGCGTGCGTCGTAGAAATAAAATATGTCCGCCGCTGCGCTTGTGATTGCCGCAGCGGGTCCGGCAAGCAGGTTGAGTTCGCCACTGCCGAGATCAGCATGGGGACGGCCGGCGAGCGCGACTGCGGCCTTAAGCCTTAGGTCGTAGGGCGTGACCGCTGCGGAAGCGATGGCCACGAGAGCATCTCGGCTGTCGGTTGAATCCCGGACAACCGCAGCATCGTGAGCGTCGAGCTTCGCCTTGGCAAGTCGCAGGCGGTACGAAGCATCCCAAGGCGCGGACTTCACCAGCTGATCGAGGAATTCGACGGCTTCCGCGTTGTGGCCGGTTTTTTCCAGAAGGGCGGCAGCCGGTTCTAGATTTTCAAATGGATTGCCTACGACGACCACCAGGCGGCGCAACAGATCGAGGGCTCCAGCCATGTCGCCCGCAGCAAGGCGGATTTCAGCGAGGCCGAGGAAGTTCGCGGCAACCAAGTTGTGAGCTTCGATCTCACGGGCAAAGACGAGTTCGAGAATCTTGCGCGCCGCTTGCTTATCGCCTGCTTCAAACAGCTGGCGGGCCGCGTTGCGCAGAACCTGCGGCGCGGGCGCGGTTTGCGGCTCTGAACGATAGGCGGTGAGCATCGAATCGAGGGTTCCGAGCTGCGCGGCCACTTGCAGATCGAGCGGGACGAGCGTGGCTGCCTGCGCGTCGCGGGTCTCTTTGGGAAGCGCCGCAATGGCGGATGCAGCCACTTGGTACTGTCTGGTGCGAACCAGATAACGAATCCAGCGCACCTGCCACGAAGCCAGTTCCTGCTCGGCATATTCGCGTTCGAAGCCCGAATGCTTTCCGACCGCGTCTTCCTTGAACTGCAGAATGCGCTGGTAAATGGGAGCGCGCCGTGCCATTGGAATCCAGGAAGCATCGGCAACATCGGCCAGAACGCTCGCCGGATCCTGCGCAGAGGAGGCTACATCCAGCAACCACGCTGTCGCTGAGGCTGGGTCGGCGATGGCTGCGTAGGCGGGCTGCAGCAGCGCATTCGAGAGCCATGTTCCGTTGCGATGGAGATATGTACGAACGATTGCGTCCGCATCGGGCTTGAGTTCCGCGAACAGATGCCGGGTACGCAGTTGATCGCAGGTGCGACCAAAGTCGCGCCAGAAACTCTCCGGAACCCGCTTGCTGTCGAGCTGTTTCGACAGTGTGGCAAACGCGAGCTTCCACTGCGACAGAGCCGCGGCGCGGTCGTCTTGCTTGTAATACGCAACGGCCAGGCTGTCGTACACGTCGGGACGGTTGGGAGAAAGTTCCAGCGTGTGCTCGTATTCGGCGATCGCGTGCCTCGTGTCACCCGCGCTCATGTAGTAGTCGGCGAGAGTCAAGTATCCGGATGCGTTGGCTGGACTTTCCTCAAGAATGGCGGGCAAGAAATCATCGGGGTTGCCGAGTTTCGACATGCCCAGATATTCGCCGTAGCGCGAGCCGTAGTAATACCAGGTGTTACCGGCCAGTTGTTGGATGCGGTCGCCGGGCTTGGCAAGGCGTACAGCGATGGGATCGTCGCCCAGGGCGGCGAGGAAGGCATTGTTGACTTCTGGCGTGGGCTCGGCGAAGTAGAGGCCCACAAGCGCGTTATAGGATTTGGTCCAGACAGGCGGGCGTGCTTCTCCGCGTGTTTGGACGACCGTGTGTGCGAGTTGGGCACTGCCGTGTGCGACCACATAATCGGTGGCCTGCTGGCTGTAGGGATTTCGCCAATTCGCCGAGAATTGCACCAGTTGGTCCGGCTGGAGTGCCAGCAGCAACTGAAGGTAGCGTTGCAATCGGGTGTCGTCCAGGCCACCGTTGGAGAAATTCGACAGGATGCGGAGTTCATTCCGCTCGTCGCCAGCGGAACGATAGGCGTCAGCAGCGTCTAGCAGCGGAGTGCTTCGCTGCATCGGCGGAACGGCCCGCGCAAACTGCTCCATTTGCGAAGCCAGTTCGGCGAAGCGGCCCCGGCGACGCTGCAGATCAACGAAAGGGCGCACGTTGCTGTAGAAGTTTGGCATCCCGGCCTGCTGCAGGATGAGATCAAAACGCCAATGCGCTTCCTGATCGGCCAGGGCGGCGCTCTCGGCGAGCGGGATGGCAAATTTCTCCAGGTCGGCGGCGTTCATTGCCGCCCGTTTCGACTCGGCAAAATGCGCGAAGGTGAGCCGTTCTTCAGGAGTGAAATAGGTATTCACAGCGGTGCCTATTTCCTGCAGCGCACCGGTCATCCCGTTGCGCGCGGTTTCCATGCGGAGCAACCGCTGGTTTTCGCGCCACTTCGCATCGGTGATGCCAGCGACTCCCTCTTTTTCGACCTGCTCTTTCAGAACCGGCAAATTGGCAGTGGAAGCCGCGAGCCCTTTCTGCAGAGCGGCATACGCCTGTTCTTGCCGGCGCAGGCGGGTCATAATACGAACGTATATTCGTGCCCCGGCATGGTGTTCGGCGCTGGCAAGCAGGTCGGCTCCAGCTTTGTTCACTCCTACTTCGGCAAAGCTGCGGGCCTGGTCGAGTATGCCCCAGTTTTCCAGCTGGCGCGCAACCTCGAAGTAATTGCCGGCGTTTTCGGGACGGCCTTCGATCAGTGCCGATTGCAATGCAGCGACTGCTTCCTTGGTCTTGCCCTGCCGCGCCCGCACGGTGGCGACCTTCTCCATCCATTGCGGATCTTTGTAGGCCAGCTCATAGATGCGCTCGTAGTCGGCGGCAGCTTCGTCAAAGCGCATCAGGCGTTCTTCGAGTCCGGCGCGTGCGGCGTAGAGATCGGCGCGATCCGGGCGAATGGCAATCGACTTCGCGTACGTGTCGATAGCGGCAGGATAGTTTTCGAGATTCGTCTGTGTGCGGGCCAGCACCATCGACCAGCGATAGTCGCGCGGAGATTGTGCAACGGTCCTGGCGTAGAAGTCCGTAAGCTGCTGCTGGCGCTGATAACGCAACGCGTAGAGCGCGGCCTCGGTCACCAGAGTATCGTCTTCCGGGAAATTATTGATGAGCTCGATGTATTGATCGACTGCGCCCGAATAGTTGTTCATGCGAGTAAGCGCGGGGATCAGTCCGCGCCGCAGGGTGGAGATCTGCGCCTTGCGCTCGTCGGCAGGAAGCGGCGCATTGTGGAAGAGTGCGATCTTGTCACGGTAGAACTGCTCCAGACCTTGATCGTCCCCGGCCTGGGCGTAAGTGTCAGCCATGGCGGCGAGATACTCACCGTTGTAAGGAGAGCCGTTCAGTAAGCCTGCAAGTAAGTCTCTTGCCGGCTGGAAGTGTCTTGCGTCGGTTTCCTTGCGCGCGGCTTCATAGGTGAATTGGGTGCTGAGCGCGGGAGAGGCGTCCTTTGCAGCCTGCAGCAGGATCGCGATGGCTTGCGGCTGCATCTTCATGCGCCAGTAGAAATCGACGGTCGAGCGCACGACGCCCAGAATCTTTGGATTGTCGTTATAGAGGGCCTCGACATTCTTCTGCGCAGCCGTGAAATCCTTGCGGCTCTCGTAGAGCCGGATCAGTTGATAGCGGAGTTGCAGTCGTGTAACCGGGTCTGTGGTCAGCGTGGCTTGCTTTTCGAGCGCGTGCTGGCGAACGTATTCGAGCGACTTCTGCTGCGCCAACGTTTCGATTTCCTCAGCCTGCTCGATGGAGTGGGTGCCGTTGGCGATGGAGTCGAGAAAGCTGGCCATCTCGTCTTTGCGATTCTGCGCCTCGAGAACCTTTACGCGCAGATAGACCGCAGGCATAGATGGATTCGGCAGCGGAGCCAACTTCGCCGTGCTCCGGTCAACCAGGTCGCGGAATTTCGGCCGCCGCGCCAGTTCGAGCAAACGAAATTCAGCCGACGATTCGGCGGTGCCCCCGAGAGCGCCCTTCACGTACTCGTCGATGGCATGCGGATAGTCGCGCTGGTTTTCGTAGATCGCTCCAGCTTCGTAGGCGTAGAGGCTTGGCTGGGCAAGGCGATCGCGGCCCGTGCCGAGTAGGCGCAGGGCGTTGTCGAAATCGAAATAGTCCCAATAAATGGTCGCCGCATCGAGGTACCCTCCCGACCGCCCGGGCGCGACCTGCGGGATGCGCTCCCAATAGGGAGCGGCCTGTGCGAAGTGGTCGCGATCGGCGTAGATGTCGCCAATGCGGGCCATGATTTCGGTGTCGGTGGGGTTGGCCTGTAGCAGGTTGTCTTCGATCTTGGCGGCAACTGCTGTGTCAGCCGGGTCAAAGTAGGCGAGCGAGCGGAAGACCGAAGAGGCGGTGTGCCCGATCTCAGCTTCCGCCGGATATTGCGCGGCGAGCGCCTCCAGCACCGGCGCGCTCTCTTCGAAATGCGAGCGCCACAGGTTCGCATAGGCCAGAAAGTCGGCGGCTGCAGAATTGTTCTCCCAACTGACGGGATCGGGGGCGCTTTGGCGAATGGCGCTGAGTTCGGACTCCAGTTTGCCGGTGCGCGATAGATACTCAAAAAACTCATTGCGCAGTGCGGGTTCTTCGAACCAGTGCTGCCGCAACAACGCCTCCCATGCGGCCAGGTTGCGGGTTCGGGGATTCTGATATGCCAAAAGTAGATTGCGCACGAACACCGGGTTGTGCGGGAAGCGCTGATGCGCATACAGGTTCAGTTGCAACGACATCGCGGCCTCACCGACGTTGTCGAAGTAGTACTCCAGTTCGCTGCCTTGAAAACTCTTGACGGCATCGCGCGTGAGTTGCTCGAACTCGGCATCGCGCTTGTAGCGCAGGTAATAGCGGGCCAACTTGTGGTACCACGATTTATCGGAGAAGCGGGCGATGGCACGTCGATAGACTTCCTCCTGCTCGGTTCCCAGCCTGTTCTGATCGAGAAAAACGGCGAGACGCTCGTACAGGCCCGGGTCGTCGGGATTGCGATCGATTTCGCGGCGCAGCACGCCGAGCGCGGCGGGGATTTCTTTCATCTCCGACAGGCGCGCCAAGTAGCGTTCCAGTACGCGCGCGTACTCGGGCGAACGGGCGCCGTTAACCTCCGCAGGTCTGGTGTCTGCGCTGACCTGAAATGATTGGCTTGCGCGATGGCGCGGAGCTGCGTTCGGGTCGGCTGCTTCTGTTCCCTCACCTTCTCCCGCTTCCGCGCTTTCGTCGCCTGCCGATTCGGGCGCATTCATCGCATAGTTGCCCCCGGCGTAGTTGTTGGCAGAGTTCCAGCGCACTTCGGTCGAACCGAGCGGCACATTCTGTGCCCTCGCTGCGAGTTCCTGCAGAACCGAATCATAGATGGCAAACTCGCTCTTCGTATCGGCTTTGCGCGCATAGGCGTCGGCCATCAACAGCGCTACAGTCGTACGTTCGTAGGCATTCGGAAAGTTCGCAAGAAACTCGTGTCCGCCGCGGATGACGGCGTCGCTCTCGCCGGATGTGGCGTAGTAATCGAGCAGTTGCGCGTGCAGCACAGGGCGGTGCGCGGAATTGGGGAACTTGCGATCCAGCAAAACGAGCAGTTCCGCCGCGCGCGAGCGATGAAAATAGGGCACGGCACGCTGCTCCTCCTCGGAGTACTGTGACGCTGGCTGCGTGGTGTTGAGAACCAGCGAGAGGATCCCGTTCAGGTAGCCGGGGCCTTGATCCAGGGTGGCGATATCGCGATACATGGAAAGTTCCCCAGAGCCGAGACGGATCGGTGTTTCGGGCGCGGTGAGCAAAAGACCGGTGAGGCCTGCGATCGCTTTCTCCTGCGCGTCGGGCATGCCGTTGCTGTTGTAGAGCGCAAAATAATAGCGTGCGGATTCAGGATAGGAATGAATGTCTTCGAGCAGCCGCGCGCAGACATAGAGTTCCTGTGACGTCCAAGGAGAATGAGCGCCTTCCTTGTGCAAGCGGAAATCAGCGATCGCTTCTTGCGCAACCTCGGTCTTACCCTGTTGCTGGTAGTAATAAAAGGTACGGGCAGTGGCGTTCAGATCCTCGGGATTAGCCAGAAGCGCGGCATGAGCATCGTCGCGAAACTTGCGCAGATTCTGGGTGTCGCGCAGAAGATCAAAGTAACTCTGCACCAGCTGCGGATCCCACAGCGGCTGGAAACTCTGCTCGTAGACGGAGAGCCCTTCGCGCACGGAGCCGCGCCGGTACTCGACCATCGCCGTTGCTTTCACCGGAAAGATCTGGTCGTTGGGAAATTGCTTTCGATAACTCGCAATCAGATCTCCGGCAGCGGAATATTCCTTCTCTGCGACAAGGAACTGCAGGAAATGGGCGTAGAGCGAGGGGTCGTCGGGGTAACGGGCGATCCAGGCCCGATATTGCTCGATGGACGCCTCTTTCGGCATGCCCTGCGCTTGAATCACAGCGAAGATCCGTTCGAACGCCTGCCAGGAATGCTGCTGCGTTGGAGCCGCAAGTTTCTCGGCCGCGATGGGCGCGGCATTCGCCACGAGCCGGAGCGTCTTGATTTCATCGGCTGGTTTCAGGCGGCGATGATAGAAATCGGCCAGTGCGAGTTGGGCGCTGACCTTGTCGGATGCATTGCCGGCGAACGCTTTCCAGTCCAACTCGGCGGCTGTGAAGTCGAGTTGCTGCTCGTCTTCCATGGCACGCAGGGAATAAAGATCCGCGTTATGCGGTTGCGACTTGATCAAATCGCCAAGCGCCGGACGCGTCTCGCGCGGAGGCCGGCGAAACGCCACGGCACCGTTCGGCAGCGACATCATGCGGAAGAAGACACCTTCGAACGCGGTGCTGGCGTCGATGTTGCGAATCCACGATGGGAGCTCGCCGAGCGCGGCGACAGCTCCAAGAAGGGCGGCGACAAAAACCGAGAGCGCGGCGAGGCGCATGCGCCGCGACGGCGATTCAAGGAAGTACTTCAATGGGCACCTCCTGGGTTCCAATGTTGTGGGCAATATCTTCAGCGGTCACGGTCAACTTGTAAGCGCCGGGGATGGCCTGCTCGGGAATGTTGAGAGTGCCGGTGTTGGTGGCGGCTTTGGCGTCCCAGTGCAACGCAACCGGCACGGTACCGTCCATGCGAGCGATCAGAGCGCGCGTACTTTGTGAGGCGCTAACTTTCAAATCGATGGTTTGGCCGCGCTGGAAGCGCTTCCGATCGAGTTTGATCTGCACGACCGGCGGTTTGCTGGCAATAACAAATGACTTCGCCTCGCGAAAGGTGTGACCAACTTTATCGCGCAGGATAAGGCGCACGCTGTAGGTGCCATCCTGCATGTCAGTCGGCGCGAGAAAACGTGTTTGCCAGACATCTTCCGCCGAGAGATAACGGAGCGGCTGCACCAGTCCGAACGGAAACAGCGCGACCACGGAGACGATGGATTCGTCGGTCTTCACGCGCAGAACCGGGTCGCCGGGACGGATGACGCGGGGACGAAGCAAGGCACGAGGCACGGCCAGGAACGAAGTGTAGGGCGTGACGAATTTGTACTGGCGCGCCAACCGGATGATTTCGTCGATGGTCGCCTGATCTTCGCCGTCGCGTTCAATCTTCTCGAGCAAGGCATCGACGCGGGCGCGGGCCCACAAGCGTGGCAGTTGCGGGTGATCGTACGATTCCCTGGGCAGATTCGTCTTGCCCGCCATCTGCAACGCCCCGCCATCGCGCACGCCGTGAACCGTAAAGCTGACATCGTCCTGCGGCTTCTGGTAGCGACCGACCCATGAGGCGAGTGATCCAGAGAACGTGGCGGCTTGCAGCGGATAAACCGTGTCGACCGCCGACTCTGGCGAAACCGAGAGTGCAAGCTGGCCGATCGGACTGCGGCCGATCTTGGAGAGGAAGGAGTTCAATTTGAATTCCATCGGCTCGGTCGAGAGCACGTGTTCAAGCAAGCCATCCTGACGGGCAAGGAGCCGAAAAAGCGGCAGGTTGGCGTCGTCGCCTATGGCGAGGATGTATGTACGCGGGCGTTGCGTGTCGGGCAACTGCTTCCATGCCGACGCGTACCACGCGGCGATCTTGCCATTCTGAATGGGACCGCGGGTCGCGCCGCCGTCGCTCAGAATCACGAGGTACGCGTTGCCTGCGCCAGACGCCGAGGCCTGTTGCAGTCCGGTTTCGAGAGCATGCTGCACATCCGTGCCGCCGCGAAGGCGGCTGCCGCGAACCACGTCAATGGCATGTTGAACGCTGCCAGCATCGGCCCCACCGACTGGCACCACCTGCGTTTCGGTATTGAACAGCACCAATCCGAAGCGGTCCGCCGGACGAAGCGTGTGCAGCAGAGTTTGCAGCGCCTGGTAGCTGCGCTCCAGCTTTTCCCATTGCATCGAGAGTGAAGTATCGAACAGCACGATGACAGTTTTGGGCGCTCCGCCCGCATTGCCTGCCGAAGGAGCTCCCGCTGAGCCGAAGCCCGACAGCGCCTCGGCTTCAAAGAACCCCGGCTCGTTCGTGCTGCGGACCGGCGCCATTTCTGTCGGCGAGGGCTGGCCGCTGATGGGATTTCTATAGGTCAGCAGTTGCAGCGTGTCGGACGCGGCTGGATCGAGATCGTAGGCGGCAACAAAGTCTTCTCCGAGGTTGACGTTCTCCCCGTCGAAATGTCCTTGCACCAGGTGTGGAGTGTTCTTGTCGAGTTGCAAAGGGAAAGTGCTAGCGGGCGCCTGGAAGTTGCGGAGCGCATGCGCCGTGTGCAGCTCGAAGTTGATCTTGAGATGGCGAGCCGCCTGCGCCTGATAGGCGTCCGGGCGCAGCGGAATCGCAAAATAAGACTTAAGATTTTCTACCGGGATGGACTCGTGATACTCAATTTCCAGCCGCTTCGTCCCGTAGGCGGCAATGGGAACGATACGCGCGCTGAACACCGACGTCCGCTTGGCTTCTTCCGGACCCCGCTCGCCCATCTCGAGCAGGCCGGGATCGATCGACTGCTGCTTGAGTTGGTTATAGATCTCTTCGGCACGCTTGCGTTCGAGGATCACGGCGGGCAGACGCACCGGACCGTCCCAGGTGGCGAAATCGGAGATGGTGGCGTGGCTGGGCAGCGCGAAGATGTAGTTCCCTTCCTCGATAGCTCCCGTGTGGTTGGCAAAAATCTGGCGCACGAAGACACGCGCATCGCCGTTATCGATGCGGATGGTGATCTCCATTTCTTCGAGTGAAAGGATGGCGGCGTCCGGCTGCTGCTTGTCGCGCGGAATCAGGATGCCTGCATCCCCGAACAGCGGGGCTGAGAAGGCGATGAGAATGATGCTGAAAAGCAAGAACAGTTTTTTCATAGGTGCAGCTTTTGTTCTGGTATGCGGACCAGACCGTTATCCGTACCGACGTAGATGTAGCCATTCGCGGTACTGAGCGCAGTGACGTTTAACGAGGGCAATCCGTCGCGAATCGCCGACCAGCGCGCAGCTTGGCGATCGTAGAGGTACAAACCCTGTCCCAGGGTTCCGGCGAGCACGTAGCTCGTGGTGACGAGCATTGCGTTGGGATTCACTTCAAACTGGCCTGTGCCGACTTCAAAAGACTGGAAATGGCCGGAGCGGTCGAGGCCAAGAATGCCGGCACCGTAGGTGCCAACCATCCACTCCGAGGCTACAGGAACGACGGCGGTGATCCAGTTGTGCTTCAGATTCGACGATGCAGTGGTGTAGTTGGCGGTGATGTCACCTTTGTTCAGAACCGACAGACCACCGAGCGTACCAGCGATGAGTTCGTCGCCCGAAACACCGAGCGCGTAGACGTGGTTGTTGACCAGTCCGTGAAATGCGTAGAGGCTGCGCGCACCGCTGGAGTCGAGAAAGGTGAGGCCTGCCGGCGTGGCCAGGGCAAGGCCATCGCGGTAGGGGGCAACATCGGTGACGTGGTCGGCGATGAGGCCGTCGGCGCGCGTCAGCACCTGCTGCTCGGTTCCCGAGTTGTCGAAACGAACCAGGCCGTTGGCGGTAGCCACATCGATGGTGCCGGTTCTAGTGTCAGGAAGAATCCGGTTCACGCAGAACACGTGTTCGTCTTCTATATGAGTAACGTGGCCACCGGCGGGCAGAAGATCAAGGCCCCGGTCGAAGTAACCGACCCAGAGGCGTCCGGTGGAGTCGGTGGCGAGCGCAGAAATGTTCCGGTCAGTCAGGACGGTTGAGCCCGTTTCGAGGACGCGCTGCCAACCGAAGGCTCGGGAATCCATGCGATAAAGTCCGTTACGGGCGACCGCAAACACGGCATCGCCGGACGCGAAAAGCTGGCGAACTTCCGGCAATTCCGCACTCGGACCTTGATTCGGATTTGGCCGGCGGCCTTCCAGCGGAATCAGGATCACGCCTTGATCTTCCGATCCGACAAAAAGCTGAGTGGGCGTGGCGAGCAGCGCGGTCGCCATGACTCCCGCAGCAAGAACGCGCGAGAAGCGACCGTTGTTGAACAGCGCGACGCCAGTGGCTGTCCCGGCATACACCGTGTCGCCGGAAATGGCCAGCGACTGTACTTGCGGATCGGGAAGGCCTTGCGCCTCGGAAAAGCTCTCGGTCGCGCCGGCATGAAAATGCAGCGCGCCCGTGCTCAGAGTACCCACCCACAGATCCGACTCATCCCCGGCCAGAGCGGTCACGTAGAGGGCATCGAGTGTGGGATGGAGAACGCTGATCTTTTTGCCGTCGTAGACCAGTACGCCGCGCTTCTTGGTCCCAAAGAGAAGATGCCCGGAAGGAGTGGGCAAGATCGCAGTGATCGCGCGAGCATCGGCGCGGGCCGGCAGAATCTGGCGGAACGAGCGGCCGTTGAACGCAAGCAAGCCATCGTTGGCGGTGGCGACGATAAGCTCAGGCTCGTACGAGTCGGCGAGAACGCCGGTGGCGAGGGCGATCAGCGGCGACCCCGGCAATTCAACGCCAACGGCGTATTGATGAAGCAGAGCGCCTTCCGGCGTAAATTCCGATAGTCCGGCAGGACCAGCAATATACAGGTGATCCTCGAAGCGGGCGGTCTGAAGAAAAACCGCAGGCGAACTGATCGGTTCGAAGCCCACATTGACGGGTTGCGGCAACGGCCGCGTGACAAACCCGAATTCGCGTTCGGCGCGAACATCCTCGGATGCGGAGTGGATTGCCTGCGAACTACGCCAGACCACCAGAGCAGCGAAAGTGAGAGTCACAAATGCACCGGCCGCGACGACAGCACGTACGGACACGATAGACGACCACTTCATAATTCCTCTGGCCAGGACAGTGAACTATATATGGTGGACCCGGCGCTGCAAATTGAGAAGCAAGGTGCGGACCAATCCCTCCACGGTGCAGACAATAGAGTTTGAAGCGAAGCCTTTGAAATGTGGCGTGGGCGGTGGTAGACACTGTCTCTGAGGGGACACGGAAAAGGAAAGATTGAGTTGAGAAATTATTGGAGCGGGAGACGGGGATCGAACCCGTGACATCCAGCTTGGGAAGCTGGCGTTCTACCGCTGAACTACTCCCGCTCGACTTCGGTAGATTACCATCCCTGTTTGCTCAAGACAATCTTGGGCTGGTTGCGTTCCAAGGTCGAGTCGTAATTTGGAACTTAGTGCTGCTGAGGAGCGGGACTCGGCGACTTGCGGGGGGCAAGAGGAACAGTGGGGATCTTCTGCGACTCGTTCCGCTCGGGGAGCACCGCTGAGGGTGACGCAAAGAGAGGGTCGGAAGTCGACACCGACGGTGACTCGGAAGGCGACTCGGACGACGACCCGGTCGCGGGCATTTGCGAGGGGCGGATTCCTTTGGCTTCTACGATTGACCAGCGCCAGTCTTCCTCAGGCCCGGGAGAGATTCCGATCGCCTCGTGAAAGGAGTGGGTGGTGAAGGGTTTGGCCTCAGCTTTGAGGTGAAAGAGCATAGTGACGTCGGACCGGCGCTCGACATTGACGGCGGCACTGCTCTCGGATGCAGGAATAATACGGGCTCGGGCGGCGAGTTCGGCGTTCTCTCCAGGCTTGCGCTCGAGGGTGAGGCCCACGGTGATTTCGCGAAGGTCCCAATCGGTACCGTTGAAGACTTGCAGCTGCAGGCTCTCATCCTGAATCGAGCCAGGACCATCGATCTTGACCAATTCTTCCAGCGGCAGGTCTTCAATCAATACAGGCTTGATTAGCAGCGCGCTCGACCTTGCATTAAAGGAGAGGCTGCAGGTTACGTCTGGCGAAGAGACTTTCAGGGTATTGCTGGCGGGATCGATGGAGAACACAGTCTTGTCGGACTTGCTGGGCCTTGCATTCTTAGCGTCTTCCATGACCTGAGCGAGATTGTCGTTGTCGATGACCGTATCGGCGGGACCGGGCGGAGGTGGGGGTTGTTGCAGCTTCTGCTGGCGCAAGGTGCGAGCGAAGTCGCCAAGCGGCTGGGCGTCGGCATCATCTTGAGCCTGGGCAGTCACTGTCTGCAGCAGTGCGCCGAGCAGGAACAGGAGCAGGATCGGGGATGTGGGGCGCATGATGGCAATCGCCGGGTGCGCGTAGGGACTCGGCGTATCTATAGCAAGTTTAGGCGAGATGAAACGGAAGAGAAGTTACGTTTGGACACGATGGTCGTAGCACTTGTGTGTCGAGGGCGAGCACGTTCGCGGGATCTGGTCCGCGGTTGTCGTCCGGCTTAGTGATTGAGGATGGGAACGGGGCTGGGCGCGCTCGGATCGAAGCGACGCGCAACGGGGCGCGTCCTGCCCCTGTTACCACTGCTTTACAGCAGGCCAGAAGCACGCATGCGAGAAATGGGATCGGAGATGTGGGTGGGTTGGCGCTTGAAGACCCAGCGCGCCACTGCAATGCCTAAAGCTGCATAAGCGAGATGCCATAATTTCATAGATCGCTCCCCACGCCGGACCTCTTGTAGGGGAGAGATCGGAAGGTGCCGTCGTGAAATAACAGTAACTCTGGTATATCGGCAGGTCCAGTCCACAAAGGTGCTAGTGAGTCGAGCGAAAGTCATCGATGGTAACCGGCTATTGCTCTTGGCTATTTAGCACTTGGCTTTTCGCTTTTCGCTTTTCGCTTTTGGCTTTTCGCTAAAGGCTACTCGCTACTGGCTGCTGGCTCTCGGTCCTCGCGACTTTCCGGCGCGACTTTCGCGATTTTTTGTTTTTCGATCTTTTGGAATCGTGGGTTTGTGCGGTGCTCTGGCGCTAGATCTTTGATTTTAAAAGAGTTATATGGGGGATATTGCGGGATAAGGAGTTAGGTCGGTGGTTGGCGGGATTGGCGAACTTCATGGTGTCGGCGGGGGTGGAATCCCACCCAAGCGCAAAGAACGCGCTTGGATGGGGCACCCGAGGTCCCATCTGGGGGACACGGGCGAAACACAAGGTCCCTCCACTCCGCTTCGCTCTGGTCGGGATGACAGAGTAGAGATAGGGCCCCGATACTCTTCGGTTGCGACGACGATCGAGAAAAGAGTGTCAGGCGCGGTCTTCGATCCAGCCGCCGCCTACGACAACGTCTCCATCGTAGAAGACGGCGCCTTGGCCGGGGGTGATGGCGCGCTGAGGGTCGTCGAAGATGACTTGGACTTCGTCGGGGCCGGTCGATTGGATGGTTGCTGGGGCGGGCTGATGTTTGTGGCGGATCTTGACGGCCACATGCATGGGCTCGCGGATTTCGTCGGTCGAGATCAGGTTCACGCGACGAGCGGTGAGAGTTTTCGAAAAGAGATCGGCATCGTTGCCGACGATCACCTGGCGACTGTCATTCTTGATTTGAATTACGTAGAGCGGAGAGCCAGTGGCGACACCGAGGCCCTTGCGCTGGCCGACGGTGAAATTGTGCACTCCGGCGTGCTCGCCGATGACTTTGCCGTCGGTGGTGACCATCTCGCCTCCAACGGTTTCGCGGCTGATTTCGGGAGCGTTGTCTCCTTGTTCGGCGAGGTAGGCGTCGATGAAACGCTTGTAGTCTCCGCCGGGGACGAAGCAAATTTCCTGGGAGTCGGGCTTTTCGGCGATGACGAGGCTGTGCTTGCGCGCGAGTTCGCGAACTTCGGGCTTGGTCATTCCGCCGAGAGGAAACAGTGTTCGGCTAAGTTGCTCTTGCGTAAGTCCGAAGAGAAAGTAAGTTTGATCTTTCGACTTATCGGCGGGACGCTTGAGCAGCCAGCGGCCGATCTGGTCGTCGTAAGTGACTTGGGCGTAGTGGCCGGTGGCAATCTGGTCGGCTCCGATCTGGCGGGCGACGACGAGAAGCTGATCGAACTTGAGGTGATTGTTGCAGAGGCTGCAGGGGATGGGCGTGCGTCCCGCGAGATACTCTTCGACAAAGGGGCGAACGACATCGCGCTCGAAGCGCTCTTCGTGGTTGACGACGTAGTAGGGGATGCCGAGAGTTTCGGCGACGCGGCGGGCGTCGTAGACGTCGTCGATGGAGCAGCAGCGGCCCTGGACGGATTCGGGCATACCGGCGTGTCCGGCGAGACGGCGCTGGTTCCAGAGCTGCATGGTGAGTCCGATGAGGTTGTGGCCTTCGGCGCGGAGCATGGCCGCGACGGCGGAGGAGTCAACTCCTCCGGACATGGCGACGGCGATGGTGGTGGAACTGTTCATTCGATTTCGAGATTCAGGGTCCTTGGTGCTCGAAGCCCACATCACTATTTAAACACTAATGGCGCGGAAGAAGGGGCTTGTGGGACAACTCGTCACGAAGCCGAGAGTTAACTCAGGCGCTAGAAGCGCCGATCGATTCTTGGCAACTTGACGGCACGAGTAAAACTCGTGCCCTTCCCGTTCGTGCTCGGACATAGTTCGTTGGCCGAGCAAGACGGGGCAAGACCCTTCTTTACAAGCCTAAATAGCTCCTGTGACAACTTTCGACCAAACCGGCGATAACTTGCGAAGGCGCTCAACTGTTGCGGGGATCACACTTAGGGCGAAGTCGATATCTTCGGCGGTGTTTTGCTTGCCGAGGCTGAAGCGGATGCTGGACTTCGCCTGATCGCGGCTTAGGCCCATGGCGGTCAGGACGTGCGAGGGTTCGATGGCTCCGGAGGAGCAGGCGGAGCCGGTGGAGACGGCGAGTCCCTGTAAGTCGAGGGCGATGACGAGGGCTTCGCCTTCGATGCCATCGAAGCAGATGTTTGTCGTGTTGGGCACGCGAGGAGCATCGTCTTCATTCGAGTGCGCGCGAATTGAGCTTGCGTGCGATGCTCCATTCGAGCGTCCGTTCAAGTGGGTGGCTTCGATCTTGAGCAGTTCCCTTTCGAGGCGGTCGCGGAGATCGGACATGCTGTGATCCGACATGGTGTGATTCTCGCCTCGCTTTAGCCCAGCTTGCGCTAGTTCGGCGGCTTTGCCCAGAGCGACGATGCCGGGAACATTTTCGGTTCCGGCGCGGCGGGAACGCTCGTGGCTTCCTCCGTATTGCAGGGGAGTGAGTTCGGTTCCCTTGCGGATGTAAAGGGCTCCGATGCCTTGCGGGGCGTGGATTTTGTGGCCGGAGATGGAGAGCAGGTCGCAGCCGATCCTGTTTACATCGAGCGAAAGCTTAGCGGCGGCTTGCACGGCGTCGGTATGGAAATAGACGTCGGCTTCGGCGGCGATCTTTCCTAGTTCCTCGACGGGCTGGAGCGAGCCGGTCTCGTTGTTCGCGAGCATGATGGTGATTAGTTTTGTGTTGGGACGGAGGGCGCGCTTCACGTCGGCGGGATCGATGAGGCCGCGGCCGTCCACGGGAATGATAGTCAGTTCGCAGCGATGGAGCGGATCCGCGAGATGCTTGCAGGCGTTGAGGACGGCGGAATGCTCGATGGTCGAGGTGATGACGTGGTCGCCGGGAGACATGACTCCAAAGATGGCGAGGTTATCGGCCTCGGTGCCGCCGCTGGTGAAGACGATTTCGGAGGGACGAGAACCGAGAAGGGCGGCGACGGATTCACGGGCGCGCTCGATGGCGGCGCGAGTTTCTTGTCCGTGATGGTGGATGGACGAGGCGTTGCCGAAGTGGTCGGTAAAGTAGGGGCGCATGGCCTCGAACACCTCGGGCAGGACCGGGGTGGTGGCGTTGTTGTCGAGATAGACGCGGCGGGACACGGTAGTTCTATTGTACTGGGAGTCGGGGGCGGGGCGAGCGGAATTGAGCGTGGATATTGGGGAGTGCAGTTGTTTGAATCATGCGAGTTGGAGAAAAATGGGGGGCGAGATTCTTGAAAATCCTTCGACTCGATTGCTGCTGCAGGCAGGACGGGCAGGAATGCCCGTCCCACAGGATCAAAATCAACGGACTTATTGGCCTTGCATGGTTTGGGAGGTGTGCTCTCCGAGGGTGAAATCGACTTCGGCGGTGGCGCGGGGAGAGACGGTGACGGACTTGCTCCAGATGAGGGGATCGGAAAAGACGGGGCGCTTCACGCGGGCTTGCGTGGCGATGTCGTAGAGAGCGCTTTCGCCGACGACGCGCCAGCCTTCGTGCCAGGCGACGATTTCGTATTGTCCGGGAGGAACGTCGGTGAGGGAGAAATTGCCATCGGCATCGGTGACGGCGTAGTAGGGATGGCTGGCTACGATCATTTCGCCGTTCATCCAGACGTGGCCGGCATTACAACGCAGGCTGACGACGCCGGCGCGGGTCATGGGGCGGGAGATCTCCTGGCCTTCGGCGGTAAACGGGAGATTGTAGTCGGCGCTGCCTGACATGTGGACGGTATGGAGCAAGGGATCGCTGCTTTTGACGGTCAGCGTGGCCTCGACCGGCACCAAGAGAATGTGAGGCTCGTAGCGGCAGTTTTTCTGGTTCAGGAAACGGCGCTGGGCGGGCAAGTCCATGGATTTGCCGTGATTAATGTTGCGGAGGAAAACGACAGTGTTGGCGACGCCACCGCCGGGGGCGACGACGAGGCGCTCGAGGTCGCGATGCTTCTGTCCGGAGGGATCGCAGATTTGGTGGTCTTTATTGATTTCGGAGGGGACGAGATGAGGCAGGGATCCCTGCCATTTGACGGTGCCGCGGATCGTTCCTCCATCTTCGAAAGTGACAACCTGATAGGGCGTCTGTGCGGCGGAAACAACTGGGGAGAGAGCAAAGGCGAAAAACGTGGATACAAAGAAGATCGACTTCATAGTACGTCACCTCAGAATGCATCGCCTCAGGGGCCCGAGTTCGATCGACAAAGGAGGCGGGAAACACGACGAGGGAGAAAGATGCCTCGGAGTTCCCAGAATGCTTATTGATTTCGCTATCGACTATGCGATTGCCCACACAACCGCATGAGTTATCTCGGACGATATGACGAAAAGCGACGGGTGATCAAATGACCGAGGTAACTTGGGGTCAGAGGTTCGATTGCAGGGTGACAAGGAGAACGCACGAAGCGCTCGGTTTTCACTTCTTACCTTTTGCTTCTGACTTCTAACCTGCCACTTCGGATCACCCGCGGCTAGCCGTAGTATTGGAAGTCTTTCCAGAAGTCGGGCCAGGTTTGGAGCAATCCGCGACAAAGATAGAGGTCGGGATGGTCGCGGGTTTCTTCGTTCTCGATGTGGTAGGGGTTGGGAGTGGGACGGGCAACCTGGCAAGAGGCAAAATTGCGCTGGAGAAAAGACTGGGAGAATCCGAGGACGATTAGCGTTTGCGGCGGAGGGCTGCCGTAGCCGTGGGCCCAGAACGAATTGACGCCGCTGATGGCGGGCGGGAGACCGAGGGCGGGACCGTAGAGATTGACGGCGCCGGCTTCTCCATAGTTGGCGGCGAGGATGCCGAGGTGAGAACGATCTTGGGCGGGGAGCGAATCGCGGATCTGCGCGATGGCCTGGACGAGTTCGGGCCATCCGACTTCTTCGAGAAGATCGCCATTGTTCTTGCTGGCAAAATTCCAGAGCGGGGAGTTGATAGGGGCGGGCGGGATGGCGATGGCGACGACGAGAAGGACATCGGCGGTGAGGGCGATCCAGGCTAGAGTTCGGATGGTAGCGGCGGGGACGCGGCTGAGTGATTGCAGGCGCTGTTCTCCCCAGACGGCGCCGGCGGCGTAGAGCATGGGATAGGCGGGACCGAGATAGTAGCCGCGACCTTTGGCGACGACGAAGAGCAGGAGGGGGACGATGTACATCCAGCCGAGCATACGAAAACGGCCGCCGGGTTTCGAGAAGAGATAGAAGTAGAGTCCGGCGAGCGAGAGCGGGAAGCCAAGTAGGGTGAATTTGAGCTGGTCAGGAAAGAAGCCTTTGGCGCGGCCGATGCGGACATCGCGCTGATGGATAGTATGCAGAAAATCGAGCGAGATGAAGTGATGCTGCGCCTGCCAGAGAAAGTTCGGGAGAAAGACGAGCAGGGAGAGAGCGACACCCATCCAGAGCCATTTGCTGGCGAGATGGCGGCGGGCGTTGGTGGCAAGGACGCCGGCGGTGATTCCGAGGGCGAAGAAGCCCATGGTGTATTTCGACATCATGCCGAGGCCGATGGAGGTTCCAATGGCGAGCCACCAGCGGGGGTCGCGCGATTTCAGAAGTCGAATGACGAAGTAGGCGGCGAGAACCCAGAAGAGATAGTCGAAGGCGACGTATTGCATGAGCGCGCCGCTGACGATGCAGAATGGGACGGCTGCGGCTGCGGCGACGAGTTGAGCGCCGCGCCGGCCGGTCAGTTCGCGGGCCATCAGTCCGGTGAGAACGACGGAGACGGCTTGGGCAACGGAGGCGAAGAAACGGAATCCGGATAAGGAGGTGCCGAAGAGGATGAGGGAGATGCGTCCGAAGAACGGAGTGATGGGTGGGTAGGCGACGTATCCCCAAGCGAGATGGCGAGCGTCTTCGAGGGTGGCGAGTTCGTCGCGATGGAAGCCGAAGCGTCCGCCGAGGAGCCACTGCACGAGGATCGTGATCAGGCCGAGGTAAATGAGGACGGCGGGGTCGCTCGACCAGACATTGGGCCGTTTCGGGGAAGATGGAGGAACGAGGGACGGCTTCGTTTGTAAGGGCGAAGTCATGCGTGATTATGCAACAAAGGTGAGGGGGCGGGGCGGGAAAATTGATGGGTGGGGAACACAAGGTCCCTCCGCTACGCTTCGCTTCGGTCGGGATGACAGGGTGGAGAGGAACGCAAGAGCATGGGTTGCCGACGGTGTCGAGGCGGGCAGGAATGCCCGCCACCACACGATCTTGTCTAGCCGTTAGCGCTTTTCTACCGGTTGATATTTTTGGGGATAGGAGGGGCCGATGTAATCGGCGCGGGGGCGGATGAGTCGGTTGTCGTCGAGCTGCTCGATGACGTGGGCGGTCCATCCGCCGACACGAGAGACGGCGAAGATGGGGGTGAAGAGATCGACTTCGATTCCGAGGGTGTGATAGGTGGAAGCAGAATAGAAGTCCACGTTGGCGTTGAGCTTTTTATCGCCGCGAACGAACTCTTCAATTTTCTGCGAGTACTCGAACCACTTGGGATCTCCGCTGGAGTGGCCGAGGTCGCGGGACATCTGTCGGAGGTGGGTGGCGCGGGGATCTTCGGTGTGATAGACGCGGTGTCCGAAGCCGGGAATTTTCTTTTTCTGGGCGAGCATTCCTTTGACGTATTCGACGGGGTCGGCGCCGTTGGTGTCAATTTCTTTGAGAATCTTGAAGACCGCTTCATTGGCGCCTCCGTGGAGCGGGCCTTTGAGGGTTCCAATGGCGGAAGTGATGGCGGAGTGCATGTCGGAAAGCGTGGCGGCGGTGACGCGGGCGGCGAAGGTGGAGGCGTTCAGTTCGTGATCGGCATGCAGAATTAAAGCGATGTCGAGGGCGCGCTCGGCGGTTTTTGTAGGCGCGACGCCGTTGAGCATGAGCAGGAAATTGGCAGCGTGGGAGAGCGAACGATCGGGCTCGACGGTGGGCTTGCCTTTGCGAATGCGATCATAGTTGGCGACCACCATGGAAATTTGGGAGGTGAGACGGATGGCTTTGTTAACGTTCGCCTCGTGATCGTTCTTGTTGTACTCGGGATCATAGTAAGAGAGCGCGGACACGATGGTGCGCAGCATGTCCATGGGATTGACATGGCGCGGGACCAACTGCAGGCGATAGAAGATGGAGGCATCGAGTTTGCGCTCTTCGGCCATGCGCCACTTGAGTTGGCGGAGTTCGTCGGGATTGGGCAAGCGGCCGAACCAGAGCAGATAACAGACTTCCTCGAAGGTGGAATGGTCAGCCAGATCGTGGATGTCGTACCCGCGATAGGCGAGCACGCCTCGCTCTCCGTCGATGAAGCAGATGCTGGATGTGGTCGCGACCACACCCTCTAAACCTTTGGGAGCATGCAGGCTGGTGAGAGTAGACATGGGGCCCTCGCGTGGAGAAATGTGGGCGCCTGCTGTCGGCGGCAAAGCGTCGGCAGGGCAACCTTTGTTTATACGCCAAGCGAGGGAAAGATTCCAAGTGGGGTGGCGGTTTGAAGGGAGCGTTGCCTCAGCGGCTCAAGCCGCGATCCATTTGTTGTCCGTACTTAGGGCACGGCTGAAGCCATGCCCTTCCCGTTCGTATCGAGCACAGTTTGGGCAGCGGGGCAAGACGGGGCGGGCTGCTTCTCTACGCGGCATTTTTCCGCATCCTGATTAAAGCCGAAACGCGGATCTTAGGTGCTGCGCTGCTGGCCGGGAGCGCGGCACTCGCGTAGAATCTGTGGTTTGTTTGCTGGCGGGCGGAAATGGGTTAGCCTTTGACATCCTCAAGTAAGGTGGAGAAATTAATGAATCGTAAGCTGGCATTTTTTGGGTTGGTACTGAGTTTTGGCTTGGTTTCGTCGGTGGCACGCGCCGATGAGGGCATGTGGCTCTACAACGCGTTTCCGGCAGAGAAAGTGCAGAAGCAATATGGCTTTCTGCCGACCCAGGAATGGCTGGATCATCTGCGCCTTTCGTCCGTGCGATTCAATAATGGTGGTTCGGGATCGTTTGTGTCGGCGGATGGGCTGGCTTTTACCAATCATCATGTGGGCGCCGACTGTATCGAGAAGCTGGCGACTTCTGGCGCGGATTACATGAAAGCGGGTTTCTACGCGAAAACGCAGGCGGAGGAAGCGAAGTGCCCTGACCTTGAGCTCAACGTGCTGGTTGGGATTGAGGACGTGACGGCCAAAGTAAAGGCCGGCACCAAGGCGTCGATGTCGACGGCAGACGTGGGGCAGGCGCAGCGCTCGGCCATGAGCGCGATCGAGCAGGAATGCGCGAGTTCGACGGGACTGCGCTGCGATGTGGTGACGTTGTATTCAGGCGAAGTGTACAACCTCTACAAGTACAAGAAATACGTCGACGTGCGCCTGGTGTTTGCGCCGGAGTTTGCAGCGGCATTTTTCGGCGGCGATCCGGATAATTTCACCTTTCCGCGGTACGACCTGGACATCACGTTTTTTCGGGTATACGAGAACGACAAGCCGGTTCATCTGAACGACTATCTGGAATGGTCAAAGGCTGGGGTGAAGGATGGGGAGCTGATTTTTGTCTCGGGGCATCCGGGAAGAACGGATCGCCAGGAGACGGTGGCGCAAATTATGTTCTTGAAAGACGTCGACTATCCGTCGCGTCTGGCGAACTACAAACGGCGGATCGAGGCGCTGCAAAAGTTCAGCGCGGAGTCTCCGGAAAACGCGCGTATCGCGCAAGAAGATATTTTTGGACTGCAGAACTCGCAGAAGGCGATTAACGGCGAGTATAAGGCGCTGCAGAACGCGGCCGTGCTTTCGAAGATGCACACGGCGGAGCGCGAGCAGGAACTGGCTTACATGAAAAAGCATGTAGGAGAGCCGAATCCGTGGGAAGAAATTTCGAATGCGATGAAAGTGAATCGGGAAATCTACGATCACCTGCTGTATGTGGAGCGCATGCGGGGCTTCACATCCGACCTGGCGCAAGACGCGCGCACGCTGGTACGAGTTGCTGCCGAGAAGCAGAAAGCGAACGGACAGCGGTTGCGGGAGTACCGCGATTCGGGGCTGCCTTCGTTGGAGCAGGCGCTTTTCAGCACGGCGCCGGTTTATAAAAGTCTGGAAACGGCAACCTTGACTACGGCTTTCAGGCAGATGCAAGAGGCTCTGGGAATTGAAGATCCGGCGGTGAAAGCGGCATTGGGCGGGAAGTCTGCGGCGGAGGCGGCGAAAGCGCTGATCGCGGGCACCAAACTGGAAGACGTGGCTGTGCGCAAACAGCTCTACGAAGGTGGCAAGGCGGCCATCGATGCGAGCACAGACCCGCTGATCGTGCTGATGAGGAACGTCGACCCGGAGGCACGCGAGGTGCGCAAGCGCTATGACGACGAGGTCGATGCAGTGGTTCGGCGCGAGGGAGCGACGATTAACCGAGATCGATTTGCGCAGACTGGATTTACTCAGCCTCCAGATGCGACGTTTACGCTTCGTTTGAGTTACGGGACGGTGAAGGGATATGAAGAAGACGGCAAAAAGATTCCTTACTTCACGACGTTTGCCGGAGCCTTTGAACATGCGCAGGCACACGGGAACAAACCGCCGTTTGAGCTTGCGCCGAGCTGGCAGAGAATGAAGTCGAAGCTCAATCTGCAGACACCACTGAATTTCGTTACGACGGCAGACATCATTGGCGGCAACTCGGGCAGTCCGACGGTGAACAAAGCGGGAGCAGTCGTCGGAATTATTTTTGACGGGAACATCCAGTCGCTCGCGTTGGATTTCTATTACGACGATCGGCAGGCGCGGGCGGTTTCCGTCGATTCGCGTGGCATCATTGAAGCGCTGCGGCAGATTTATGGCGCGAATGAGCTGGCAGACGAACTTACGGGGGTGAAAGGCGCGGGGAAAACTACGGGGGAATAGGGGGCGATTCTGCCAGGGACTAAACAGATTACTAAAAGACTCGGTCGCAGGCCGCGTCGCGCCCGCAGCGGCTAAAGCCAGTACTGGAATGAGGCATTCATCGCAGCGGTAAACCGCTGCGCCACCCAAAAGCCAGCTCAAAATCGAGTTTTCAGCAAACAGTAAAGGCGCTTATATAGCTGGTTTTAACGGCATGGCTGGAGCCATGCTCAAAGCTAACCGTGAGCTTCGTGGAGATGGTGCGGAGCTTGGGTGGATGGTAGAATTTCGGGCATCATGGCGAACCCCATCTGTCATTTTGAAATCGGCTGCCGCGATCGCGCGAAGACGCAAGAGTTTTTTGCCAGCTTGTTCGACTGGAAGATCGAGGACGCCGGTGCGGCGAGCATGATTGGAACCGGCGACGCGGTCGCGGGACACATCACGGCGCTCGGCCACGAGCCGCATCATTACACGATTTTCTACGTCAAGGTTGATGACGTGCAGGCTTACCTCGACAAGGCGACCGCCTTGGGTGGAAAGATGCTGGTGCCGCCGATTCCGCTGCCGACGGGCACCTTTGCCTGGTTTGCCGATCCGGAGGGAAATACGATCGGCTTGTGGAAGGACAAAGCGTAAGAGAGATAAGTCTTTCAGCGCTTCGCAATTTCTATTTCACGAAGACCTACTGGGGCCACAGTGCGGCAGCCGTGCCGCCTAGAATCTGCGCCTGCATTGTTTGGTCGAGGGGCAGAGCGCGGAATTCGTCGAGGTTACGTTTAATGTCGACGACTCCTGGGCTCGGCCAATCTGTGCCGAATAGCGTTTTGTGGACGATTTCGCTGAGGCGCGGGAAATAGGTCAGCAAGGCTTTCGGCGGGATGCCGCTGATGTCGAGGTAGATGTTGGGGTGACGGCGCAGCAGGAAGAACGCAGTGTCCATCCAGATCGGCCGACCGCCGTGGGCGAGGATAATTTTCAACTTGGGGAAATCGATGGCGACGTCATCGAGGTGGATGGGGTCGCCATACTTATTGCGGGCGCCGGGAAAAACCGAGGTTCCGGTGTGGAACATGACGGGGATTCCGTTGGCCTCGGCGGCGCGGTAAATGATTTCGAGTTCCTTTACTCCGTTCAGATAATCGTTGGGAAATAGAAGTTGGTGGGGCGGGTGAATCTTAATCATGCGCAGGCCGAGGCGCAAAATGTGCTCGACGTCAGCCATGATGTTAGTGGTGTGGCGGGGATGAAGACTGCCACACGAGATCAGGCGGTGGGGATCGTGCCGGGCATAGTCGGCAACGAACTGGTTGACTTCGGGACCGAATCCGATGACTTCGGGAGCGACGTAGTTGATGAGGGCGGCACGATCGACTCCGCAGCGATCGAGATAATTGAGGAAAGCCTTCGGCGAGCGGCAGTATTCTTCGACGTCGTGAAGGTCGGTGCGATTGCGCTGGATCAGTTCGAGCGCCTGCGGCTTGAAGCCGGAGATCGGATTGATATGAACGTGGCAGTCGGTGATCAGGGTGCGGCTCCAGGCTGCTGGCAATCACGGAATTATAGCGTTGGGTAGTGGAATAACGTCCTTCAGGGGCTAAAGCCCCGATCTCAAAGGGGCAATTGCGGCTCGGCTAAAGCCGAGCCTTTCAAAGCGGCACTATTTCTGCAATCAAGCTGGATCGGGCGGGATGCAGCTTGGTTTCGCGAAATGAATCCTTGGCTCGAGACAATGGAAACCAGAATTAATACAACGGGATTTTCGGATCTACGGTGCGGGCCCAACCGTCGATTCCTCCGCGCATGGACTGGACGTTTTCGTATCCTTGCTGGCGCAGCCAGTTGGTGACGATAAGAGAGCGGACGCCGTGGTGGCACATGACGACGATGTGAGCGTCGGGGTCAAGTTCCTGATGAGCGCGAGAGGGGATGTCGCCCATGGGGATGTGCTTGGAGTTCTCCAGGTGCGAGGCTTCGAA
>Ga0302319_10000535_pt1 | contig 85903 bp, 54 predicted proteins | sample Bog_T0_2_FD_203319 | JGI IMG/M metagenome (GOLD analysis project Ga0302319, IMG submission 203319) | Peat permafrost microbial communities from Stordalen Mire near Abisko, Sweden - Bog_T0_2 | ecosystem: Environmental > Terrestrial > Soil > Wetlands > Peat | place: Sweden: Abisko, Stordalen Mire...
GCGGCTTCCTGAATGCCGTTCCGCTCCGCTGCTGTCGCGCTGATCTGGTCATCCGCCGCGCATTCATTTTCCCGGATGGGATGGACCTTGGAATCACCGCCTACCTGACCTCCTGCGGAGAGTCGCCTGCGGCGGCGGCAAAAACCCTGGAAACAGCTCTAGCTGCATTCACAGATGCGTTTTAGCCCACTCGACGTTAAAATAAGTTATACGTGGGCGAGTAGCTCAATCGGATAGAGCACCGGCCTTCTAAGCCGGGGGTTTCGGGTTCGATTCCCGACTCGCCTACCACGCCTTGGCGAGAGCTTTTTACGGCGTTGAACAGCAATCAACTCTCACTGCGCCTTTTCGGCATTTACGCTGTTACTTCCTTACCGGCGACAAAAACGCGTGGCCTCAAAGGCGCTGCGATAAAGTACACAATTTCGCGGTAATCGTTGAACTCGTGAATCAGAAAATCGGCATCCTTGCCGGCTTCCAGCGACCCTAGCCGATCCCCCAAGGCCAGGCTCCATGCCGCGTTGAGGGTTGCGGCCATAAGCGCCTCAGCGGGAGTGAGGCGCATCTGCAGGCACGCCAGCGAAAGAATGAACGGCATCGACGCCACCGGGGACGATCCCGGGTTGAAGTCGGTGGCCAGCACGACGGCCAGACCCAGTTCGATCATCTTGAGAGCCGGCGGGTACTGCTCGCGTCTCAGCGCAAAGACTGAGCCCGGCAACAGCACCGGCTGCACAGCAGCTTCGCGCAGCAGGGCAAGAGTTTCGCCGGTCACGGCCTCCAGGTGATCGGCGGTTGCTGTGCCGAGTTCCGCGGCCAGCGCGGCTCCCGTTCCGGGGCGAAACTGCTCGGCGTGAATGCGCAGCCGCAGGCCGTGGCGGCGAGCCGCAGTCAGAACGCGACGCGCTTCATTGACGGTCAACGCGTGGTCGTCGCAGAAAGCATCGCAGCAGGCGGCCAGCTTTGCAGCGGAGACCTCGGGAATCAGCTCTTCCTCAATCCAGCGGATATACTCTTCGCGGCGTACCTCAAACTCCGGAGGAACCATGTGCGCCGCCAGCAGAGTGGAGACAATGCGCGCCGGACCCTCAGCATTGAGCCGCGCCATGACGCGCAGCATCCGCAACTCCGTAGCGCGCTCCAGTCCATAGCCTGACTTGGCCTCGATAGTCGTCGTGCCCGAGCGAAGCATCCAGTCCCTGTGCTGTCGCGTCGCAGCCAACAGCTCGTCTTCAGTTGCCGCGCGGGTCAGCGCGACGGTGCTCAGAATTCCGCCGCCCGATGCGGCGATCTGCTGGTAAGTTGCCCCCGCAATGCGCTGCTCGAACTCGGCGGCGCGATTGCCAGCAAAGACCAAGTGCGTATGCGCATCGACGAAACCGGGTGTTACGCAACGGCCTTCAGCGTCGATAACCGTGGCTGTAGCGGGGATCTGCGAACGAAGTTGCGAGTAAGGTCCGGCTGAAATAATACGACCGTCTTCAACGAGCAAAGCGGCGTTTTCAACGAGGCCCAGTTCGCGCAGTTCCGCGCCGACACGCGGACGCGCTGGGCCAGCCAGCGTCACGAGCTGGCCGATGTTGACGATGGCGAGAGAGCCAGCCATTCTATTTCTCCGCCATTGGCATTTGAATGCCGCGTTCGCGCGCGGTTCGTTGCGCCAACTCGTAACCCGCATCGGCGTGGCGAACCACGCCGAGACCGGGATCGTTGTTCAGCACACGCGCAATTTTAAACGCAGCCATCTCCGTTCCGTCGGCCACGGTGACCTGTCCCGCGTGCAGCGAATAGCCCATGCCCACGCCGCCGCCATGGTGAAAGCTGACCCATGTTGCGCCCGACGCGGTATTCAGCAGTGCGTTCAGGATCGGCCAGTCGGCAACCGCATCCGACCCGTCAAGCATCTTTTCCGTCTCGCGATAAGGGCTGGCCACCGAGCCTGTATCCAGGTGGTCGCGCCCAATGGCAATCGGCGCGGAGATCTCGCCCTTGCGCACCAACTCGTTGATCGCCAGGCCCATGCGCGCACGCTCCCCATAGCCCAGCCAGCAGATGCGTGACGGCAAACCCTGAAAGGCAAACCGGCCTCGCGCCAGCTTCAACCAGCGCGTCAGAATCTCGTTGTCTGGAAATAACTCCAGCGCCAATTCGTCGGTGCGGTCGATGTCCTTGGGATCGCCCGAAAGCGCCACCCACCTGAACGGCCCCGTGCCGGTACAAAACAACGGGCGAATATACTCCGGCACAAATCCTGGAATCAGAAAGGCATCCGCACAGCCGGCGTCGAAGGCAAAGCGGCGAATGTTGTTGCCGTAGTCGAAGGCCACCGCGCCCGCGCGCTGCAAGGCGAGCATGGCATTCACATGAACAACCATGGTCGCTGTCGAGCGGCGCACATACTCATCGGGATCGCGCAGCCGCAGTTCGGCAGCTTGGGCCAGCGTTAGCCCTTGGGGAACATAACCGTTCAGCGGATCGTGTGCACTGGTCTGGTCGGTCACCACGTCAACCACAACGCCGCGCCGCACAATCTCCGGCAACACGTCGCCGCAATTGCCCACCAAGCCGACAGACAACGCTCGTCCTTCGTGCCGAGCCGCCTCGCAAAGCCGCAACGCCTCATTCAGGTCTTCGGTAACCATGTCGCAGTAGCGCGTGGCGACACGTTTTTCAATCCGGTTGCGATCCACGTCGATGGCCAGCACCACTCCGTCGTTGAGCGTCACGGACAAGGGCTGAGCTCCACCCATGCCGCCAACACCGCCGGTCACCACTAGCCGCCCCTTTAGCGTCCCGCCAAAATGTCTCTCGGCCAGCGCGGCAAAGGTCTGGAATGTCCCCTGCAAAATTCCCTGCGTGCCGATGTAAATCCAGCTCCCCGCCGTCATCTGGCCGTACATCATCAGACCCTTGCGGTCGAGCTCGTTGAAGTGCTCCCAGTTGGCCCACTTGCCCACCAGGTTGGAGTTGGCGATGATCACCCGCGGCGCCATCTCGTGCGTGGGAAAAACGGCTACCGGCTTGCCCGACTGGACAAGCAGAGTCTCCTCGCCGCCCAACCGCTCCAACTCGCGGACGATGGCGTGGAAACACTCCCAGTTGCGTGCCGCTTTGCCGATGCCGCCATAGACAACAAGATCCGCGGGTCTCTCCGCAACCTCCGAATCGAGGTTATTCATCAGGCAGCGCAACGCTGCCTCCTGCTGCCAGCCCTTGCAGCGCAACTGGCTGCCTCGCGGCGCGCGAATCGTCGGGGCCATGGTCGTCGTCATACTCTCTCCAGTGAAATAAAGTGCTGCTTCACCTGAGCGCAATTCATCAAAGCCGACACTCAGCATACTACCTGCGAACTCGCTGCTTCAGTTGCCGGCCCAGCAAGTTGCCAGAAACCACCGTATATCATTATGCTTCTTCTGTGCCGAACACACTTGTAGAATGCGTTCCTAATTTTTCCGAAGGCCGCGATGCCGCCAAAGTAGATGCCATCATCGAAGCCATGATGCTCCCCGGCGTGTATCTGCTGGATCGGGAGATGGACTCCGACCACAACCGCTGCGTGATCACGCTCGTGGGCGAGCGGGAAGCCATTCAGGAAGCTGCGATTCGCGGCGTAGGCAAAGCCGCCGAGTTGATTGACCTGACCCGGCACACGGGAGCACACCCACGCATGGGAGCGGCCGATGTGGTCCCGTTTATCCCTATTGAAGGAGTCACCCTGGAAGACTGCGTGGCCATGGCCCGCCACGCCGGAGCCGAAATCTGGCGGCGCTTCCAGATCCCGGTTTATCTTTACGAGGCCGCCGCGACTACACCGGAACGACAGAATCTGGAGAATATTCGCCGCGGCCAGTTCGAAGGAATTCGCGACGAAATTGCCACTCATCCAGCCCGCAAGCCTGATTTTGGCGAACCGCGCGTGCATTCCACCGCCGGAGCTACCGTGGTGGGCGCGCGCAAGCCCTTGATTGCCTACAACATCTTCCTGAATACGGCTGATGTAGCCATCGCCAAAAAGATCGCCAAGGCCGTGCGCTTTTCTTCAGGCGGCTTGCGTTACGTCAAAGGGGCGGGATTTTTAGTGCGCGGATTGGCCCAGGTCTCGATGAACCTGACTGATTTTGAACTAACACCCATCCACCGCGTCTTCGAATTTGTGAAGCGGGAGGCAGAGCGATACGGCGTCGTTCCGGTTTCCAGTGAAATCGTCGGACTGATTCCCAAACTCGCTCTGGAGCAGGCTGCGGAGTGGTTCCTGCAAGTGGAGAACTTCGACTCCTCGCTTATCCTCGAAAATCGCCTCGCCGCGGTCATGAGCGGCAAGAGGTCCGCAGGCAGCCTGAGCGCCGGAATTGCTCCGTTCATCGAGCAGTTAGCCGCCCCAACCGCAACACCCGGCGGAGGCAGCGCCGCCGCAGCTTCTGGAGCTATGGCCGCCGGCCTGGCTGGCATGGTTGCATCCATGTCGCGCGGCAAGAAAGCCTACCTGCAATACGAAAGCCAACTGAGCGAAGCTCTCGGGAGGCTCAACCAGTTGCGCGAAGAATTGAAGTCCGCGATCGACGCCGATGCCGAGTCCTACAACTTCGTCATGAAGGCATACAAGGCGGCGAAGGAATCTCCCGATAGCGGCCGGGGGATCAGCGCAGCGCTCCAGCAGGCGACCAGCATTCCCCTGGGCGTGGCCGAAAGAGCCGTCGAAGTGGCGCAGATCGCGAGCGGCCTGGCATCGATCACCAATCCCAACATGAAGTCCGATCTGACCACCGCAATCGCTTTGGCAAAAGCTGCTCTCGAAGGCGCGATGGCGAACGTTGAGATCAACCTTGGTTCGCTTCCGCCGGGCACACCTGAAAACGAAGCATTTGCGAGCGAGACACGGGAAAGCGCGGCGAGACTCAAAGCGCAGATGTAATCGAACTCTGGCCTATCATTGCCGTTGCCGCCCGACGCCCATTCCTTCAGCGCTGCTTCAGTCCGTCACAGCGGCGAGGTGTCGGCGACAAGGCAGCCACGGCGAAGAAAGCCAGTCCCGCGTGGACGCTCGCGGTCAATAGGATACCGATCTGCCGGCAATTCAACAGATGGGCAGCGTTTCCATCTTGGTTGCCTGGGTGAATCTCTCTCGACTGTAAATATTAAATTTGACTGTAGTATTCATGTGGATGGCCGTGCCTCCAGGATTCAGCGAGAAACCTTTGTAATGCGCGACGATGCGGAACATTCATTTCCTACATAGCAATATCAGGGTTGGTCTATGGCGTCTGCGGCGGCCCGGCTAGCGGCGTTTTCACCGGCGCCGCAATACCGATGAACTCCGTGACGGTGCTGTTGCCAAAGTTGCTCACCCAAAGATTCCCGCTGGCGTCCAAGGCGATGGAGTAGGACTCCAGCAGCGAAGCATCCAAGCCAAAACCGGAAGCGGGAGAAAGAACCATCCCTATTGCGCTGGCTGCCGCCAGTTCGGAAAAGTTGTTGCCGCGGTAATTGGCCACCCACACCACTCCTGCCCCGTCAACGGCGATTCCCTGCGGACGGTTGATTCCGCCACCGGTTATGCCGGTGGAGAGGATCGTCCCCGCTGTGGAGACCACACTGACACTGTTGCCATAGTAGTTCGCGGCCCATACGTTGCCGCTCTGGTCCGTAGCGATGCCTGAGGGCCCATCGCAGCAGGAATAGCTTGTAATCCGCGACCCATCCGCCGAGATGGACGTGATGTTCGTCCCAGAAGAGTTGGCCACCCAGACATTGTGACTGGCGTCAACAGCAGCCGCGACCGGAAAGTCGAGTTGGCCCACGCCCCAGCCGCTGGCGCCGGAGAGCGGCACTCCGGAGCTATTGAGCAGCGTGACGCTCTGCCAATTGTTGACCACCCAGATATTGCCATTGGTATCCGCCGCCAGGGCGATCGGCCACTCGATTCCGCCAGAGAAATTGCCGTTCGTGCCGGTAAGCACGGCGCCAGCGGAACTCAATTCCGTGACCGTGCCCAAGCTGTTATTGACCGCTCCCGCGCTCGCGTAGTTTGCGACCCAGATGTTGCCGGACTGAGCAACAGCAAGCCCCCAGGATTCCTCCATCCCGCCGCCTGTAAACCCGTTGGTGGCTAGTGCGGCTCCGGCGGGAGTAAATGCTGAAACGACGCCTGTATAGTTGGCTACCCAGACGGAGCCGGCAGCATCGACAGCGATGGAAGTTGGTTCGCTGATGCCGCCCCCGGTCAACGTGGCAAAGAGCATCCAATCCGGCGGCGCGGCGGCGAGAGCCGGCGAGAAGACAGAGCTGGCCGAGGCCAATTGATACACCGCGGCAACGTTGTTCGCCGGATGGCGAAGGATATTGAAGGCCGCATCCAGAGTGTTGTTCGGCGCGCCACCTGAGGTTGGCGTGGCAGCGGTAAACAACGGCGCGCAGGACGCGGCGGCTCCGGCGCAGGCCGAAAGCGCATTTGCCAGTGTATTCATCTTGGCAACCGGTTCCGTCAGCGTCGCCGGCACCGAGGCGCCGGGGGCAACGCCCGAATTCACGTTGACAAGATTGCCTGCCGTAGTAAAGGCATTGGCCAGACCCACGGCGTTGGTGGAAGTGGCTCCGATGTTGCCGCCCTCGGAATAGAATGCCGCCAGCGCCGTTACGGCTGCCACGGAGGTTGCCTCATTCACCACGACACTGGAACCTGCTGCAATGCCGGTACAGTATCCCAGCGCCGACATCAGCGCCAGCGAGCTGTTTTCTCCGCCGCTGGAGGAGGTACTTCCACCCTTTGCTACAAGGTACACTTGCGAATTCGTCGCGGGGCATGCATAGCCGTAGGGAACGGTGAAGTTGCCCCCGGTGTCTGTTGTCAACGCGCCATTCAACAGCGCGGACCCCACGGAGCCATTGCCCGTGGTCCCGGCAGCAAACAACTGCACACTGGCAGCCTTGACCGGCTTGCCCCCGGCCATCACCATTCCTGAGAAGCTCGCGCCAGTACCACCCGGGCCTACCACTGACCCCGGAGCGGTTACCATCGTATTGCAACCGGTGGCAAGAAGCCCCGTCAACAAAACAAACAAGATAGAGCAAGAACGACGCGTCTTCATGGAGCGGCCCCCTGGTTCACCATCGCGATATGGACGGCGTCGCCGGATTGTGGCTCGTGCATCGATGGCAGCGCTGTCCCATAATACGACAGTCGTTCGCCGTTAGACTCTCCGTTTTCTCCGGCACTCACCGTCTGCCTCCCCGTTTTTCCAGACGCGAAACCTGTTTTTATCATTTTTTCTCAATAAATTGACTATTGACTATGATTCGCACAATACATTATATTTGTGTCCCAATCAAAATCAGTATTTTTCTCTTGTTAATTGGGTATCTCGTGCGTATCGTTGTTCATTGAAATGGGAGGCGGTTCTATGCTGACGGGTAATATTTCCAGGAAGTCGCCAATCCTGATGCGGGGATTGGTCGTGGTGATTGCATCGGCGTGTATGATTCTGGCCGCGGGCTGCGGAGCAAACTCGACGGCAAGCCTGACCGCAGCCACTAACAGCCAAACAACAGGCGGAGCGATTCATGGGACAGTTCATGGTGGACGACAGCCGATCACGGGAGCGACAGTCACCATCTGGGAAGTCGGCAATACAGGTTACGGCAGCAGCGCCACAAGCTTGGCGACCACGACGACGGATGGCAGCGGAAACTTTAACTTCCAGACGAATGCCCCTTATACCTGTCCCACTACCGGGTCTGGGCTCCTTTACATCACCGCGAAGGGTGGAATCACGACCACCGGCGGCGTCAACAACCCATACGCGAATCTGGTAGCGGGGCTGGGCCCCTGCGCCCAAGTAATCGCCAATCCGCCCACGGTAACCATCAATGAAGTCTCAACCGTCGGCACCATCTTTGCCTTGCAGCAGTTCATCAATCCGGTCACGGAGAGTGTCGGCTACCCAAGCACCAACTATAACGGCATGAATAATGCCGATACCGGGATCGGTAACCTGGTGAATCAAGCCACCGGCCAGGTGGTCTATCCCTCGCAGATGCATTGCGGGTCGGGAAACGGATCCAACGGAACCCTCACCAACTCCGTCTGCGTCATTATTAAGCCGGATGCCGCCAAGATCAATACCATCGCGAACATTTTGGCGGCCTGCATCAACGACACCTCGCCCTTTACAACGGTCTGTGCTCCGCTGGCCACCGCTATCGGTGGCAGTCCTACGGATACGCTGCAAATGGCCTATTACATTGCGACGAATCCTACCCACAACATCAGCGCGGTCCATGGCTATGGAGGCGCCAGTGGGCCGTTTCAGACCCCAGCTTCTCTTGCCAGCGCGCCCACGGACTGGACCATCGGCGTGACCTACGGCAGTACAAGCAATACGGGAAATGGTACGCCGTATATTCTCGGCGGTCCGGAAGTCATGGCGATCGATGGCAGTGGAAATATCTGGATTGCGAATTACAATGGTTCGACGACCGGCTCGCCGTCGGCTCCGGCCTACGGAAGTTTAACGGAGCTCTCGCCCACCGGCCAGCCGATGTTGAATGTTCTCAACACCGGTCAAATTATTTACCCGGTCGGCATTGTGATCGATCCGAGCGACAATGTGTATGTTTCGGATTATGAGCAGAAGCCCGTTTCGACACTCATCTTCGATAACCAGGTTGTCGAATATACGGCATCAGGGGGATATATTCCCTTTACCGTCGGAAATGGACCGGGACAGATGGTTTCCGATCCTTCCGGCAACATCTTCGTTGTGGAGACGAGCTCCACTGTGAATTCAGTTGTCGGCCCAGGGGTACTGGAGGAGATTCCAGGCGGATCGACCGTCGCCACCCCCAAGACCCCGGTCCCGATTGGCAGCACCGGTCAGAAAATCAGCAAAAACTCGGGCATCGTGATGGATCAGTGGTACAACATCTGGATTGGCGGCGCCGGGAATAGCACCTCTGTTTATCCGTATGTCTATTCCAATCCTGGCACTCCGACGTGGACACTGGGAACGCCCACGATACCCCCTTGCGCCAACAAAGGCTATGGCGCCGCTATCGACAGTACCGGGAATATCTGGCTACCGAGCGGGGCACTCGCCACCGGAGCCATCTGCGAAGTCACTGCTTCGAGTTCCGGGGCGGTCACCGGACCCTCCACTCCATATACCGGCGGCGGTCTCTCATACCCTTACTACATTGCCGTCGATGGCGGGGGCAATCTCTGGGTTGCTAACGATGCAAGCGCCGTGAATGTTGTATCGGAGTTCACCAACACCGGCACCGCGCTCTCGCCGAGCACCGGCTTTGCGACCAGTACATTCTATGAGTCGTATATGATCGCGGTGGACGCATCCGGCAATGTGTGGGTGACTAACTATAACAGCACGGGAAGCGCCACACTTCCTAACTGCGTCAATGGAGCCGTTGGCGTCTCACCCTACGGCTGCATCACGGAAATCATTGGCGCCGCGGTTCCTACGATTACACCACTCGCGGCCGGTTTGCCCAGCACGGCGGGCGGCACAATGTTGATTGGCACAAGGCCCTGACCGGGATCGATTTCCTGCCGGGTGCTTTGCATTTGTTTGCGCACTACAGGTATTTCCAATGTTGTCGCAGGCTTCGATTCAAGCCTGCGACAACCAAAAAATTGAAGGGCGTAGGGCCAGGAGCGTTTTACTATGAAGACTTTCTATCGGGTTCTCTTTGTTTTTGCCGTGCTTTGCATCGCGATGCCGCTGTTTGCCCAAAATGGCTGCGATGATTCGCCTGAAGATCCCACGGCCATTTTGGCGTTGGTAGGAGCAGCCGGAGCATTTCTCAGCGTGGCGCGTTCCCGCTGGGCGGCGCGCAACCGCAAGTAAGGAAACAAAACAGGCCTCTGGTTAAACTGGAGGCCGCAAACCATGAGCCGCGCACAGCGGCTCGATCGGGGCTGCTTGCGCGGCCCCGACCTATTTTAGCTACTTTCTTTCTAAGGAAACAGGATACCCTTCCGCCCCTGCCAATTGAGCTGACTGCGGCTGCATAAACAGAAATTCGAACTGCAGCGCAGGATGACCTATAGCGACCCTGTAATGGAGAACCAGGACGCAGAGCCGCGTGAAGTTGAAGAGGTATCCCAGCAAGACCGCGCCGATCACGTACGCTGCCCATCGGCGAAGGGTGACACGCTTTAGATAGTCAATGGTTCAGGCTACAGCCAGTTCGCGGCTAGACGCGCACTGGCTGGCGAATTCGCTTGGCGGCTTCTCGCCGAGTGGTCCGTGAGAACAGATGAAATTATATTCCATTGTCAAAGAACAGCAGTGCCGGCATTCCTCCACACTCAGTAAGTCAGGCCGCCCCCCGCGAAATCGGTGGTTATGGTGTTGTAGAGCAACTGAACGCTGACCGGATCGCTGACATACATGCCCAGCTCGCGGTTATTCTTCATGGAAGCGCTGGAGTAGTTGATTGACCCCATGTAGGCGTTTTGCGTGCCCAGGCCGTAGTCTGCGACCACTGACTTGGCGTGGATGTAGAAGAGACTTCCTGTGCCGACGTAGAGATAGACCTTACACCCGGCGGCTGTCAGTTGATTGAACTGCGCGGTGTAGCTGGAGTCAATATTGCTCGCAAAATGCACTTGAACACCGCGGGTCTGGCAAGCGGTGACCAGCGCATTGACGATGTCGGAGGCGCTTGAACTCAACTCCTCGTTCTCAATCAGCAGGGTCGATTGCGCGCCGTTGATGATAGCGACCATATCAGGATCGGCGGTTGTGGGGCTCCAGATAAGGTCATCGCCCGCGCCGGGTGAATAACTGAAGTCGCTGGCCCCGGCGACTCCGGCGGCGGTGGTGCCGGCGGCATAGTCCTGGCTGAAAGTGGCCTCGATAGCGGCGATGTCGGCTGGGTCATTTTCCACCATGGCGAAATCGCGCGTATCGGGGTAGTCAGCCGTTACCAGATTCAGCGACAGGATCGCGGTCTGCGTTCCATCGATAGTGAAGGTTTTCTGATGGGTGTTTTCAAAGGCGGAGTTGGCCCAGACGGCGCTGCAGTGGGTGACGGCGTTCAGTTGGTTGAATGCCGCAGTGTTGTTGGTTTTTTCGCCGCCGGCCATCAGGATGACGCGCACGGTAACACCGCGATTGCAGGCCGCGACCAAATCTGCGGAGAAGACCGTGTCCCTGAGCTCGTACATCGTCATGTCAATGGTGTTTTGCGCGCTGTTTAACAGCGTGTAGAGCGGCGTAATGCTCGCATCCGGCTCAGGGAAGGAATACATCGCGTACGTAATGCCGGCGTTTGTACCTGAGCCGCTGAGGCTGACGCTCTGGGGCGAACTCGCGGCGTTGTCAGAGACGGAGATCGATGCGCTGTAGGGTGAGGCGGCGGCGGGCGTGAACGTGGCGTAGATGTAGCAGGTTGCGTTGACGGCAAGCGTGGCGCCACAGGTGGTGCTTGAGACGTTGAATTGGGCAGTGTTGACGCCACTGACCGTGATGCTGATGCTTGTCAGCGTGGTGTTGCCGGTGTTGGTCATCGAAACGACGGAAGGCAGGCTGGTTTTGAGAGCGCCTGTGGTCGGGAAAATGATGCTGTTGCTGGAAAACGTTACCTGCGGCTGTCCTGTAATGGTGTAAGTTGCCGAGGCGACTGTGCTGCTGGAGTAGCCGGTTTCAATGGCTATGGCTTCAACGGTCTCCGCGCTGGTTACCGTGAACGAACCGGTGTAGGGCGTGGAGGATGCGCTGGGGATGCAACTGGTGGCGGCGGTGCAGTAGTAGATGGACGCCCCGCTGGGTCCGGTGATGGTGACTGATTGCCCAGAGGATACCGCGCCGCTGACCGGGGAAATGACCGGCGCGGTCAACTGCGTTTCAAGGGTGAAGCTGGCCGAGGCAACCGTGCTGCTGATGTAGCCCGTCTCAACGGCGATGGCCTGGATGGTTTCCGCGCTGGTGACGGCGATTGCGCCGGTGTACGGCGTAGCGGGCGTGCAGGTTGTGGTGGTGACGCAGTAGTTGATGGACGCCCCGCTGGCGGCGGTGATGGTGACCGACTGGCCGGAGGGGACTGCACCGCTGACGGGTGAAATCACGGGCGCGGCAAGCTGGGTTTGCAGGGTGTAGCTTGCGGAGGCGACGGTGCTGCTGACGTAGCCGGTTTCAACGGCGATGGCCTGGATGGTCTCCGCGCTGGTTACCGTGAACGAGCCTGTGTAGGGCGTGGAGGATGCGCTGGGGATGCAACTGGTGGCGGCGGTGCAATAGTAGATGGACGCGCCGCTGGGTCCGGTGATGGTGACTGATTGCCCGGAGGGGACTGCGCCGCTGACGGGCGAGATGGTGGGCGCGGCAAGCTGGGTTTGCAGGGTGTAGCTTGCGGAGGCGACGGTGCTGCTGACGTAGCCGGTTTCAACGGCGATGGCCTGGATGGTCTCCGCGCTGGTCACCGTGATTGCGCCGGTGTACGGCGTGGACGGCGTGCAGGTTGTGGCTGTGACGCAGTAGTTGATGGACGCGCCGCTGGGACCGCTGATGGTGACCGACTGCCCGGAGGGGACAGCGCCACTGATGGGTGAGATGGTGGGCGCGGCAAGCTGCGTTTCAAGGGTGTAGCTTGCGGAGGCAACCGTGCTGCTGATGTAGCCCGTCTCAACCGCGATGGCCTGGATGGTCTCCGCGCTGGTCACCGTGATTGCGCCGGTGTACGGCGTGGTGGGCGTGCAGGTTGTGGTGGTGACGCAGTAGTTGATGGACGCGCCGCTGGACGCGGTGATGGTCACCGACTGGCCGGAGGCGACTGCACCGCTGACGGGTGAAATCACCGGCGCGGTCAACTGCGTTTCAAGGGTGTAGCTTGCGGAGGCAACCGTGCTGCTGATGTAGCCCGTTTCAACGGCGATGGCCTGGATGGTTTCCGCGCTGGTGACGACGATTGCGCCGGTGTACGGCGTGGCGGGCGTGCAGGTTGTGGTGGTGACGCAGTAGTTGATGGACGCTCCACTGGACGCGGTGATGGTCACCGACTGGCCGGAGAGAACCGCACCGCTGACGGGCGAGATGGTGGGCGCGGCCAACTGCGTTTCAGAGGGGGGAGTAGTGGTAGTACCGCTGCCTCCACAGCCTACGAACAGAAGCATAAAGATGAGACAAGTTATGGAGCAAATTCTCATGAGCACTTTTCCTTTGATCTGTGATGGGAGTTAGATTATAGGCCATAGGAGTCAACAACAGATTGTGATCTAAGTTACATCCCCCTATTTCTCATCCGGCGTTTCTGGACCGTTGCAGCATGCGAAGAGCGGCGTATCTCCAATGATGCGCGCCTCGCCCTTGCAGTACCCTCAAGAGCCATCTGGCTCCCATTGAAATCCCATAGGTAGATCACCGAGTCCGCCGCAAACACCCGCGGCTCACTTCAAACGATTCTATCGAAACTGCCCGGCCAGGAGAACTGCGTTCAATCTAGCCTCATCTTTAGGGGCAGTCCCGACAGGGATCTCTGGGGCACGCCTGTAGTACGGGCAGCATCACCTTGGATGTATATTCGAACGGAATTGACAGAGCGCGGGAACCCTCTTGGGAACCCCAAGCTGTTTAACGTGGCGGTGTTTCAGTGTAAGTTATTAAAAAGAATGGTCGGGGAGAGAGGATTTGAATCTCCGACCCCCTGGTCCCGAACCATTTTTCGGCATTTGTTGAAATCTGTTGAAATCGCGTGAAATTAACTGCTTTTGATTGAATGCGTTGCGGACACCTTATTGAAAGCTGCGGTTTTGAATAGTTCCGGAGTGCTTTGACCGCTACGATTTCGACTACAGCGACGGATTTCTCACGTTTTTTCTGTACGGCGGGTGATGTTATCGAGCCAGAGACTCTGGCCGATCTCATGAAGTTTCTTGGTCGTTTTCATTCGATTTCTCCTGGATAGAACGGAGTTGCGTTAGTGTGTCCGGCTATGATCGTGCCGGACAAAACACGGCTGCGTCCGCTCCTCATCCCTATGAGTCTGCGCTGTTGGGGTTATGCCAACCGCCGTCTGCTGCGATGATCGCATCAGCCTCCTTCGGCCCCCAACTGTGACGTTTGTAAAAGCGAACGCGGCGGTGAGTCTTGAGGACCGGATCAACAACTACCCACGCGGCCTCGACCGCGTCTTCTCGCGTGAAGAGCGTGCCGTTGCCAGCCATGGCGTCGCCCAAAAGCCTCTCGTAAGGAGTTTCCCCGCCCTGCCGTTCCTCCAACAAGTAGAGCTCTCGCTGCTCTCCAACGAATTCCTTTCCCGCGAGCTTGACACGAGCCGCGAGGGCTATAGCCGGGTCGGGAGAGAGCCGGAAACGCAAGTAGTTGGATCGGCCGGTCAGCGGTGCTGAATCGGCAAAAAGCCTCTGCGGCGCGGGTTTCAACTCCACCAGAACCTCGGTCGCGGTGTCTGGAAGGTACTTGCCGGAGCGCAGATACCACGGCACTCCCTCCCAGCGCCACGAATCGATGTAGAGTCGCAGTGCGCAGAAGGTCTCGACGTCTGAGCGCTTCGCTACATCCTGCTCATCCCGGTAACCGGCGTACTGCCCGCGGACCACATCGTCTGGAGTCAAAGGTCGCATGGCTTGAAAGACCTTGGCCTTCTCGCTTTGCACTGCGCCAAAGTCCCGGCCTGCGGGCGGTTCCATGGCAAGTAGTGCGACGACCTGGAAGAGGTGATTCTGGATCACGTCGCGCAAGCAGCCTGCGGTTTCGTAAAACCCGCCGCGCTTCCCCACACCGAAATTCTCGGATAAGGTTATTTGGACGCTGGCCACGTAATTGCGGTTCCAGATCGGCTCCAGAAACGAATTGGCGAAACGGAAATAAAGGATATTCATGATCGCTTCCTTGCCCAGGTAGTGATCGATGCGGAAGATGGAGTCTTCAGGGAACGCTGCATGAACGGCCTGGTTGAGCTCTCGTGCGGAAACCAGGTCGCGCCCGAAAGGCTTTTCGACAATCACGCGCGCATTCTGGGTCAGGTTCGCCGCACCGAGACCGTTGATTACCGTTTCAAAGAGCGAAGGCGGAATCGCCAGATAGTGCGCAGGCCTGCGCGCCTTACCCAGTACTTCTTTGATCGCAGTGAACGTGCCTGGGGCTTTATAGTCTCCACTCACATACTTGAGCAGGGAGAGAAGATGTTGCAATGCACGTTTACTATCGATTCCGCCCGATCGCTCTATGCTGTCCGTCACACGCTTGTGCAAACGCACCATACTCCACTTTGGAAAAGCGACACCGATGACCGGAACTTTAAGAGCTCCCTTTTTTACCATTGCATAAAGTGCCGGGAAGATCATCTTGTCGGCCAGGTCGCCCGTCACACCGAAGATCACCAGCGCGTCAGAATGGGTTCGGGCCATCACGCGCCTGCCTTGCTGTCAGCTGCCTTCTCCTGATGGCCGCCGAACTGAAAACGCAGAGCCGACAACAACTTTTCGGCAAAGTCGTCTTGCCCGCGCGAGCTGAATCGTTCGTAGAGCGCGGCGCTAAGCACGGGGGCAGGAACCGACTCGTCGATGGCGGCCGCGATCGTCCAGCGCCCTTCACCCGAATCCGACACGCGGCCAGTGAATTTCGCCAGGTCCGGGCTATCGAGCAGAGAGATGGCGGCCAGGTCCAACAGCCACGAAGCGATGACGCTGCCGCGGCGCCAAACCTCGGCGATGTCGGCAATATTCAAGTCATATGGATAGTACTCAGGGTCGCGCAGCGGCGTAGTCTCGGCGTCCTCGGTCTGCTTCTGCTTGCCGGCGTTGGCATGGTGCAGGATGTTCAACCCTTCCGCATACGAAGCCATGATTCCGTATTCGATGCCGTTGTGGACCATCTTGACAAAGTGGCCCGCGCCGCTCGGACCGCAATGCAGATAGCCGTGTTCGGCTGTGCCGCCTACCTTCTCTCGGCCCGGCGTGCGCGGTGCAGAATCGATGCTTGGGGCCAGTGAGGAAAAGATGGGGTCGAGGCGTCGCACCACCTCATCGTCTCCGCCGATCATCAGGCAGTAGCCTCGCTCGGCTCCCCAGACCCCGCCACTGGTCCCCGCGTCGACATAATGAATGCCCTTCAGCTTCAACTCGGCAGCGCGGCGGATGTCATCGCGGTAGTAGGAGTTGCCTCCATCGATTACCACATCATCCTTCTCGAGGAACGGGATGAGTGTCTTCAGCGTCTCATCGACCACGGCGGCTGGCACCATTATCCAGATGGCACGAGGAGCTTTCAGCTTCTTGGCGAAGTCTTCAATCGACTTTGCGCCGACTGCGCCGTCTTTGACGAGCGATTGTACGGCTTCCGGATGGACGTCATAAGCAACGCACTGGTGACCAGCCCGCAGAAGGCGCTGCACCATGTTGGATCCCATTCGGCCTAGTCCGATCATGCCCAATTCCATGCGGTTTTCCTTATTCCCTTTTTCAGATGATAATAAGCGAGCTTCAGACTCACTTATTCGCCATTTAATTCTCTATCTTCACGTGCAGGAATACGGTGCGTTATGCGGCAAATCTTCGATGCTCGTGAGCTGCAATGGCCTGTTGATGTGATGAATATTCTCGGAATTCCGCGTTAGCGCTTCCGCTCAAAGCAATCCGCCAATGGTCCAGATTAAGGTTCCATCCAGAGGTTTGATACGAGAAGATGGATAATTCCCCCTGCCATCAAGAACGTCGTTGATAACCTGCTTCTTCTTGGCATCATTAACAAGAAACATAATCGTCCGGGACTTATTAATGAAGGGAAAGGTCAGCGTTATCCGGTAGGAGTTCAATTTGGCCACATAGTTTGCGGAAACTCGCCGATCGCTGACTTGCAATGCATGCGAATCTGGAAAGAGTGAAGCGGTATGCCCGTCATCGCCCATTCCCAACAGCATGAGATCATGCATAATATCACTCATGCCAATTCTAGCCGCTACTTCGTCCAATTGATGCTCATAATCATCTGCCGCATCCGGCGGTTCGAGCTCTCCTTTAATTCGGAGGATATTGGACTCGGGAATCGGGATATAGTCAAAGAAGTTGGCCTTTGCGGCGCGAAAGTTGCTTTGTTCGTGCGTGGGAGGAACGCATCGTTCGTCTCCGAATGTAATTATTACTCTCTCCCAAGGAATTATCGATCCGCGTTTTGCAATCTCCTTATACACCGGAAACGGAGTGCTGCCGCCGCAAAGGCTGAGTACGAAAAATGAGCTTTCGACAAGAGTTGTATTCATAATCTGAAGAATGCGGTCTGAAGCCGATTTTACAAAGTTGTCAGTATATACAATCTCGCGGCTCATGGTCGTTTATTAGTCCTCTCCAGTCTAAGTTATGGGATGGCACCCGATGATTAGCCACTACTTTCCAATATATAGCATTATACATAAATAGAAAACGATATGTTATAGCTCATAAAGAAGGTAACAAACCCTACGCGTCATGCTCCCTCGAGCGGGCGCTCAGATTTGTGTCCCAAACGGGACAGTCTTGGAACCAATTAGCAAAAGAGATCGAAGCATTTACAGCACTATTTAGTGAATCATCCATGAGTCACGAGATGTAATTTGCTTGAATTGATCCGAGTTTAGATTGGAATGGATTCCGGTTCCGCCGGGGATCTCCACGTGTTCCCTGTCGGACACAACGTCGATGGTCCGTCGCTCGACTGCATCAGCGGCTGCCACGGATGGAACAGTCTGGGTAGCCGAGGTGTCGCTCGCCGAAATACCTATCTGCTGTTAAATCAAACAGATAGGTGCGGATTCAGTTTGACTGTCTGGGTGTAAAGCAAGGATATCTCTTCCGGCTGTAGATGGTCTTGTAGATAATGTTGCATCCAAGGCTCGGCGAGAAACCCAATTTTGACGCGCCTTCCGGGGCTAGGGCACCTGAGCCAATACCAGAGGGTCGGGTTTGCTAATCTGTAAGTTATTGATAATATGGTCGGGGAGAGAGGATTTGAACCCTCGACCCTCTTCTCCCGAACCAATTTTTCCACTTATTGAAATTTGTTGATATCGCGTAATTTTAACTGTTTTATATTGTAAAAGTTGCGGCCATATTATTGAAAGTTGTTGTTCTGGATTGCTTCAGGATGCTTTGACAGCTACAAATTCGACTACGTTGAAACCGAACTGCCCCGAATTCAAGAGCAGCACTATCATAGGCTTCAGATGATTTTGGCGAAGCTCTACGGTGACAATGCTCTGCTTCTGCGTTTAACTTCTGAATGCGGACAGGACCTATGACTCCACCTGCAGTTCATTGAACCGGTAACCTACATATGCATCTGTCAGCAAATACTTCGGATTATGCGGATCGTCTTCAATCTTCTTGCGTAACTGGCGTATAAATGTTCGAAGGTACTCAAGTTCATTTCCATACTCCGGTCCCCATACAGACTTAAGCAGACGCGCGTGTGGAATAGGCTCGCCGGCATGCATCATCAAGTAATGCAGGACTTCAAATTCCTTTGGCGTCAGATGAATCGAGCGTCCACTCTTCATCACCCGGTATTTCACCGGGTCCAATTCAATTTGGCCATGGCGAATCGGTGCGTCCCGGTTGGCGTCCTGAGCATTTCTTCTGCGCACTGCCGAGCGCAATCTCGCCGTCAACTCCCGCACTTGAAACGGCTTCGTGATGTAGTCGTCGGCGCCTGCGTCTAGCGCCAGCACCTTGTCATCCTCGCTGTCCATCACTGTCAACATCAGGATCGGCAAGCGCGCAACCGCACGCCGGATGCACCGGCAGGTTTCTACTCCTCCCATGCCCGGCATATCCACGTCCAACAACACGGCATCGAACCAAGTAACGCGTGCCAGCGATAATGCCTCCTCGCCGCGCGCCGCTTCCACAACCGTGAAGCCCATGCCAGTCAATGTCACACGCAATGCTCGCCGCGTGGAACTATCGTCGTCTACTACGAGGATTGTGCCTTGCCCCGCACTCGGCTGTTCCGTGTTCAATGCGCCCTCCTTGCGTCGATGGGAAGGGAAAGAAAGAAAGTCGTTCCATTCTTGTCATCACTGATTACCCACACATGCCCATGATGAGCCTCCGCGGCTTTCCTCACTACGGAGAGACCGATTCCAGTGCCAGGAACAGTATCTTTCAACTCCGGCGACCGGTAAAAACGTTCGAAGACACGTTCCCGGTCTTCAATTCGAATCGTCGATCCGAAGTTATGTACGGAGATGAGAAAATCGGTTTTACTGACTCTTGCGGCAATTGTAATTGGCGTCCCTGCCGTCGAATACTTCCGCGCATTGTCGAGGTATTGCGCCAGAATCATTGTAAGCAGTACGCGATCCGCGCGCACTGTCAATGAGGGATCCTCCACTGCAACCTGAATGTTGTTCCTTTCCGCTTCCATTGGACGGCCAACTAACACCTCGGATAACAAATCTTGCACATTAACGTCGACTGTCTCTAGACCCACTTGTCTCGCATCGAGCTTACCAGCTTTCAGTAGCCGTGTGCATAACTCGTTCAGTCGAATTGCTTCCCCATTGATCAATGTCACAAGTTCGCGTTGTGGCTCCGTCAATCCCTCAAGCTCAAGCAAGCCTGAGCTGGCGGTCTGAACCGCTGTCAGCGGCGTCTTGAACTCATGCGCCAGTGCATCCATCACCGTCGCACGCAACTGCTCACCCTTTTTCGCAGTCTCAGCTCTCTCTTCCTTCTCGAACCACTGGTGCCGGTCGATCGCAATTGCAGCAAGGGACGCAAGCGCATCGACCACAAGAAAACTGAGATTCCCTCGCACCACCAAAGCACCTACAGTTCCTGGTCCGGCTCGCAGGACGCGTTGCCAGGTGTAAGTACTCGGATCGTCCAGTGAAACACCTCGCAAATAGCATTCTCTGGCCAGATCTTCCTCGCCTGCCTCCCAATCGCCCATCCTGTCCTGACGGCTCAGGTTCAAGTCGTACAAGGCCACGGCACGCACTTCAAATATCCGATGAATCAATACCGCCAGTTGCGGACCAGGCGGCTCGCGAAGGTCCAATAATAGCGAGCTTCGACTCAACTCATAAAGCTGCTCCATCTCAACACGATGAGCGGCAGCCTTTCGTGAGCTTCGCAGTTCTTTTGCCGACAATCTGCTGATTACAATCGTTGTTATTTCAAAAGCTCCAAGCGCAACCATTTCCTGCGGATCCGTCATATAAAAGTGAAAAAGTGGCTGTGTAAAGAAATAATCAAGACAGGCAACCGCCAGAAGTGAAATTAACGATGCCTGCCAGAAACCGAAGAGCGACGCTGCGGCCACGACAACCAACAAATAGAGGAGGCCTATTGTTAACAGGTTAAACTGTAGAACAAACCCGAAGTAGGTCAGTAGAGCTAGAACCACACTCGCTGTCAGACACTGTGCCAGAGTCCGAAGTCTTCGCGGCAGTCGCGACCATATTATAACAATTTGTTTTGCCATCTGACTTGTACCATGCTCACCCGGAATTTCACGAAAGCTGGTTAAAGTCTAGCAACATAGACGTGAGGATTTCATAAGTTATTCATCGATAGAATATGTGAGTGGAGAAGGGAGCGGCTTGGTTGAGCAGGCTCCCTCCGTTCCGTTGTCCAGGAGGCGTATACTCGGCAGAATTGCGCGTGTTCGTAGCGTTATTGCGCTTCCATAGGAGCATTCGGCGACGCCAGATGACTGTATTTTGCTTCTAGGGCGCCTGCCTCGGTAGCCTTGTGCATGTAGAACTCGTAATAATTCCGTGCCGAGTCTGCAGGCCTTGGGTACCTGGCTGCCGTGCTCGTGACGTTCTGGCTGAGCTGCACCCACTCCTTCTTTTTTTCCGCTGCCTTCTGCAGATAGTTCGCCTTTTGCTCGCCGAAGTAACTGGCGAGTGCCGTGTATTGCGCCGGCTCATGCGCGCTGAGCGCCAATTGCTTCAACTGCGCCTGGTTGTAATGGGCGCCATTTACCGCGGAAGAGGCCGCGCCCTGTGCGCTAGCGGCGCCCGCGAAAGCCAGTGCCAGAATGCATGTTGCGAATAGGTTGCGATTCATATGTTTGATACCTCCCATGCTTCGATACTAAGGAGAAAACATGAGGGCCGCATGAAGAGAATGATAGAAATAAATTGTTTTTAGCGATATCATCGATTCAAATAAAAGATCGGAGTGATGGGTTAGTAATACGTTTCTCGTAACACCCGCGCGTCCCTCACCAAGCCAAGGAACCTGCTAGCCAACTCATAGATACGATCTACTTGGCGAAAGTGTAGAGCTTCCTTGGGCAGTAGTTCTCCGCCCACACCAATAGCAGTTGCGCCGGCAAGAATAAAGTCGGACGCGTTCACCTGATTCACTCCACCTGTGGCAATCAATGGGATTTGAGGAAGCGGCACCTTGAGTGCGCGCACGTACTTGATGCCTCCTATATGACCTGTAGGGAAGATCTTGACTAGATCCGAACCGGCTTTCCAAGCTGCGATAACTTCGGTAGGCGTCAATGCTCCCGGAAGCACTACGACATTCACGTTGTTAGCATAGGCCGCCACCTCCGGAACAAATCCGGGGCTGGTCAGAAATCTGGCTCCTGCGTCGACGCACAGGCGTGCAGTTTCCTCATCCAATACTGTGCCGGCGCCCACTGCCATATCCGGATAGCGTTTCGCCAGGTAGTCTATTACCTCCAGCGCGCCGGGCGTGGTCATGGTGATCTCGACAACAGGGATTCCCGACGAGTAGACGGTCTCCGCCGCAAATAGCGCGAGTTCCCGTGAATTTACACGTACAGAAGGAAGGATGCCAAACTCTTCGATGCGAGCTCGAGCTTCGTGTCTCTTCATTGATTCAACCTCTCTGTACTCATATTTGAATATGCCAGGTAGATGGTTCCATTCACATGAGCGCCGCCAATTATTGAATGACCTCGTGCCCCACGGCAAGATTTATTTGGCCGGCGGCCGTCATATACGCGCCGATCAACTGAAGATAGGCCAATTGAACCACGCGGTAGTCGCTCTGCGCATTGAGGAAGTCCATCAACGACGCTCCGCCGTGTTGATAGGCAAATGTTACCGTGTCGCGCACATAAAGTGATTGATCGAGATACTGGGCCTTGTATGGTTTGATCAAAGCAATATTGCTGCGCACCAATTCGTAGGCATTGTCCACGTCGCTGAAGACCTGCGCCTTGGCGGCTTCGGCTGCGTCCTGGCTCTTTTCGATGTCAATCAGCGTCCGCTTCTTCTCGCCCTGGTTGCGGTCGAATATCCGCAGCGGAATGCTCACGCTGAGGCCGAGAGTCTGGGGGCCGTTGGGGTTATTGGTCGAGGCGTTATACGTGAACCACGTGCCAAATGTCGGATCGGTGGAGCCATTGGAGATGGCGAGCTTGTGGTTGGTCTGCGATTGCTCGATGGTCTGGATCGCTGCCCGCAGGTCCGGCCGGTTGTCCAAAGCAATCTGGTGATAATCGGCAAGTGGTTGTAACTCGGGACCTAAGTCAAAGAATCCGATAACGTCGAATTGATCGACCGGCGTGCGATCGTCGAGCAGCAGCAGAAGTTGTATCTTCTGCTGGCGCAAATTGACAATCGCAGTCTCGATCTCAGATTCGTATTGCACGCGCTGAAGTTCGATCCGGGCAAGGTCGATCTTGGCCAGGTCGCCGGCTTTGAAACGCGCGCGGCTTATATCGATGATCTTGTCGTAGTATTCTAGGTCGGCCTTGGCCAGCGTCAGAACCGCCTTGGCCTGAAGAGTCTGGACAAAGGCCGAACGCAGGCCGAAGATCAGATTGCGTTCCAGGTCGACGTGCTGGGACTGAGAAATCTGCGTGCCTTCCTTGGCGCTCTCCAGGCGCAGCTCGCGCTTGCGCTCGCGCTCGTGTAAGTAGCTGAAGTTGGGCTGTCCATCAGTACCTTTGGATGGAGTCCAGGCTCCATTGTGTGGCGCGATCTGTGTGCCATCTGCTGTCATGGTAAATTGCGGATTGGGGCGAAGAAAGGCTGTAATCTCCTCGGCCTTCATCTCCTCCACGTTGGCCGCATCCGCTTTCAACACCGGATTGACCGCCTCGAACTTCGCCTTTACCTCATCCCAGGTAAGCGCCGGCTGCGCGCTCGCGGAGCTCGCAAGGAGAGCAATGCCCAAGACATAACTGCCAATGCTTTGCGTGAAAGCAGATATTAGCTTAGACGGCTTCATTTGATGCCTCCGGTTTCGGGAGCGTGTCCCCTGCTTTCGCGATCCACACATACAAAGTAGGCAAAAGGAATATGCTCAACACGAGAGCTGTCATCAGTCCCCCCACAATGACAATGGCAAATGGGCGCTGCGAGTCGGAGCCGATAGCGTGCGACATCGCGGCGGGAAGCAGTCCCAAGGTAGCCACTAGCATGGTCATCATGATGGGGCGAAGCCGCAATACAGCGCCCTCGATAGCGGCGCCCTCCGGTGTATAGCCTCGCGCCCGCAGCTGGTTGATGTATTCAAGCATAATGACGCCCGTCTGAACCGATACTCCAAAAAGCGCCAGGAAGCCGACTCCGGAAGATACGCTGAAGAATGTGCCGGTCACAAAGAGAGCGAGCAAGCCTCCAACAGGTGCCATGGCCACGTTGGCGAGAATCAGCAGCGCCCATTTGAAGGAACGAAACATGGCGTAGAGAATGATGAAGATAAAAAAGATCGTCAGGGGCAGGATCAAGAGCAGCCTACTTTCGGCCCGCTTTTCGCTATCGTATTCTCCCGACCATTCGAGGCGATAGCCGTGCGGTATCTGCACATTCCTGGCGATCTTGTCGATGGATTCCTTGACCGTGGTGCCCAGATCGCGCCCGCGAACCTCAAAGCGGATGGCCACATAACGGGAACCGTCTTCTCGAAAAATGTCGTAGGCGTCATCGCGAACTCGGACTTTTGTCACCTGAGCCAGCGAGACGCGCTCTCCCGAGGGAGAGAGCAGTCGAATATTCTGGATAGCATCCTTGGTATCGCGATACGGTTTCTGATAGCGCACGACCACGTTGTAGACGGCCTCTCCCTGCAGGACCTGGCTGACAGGATTACCGCCGACGGCGGTCTGGACGGCATCTTGTATATCGGCTACATTGATGCCGAAGCGCGCAGCCGCGAGACGGTCAACGGTTAGATCGATATTCGGCTGGCCCGTATCGCGTTGAATTCCCAAATCCTGGACCCCGTTAATTTTGGCCATAACATCTTTGATCTCTTCGCCCTTTTCCTCGAGAACGTCCAAGTCCGGCCCGTAAAGCTTGGCAGCCAGTCCGCCTTTCGTGCCGGTAAGCGATTCATCCACGTTATCCTCAATGGGCTGGGAGAAATTCCAGAAAGCCCCTGGGTATTTCTCCAGTTCGCGATCCATCGCTGCGATCAACTCCTCTTTACTCTGATGAAAGACGGGTCGCCATTGGTCCTTGGGTTTCAAGTCGACGAAATATTCCGTGTTGCCGAATCCACCCGTGTCTGTTCCATCGTCGGGCGCCCCGGATTGCGAGACGACCTTGGTAACCTCGGGGAACGAGGCGAGGATATAGCGGGATTGCTGGGCGAAGCGCGTACCTTCCGTCTCGCCTATGCTGTTGGCCATCGCGCCACGCGCCCAGATGGCGCCTTCGTCCAAGTGGGGCAGAAACTCTGAGCCAATGACGCCGCTGAACGTCAGGAAGAGAGCGACGGCAACCGAAGCCAGCCCAACGCCAACAGTGATCCAGCGATTCTCGATCGCCCACTTCACCGCATGCCGGTAGCGCTCCTTCAGGAACTCCATAACCGGGTTGCGCCATTCCTTGACACCACGCGGGAATAATAGGGCAGCAAGCACAGGCACCATGAAAATGGAGAATACTATGGCGCCGAGTAGTGCGAAGGCAACGGTCCAGGCCATGGGCCGGAACAAACGCCCTTCGACTCGTTGCAGCGTGAAGATCGGCATGTAGGCGGTGATGATGATGGCGATGGCAAAGAATACCGGCCGCTGGACCTCGTGAGCGGCATCACGAATCATCTCTATGGGCGTCTTCAGGCTCATCGTGATGCGGCCCGCTTCCGGCGAAATGCTCTTGCCGTGATGGCTCAAGTGCCTCATGATGTTTTCCATCATGACGACGGCGCCGTCCACAACCATTCCGAAGTCGAGCGCGCCAAGTGAAATCAGGTTTGCGGGGATATGGCTCAGGTTGAGAAATATGGATGCGAAAAGCAACGCAAACGGAATGGTGAGCGCAACGATGAAGGCGCCACGAATATTGCCGAGAAAGAGAAAGAGAATGATCGTTACCAGGATCATACCCTCACCGAGGTTGTGCAGCACCGTGTGCAGCGTGTAATGAAGCAGATCGCTGCGGTCGAGCATGGGAATGACCTTCACACCCTCGGGCAGGATGTGATTATTGAGCTCATCCACTTTCTTATGGATCGCTTCCAGCGTGGGGCTTTCTTCGGCCCCCTTGCGCATCAGCACGCCGCCCTGGATGACGTCGGGCTCATCGACAATGACGCCGTCCGGACGATGATCGGCTCTGGCCATGTGCCCCAGCCGAATTCTGGGGCCCCATTCGACGACCGCGACGTCCTTTACGCGAACTGGAGCCCCATGCGCAGTCGTCAGCACGGTGTTCTCGATATCCTGCACACTGCGGTAAAGTCCGAGCGCGCGGACGTTCAGTTGCTGCAAGCCCTCTTCGACGAAGCTGCCGCCGGCGTTCACGTTGTTGATGGCCAACTGCTGCTCGACCTGGCTGATGCTCAAGCCGTAGGAGATGAGCTTATTCGGGTCGACGCGCACCTGATATTCGCGCGCGGTGCCCCCAAAGTCGCTCACATCCACCACGTTCCCGACTTTCCTGAATTCCTTGTACAGAGTCCAGTCTTCGATGCTCCTCAAATTCATCAGGTCATACGCCGGATTGTTGCTCCGGATCGTGTACCAATAAATCTGGCCGGTGGGACTCCAGTCCGTACCCATTTGCGGCACCACGCCCGCCGGCATATTGACCTGCGTGAGCCTTTCGAGCACCTTCTGACGGTTCCATTCGTCGACGGATTGGTCATCGAAGATCAACGTAACCAGGGAAAGACCGAAAATCGATTCCGACCGCACTGTCGTGAGATGCGGAATCCCAAACATCTGAATTTCGACGGGAACCGATACTTGCTGTTCCATTTCTTCGGCGGAACGTCCGGCCCACTGGCTGATGATGGTCACATAATTATCGGCGATGTCCGGATAGACCTCGACGGGCATATTGTGAAACGACACAGCCCCCCAAACGAGCAATAGCAACCCAATCGCCAGCACCACGTACCGATTATTGAGAGCAAAATCTACGAGCTTGCGAATCATGGCTTCTTCCTCGAACCCCGGTGTTAAGCGTCATTCATTGTCAATCGCATTTTGGAGATTGATCGCGTTTGTCACGATCTGCTGGCCCGGCTGCAACCCGGATAGAATCTCCTGCATACTGTTCGACAACTGTTCGCCACTAATGACCTGAATCCGCTTAAACTTCTCTTGCGCCGGGATGAAGACCCAATCGCGGTCGTGCAGATGCACGATCGCGGACGCCGGGACAGCCGTGTAAGTCCGCTTCTCCTTGCCGAACAAAGTAGCCGTGGCGAACATGCCAGGCCGCATCATCTCGCCCGGATTGGCCACTTCAATACGGACCTTCGCTGTGCGGATATTTGGATCTAGAATTGAGCCGATGTTGCTGATCTTGCCCTTGAGAACTTTGTCTGGATAGGCGTTCAGCTTGATCTCGGCGGGTTGCCCGACGCGCACATTGGCCATGTCGGCCTCGTAGACGTCACAGACGATCCACACGGTGGTTAGGTCCGAAATAGTGAATGGGTTCGGCGTAGAATAGGCCTGCACGAACGCCGCGTTGGTCACTTCCTGATCGGTGATCACGCCGGAAACCGGGGCGAAAATATCGACAATTCCTTTGGGGTTTTCGGGATCGCTGCCCAGCAGGCGAAGATGCTCAGTCGCGGTATCGAGGGTGGTCTTGGCGTCCTCCTCAGTGTCTTGCGCGACCTCCAGGTCACCTAGCGCTATGGCCCCGTGCTCGTACAGCACCTTTGCTCGATCCAATTGCTTGCGCGCAAGCAGCTCATCGGAGATGGCCTTGCGGTAGGCGTCGAAGCCTCCCGAAATGTCGTCGCTGCGAACACGCAGCAAGATCTGGCCCTTCTTTACTGTGTCGCCGAGGCGAGCGCGAATGTCCACAATGCGGCCGGAGGCAAGCGAAATCACCGGAACAGTTCGCGCAATGTCCGGAAACACTGTGCCGGTCACGAACAATTGCGACGGGGCTTGGTATTCGGTCGCTGTTACGATCGGATACAGTTCCGGATGCTCGACCGCGAAAAAGGTGACGTCCACCCCGGAAACCACCTTGGTGGGAGGCGGTGCCTCCGCGGCTGCGTCCACTTTACCGCTCTTACAGCCATTGGTGGCCAGCGATGCGCCAAGAACTATCAAAAACAAACCGAATCCAACAGCTTTGTTTTTCATACGGCTTCTTGCACCTCAAATTGCGATTTCTGGCCTTAGGCAGCACCGGAATTGCAGGCAATCCCAGTGCTGCTGGTTGCAGGTTTCATGAATGATATTCGGAGTATTCGCCGATTTACGTCAGGGCCGCATGAGGAGTTTCACAAAGAAATATTGTGAATGCGGCCCCTCAATTAGCATGTTGGGAGGCATTTACCAATCGCGGTTTCGTTGAGCTGGACGACTAGAATCTGACCATGATCGCCAACGTGCTTACAGTCTGGTTGGTGCGCAGATCGGGCCACCAGATGTAATTGAGACCTGCGGATTGTCCTTGTTGTAGTAAGGGTGCGCCGCAGGCATTTTCGGCTGCGACTAATCCAGCGGTTCCATAGCCAAATCCGGAGGCAGAGCCACTTGCGCAGGCATACTGCGCCGGTGAGCCGTTGTTGCCTCCCGGAGGCGTAATACCTCCGCGACCTGTCCAGTAAGGCACATCGGAGTAACGATAGCCGGTCTCCGCGCGGAAGGTGATGTACTGGCTCGGCATGTAATCGAAAGTGATGGTTCCGTCGTGCATCACAGCTCGATCTCCGGCGTTCTCGGTAAAGTACGGAGAACCGCTGGTTGCCGTTGCGCCGTTGATGGGCGGCAATAGAGTAAGGTAACGGCCCGGGTTGTTCATCATGCCACCGCCCAGGGTGATTGCATACCTGTCCTTCTTGAACCAAAAGCGGTTGTAGGCCATCCAGCCCATGAAGGCCTGCTTGGGTCTGCCACCTTTGGAGTTGTGGCAGTTCACGCCGCCATTGTAGGTGTCGGTGGTGCCCGTCAAAGCAGAGAGTCCCTTTTGATTCAAGGCACCGTCCGGAGTTGCAAATGAGGCAGGTCCGCCGCCGTATTCGCAACCAAGGTCGCCGGTGAAGGTGAAGGCCATCTTGTCCAGCGTCTTCCTCGGTTTGTCGTAGTACTTAACCTGCACGCTGTCGTCGGTATGAATGCGCGAGCGTCCGGGGAAGCCGGCGGAGTCTTCGCCCAGACCGTAGTTGTTCGCCACGAAGTCCAGATAAGGCTTGGGGCGCCACAGAATCTGTCCGCCCAATCCTGGCTTGCCGTTATACCTCGCATACGACTGCCAGCCGTTGATGATCCATGGCTCGATCTTCAGCTTGGAAGTCGGGAAATACTGAATGCGCAAGCCGTTGAAGAACCAGGGTGTGTTCGAGGATACGAACGAAGGCTGATAGGTCCAGTTGTCGGCATTGTAGTAGCTGAACAGGCCGATGTAGGAGACGAAGATGCCGCCGTCCAGGTTGAGGCCGTGGCTTACATTCCAGTGATATCCGCCCCATGCCTCTGAGACGTACTTATACGCGTCGGTCAGATCCCATTGGCCGCGGTTCGGGCTGGAGTCGTTGCGCGGGGTGGTGGTGGCGAACATGCCGTACATGGTTAGAAATCTGCCGCGGACATTGTCGATGCGAATGTCGCCGCCAAAGCTCAACTGCTCGACCTGAACCTCATCGGAGCGGAAGGTCTCTGTCGAGCCACCGAGCGAGTCGTCCTTGGGGTGGTTGTAATCCAGCGTGTAGTTAATGTCCGCCCGGAACTCCGGCGTGAAGTACTTGGTAGCCATCGGAGTGTCCACTACGCGCCCGTTGCTGTTGAGCCAGGTCCAGTCGCCGGGGAACGGCGCCTCCTTGGTAGTGACCTCCGCCCTGATCTCGGGAGGAGCGGGAGTTGCCGCTGGGGCGGGCGCAGCTGCAGCCTGCACGTTCGGCGTTACCAAACTGCTTGAGCCGCCACTCACAGAGGTCCCCACTGCCGTGCGTAGCGCGTTGGCATCCTTCTCCGCACCGGCGACATCGTTGCTTGCCTTCAGTTCGGCTTCAAGCTGCGCGATGCGCGCCTTCATCTCTGCGAGCTCTTTCATGACCGCGTCGCGATTGACAGTCGCCGCGGCAGCGGAGACAGGAGCAGTCGCTTCGTTGGCCGGTGCGCCAGGGCTCGATGTTGTGCTTTGGGCTTTACACTCGAGCTGCACTACGAGTCCGCAGATTACAGCTCCAAATACGATGACCTTCCTGAAGTTGTTTTTCATAGATGTTCGATCTCCGCGACGCCAGGTTAAGTTGTTTTTTTCTCACTGAGGAATGACTGGTTTTCTGGTATTGTCCCTCACCTTACTAATATGCAAAGCGACATAAAGGAGCCGCAAAGAAAACGCAGTGTTTTCGAAAAGACTAAGTAGCATTGCGTCTTTAGGTGTGTGTTTCCCTTGGGCCACTTACATCCGCTCCGGCTTCGAGAAGGGGGTGACTTATATAAACATTAGCGTTGTGGACGTAAAGAATCCGTGTGTGTGTTGAAGATAGTTATAAGCAGCGTGTGAGTTATATATAAGTAAATCATAATTATCTCTTCTTATTGCTTGACTGGAATATCTTGAATCTGTTGATTCTATAATTGCTTGGCCATAAGCTTCCCGAACAATCCGCTGAATTAATCTAGAACATGTTTAAATAATTCCTCGGTAGAGTAACACAGAATCAGGCGAGGTAGAAGAAGGTATAGTAAACGGCAAGCAGATGCTCATAACGAACCCGCATGCGGTTAAACTGTCCGCCCAAGCATCGGTTCGTTCTAGAATCCATAGGCGCTTTAGCGGCGGAGCTTGCGTCCATCTTCATAACGCAGTCGCTTATTGTTCTCCGGTTCTGCGCACTCAGTTCAATGCCTCTCCTTTTTGTACCGTTCGCGGAGCGGGTCGGATCCGTAGCAGCGGTCGGATACGGTACGCTTCTGCTTTTGCCGAGGCCGACCTCGGGGCCGCGAGACTCCGAATTCCGCGACTGTCGCCTTTGACTGTCTGGGAACAAGCTGGAACATCTCTTCCGACTGTAGATGTTTTTGTAGATGGTCTTGTATCCAGTATGCTGTGAAAAATTCAGTATTGACGCACCTTCCGGCACCAAGGCATCTGGGCTATTACCAGGGGGTCTAGGCGGCTAGTCCGTAAACTATTGAAAATAATGGTCGGGGAGAGAGGATTTGAACCTCCGACCCCCTGGTCCCGAACCAGGTGCTCTACCAGGCTGAGCCACTCCCCGAACTAGGGTTGCAGGAGCGTATCTTCGGGGCGCGGCCTGGCGCTTTTTGGCCCCTTGATTGCGCTTGAATCAGTGTAGCAGAATCCTCGGTGTTGCGGGGCGGCTCCTCGCTTCAGGTGCTAACTCTTGAGCGCCACGCGGATGTGCAACTCCTTCAACTGCTGCTCGGTAGCCGAGGTGGGCGCATCTACCATCAGGTCAACCGCCTTGGCAGTCTTGGGAAAGGCGATCACCTCGCGCAGGCTGGGCGCGCCGGCCAGCAGCATGACGATGCGGTCCAGGCCGAGCGCGATGCCGCCGTGGGGCGGCGTGCCGTATTCCAGTGCGTCGAGGAAAAAGCCGAAGCGCGCGCGGGCCTCTTCGTCGGAGATTCCCAGCGACTGGAAGATCTGCTGTTGCACGTCCTTGCGGTGGATGCGGATGGAGCCCGAACCAAGTTCCATGCCGTTCATCGCAAGGTCATAGCAATTCGCGCGCACACTGGCCGGATCACTGACCAGGTTCTTCATGTCGGCCTCGTAAGGCGCGGTAAACGGATGGTGCGCAGGCATCCACTTAGCGATTGCCGCGTCGTACTCGAACATGGGGAAATCCGTGACCCAGATAGGCCGGAAAGCGGCCGAGCCATCGATTGCCGCGCCACCTCCGTGCGGGGCAGCTTCTTGGACTGCTTTTTCGGTGACAGCAAAAGCTCCGTGTCGATCAGCGTATTTCTTTGCCAACTCGGTGCGGAAGTTGCCGGCGGCAGAGTAGACGTTAATCTCGCGCTCGCTCAGCCGTCCTGCGAATTTTGTATCGCTGGCCTTTACCGGATGGGACGGGTCTCCGGCAACGATGATGACGAAGTCTGCCTCGGCCGCGCCCACCAACTCGCGCACCTTGATGGCGGCGTCAGGAAAACTCTTGGTCAGGCGCTTGAAATCGTCGATGAACTTGGCGCCTTTCTTCAGGTCAAAGAGCGGATGATTGTCCTCGCGTTCCTTGCGGCTCAGCTCGCCCACGTTGGGAATGCGCAACGCCACCACGGGCAGCGTGGGATCGATTCGCAGCGTGGCCAGAGCCTCATCCATGAAGGCCGCACGCACATCGACGAGTCCGGGCAGGCGCAGGTCCGGCTTGTCGCTGCCGAACTGCCGCATGGAATCATCGTAAGTAATGATGGGGAAGGGAGTGGGCAGCGAGACGCCTGCCGCGGCAAAGGCCGCCGTAAGAAACTGCTCGACCACGGCAAAGACCATCTCCTTGCGCGGGAAGCTCATCTCCAAATCAACTTGCGTGAATTCAAGTTGGCGATCGGCGCGCAAATCTTCGTCGCGGAAGCAGCGGGCGATCTGGAAGTACTTGTCGAAGCCGGAGATCATGAGGATCTGCTTGAAGATTTGCGGCGACTGGGGCAGCGCATAAAACTCGCCCGGATGCACGCGGCTGGGCACCAAAAAATCGCGCGCCCCCTCGGGGGTGGATTTGCAGAGGATCGGGGTCTCGATTTCCAGAAAGCCCTGCTTGCTGAGGTTATCGCGGATGGCCAGCGTGATGTCGTGGCGCAGGCGGAAGTTGCGCTGCATCTCCGTGCGGCGCAGGTCCACGTAGCGATACTTGAGACGAACCTCTTCGTTCTGGATGGCTTCTTCAGAAGGCGAGAACGGCGCCAGACGGGTATCGTTCAGAACGAGCAGTTGCGTGGCCTCAATCTCGATCTCGCCGGTCTCCATCTTGGGGTTGATGGAGTCGGCATCGCGCAGGCGCACCTTGCCCACAGCAGCGACGACGTATTCCGGACGAACCTGCTCGCCCTTGGCGTGGCCGTCGGGAATCAGCTCCTTGTCCAGCACAATCTGGCTGATGCCGGTGCGGTCGCGCAGATCAAGGAAGATCAGATTGCCGTGATCGCGGCGGCGATTGACCCAGCCCATGACGACAACTTTCTGGCCGGCGTTGGCGGCGCGCAGCTCGCCGCAATAATGCGTCCGTTCGAGATTTCCTAAAAAATCCAGCACTACTCGCGTCCTTTACTTACTTGCTGTTTTTGAAAATGATTAGGTGCCCCACCCTCGCCGCGTTCTTGTTTTACGGATAGGGTGGGAAACCAATAAAACTCAACCGGCGCCCCGTTCAATTAGAAAGAAATACGGCCAGCTCTGTGCGGGGAACCTTGGTCTGTATGCCTGAGGAGAAGTTCTTCACTGTAAGAATACCGGATTTCAGCTCGTCTTCGCCAAGAATGACGATGTGGCGGGCGGTTTTGTCCGCTGCTTCAAAGGATTTTTTCAATCTGAAGCTGCCCTCGCCCAGTTCGATCCACAGCCCCTGGTGGCGCAATTCACGGGCCAGAACCAGGGCGGCGGCGTTCAGGCCTTCGCCCAGAGGGGCTATGAAGGCCTCTGCTTTTTGCACCTGCGGTACGGCGGAGTTTTGGTTGAGAGCTGTGAGCAAGGTTAGGACCAGCCGGTCCTCGCCCATGGCAAAGCCGATGCCCGGAGCCCTGGGGCCGCCAAGCATCTCGCTCAGTCCGTCGTAGCGCCCTCCGCCGAGCAGGGCGTTCTGCGCGCCCAGTCCTCCGTGCGTGAACTCGAAGGTGGTGCGGGTGTAATAGTCCAGGCCGCGAACGAGGCGGTGGTTCAGCGTGTAGGGCACGCCAGCCGCGTCCAAGGCCGTTGTGACAGCGGCAAAGTGTGTCCGCGAAGCCTCATCCAGCGAGTCGGCAATCACCGGCAACGCGTCGATGATGGGCTGGTCGGCAGGAACCTTGCAGTCCAAAACACGTAGCGGATTGGTGACGGCGCGGCGCTGGCAATCCGCGCACATCTGCCCCACCACGGGGACCAGCGCGGCCCGTAGCGTCTCGTTGTACTTGGCGCGGTCGGCTGCCGAGCCTACTGAATTCAGTTCCAGCGTCCAGCCGGTGATGCCCAGTTCGTCCAGCAGCGTGGCCAGCATCTCCAGGATTTCGGCATCGCGCAGAGGACTTTCGCTGCCTGACGAGGGCGGCCCGATGACCTCCGCGCCAATCTGCGAGAACTGCCGGTAGCGTCCCTTCTGCGGACGCTCGCGGCGAAACTGCGGGCCAATGTAGTAGAGCTTCTGCAACTGGCCGCTCTCGAAAAGGTTGTGCTCGATGGCCGCGCGGACCACGCCGGCGGTGTTCTCCGGGCGCAGGGTCAGCGACTGCGTCTTCTCCGACTGCGCGCGGGCGCGGTCCTCCCAGGTGTACATTTCTTTGGAGACGATGTCGGTCTCCTCGCCCACGCCGCGCGCAAACAGAGCCGTCTCCTCGAAGACAGGGGTGCGAATCTCGCCGAAGTTGTAGCGCGCAAAAACGTCCCGCGCAGTCGCCTCAATCCGGTTCCAAAGCGCGGTCTCCGGCGGCAACAGGTCGCGCGTCCCGCGAACGGCTTTCAGTGTCTGGCTCATGGTGATAACCTTTGGTCAACTTCTTAGGATACAAGGTGGAAGCCATGATTCTCCATGCCGCCTCATTCGCCGCGTTTTTCGTGGACCAACTGGCGCAAGCGCCGGTTCAAATTCAATGTGTGCAGCAGGCTTCGTCCGAATCGTGGGTGAAGTGGCTGTTGCAGTTCGCTCTCAGCATAATTCCGGTTGCTGGCGGCGTGTGGATTGCATGGATGGCATTTCGTTGGAACACTAAAAAAGAACATCAAAGGTGGGTTTTCGACCAAAAGAAAGCCGAGTGGCGCGAGATTCTTGACGCTATAAAGGAATGCGAAGATTACCTGCTGCTCACCGATACCAGCATCAATAGAGAAGAAATTGAGGCGGGGTTGAAATACGAAGCGTTGCAGAGAACCAGGAAGGTCCAGCAGCTATTTTATGATAGGTTGTTTGTCGATCGCTATGCCCTCGGACAAGTGCTTTCAAGATGGAATGATGTAAATAAGATGATCTGTGCGGAGGAGAATGGACCTTCGATGGAATACACTTCTGCATATATAGGATTAGTCGATTTTACGCGCAGAGCTGCGCGAAAGGACCTAGGGGTACCAGATTGAGACGGATTAGGAAGAGAACTACAAAGCAATAGAGGATTTTGCCATGAACCACAATGTCATTCTGACGACAGACGAAGACGACTGGATTGTCGCCGAGTGCCCGGAGTTGCCCGGCTGTGTAAGCCAGGGCAAGGACGAAGCGGAGGCTCTGGCGAACATCCGTGAGGCAATGACCGGATGGCTTTGGGCGGAAGAGCAAAAAAACGTAGAGGCTCAGCAATGAGCGCCATTACGCCCCGCGCTTGATCGACTCCATCAAAGTCGAATCGATCCGCGTCTGCCAGCCTCGCCCGGTAGCTTTGAAGTGATTGATCACATCAGGCGAGAGCCGCAGCGAGACTAGTGTCTTCGTCGGAGCCTTTTGCGGGCCGCGCTTGCCTCTGCGCGCCACCTTGCCGCCACGAATCAGATCGGCCTGCGCAAGCCACGCCCGCGCTGCCTCGGCGTCATTCGGATCATAGGGGCCATCCTCCGGCTCGTAGGGAATCGTGTCTCCATCTTTGAAGGCCCGCACGCGCCCCCAGTCGGTCTCACTCTTTATCGAGTTCATATTGTTCGCGCTCCTCTCGGCTAGCAGGCCGGAATGAGATCACCCTCACATCGTCTTCGCGTTCGGTATAAATCAATGCCAGAAGCCGTCCTCGAATCATGGCCACAGCAAGGTCCATCCATCGCCGTTCGCCCGCCCGGCTTGAGTCGTATGTGCATTTCTCCGGGTTGTCGTAGACCAGGTGCGCATCGTTGAAGTCGAGTCCATGTTTATTCAGATTCGACTTTCGCTTTGCCTCATCCCAGACAAACATAATTTGATTGTAGCTACAATATAATAAATTTGCAAGCGCCGGTTACCCAATCGCAGGGGTTTGCAGATTATTTCCCCACTACGGCGCACAATCAAAGCATGAACAAGGTCCAGAGGACGGGTACTTTTTATTCCCTGTTCCCTGGTCCCTTTTTTCCGGTCTTTTTCTCATTTTCTTCTCCCAAAAATCCGGGTACCCCCACCCCCCTACCCTGTGGAAATCGTTTTTCGACCCATCTACGGCTCGTAACTTGCACAAAATAAACAGCTTCCATTTTTACCCTGTTGACGAATCAGTAACAGTAAACCTCGATTTATGCCCCAATTTAACCCCAAAAAGGGCCGATTCAACCCCAAAATGCCCTCTTTTTCGTCGGATTTCGCATACTCAATTAGCAAGCGAACATCCGCGCGACAATGGCCGGATGGCTCTGGGCGGAGAATCAAAAGTGCAGCTTCACGCGTTGATCGCCATTCCCTCGACAGCCCCGTAAGCGTCCAGCAGGGACTCGGCCAGCGTGGGATGCGCGTGGATGGTGAACATCAGTTCCTCGACCGTGCCTTCCAGCTCCAGCACGGCGACCGCCTCGGCGATCAACTCCGTGGCTTGCGGCCCGAGGATATGCACACCGAGAATTTCGCCGTACTTCTTGTCGGCGACCACCTTCACGAAGCCGTCATGAGAGCCCAGGATGGTGGCCTTGGAGTTGCCGACAAAGGGAAACTTGCCCACCTTCACCTCGTACCCTTTTTCCTTAGCCTGCGTCTCGGTCAGCCCCACCGACCCGATCTGCGGCTCGGTGTAAGTGCATCCGGGGATGCGGTCGCGGCGCACCGGGCGGAAGGCGCGGCCGGCTATTTTGGCCGCGGCGATCATGCCACTCATCGCGCCCACATGCGCCAGTTGCGGCAACCCGGCTACGATGTCTCCAATGGCAAAGACGCCCGGCTCGGCCGTCTCCTGGGCTTCGTTGACTTTGACCAGCCCGCGTTCGAGCTCGATGCGCGTCTTTTCCAGGCCAAGATCGCCCGTTCGCCCGGCTCTGCCCACGGCCACCAGAACTTTTTCGGCTTCCTTGATTTGAGTCGCACCGTTCGCGTCGGTAAAGGTGACCTTCACGCCGGTCGCAGTCTTTTCGACCTTCTCAACTTTTGCGCCGGTGTTCACATCGATGCCGCGTTTCTTGAAGAGGCGCATGATCTCCTTGGAGATTTCCTCGTCCTCCACCGGAACCACGCGCGGCAGAAATTCGACAATCGTGACTTCGGTCCCGAAGGTGCGGAAGAGCGAGGCGAACTCCATGCCCACCGCGCCCGCGCCGATGACGATGAGCGACTTGGGAACCTGCTCCATGGCCAGAATTTCAATGTTGGTTAGGATGCGATCGTCGGGCTTGAGACCGGGCAGCATTTTGGCCTCGGAGCCGGTAGCCAGAATCACGTTTTTCGCCTTTACCTGACTCACTTCGCCGCCCGCCGCCTTGACCTCGACTGTATGAATGCCTGTTTGCGCGGGCCCGGCGAGGCGCCCGAACCCCTCAATGCGCGCGATCTTGTGCTTCTTCATCAGGAAGTCCAGGCCCTTGACGTGCTTGATGATGATGGAGTTCTTGCGCTGGAGAACCGCGGTCCAGTTGAGCGTGGGCGTGCCGATGCCCTCAATGCCAAACTCGGCGGCGTGTTTCAAGTGGTCCCAGATTTCAGCGTTGAAGAGCAGCGCCTTGGTGGGGATGCAGCCCACGTGCAGGCAGGTTCCACCCAGCGCGTTGTTTTTTTCTATCAGCGCAACCTTCAGACCATACTCCGCCGCGCGAATGGCCGCCGTGTAGCCGGCCGGCCCGCCGCCAATGATCGCCACGTCATAAATCATTTCTACCTTTGTCTCAGCCAAGGGGAACTCCATTCCAGGTTGCTGCGCAACTTCCGCAAACGCCGCATTCTACGGTCCAGTCTAATGGATGCGCCAAAGGTTGGATTCGCTTCCGCTTCCGCGTTAACGATTCCGCGTGATTTGCCACTACAGTTCTTTCCACACCAGTTCGGCTGCCGCGCGCAACACCTCCGGATCGTCGCCGAAGCCCGCGATCCAATGCACCTCCGGCTCGCGCCGGAACCAGGTCAACTGCCGCTTGGCGTAGTTGCGGTGGCCCTGCTGGGCGGCGGCAACCGCTTCCTCGACACTCAGAGTTCCCGCCAGGACGGCCAGCGCCTGCCGATAACCGAGCGAGTCGAGCGCCTTCACCGGTCCGTAGCGCGCGAGCAGGCCGCGGGTTTCTTCGATGATGCCGGATGCAAAAATTTCGGCACAGCGCCGGTTGAGCCGCGCGTAAAGAGCCGGACGCGGGGGGTTGAGGCCGATGCGCAACAGCCGGAAGCCGGTGAGCGGGTCGCGGGCCATTACTTCAGAAAGCGGCTTGCGCGCCGCGAGGCAAACCTCGATGGCCCGAATCAGCTTGGCCGCGTCGTTGGAGTGAATGCGCGCTGCTGAGGCCGGGTCCAGCCGGCGGAGCAGCCGGTGCAGCCAGGTTTCGCCATGACGCTCGCGGCTGCGTTGCAGTCGAACCCGCAACTCCTGCTGTCGCTCCGGCCCGGCAAAAAGCCCCTCGGTCAGCGCGCGCAGGTAAAGGCCGGTTCCGCCGGTTACGATGGGCAGACGGCCCCGCGCCGCAATCTCCCGCAAAGCCGTCCGCGCCTGCCGGCTGTATTCGCCCGCGGTAAAGGGCTGATCTGGGTTGGCTACATCGATGAGGTGATGCGGCAGCCGCGCACGTTCTTCGGCGGTGGGTTTGGCCGTGCCCAGGTCCATGCCGCGATAGACGGCCACCGAGTCGCAACTGACAATCTCGCCGGCAAAGCGCTCGCCCAGTTGGAGCGAAAGCGCCGTCTTGCCGCTGCCTGTCGGCCCCAGCAAGAGAATGGCCATGGGCGCTTGGCTCTCGTCCAAAGGGCTGCTCGATGCAGTCGTTTGCTCAGGCTTCACGGCCGCCACCATCCCGGCGGAAAGATCCATTTGGGATTGGTCCTCAGTAGCCAGAAGATCAGGATCGCCGCAGCCACCAGCACCAGCCCAAAGACCTGGTTGCGCCGGAAAACTCGCTGCTGCTCACGGCGCCGCGCCTTCTCGGCAACTTCCTGAGAGTACGGCTTGATTCGGGTCTGAACCACTACGCGGCACTCCTGCCGACCGGCACGAAAGGCGCCGGATCACCACGCACAGTATAGGTGAGCGGTGTTCGTTACAGACAGTAGAAGGCTCTTAATCCCCTACCGGGCGTGGCTGCTGCAGAGGTGGCTCGGGGCGTGGGGGCGGAACAGGGATGGCCCCTTGCTGGTCCGTCTGCTGCTTGAAGCAGGCGCGGCACAACACCGGCCTGCCCTGCGTGGGCTTGAAGGGAACCGTCGTTTCCGCGCCGCACTGCGAGCAGTTGGTCCGAGTTTCCGGACGCACCCTGGAGCCCCCGCGAACGCGCTTCGCCTTGCACTGCTTGCAGTGCCGGGGCTCGTTCGTGAACTGCTTGTCGTGGAAAAATAGCTGCTCGCCAGCGGTAAATACAAACTCGGCGCCGCAGTCGCTGCACGTCAAAACTCTGTCGTTAAATTCCATGGCCGGCTTCCCCAAAGAAGGGAAATTCATAGAAATCGGCCATGAACATGATCAACTTGCCGGTCCCGTTTCCCTGCTTCGTGCTTTGATAACAACCAGGGCCCGGGCCGCAACAAGCGCAGCGGCAAATGATGTCTTCTCGGATGACCGGGAGACATCGATTACACTATCACGCGATTCACGCGCAAAGCATTGAACCCAAATGATAGTGCTGCGACAGGCCGCCCCGTTTCAACTTGAGGCTTGAATTTGTTGCCCGCATCCGGCGTGGGAACCGCGGGGCGGCGCATGTCGCGATTTGTTTTGAACTAGTCCTGCTCTTTACGAGCCTTCTTGCGATTCCGCTTGCGCGCCAAAGCCGCCTTTACGCGTTTCTTTTCACCGGGCTTCAGGTAGTAGGAGTGACGCTTGACTTCCTTGATGATGTCCTCCTGCTGTACCTTCCGCTTAAACCGGCGCAGCGCATTTTCGAGCGGTTCGCCTTCTTGAACACGAACCTCTGCCAAAAAATCCCACCTCCAAACCCGCCATATGGCATCTCTAATGATACTGGATAGAATGGACCGCGGGTCAAGCGGAGAGGCTAATCCTGGTAATTTTTACTGAAACCGCGTGATATTGCGCACAAATTTCCCTCCATAGCCCCGCTGATTCCGATTTAGAACGACTTTTTAGCCCAGGCGGGATGATCCGGCATCCGGCGGGCCGGCGCCGCCTGTCCTGCCGCGCACATACCTTAGACTTGACCAGGAGGTCTTGAAGCCATGATCCGCAGCTACCAGGGGCGTCTGCCCCTGATCCCCGCTAGTTGCTATGTTGACCCTTCGGCGCAGATTATCGGCGACGTAACCCTCGGCGAGCGCTCCTCGGTGTGGATGAACGCCGTTCTGCGAGGCGACGTTCACTCCATCCGCGTCGGCTCCAACTCCAACGTCCAGGACTGCGCCGTCCTTCACGGTCAGCGCAACCTTTATCCGGTGATTGTGGGCGACTGGGTCACCATTGGCCACAACGCCACGGTCCACGGATGCGTGGTCGAGGACGCGGTTCTAATCGGCATCGGTGCAGTGGTTCTGAACAACTGCCGCATCGGCGAGGGTTCTCTCATCGCCGCCGGCGCCGTGGTTCCCGAGGGAACGCATGTCCCTCCACGCACGCTCTGGGCCGGTGTCCCCGCCCGGCTCCGCCGCGAACTCAGCGACGCCGACCACGCCAAAATCCTCGAACACGCCCAGAACTACCTGGACTATGTGGAGATATTCCTCAGGGAGCCAGCCGGCTGAGCGGGCCCCGCAGCCAGAGCCTACAGTTCCGTCGATTGCTTCTCCACCAGCGCCTTGCACTTGGCGATAAACTCCGCCAGCGGCACGGAGCCCTGGTCGCCTTTGCCGCGGGTGCGGACGCTGACCGCGTTGGCTTCCTGCTCCTTGTCGCCGAAGACGAGAATGTAAGGCGTCTTCTGGTTGGCGAAGTCGCGAATCTTGCCGTTCATCTTCTCGTTGCGGTCGTCGGTCTCAACGCGCAGGCCCGCTGCTTTCAGTTCTGCCTCGACCTTCTGCGCGTAGGCGTGGTGCCGCTCGCTGATGGGGACAAGGCCAATCTGCACCGGCGCGAGCCACAGCGGGAAGGCTCCTGCGTAATGCTCGATGAGCACGCCGAAGAAGCGCTCGACGGAGCCGAAGATGGCGCGGTGAACCATCACCGGCTGATGACGCTCGCCGTCCTCGCCCACGTACTCCAGCTCGAAGCGGGCGGGCAGGTTGAAGTCAAACTGCACCGTGGAAAGCTGCCACAGGCGACCGATTGCATCAACAAGCTTGATGTCGATCTTGGGGCCGTAGAAGGCGGCCTCGCCGGGGATGGTCTTGTAAGCGATGCCTTTCCGGTCAAGAGCCTTTATCAAAGAACTGGTGGCGAGGTTCCAGTTTTCGTCGGAGCCGGCGTAGTGCGCGCGGTCGTTGGGGTCCCAGGTGGAAAGCTCAACCTGGAAGTCGGGAAAGCCGAAGGTCTTCATGACCGCCTCGGTAAAGTCGATGCAGGCCACCACTTCGTCTTCAATCTGGCCGGGGGTGCAGAAGATGTGCGCGTCGTCCTGCGTAAAGCCGCGCACGCGCATCAGGCCGTGCATTGTTCCCGAGCGTTCATAGCGGTAGACGCAGCCTAACTCGGCCAGCCGAACCGGCAGGTCGCGATAACTGCGCGGCGAGTTCTTGTAAATCAGAATGTGGCCGGGGCAGTTCATCGGCTTCAGCCGATACTCGGCGTCATCCAGCTCCATGGGCGTGTACATATTGCCCGCGTAAAAGCCCTCATGGCCGCTGATTTTCCACAGTTCGCGGCGCATCACGTGCGGTGTGAAAACAATCGAGTAGCCGCGGCGCAAACATTCCTCGCGCATCCAGTCTTCCATCACCTTGCGCACGATGCCGCCCTTGGGATGCCAGAAGATCAGCCCCGGGCCGGCCACTTCCTGAATACTGAACAGGTCCAGTTGCTTGCCCAGCAGGCGATGGTCGCGCTTGGCCGCTTCTTCCAGGCGCGCGAAGTGGGCATCCATTTCTTTTTGCGAGAAGAACGCGGTGCCGTAGACGCGCTGCAACTGCGGATTCTTTTCGTCTCCCAGCCAGTAAGCGCCGGCGAGATTGGTCACCTTGACAGCCTTGACGCGGCCGGTCGATGGCACGTGAGGCCCACGGCAAAAGTCCATGAAATTGCCGTTGCGATAAAAGCTGACCTGGTCGCCGGGCGCGGTGAATTTGGTCACGAAGTGAGTCTTCATGAAGTCGCCGTCGCGCGCAAACTCGGCCAATGCCTGCTCACGAGTCTCATATTCGCGGACAAATTTCTCGTCGCGCGCAATCACTTCGGCCATCTTCGCGTTAATCAGCGCCAGCTCCTCGGGTACGAAGGGCTTTTCGCGATGGAAATCGTAGAAGAAGCCGGAGTCGGTAGCCGGACCGTGCCCCAGTTTGGTTTCGGGAAACAGTTCCAGCACCGCCGTGGCCAGCACGTGAGCGGCTGAGTGGCGCAGCACTTTGAGCGCGTCAGGATCATTCTCCTTGACCAACTCTAGGCGCGTGTCGGCGGTCAAAGGCGTGGCCAGGTCCACCAGGCGCGGACCGGCCGCATCCTCGGCGGAATACATAGCCGCCTCAGAGGCGTGCTCGTCAGCGGCGGCGCTTTGCTTCGTGGCAGCGCCAATAGGGGTCAGGCGCGCCGCCACGGAAGCCGCGGCCAACCGCGGCGAAATCGAGTTGGCAATCTCAAGAGGCGTCGTGCCGGCGGGCACTTCACGAATGGCTCCGTCAGGCAGGTGTACAGCGATGGTCTGTGTGCTCATGGTGGTGAACGTCCTGTTTTCGGATGGGCTTCAAAGAAAGTCTTGCAACACTACAGGATAGTTGCCGCGGGCGCTTCTAGTCGAGGAGGGCTGAGCGCGCGGAGAAGGAATCGACAGGGCCACGGAATTAGCCGAGTCTTTGTCCCTCAAGCGGAATCCTTTCTCTTGAGGGACAAGGAAGGCCTAAATGCGCTGGATCTCTTTGATTTGCTGGATGGGAATTTGTTTTGCGGTCGCGGGCGTGAGCGGTATGTGGACGGCGAACGCGGTCCCGGGATGGTACCGCACGCTGGCCAGGCCGGCCATCGCTCCTCCGGACTGGGTCTTCGGGCCGGTCTGGACGCTGCTCTACGCAATGATGGCGATTGCCGCGTGGCAGGTGTGGGAGTCGGCCGCCTCGCCAATGCGCACCTGGGGGTTGGCCCTGTTTCTCGTCCAACTAATTCTGAACTTTGCCTGGTCGTTGATCTTCTTTCGCCAGCACGCGATCGGGGCAGCGCTGGCCGAGGTAGTGGTGCTGTGGGCCGCTATCGGGGTTACGACGCTGGTTTTTAGCAGAGTCTCGCCAGCGGCAGCTTGGCTGATGGCGCCCTACTGGGCCTGGGTCACCTTTGCCGCCGTTTTGAACGCCGCGTTCTGGCGGCTGAACTGAGCAAGCCCGGCCTGCAATGAAACGGCTATGGGCTCGCATAAGATGATCGCTGTGCCTTGTTTCATGCGGTGAGTCGATTCCTTCCTTGGGGAATCCTCAATCAATCGGAGAGGATCGGCGCAAAAAGCAAACGAGGGATGGGATTGCTCCCAACCCTCGCTTGTGTTTGCTAGATTCTGCCGGAATCTGGCCGGTGGGTTTAGAGCGGCTGCACGTCGGCAGCCTGCCACCCCTTGGGCCCCTTCACCACGTTGAATTGCACGGCTTGACCTTCCTGCAGGCTCTTGAAACCACTGGAGGTGATTGCAGAGTAGTGCACGAAGACGTCCTCGCCGTTCTGACGCGAAATAAAGCCAAAACCCTTCGCGTCGTTGAACCACTTCACAGTACCTTGTTCCATAGTGCTCGTATTTCCTGAATTGAATTGCGCTGGATGAATCGGAGCGACCACTGGCAGAATCTTGCTGGTAGGGCGAGTGCTGCTCACGCCCGCTTCGGTCTAACGCTGAAAGAAGTGTAGCATTCCTTTTCATAAAGAAGTGCTAAAAATGTTGCATTCCGATACACTTTTCACGTTTTCAATTTTGGAACTTATTGAATTGGAAAGCCTTAACGTCGTACTCTGGTTGTGTTACCACGAAAGGTTACCATGCCTCAAGATCCCGTCCCCGGCCTGTTGTCCCGCGCAACAGAACTGCTGGAAAAGCAATTCGCGGCTTTGCCCGCCTTCGAGTCCGCAGCCGATCCGTCGGCGATAGCGCGGGTACTGGAAGATGTGGCGCGCCGGATGGGCGACAACTACCCCTTCTTTCATCCGCTCTATGCCGGCCAGATGCTCAAGCCGCCGCATCCTGTAGCCCGGGCCGCTTATGCGCTGGCCATGACCATCAACCCCAACAATCACGCGCGCGATGGCGGCCGGGCCAGTTCGGAGATGGAGATTGAGGCCGTCCAAGGGATTGCCGGAATCTTCGGCTGGACGGAATTCCTGGGCCACCTGACCTCCAGCGGCACGCTGGCCAACCTGGAGGCGCTGTGGGTGGCCGGACAACTTGCTCCAGCCAAGCGCATCGTCGGCTCCGAGCAGGCGCACTATACTCACCGGCGCATCTCCGCAGTGCTGAAGCTGGAGTATGCGTCGATTGAGGCGGACCGCCGCGGGCGCATGAGTCTGGAGGCGCTGGAAGCTGAACTGCGCAAAGGCGATGTGGGAACGGTGGTGGTAACGCTGGGCACCACAGCCATCGGCGCGGTGGACCCTCTGGACGAGATTCTCGCGTTGCGCTCGCGCTACAACTTTCGCGTGCATGTGGACGCGGCCTACGGCGGCTACTTCCGGCTGATCTCTCTAGCCGAGCCGGCGCAGCGGGCCTACGCGGTCATCGACCAGGCTGACTCTATCGTGATCGACCCGCACAAGCACGGCCTTCAGCCTTACGGCTGCGGTTGCGTGCTCTTTCGTGACACATCGGTGGGACGCTTCTACAAGCACGACTCGCCCTACACCTATTTCACCTCCAAGCAGTTACACCTAGGCGAGATCAGCCTGGAGTGCTCGCGGGCCGGAGCCTCGGCAGTGGCTTTGTGGGCCACGCAGCAACTATTACCGCTTGTGCCGGGGGGCGAGTTTGCCCGTGGACTCGCACGCAGCCGCGCCGCCGCCCTGGATCTCGACCGGCGGCTGCGTCAGGATAAGTCCGGGCGCTTTCAGCCGCTTGCAGCCGGAGCACCGGAGCTCGATATTGTGGTGTGGAAGATGAACGCCAAGACACCGGAACTCCACCCCACGGACAAAGACCTGTCCATGGGGACCCCGGAACTATCTTCCGAGTTGGCGCAAAAGATTTTTTCCGCTTGCGCCGCGCGGGATTTGCATCTGGCTCTGGTGCAATTGCCGCTGGCTTGGTTTGAGCCAGTGTCCGAATCTGAATCAGTAATCGCCGCTGAGACAGTGACGTGCCTGCGCTCGGTGCTGATGAAGCCCGAGCACGAGGCGTGGATGGACCGCATCTGGGAGAGATTGATCGCGAGCGGCGATGAGGTGATGGGAAAATACCGCAGTTGATTCATGATGACCGTGGACAATTCGGTCGCATCCTCAACCCATTGGTAACACTCATCCGGCATGTATTTCTGCGTATAAACAAAGGTAATCCGGCGGTTCTCAGAAGCCTTTCTTGTTAGAATCAATAGGAGTTTGCCTCGATAACGGCCAGGCAAGATCGCTCCCGTCTGGCCGACCATGAAGCATCTTATTCCCCGTGCGTCGCTTCTCAGGTTTGGAGCGCCGTGGAGACACGAAAGCCATGCAAGCCACATCATCCGAGCCATTTTCTTACGAAATCTATCCCAACTCCGGCCTGGTAGCGTACTTCTCAATGGAGATCGCGATCAATCCAGGCATGCACACCTACTCCGGCGGCCTGGGCGTTCTTGCCGGGGACACGCTGCGCTCCATGGCCGATCTGGGCATTCCCCTGGTGGCCTTCTCGCTGGTGCATCGCAAGGGCTACTTCAAGCAGCTTCTCGACAAAAATGGCAGACAGAGCGAGGACGTTCAGCCGTGGAATCCCGCGGATTTTTGCGTCGAGGAGAAGGCGCGGGTTACGATTTCCATCGAAAATCGCATCGTGACATTGCGCTGCTGGCGTTATGACATGGTGGGCCGCTACGGGCACATTGTGCCCATCTATCTGTTGGACACGGATCTGGAAGGAAATTCCGGATGGGATCGCGGCCTGACCAATCACCTGTATGGCGGAGACACCAACTACCGCTTGCAGCAAGAGATTGTGCTGGGCATGGGCGGAGTGCGCATGGCGCACGCGCTGGGCTACCTGGTCAATGTCTACCACATGAACGAGGGCCACGCGGCGTTGCTGACGCTGGCGCTGCTGGAGAGCCAGTTGGGCGGAGGGCCGCTGAGCGCGGCTACGGAAGACGACATCGAGCAGGTGCGGAAGCTGTGCGTCTTCACAACCCACACTCCGGTTCCTGCCGGGCATGACCGCTTCTCTTCTGAGCAGGCCAGTCGCATACTGGGCAGCGACCGCAATGAGCGTCTGGAACAGATGGGTTGCTTTCGCGACGGGATGCTGAACATGACGCTGCTCGCGCTGCGCTTTTCGCGCTATGCCAACGGCGTGGCCATGAAACACGCAAAGGTCTCAAACGCGATGTTCTCGAATTATCATATCGACTCGATCACCAACGGCGTGCACGCGCCCACTTGGATTTCAAATCCTTTCCAGCAGATGCTGGACGAGCACATCCCCGCGTGGCGGCGCGACAATCTCTATCTGCGCAATGCCATCGACCTGCCCGAGGAGGAGATTCTCGCGGCTCATGACCAAAACAAGGAGGCGCTGCTGGCCGAAGTGGCCAAGCGCACTGACCTGGTTTTCAATCCCAAGGTGCTCACCCTGGGCTTTGCGCGGCGGGCCGCCACCTACAAGCGGGCTACTCTTTTGTTTCCCAATCCAGGACGCCTTCTCGAGATAGCCGCCAAGGCAGGCGGCTTGCAGATTATTTTTGCCGGCAAGGCCCATCCCCAGGACGACCCCGGCAAGGAAATGATTCAGAAGGTCGTCGCGGAAGCAGCCAGGCTGTCGAACAACCTGCTGCGCATTATTTACCTGGAAAACTACGACTGGAATCTGGGCGCATTGCTCACGGCGGGCGTCGATGTCTGGGTGAACACACCGCGCCGGCCTTATGAAGCCTCCGGCACCAGCGGCATGAAAGCCGCGCTGAACGGCGTCCCCAGCCTCTCCATTTTGGATGGATGGTGGATCGAGGGCTGCATCGAGGGCTTCACCGGCTGGGCCATCGAAAACGGCGATGACGATCCCACCGAGGCAAACGAGCTCTACAACAAACTCGAATCCGCTGTGGTTCCGCTCTTCCTGGAGGCAAAGGAGAAGTGGGCCCGGCTGATGCGCACCACGCTGGCCTTCAACGGCTCCTACTTCAACACCAATCGCATGGTGAAGCAGTACGTCCGCAACGCTTACTACCCCCGGTGAAGCTGATCGAGCCGGCCAAGGTGCGGGAAGAAGCTATTGCGAGCTCAGGCCGAACACCATAACCTCGGCCCACGAACATTTATCCAGCAGTCGGCTTTGAGAACCTTGCCAGAAACTCCGCTGGCGTAATAATCGGTATCCCGCGCCATGGATGCAATACCAGCAAGTCTTCATCGCTACTGACTAAAACATCAGCCTCAGCTACCAGCGCCAGGGCCAGAAAAATATTGTCTTTGGAATCGCGGCAGGGCAGATCGACAGTAGACAAGGCCGCAATATCTGCGGCGAACAGATGCGTGCGCTGAACTATCAGCGCCACAAAGGCGCGGCGCAAATCCCGATCTCGATATCGGTCGAACTTTCCGCGATTCAAAACCTGTTCCAACTCGGACAGCGTCTCAACACTCGCGCAGAGATCAAAGTATTCCAGCGCTTTCGATAGAGCCTGATCGGGAACGGAGCCTGTATACAGGGCAGCACTAACCAGCGTGCTGGTATCAAAGATAGCGCGTCCACAGCGGCTCATCGAAGTTCATGCACCATGCGATTCACCTCTTCATCGGTCAACGCGGCGGCGGCGGCTTTTTGCGCAGCAGAGGTGCTCGCCTCGGCCCGGGCTCGCCATGCTTCAAAATCGGCGACGGCCTCGCTGCGCCTGCGCCGCGCATCCAGCAACTCATCCATCTCCAGCGGCGATACGATGAAGGCCGTTGGACGCCCATGCCTGGTAATTGCAACAGGCTCGCGCTGCACAGTGTCCAGCAACTTCCCAAAACCGTTCTGAGCCTCCACGGAGGTCATGGTAATCATCGTTTCCACCTCATAAAACTAGCTAATATGGATAATATAGTTATTCTAGCTAGTTTGCAACTGACTAAAACCTATCCCATCGGCTGGCGCAAAATCGTCTTCAGCTTTTCCGGCGCGGATCGCCGCGGTTTTCTTGCGGAATAGGGCCGCCAAGTTTCAATAGCGGAGGCTGGGAAACCAGAGAGCGTGAAATAATCTGCAAAAAATGACCCTGGTTTGAAAATAAATAAAGGGGGGTGGGGGTACCCTTCGCCGGTATAGACCGGGGGCATGCCTGACAGATTTGATCGGTTCCTGCTCGACCTTTTTTGGCACTCGACCACAGTTTGACCTCTTTCCCGCTCGGACCACTGATTGAGATTGTGCGCCGGAGGAAGGTAATTATCTGCAAGGACTGGCCGTCCAGGCGGGCGCTACAATTCTGCCATCGGACGGGAGGCCGGCGCTACCTTCCTGACCTTACAAATTCAAGCGGTCACGGTACTAGCCTGTAAATGCGCACCTCTGCGCTGATACACTGACCCTGCAAGGAGAAGCACCCCAAGAACATGGTTGAGCTGTTGCCGGTCTCAAGATGATTGAACTTTTGCCTTCGATATTATCGGCGGATTTTGCCCATCTGGCGGAGCAGGTTGCCGCGGCTGAGCGGGGCGGAGGGACGGCCATTCACGTGGACGTGATGGACGGCCATTTTGTGCCCAACATTACGATTGGACCGCCGGTGGTGAAGAGCCTGCGCAAGGTGACCAAGCTGCCGCTGGATTGCCACCTGATGATTCAGAACCCGGACTTGTTTATTCCTGCCTTTGCCGAGGCCGGGGCTGACTGGGTGAGCGTCCACTACGAGGTCTGCCGCCACCTGCACCGCTCGCTGGCGCTAATTGCCGAACACGGCATGAAGCCGGGGGTAGTGGTGAATCCGGCCACCCGCGTTGAGTTGTTGCGGGATATTCTGCCCATGGTTCACCATGTGCTGGTGATGAGCGTGAATCCGGGCTTCGGCGGGCAGGAATTCATTGAATTCTCGCTGGATAAGATCAAACGGCTGGTGGAGTTGCGCCAGGAGCTGGGGCTGGCATTTAGAATCGAAGTGGACGGCGGCGTGGCTCACGATACGGTGGAACGCATCGTCCAAGCTGGAGCAGAGTTGCTGGTGGCCGGCAACGCGGTATTTGGCGCGGGGCAGCCGGAGCGAGATGCGCGCGCGCTGCTGGCCGCGGCTCGCAAGGCTGCTGGCGAATAGCTGGGTTTAATACGTAAGTCGCTGAAATAATTAGGGAATTGACTTGCGGCCTGTCGACGGGCCGCAGCCGAATGAGGGGTTATGAACCGGTTGACGACGAAGATTGCCGCAGTAGCTTTGGCGGTTCTGCTGCTGGGCGGAGTTGCTGCCCAGGCCAAGGGCAGAAAGCCCAAGAAGAATAAAAAAGAGGACCTGAGCGCAAACCCGCTGCTTGGCGTGAAATCCAAGCAGCCCGACAAGGAGCTCTTCGACAAGGCCATGATCGCCATCAAGAAGGGCCGCTTTGACGTGGCGCGGCTCGACCTGCAGACCATGCTCAACACCTATCCCGACTCCGAGTACCGGATGCGCGCCAAGCTGGCGGTGGGGGATAGCTGGTTCAAGGAGGGCGGCACAGCTGCCCTGACCCAGGCCGAGGCCGAGTACAAGGACTTTATCACCTTCTTTCCCCAGGCTCCCGAGGCTGCCGAGGCGCAGATGAAGGTGGCCGACATCTACTACGAGCAGATGGAGAAGCCGGACCGCGACTACACCAACGCCCAGCGAGCAGAGCAGGAATACCGGGCGATGATCAACATGTTCCCGGAGTCGAGGCTGGTGCCCCGCGCCACGCAGAAGCTGCGCGATGTGCAAGAGGTTTTGGCCGAGCGTGAAACTCAGGTAGGGCTTTACTACGGAACCCGTGAGAACTTCGCAGCCTCCATCGCCCGCCTGAAGACAGTGGTCGATACCTATCCTCTTTATTCCAAGAGCGACCAGGCGCTGCTGGGCATTGGCGATTCCTATGCCGGCCAGGCCCACATGATCCAGATTGCACCCAATCTTCCCGGTGCGATTAAGGAGCGGTTGCGCGCGGTCTATCAGGACCGGGCCGCCGAGGCCTACACCAGAGTGATCACGCGTTACCCGATGGCTCCCCACGTGGAAGATGCCCGCGACCGGTTGGTGGCTATGAACCGCCCGGTTCCCGAGCCAACCGACGCCGCGGTTGCGGAGAGCGATGCGGAAGAAAAAAGCCGCCAGCCCCTGCGCTTTACCGATAACATCTTCGGCATCATCAAGCATGGGCCCCAGGTGGTTGAAGCCGTGCATGTTGGCGAGCCCAGCCTGGAAGATCCCAAGCGCACTCTAGCGCCGGATATCACCAAGCAGAGCATCGCTCTGTTCAACGACGCCGTCAGAGCGGGTCAGCCTGCTGCCCCGGCCGGCACAGTCACCCCCACCAGCGTCAATGAGCCGCCACGCAGCGATCAGCCCTCCCAGGCGCCCTTGCAGTTAGAAAAGCCCGCGGGTGGAACCGGTGTGGGCGTCGAGGTGATCAGCGCGCCCGCGACCGATCCTAACGCCGTACTCAAGCCTGTCGGCCCCAACAACGCCGTGGCGCCTGCCGCTGAAAAGCCGGCTGAAGCTCCCACTCAGGTCAACGACATCAAGTCCGGCTCTTCGCCAGCTCCATCCGCCGCAGACGCCGGAAAGAAGAAGCCCAAGGCCGATCTGAAAGACGAATCGTCGAGCAAAAAGAAAAAGAAGAAGGGTTTGTCTAAGATCAACCCGTTCTAGGCGGGCAATAGATTCGAAAACAAAGGGCCGCTTCCTGGATGGAGGCGGCCTTTTTTGTGGCTTCGCTGCGCCAACTCGCGCTTTAGAATTGGGACAAAGGGGTCAAACGATGAGCACAGTGCTTGCTAATCCAACTGAGATGATTCGGCAAGGAGCGCCCCGTCTGATTCACTCAGACGAAGAACTTGCGGAATACACCCGTTCTCTCTTTGAGCTGACAGCGAAGCCCAATCCGACTCTGGACGAGGAAGAGGCAATCGAGTTGATGACTCTTCTGATCGACCGCTACGAGTCCGAGCATTACCCGGTTCCGGAGGCAGAGCCCGCCGAAGTGCTGCGCTTTCTATTGGAGCAAAATGGACTCTCGCAGCGCGACATCGCTCCGGAGTTGGGCAGCGAAAGCACTGTCTCGCTGGTGCTATCCGGCAAGCGGCAACTGAATCGGGACCACATCGCGCGGCTCAGCCGTCGGTTCAATGTATCGCCCGCAGTGTTCTTTGGAATATCCTCTACACTTTGATCGACTTGCTTGAAGCGGCGATGGAGCTATGGCTGGCCGATGCTTTTCTACTTTAATCGGCGCTTCGCAGCCGCTTGGCCAGCGCCCATTTCAGCTCGTCGATTCCCTGGCCGGTGACGGCGGAGATGGCGTGGAACTCCAGCTTTCTGCGCTTGACGTGTGCCGCCAGTTTCTTCAGCTTCTCGGGATTGGCGGAGTCAATTTTGGTGGCGCAGACGATCATGATTTTGCCGGCTAAGGGGTGGTTGAGCTTAAAAGGCTTGTCGGCGTCGTCGGAGAAGGGGTCAGAGTCGTTCTTGATGGCGCTGCTGGTAAAGCTGGCTAACTCCTGATTGATGACCTTGAAATCTTCCACAGGATCGGGACGGCCGCTGGCGTCGGAGACATCGACCAGGTGGACGAGCAGGCGGGTGCGCTCGATGTGGCGCAGGAACTGAGTGCCCAGGCCGGAGCCGAGATGCGCGCCTTCAATGAGGCCGGGCATGTCGGCGACGACGAAGGATTCAAGATCCGGCTCCTCGCCGACGGTGACCACGCCGAGGTTGGGCTCGAGGGTGGTGAAGGGGTAATCGGCGATTTTGGGGCGCGCGGCGGAGATGCGGGAGATGAGAGTGGACTTGCCGGCGTTGGGGTAGCCGACCAAGCCGACGTCGGCCAGCAGCTTGAGTTCGAGCCGGTAATGGTGCTCCTCGCCGGCGCGGCCGAGTTCGTGTTCGCGCGGAGCCTGGTGGGTGCTGGTGGCAAAGTGCTGGTTGCCGCGCCCGCCGCGTCCGCCCTTGGCGATGATGACCCGCTCGTCGGGCTCGCTGAAGTCGTGGACCAGCTCGCCGGTGGTCTGGTCATATATCGAGGTGCCGACGGGGACTTGCAGGATGACGGAGTTGCCATCGAGTCCGGAGCAATTGGAACCCATGCCGTGTTCGCCGCGCTGGCCCTTGTGCTCGGGGTTATAGCGGAAGCGGATCAGGGTGTTGTGGCGCTGCGAGCTGACCATGACGACATCGCCGCCGCGGCCTCCGTCGCCGCCCGAAGGACCGCCGCGGGGCACGAATTTTTCGCGCCGGAAGGCCATGCAGCCGTTGCCGCCGTCGCCGGCTTTGACACGAATTTTTGCTTCATCAATGAACATGGGAAACCAGGGATCAGGGGTCAGAGATCAGAGATCAGGGAAGTGCGATTTGCGCTCTAATGCCTACAGTTGAGGCCAAACCCGAGATGCCGTCTTTTCAGTTTACCGGAGAAGGGCATAGAATCGCTGGGAACGTTGTATTTGGGTAATTAGAGCGGCCAAAGGTAAGGGGATGCCTATCTGGAACTGGCCGCAGGGCTCTGCCTCACCCGGATCCGCCGTCAGAGTGGGCCGGGGTTGAAGCCTGGAGTGTTTTCCCGAGATCTGCCGCGAGCAAGGGTCTCGATGGCAGGGTTGGAGCGCAGTTGGACGAAGACGCTGGCGTTTGCCGTGCTGCTGATGGGCGCGGGAACGGCGGGTTTTACCCAATCTGCCCAGACTCTGCCGGCCGAAGATACAACAACCGGTTCACTGACAGGCAAACTGACCGATCTGCACTCCAAGCCATTGGAGGGCGTTCCGGTCGTCGTGCGCAACCAGGCCACCAGCGCTGAGACGCGCACAATCACAACAAAAAACGGGGTTTACCGGTTCAGCGGGCTGGCGCCGGGCGAGTACACGGTCACCGCCGAGAGCCTACAACTGGGGCGTGGGCAACTGCAAGACATTGTGGTCGCTGCCGGCTACGAGGCACGGGTGCAGACGGCGATGGAGTTGGCGTTGCCTCCCCCGACTAGTCCGGTTCTGGCGGCATTTCCAAGCGAAGAACGGCCCATCCTGGAGACGGAGGCTTTGCCGGTGAGCGGCGCAGAATTGACCGCTGAGACCTTACGTTTGCTGCCCTTGAGCGGGCGGCGGGTGAGTGCGGAGATTCCTCAGACCACGGCTATCGAGGTGAACGCTGCGCTGGAAACTGAACCGCTGCAAACTCTGGCCCTGGCGGGACAAAGCCTGCCGCATTCCGCGTCCCCGGCGCCGGTAGCCTCTCCGGCGAGTGGTCAGGCGGCTCCGGCGCTGAGCAACACGATGAGCGCAGCCGAGTTGCAGGCGCTGCCGGTGAGCGGGCGACGCTGGCAGGATTTTGTGCTGGACAATACGCCCACATCCACGACTCCAGCAGGCGGCCAGGGAGAGAATTCACTGCGGGGTGCGGGTCAGCCGGCCGAGATCGCAGTGGATGGAGTGAGCCGGGCGCTGGCCTTTGGCAGGACCAATGAGTCGGGGCAGGGCTCGCAAGGGCGGGGATCATTGGGTCAGGGCGAATATCCGGCAGGAATGGCGCAGGTGGGCAAAGGCGGGCATGGGCTTGTCCTCAGCGAAGCGGCGATCCGCACGGTGGAGACAGTGGCCGGCAATGTGGAGGCCGCGGCAGACAGGGCGGCGGGCGGGCGCATGAACGTGGAGACCCAACGCGGCGCCAATGAACTGCATGGACAGGGATTTTTCTTTGATCGCCAGAACAACTGGGGCGCGCGGAATCCGTTTACGCAATGGGTAACGGAGACCACGCCGGCCAACGGAACGACCGCGCCAGTCCCGTTCTTTGATAATTACTCAACTAACGGACCCGGACCGCCGGAGTCCTACACTCCTCCGGACCACGAGATGACCTGGGGCATCGGCTTGGGCAGCCGCATCCTCCGCAACAAGCTCTTCTGGTTTGCCGCTCTCGATGGCTATAACCGCAACGATGCGGGAGTCCCGATGGTGAAACATCCCTATCTTTCACAGCTACAACCTTCGAGCACATGCGAGAAACCCCCATGTACAACCGGGTTCTTTGCCCAGCCCACGAACGACCAGATGCAAGTGCTGAGCGCACGGCTGGGTTTGCCCAGCAGTAATCCAGTGGCCGAGGGGTGGGCGGCTTATTCCTGCATGTTGGAAACATTGGGTGGGACGCTGAACGGTGCAAGCTCCAGTTGCCTTTTTGGCACTCCCCTCTCTCCGCTGCTCGGCCCGGCTCCGCGCACCGCTACGCAATTGACCGGCTTTGGGCGGCTCGACTGGCAGGCTACCGAACGCAATCGCTTCACGCTGGAGGGAATCGGCGCGCGATGGAACTCGCCGGGCGGAGGGCTGACCCGCGTCTCGGAGACGTATGGCAACCGCAGCTTCGGGTCGAGCAAGGCTAGCGAGGAGTGGCTGCTGGGCCGTTGGGAGAGATTCCTGACTCCCAACCTGCTGACCGTGACCCAGGCCTCGGCCGGACGCGTCATTCAGGAAGCGCGGCCTTCGACTCCTTCCGACTTTGAAAAAACCTTCCTCGCTGGAAATTCCTGGGGCCAGTTGCCGGAGATCGTGGTGGACAATCGCTACGGCTTCACCATCGGCAACCCCTCGCGCTTCGGAACGGGAAGTTATCCTGACGAACACCTCTACCATGGGCAGGAGGCGCTGGACTGGATACGCGGCAAGCTGCTGGTGAAGGCCGGCTTCGAGGTGAGCCACAACAGCGACGCGACCAGCCTGCTGCGCAACCAGACAGGGACGTATACCTACTCCAACGTGGAAAACTTTATCTCCGACGCTCTGGCTTTTCAGAAATTTGGAATTTCTGGAGAACTAGACCCTATGAACTGGCACACCTGCGACCAGACGGGCACGGTGTGGCGCGACTCGGCGGGCGGCCTGAACGGGGGAGGCAGTCTGCCCTGTTATTCGTACTTCTCGCAGACCATCGGTCCCTCCAGTTGGCATTTGAGCACCAACGATTGGGCAGGATACGCAACGGCCCAGTGGGAATTGAATAAACGTGTGGTTTTCTCCGCCGGATTGCGCTGGGAGCGGGAGCAGTTGCCGCCGCCGCTCACCATACTCTCGAACCCCGTAAATCTGCCCACCCCGAAACTGCCCAACCTGGGCAACAACTGGGGTCCGCGGGTGAGCATGGCCGTGGGAAGCGGAGAGAAACATTGGCCGGTGCTGCGGTTGGGCTACGGCATGTACTTTGGGCGCACCGAGAACCTAGCTCTGGAAACGGCGCTGACCCAAACCGGCTCGCACAACGGGGACCTGAACTTTTTCATACGACCCACAGATGGCCTCAACCCTCCCACCGACACCAGCGATGCTCAGCCGTTTCCTTCCGTGCTGCGGTCGCCAGGTCCAGGCAGCGCCATCATGCCGGGGGCTGTCGAGTTTGCGCCTAACTTCCGCAACCCCGAGGTGCACCAGGCCGTCGCCGCTGTGGAAGAGAGGTTGCCCAGCCACGTGGAGGTGACCGCCAACGCGATGGTGAGCCTGGGCCGCCGGTTGCCCATCTCCATTGATACCAATCTCGATTCCCCAACATCGACGCAAACCATCACCTACGCCGTGGGAGATCCCATCAGAGCGGTGGACCCTACCAAAGGTGGGCCCATCAAGGCCACGCAGATCACCGTTCCCTCCTTCTATGCTTCCTGGCCGACAGGCGCAGGAACCTGCCCATACTACCAGACGACTGGCGCCGTCCTTCCCGGACGGCCCTGCCCGGACTACCAGCAGATTACCAACATCGAGAGCCGGGCGAACTCGACCTATGAGGCGGCGATGCTCAAGGTCGAACGCTATGGCCGCCGGGGACTGAGCCTGCACGCCCATTACATCTACGCGCACGCCATGGACTGGAACCCCAACGAGAGCGCGCAAGTGGCCGGCAACGACGTGCTGGATCCGGCCGACTTCAACCAGGAGTACGGCACCAGCAACCTGGACGTTCGCCACTCGGCCAACGCCATGGTGGTCTATGAGGCGCCATGGAAGCTGCGCGGCATGGCAGGGAAGTTGGGCAATGGCTGGATGGTCTCGGGTGTCGGGCAGTTCCGCAGCGGTATGCCCTATACGATGCGCGTCTCGGGGTCGCTGGCGAAGGAGTTCGACGCGGCCGGCAACGCCATCGTGGGGCTGGGACCGGGCATGAACGGCTCAGGCGGCGACAACCGCGTCTACGGCGTCGGCGTCGGCAGCGATAAGACTGTCTATAACATAGGCCGCAACACTTACCGTTATCCGGCCACCTGGAAGGCTGATCTGCGACTGGGCAGGCGCTTCGATTTGGGGCACATGCGCCAGTTGGAGCTGCTGGCCGAGAGCTTCAATCTCTTCAACCACCAGAATGTGACCGAAGTGGAGACCACCGGCTACTACATCGAGAATGGCACTCCGCCGAGCACGCTCGGCGGGTCGGGCACGCTGCCGACACTGAATTTCCTCACCGGTCCCGTAACCAACCCCACAACCGGCCTTGTAACCAAGGCCAACACCACGGGCTTCGGCCAGCCGTTGAACGTTAATGCAACCAACTTTTACCGCGAACGGCAGATCCAGTTCGGGCTGAGGCTGAGGTTCTAGGGGCTAAGACCGTGTGATTTAGTAATTGTGCCTGGACAAGCGCGGGCGCGGACGCCCGCGCTACAGCCGGCCAGGAGGCCGGCGCTACATTAAGACCAACGCTACATTCCTGACCTTACAAATTCAAGCGGTCACGGTACTAGTTGCTCGGCGGGGGCGTTGCAGGCGCCGCGGGCGCGGGTGCAGGCGTGGTGTCAGCCGGCGCGGGTGCCGGCGCAGGGGCCGGTGTCAGCTTGTACAGGTTGCGGATGTAAATGATGAGGTTCCACACCTCGTCGTCCTTGGCGCGACCCTCGGCCTCGGCGGGCATCTTGTCCCCTTTGCCGTTACGGATGAGATTAAACAACTCCTGGTCCGGCCTGTCGGCCAGCGTCTTGGGATCGCTCCAATCCTTGAGCGTTACTCCCATCCCAGCGGCAACATCGGTCTTGCCATTTCCGTTAGCCCCATGGCACAACGCGCAGTCCTGCGTATAAAGCTCCTTGGCGCGCGCCTGTGACTTTTCGGTAGACTTGACCTGATTCTTTTGGCCGGCGGCGTGGGCCGGGGCGGTGTCCTGCGAGATGGATCCCGGGGTAGACATGGCAGCAACCCCAAACAAAACAACAGTAGAAACAAACAGCAACGGCTTCAACATGGTAGCCTCCTCAGTTGCGGATGCCGTTTCAAGGCATCCGGCAGCCGAATGAATTCTCGCAGGGATTATATTCCATTCAGGCGGCATCAGGCAGGATTGAGTTTGACGGGCAGGTTAAAAGAAGCGTTTGGGCGGGTTTGGGGCAGATTATTTGCGGCAAAAACCTCGCCGGTTTCAGGGCAGAATTCGCCAGCCGCAGGCCAAGTCCGGTGTGGTGGTCTTGCCGTCGAGCCTGAAGCAGGAAGCGCCGTTGATGTCGGTCGAGAAGGTGCGGACCCTGGCCGCCTCGAGCGCTTTGAGCACCTCGATGCGAGGATGGCCGTAGCGGTTGCGCAATCCGCAGGAGATGACGGCGCACTGGGGCGCGACGCGGGCTAAAAATTCGGGCTGCGTGGATGTAATGCTGCCGTGATGGCCCACCTTGAGCAGAGTGCTGGGCAGGCCAGGCTCAGCCAGCATGGCTTGCTCGATGGGAGCTTCGGCGTCGCCCTCCAACATCACAGAGGTGGCCCCGTAGGCCACGTGCAGCACCAGCGAGTCGTTATTGACGGGCTGTGCGCCGGGCTGATAGCTGCGGAAGGGGGCCAGAACGCTGACCTGGGTTGGACCGAAAGCGAATGCTTCGCCGGCGCGCAATGAACGAACGCGCACATGGAGATCGGCGGCCTCGTCGAGCAGGGCGTTGTAGGCCCCGAATCGAGGGTTGTTGCCCACCCAAAGCTCGGTGGGATGGAAGTTGCGCAGAACAGCGGGCAGGCCGCCCATGTGGTCAGAGTGGGCGTGAGTGAGGGCGACCACGTCCAGGCGGCGAATTCCGCGCGACCAGAGCACCTGGGAGACAACCTCCTCGCCGATATCGAAATCCTGGGGAGCCTGATGCGGGCCACCGCCGTGGCCGCCACCATCGACAAGTAGAGTTTTGCCGTTGGGCGCAATCAACAAGATGGAATCGCCCTGGCCTACGTCGATGGCCTCGACGAGCAGGGCGTCGCGGGGGTGGTCAACCGGGCGGGGCAGGACGGCAACGACGGCGGCCAGAAACAGAGCGGCCCATGCGGCGCGGCGCGGCCAGCGAGCTCCTGACGAAACGGCTCTGCGGGCCAGCGCGATAGCCGCCGCAAGCAGCGCGCAGAAGGCGAGCGACTGGCCGAGTAAAGGCGCGGGAATACGGAAGTCGCCGAGGGTAGTCGAGCCGAAAAAATGCACCAGGCCTGTGCCGATGTGAAGAAAAAAAGCCACGAACATGGCCGGAACGACTGCATAGGACGGACCGATGAAAGCAAAGAGCAAAGTAATCAGCGCGGCCGGCATCATCACGGCAAGCAGCGGCAGGATGAAGATATTCACCGGTAGCGCGAAGACGGTGATGCGGTGAAAGTAGACGGCCATAGGAAGGGCCATGGCCAACTCCACCACGCAGGAGACGACCATCAACTCGATGCAGCGAATCAGGAAGCGCATCGTCCAGGGAAAGACGCGCCATGCGATAAACGCAGTCATGCGACCGTGCAGGGCGGCCATCCACACCGTGAAAGGGATCCTGATCGTGGCGTTAAATAGCATGAGCTGCGGTCCCGGCTCGGCGACGTTCTCCGTCTGGCTTCGGTCGCGGGAGACCTTGAGCCGAGGTGAATACGCATTCGCAATCATGCGAAGAATCACGCGAAACTGAGCCAAACGCGGAGGCAGTTTTGCGTCCATGGCGATCTGGCGCAGGTCGCGAGTGGCCGTCAGGTACGGATGCACCGTGGCCAGCAGCAGCGGAGCGGCAACGCCGCCGATGGCGACGACGGCCAGCAAAGTCATCTGAAAGCTGGCGTCGAAAAGGCTGCGTGGGCTGTAAGCCAACAGACAGAGGGCAGCAAAGCCGATGGTGTTCAGCGCGTTGCGCTCGCGGTAGAGGAGGCGGCCAAGCAGGTAGAGGGTGACCATCCAAAGCGAACGCGCCACCGGCGTGGCGAAGCCGGTGAAGATGGCGTATGCGAAAGAGGCCAGAATGGTGGCGAAGGTGGCCGGAACGCGGGGAAGACGCAGGCGGCGCGCAACCCAGAAGAGACAGCCGGCCACAATGGCCAGGTGGAAGCCGGAGACCACCAGCATGTGGAAGGAGCCGGTGCGCTCAAAGCCCACGCGAAGCGAGTGGGTGAGAAAGGTGCGGTCGCCGGTGACCATGGCGGCGAGCATAATGGCGTCGTCCTGCGAAAGGCGCAAGGGAGCGGGCAGACGGCGCATGGCCGCAGGCAGAGCCAGTAGGCGGGCACTCGAGGCGCGCTGCATTCCGCTGACGCGGCAGGCGAGGAAGAGGCCGGAGGATGGACCAAGGCGTTCTACGCGATCGATGGCGACAGTGGCCGTGGAGGTAATGCCCTGCTCGACGAGGAAATCTTCGCGGCTCCAGACGCCGGGATCGTGATAGACCTCGGGCGGCAACAGGCGGGCCACGGCGCGGAGACGTTCGCCGCAGTGGAAGGGCTGCTGACTTGCCGGGGCTACGGGCCAGCGAACCGTCAGACGTACACCTCCTTCGGCCGGAGCCTGCGCGTCGCCGGTGTCGGTGACCACTTCCAGGGTGGAGACGCGCAGGTCGATTCGTTGCGAGGGGAGCTGAACTGATGAAGGCTCATCCAGGTTTTGTTCTGTCTCGCCGCGCACCGGCCCGGCATCGACGACCGTGCCTTCGACGGTGCGCAACAGGCCGTCGGAGAGCGCGGTCAGCGCGGGAGCAGGCGCCGGATGCGGCTCCATCCATGCACACCATGCGCCCAGAAGCAACCACAAAGCTGCCAGCGGCAGCCAGGCGATGCGTTGTGCGAGGAATGCCGCAACTCCGCACAGAACGGCCACCAGCGCAAGCACGACGAGTACCAGGCCGGGCCGCAGATAGAGAGCATGGGGGACGGAAATCCCAACGGTAAAGAGCCACGCAGCGTGAAAGAGCGGGACTGTGCCTAGCGCGGCACGAGCGCCGATCACTTGCGCGGAGGTGGGGGATTCGGATTGCATCGCGCGAGAAAAACGAAAAAGCTGTTCTGGCCCTACAGCTTATCAGGCCTGCCGCAACTGGACCACTGTTTCCAGATGAAAGGTCTGGGGAAAGAGGTCGGCGAGGGTGATGGATTGGATTTGGTAGCCGGAGGCGATGAGCATACGCAGGTCGCGGGCCAGCGTGGCTGGATCGCAGGAGACGTAGACCAGAGCAGGGGCGGCGATCTGGCCGAGCAGCGCGCAACTCTCCGCGCCAAGCCCGGTGCGCGGCGGATCTACGACGATCAGATCAGGGGCAACCGTTTCCTTGGCGTGATGGATCGCGTGGGTGCGGAGAAAGGCCAGGGTGTCGCTCTTCACCGGGATTCCAGTTGTGGCTTTGAGGTTGGCCGCGAGCGCCTGCGTGGCCGAAGGGGCCGACTCGACGGCAACCACGCGGGCGAAATTTGCTGTGAGTTGCCGAGCGAATAATCCGACGCCGGCAAACAAATCCCACGCCAGTTTGCCTTGCTGGTCTGCGACAACTCGCTCGACAAGAGAATCCACCAGCCAGCGGTTGACCTGAAAAAAAGCACCGTGGTCCACGCGATAGTCGAAGCAGGCGACGTGGTAGTCGAGCGATGCCGCGCCCCATTGCGCAACAGTGCGTGGCTGCTGACCGGGACGGCCCTCGGCGACGAGCTCAGCGCCGGTGAGCTCAGGAATCCGCTCGTGCAACGCCTGCGCCAACTCATCAAAGCGCAACTTTGGGAGGTTTGCGGTAAAGACAGTGGCCAGCAGCGCGGTCTCTGCCGCATCACAGAAGAGCGCAATCTCCATAGGGCGCAGTGTAGGAGCAAACTCGCGCGCAACCTGAGCAAAAGCCTGCGCGGCCTCAATCAGCAACGGCGCGGCGATGGGACACTCGCGTACGGGGACGACTTCGTGAGAACGGCGGCCGCGATAGCCTGGGTTTCCGGCCGCGTCGAAAGCGAGGCGGATGCGATTGCGATAGCCCCAGGGTTCCGCGGCCAGCACGGCGATCTCCGCGGGTACAGCCATGCCGCCACGCTCCAACGTTTCGCGCAGGATGGCCTGTTTAAGGGTCAGCTGGGTTGCGTAGTTCGTGTGCTGGTAGTGGCAGCCGCCGCAAGCGCCGAAGTGCGGGCAGGCAGGCACAACGCGCTCCGGCGCAACGCGGATAATCTCCTCAACTTCGGCAGTGGCGTAGCCGGGCTTGCTCTGCGTGATGCGCACCCGCGCCTGTTCGCCCGGCAAGCTGAGCGGCACAAAAACGGCCTTGCCCTCCAGGCGGCCCAGAAATGCTCCGCCGTAGATTGGCTTCTCGATTTCGACGAGTTGTGGTTCGGCGGATTGTTTTGCGGGCGACGTCATTGCTGGCTCATATAAAACAAACTCAGTCTCGGCAGGTTGTAATGCACCAGCAATTGCTTCTGCACAAATTGCCGCTCCACCTGGCGCAACTGCACGGTTCCCATGCGGCTGCGATAGGGCGCCAACTCACGCGCCGCGTGCGCTTTGAGGCTCACCAGCAGTTCCTCGGGCGCCGCGGCGGTCAGCGCTGCAAAAAGCTTCTCTTCGAGCACGGTGAGGGTGCGTTCGAGCGCCTCCAAATCGGGCATCGTGCTGCTGTACGCAGTAACCAGCTCGCGCAGGCGGGAGGCGGTTGCGGCGCCGGCTTCCGGAGCAACCGCAGTCGCATCGAGCGCAGCGGCTGCTGCTTCCAGGTGAGCGGCCACGCGCTCCTGCTCGAATCCAGACTCGCGTTCGGCGCTGGTTGCGGCAGGAGCCGAACCGACGGCTGCCTCACGCAGTTCGTCGGCGGCTACCATCACCGCCTGCGCGCACCAAGCCAGGCCATTGACGCGCCGCATCCGGCCGCGCTTCTGCCGCGCCTCATACTTGTCGAAGGCTGCATCGATGCCGCGCAGAACCGCCTCCAGCGGAACGCCTGCCTCGCGCCAGGTCTCGATCAGCGCCCAATCCAGCGTGGAAAGCAACAGCAGCGCCCCGCGCCGCTGCTGAAAGCGCTCTTCGATCTCGGTGAAGTAATTGAAGTAGTTCAGCACGGCGTGCGCCTCAGTGCTGCTGGGCGCGGCGGTTACGCTCAAAGAGAATCAGCAGGCCGTCGAGTGTCAGCATATCGTCGATCTCGGAAATGAAGCGCGAATCCTCGGCGATCTGCCGCGCCAGGCCGCCGGTGGCGATGACGCGAGGCTTCTGGCCCAGTTCAGCCTCAATGCGCTCCAGAATGCCGTCCACCAAACCGATGTAGCCGAAATAAAGCCCGCTCTGCAAGTGGGTGACGGTGTTGGTGCCGATGACTTTGGCAGGACGCTTGATGTCCACGCGACTCAACCGCGCCGCGTGCGAGAAGAGTGCATCGGCGCTGAGGCCAAGTCCGGGCGCGATGGCCCCGCCCAGGTACTCGCCCTTGGCCGAGATCACATCGAAGGTCGTCGCCGTGCCAAAATCCACAATCACGCACGGGCCTCCGTAGCGCTCAAAGGCGGCTACGGAGTTCACCAGCCGGTCCGCGCCGAGTTCGGAGGGGTTGTCCACCAGCACCGGCATTCCGGTCTCAATGCCCGGCTCAACAAAGAGCGGCTGCGTGTGGAAGTAGTCTTCGCAGACCTGCCGCAGCGTGCTATCCACCGGCGGCACCACCGAAGAGATGATGATGTGCGAAACCTTCTTAGGAGATAACTTGTTCATTTCAAACAGGTTAACAAAGAATACGCCGTACTCGTCAGCGGTCTGTGAGCGGTGGGAGGTGATGCGCCAGTGCGCGGCCAGCTCGGGCTTCGCACCTTCCAGCCGGTAAAGCCCCAGCACCGTATTCGTATTGCCGACATCGATGGCTAGCAGCATAGTGTTCTCAGCTTATCTCGGCAGCGCGAATGCCGCCTGTCTGCACGGTAACAATTCCTGAGTCTGTGCGCACCCGCAGGAATCCATTTTCGTCCAGCCCGGCTGTTACGCCGATGCATGCCTGTGGACCGTGTACCTCAACGCGTCGCCCGCGAATCCAGGTAGAGGCCTGCTCGACACGCGCGGGAATCTTGACCGTCGTTTCCGAATTGAGCAGCAGAAGCGCCTCACTCTCCAGAGATTTTAACAGGGAAAGGAGTAAGCCCTGACGTGAAACGTTGCGCGCTGTCTCCAGATCGAGCGAGGTGGCGGGCGTGGTCAGGTCGGCAGCGAAAACGCGCTGATGAACATTGATGCCGATTCCAACTACAACAAAATCAGCAGAGCCACCGGAAATCTTCGACCCCACCAGGATGCCGCCAACTTTGCGCGGGCCAATGAGTAAATCGTTGGGCCAGCGCAGATCGATGTTATTCCCGAACGTAAGGCCGGCAACGGCGCGAATCGCCTCGGCGGCGGCGAGTCCCGCGGCCAGCGGAAGCAGCGACAGGCGAACGGCGGGAATCGGCGTGCGCAGCAACACGCTCACGTAAAGCCCCTCGCCCGCAACCGAGTCCCACGCATGATCGCCACGGCCACGTCCGGTCCGCTGCTCATCGGTGAAGTAAACGGATCCATGCGGCGCGCTGCTGCGAGCGGCTTGCAGTGCGTCAGAATTGGTGGAATCAGTAACCGGAGAAAAATGCAGCTTGTTCGCAAAGACTGTTCCAGCCAGCGCGGACTCCAGAGCTACCAGATCGTACAGGTCGAGCGTGGCTCCGCGCAGGTCTAGCGAGGCTCCGCGCACGGCTACTCTGTCTCCTCATGGATGCGCATGGAGATGTCGGCGGCCTTGGCGGAGTGTGTGAGCGCGCCCACGCTGATGAAGTCCACGCCGGTCTCCGCATAGGCGCGGATGTTTTCCAGTACGATTCCTCCCGAGGCCTCGGTGAGAATCCAGCGCATCTCCTGCGCGCTTTTTGTCTGCTCCACGGATGCGCGCCGAATGCGCGCTACTGCCTTCTTCACCTCTTTGGGCGTCATGTTGTCCAGCAGAATGGCCTCAGCGCCGTATTCCAGCGCTTCTTCCAGCTCCTGCGCGCTGCGCACCTCGACCTGCACGCGCTGGCCCTTCTTGCGCTTTTCCAGGGCGCGCGTCAGCACAGTGGGCAGCCCTCCGCCCAGCGAGATGTGGTTGTTTTTGATGAGGATGCCGCTGGCCAGATCGAGCCGGTGATTGACTCCCCCGCCGCACAGCACGGCGTACTTTTCCAGAGCCCGCAAACCTGGCACGGTCTTGCGCGTGTCGAGGACATGCGCGTTCGTACCATGAATGGCATCGACGAATTTGCGCGTCAGAGTGGCAATGCCGCTCAGGTGCTGCATGAGATTCAGGATCACGCGTTCGCAACTGAGCAGCGCGCGAGCGTTGTGGCGGATGACGGCCAGCACCTGGTCCTCGTGAACGCGTACGCCATCGAAGATCTCCGGATGGCTGACGACCTCGAAGCGAGTCTGCGCGGGGGCGCGCTTATCGAGCCGTGCAAAGATCTCCAGAAACTGCGGCACCGCGCCCAGGCCGCATACCACCATCTCCTGGCGCGCAACGATGGAGCCGGTGGCGCGCAGATTAGGGTCGATGGTGAGGTTAGTGGTGGTGTCGCCGGCAGCCTTGTCTTCGATCAAGGCCCGCTCCAGCAATGCGTCGATGCGGCTGTTCTTCCAGTCCATAGCTCTGTTTCCTTGTAGTTATTGCGGCGGCAGTGCCGCCAACGCGGCGCGAGCCTTCTCCAGCAACAGACGGGTTTCGGCTTCCTGCTTCTTCAAGCCTTCGACCACCTGCGCGGGCGCCTTGGCCAGAAAACCCTCGTTCCCTAGTTGCCGCTCAGCAGAGATTAGACCTTTCTCATGCTTTGCGATGTCCTTTGATAAGCGCTCGCGTTCGGCGGCTACATCGACAGTGCGCTCGTAGACCACGGCGACATCGAAGCTGGGCGTGGAGTGTTTCGAGAGTCCGGCGGTGATCCCCTTCACGAACCGTATTTCAATTACCTTTGCCAGCCGCTCTACCATCGCTTTATTTTCTTCTACGGCAGATTGAAGAATAGCTCCGATTCGTAACTCAATGGGCGTGACGGCTTTCTCTTCCACGCCGATCTCCTTGCGTAGCGCGCGGACTTCGACGATGAGGCTTTGGAGCAGGGCCATCTGAGCCATAGCCTCTGCGTCGGCTGGAGTTTCTGCAGCCTGCGGATACCGCGTCAACGCAATCGACTTCGCCGGCGGATTGCCGTCATAGAGGGCGTGCCAGATTTCTTCGGTCAGGAAGGGCATGAAGGGCGAGAGCAGGCGCAGCGATGCTTCAAAGACCTGAAGCAACGTGGTGAGCGCTAGTTTGGTCTGTGTCTTGCCTGCTGTCTCGGAAAAGTCCAACCGCAGCTTGACGATCTCCAGATACCAATCGCAGAAGCTGCCCCAAAAGAATTGGTAGATCGTATTGGCCGCGTCGTCGTAGCGATAGTTTTCCAACGACTGATTGACCTTGGCTGCGGCCGCTTGCAGTTCAGCCACAATCCAGCGAGCTTCGAGCGGCGCAGACTGCTCGGCTTCCGGCATTTTCCCCATTGCTGCGGGATCAACAACAATGCCGAGTTCCGCGGCGCGGTCCACGTTCATGAAGAGGAAGCGCGCGGCGTTCCAGATTTTGTTGGCGAAGGCGCGATAGCCCTCGGTGCGGGCGATGTTGAAGGCGATGTCGGTGCCGGGTGAGGCCATGCTGGCCAAGGTGAAGCGCACCGCGTCAGTCCCGTACTGCTGGACGATCTCGATGGGGTCGAGGACGTTGCCCTTGGTCTTGGACATCTTTTCGCGGTTGGCGTCGCGCACCAGGGCGTGAATGTAGACCTCTCGGAAGGGAACCGAATCGGCGAGAGAACGCTTGGAGCCGTCGGCGTGCGGGACGTCTTCGGCAAACCAGCAGCCGAACATGATCATGCGGGCGACCCAGAAGAAGAGAATGTCGAAGCCGGTGACGAGGAGGCTGGTGGGATAAAAGGCGTCGAAGTCGGCTCTCGTTTCGGGCGTGATATTCGGCCAGCCAAAGACGGAGACCGGCAGCAGTCCCGACGAGAACCATGTGTCTAGAACGTCTGTCTCCTGGGTGAGCTTCGCGGACCCGCAGTGAGCGCAGGCAGCGGGATCAACGCGGGCGACGGTCATCTTGCGACAGTCAGCGCAATGCCATGCGGGAATGCGATGGCCCCACCAGAGCTGGCGCGAGATGCACCAGTCGTGAATGTTGTCCATCCACTCGAAGTAGGTCTTCTCGTACATCTCCGGCGTAAAGCGAATGTGCTTCTCGCGGACAGCCTCCTTGGCCTTGTCGGCCAGCGGCTGAATCTTGATGAACCATTGTGTCGAGAGGCGCGGTTCCACGACTGTTTTACAACGGTCGCAGTGGCCCACATTGTTGACGTGGTCCTTGATGCCAGCTAACAGGCCTTGTTCTTCGAGGTCGGCGACGATCTTTTTGCGGGCCTGATAGCGGTCGAGGCCGGCGTATGCGCCGCCTTCGGCGTTAATCTTACCTTCCGCGTCCATGATGTTGATGGAGGGCAGGTTGTGGCGCTCGGCGAGGGCGAAGTCGTTGGGGTCGTGGGCCGGAGTGACCTTGACCGCGCCGGTTCCAAAGTCGCGGCTGACCCACGAGTCGAGTACGATGGGAAGCTCGCGGTTCGGCTTATCCGACGTTCGGAGGGGCAGGCGCAGCTTCTTGCCGTGCAGGCTGAGGTAGCGCTCGTCTTCGGGATGGATGGCCACAGCTACGTCGCCGAGCATGGTCTCGGGGCGGGTGGTGGCAACCGATAAGAATTCGCCGGAATCCTTACCGTCAGCGCCAATAACGGGGTAGCGAATCTCCCACAAGTGGCCCTTTTGTTCCTCGTGGACGACTTCCAGGTCGCTGATGGCGGTTTGGCAGCGCGGGCACCAGTTCACGATGTAAGCGCCGCGATAAATTAGATTTTGCTCATGCAGGCGGACGAAGGCCTCGCGCACCGCAACGGACAGATTCTCGTCCATGGTGAAGTATTCGCGCTGCCAATCGACCGAGGCGCCCAGTCGCTTCATCTGGTCGAGGATGGCGCCGCCATAGTGGCGTTTCCACTCCCACACGCGCTCGACAAAGGCTTCGCGGCCAAGCTTCTGGCGGCTTGAACCTTCAGTGGTCAGTTGGCGCTCGACCATCATCTGCGTGGCAATGCCGGCATGATCGGTGCCGGGCAGCCACAGGGCGCGGCGGCAGCTCATGCGCCGCCAGCGGACGAGGATGTCCATCTCCGTCTGGTTGAGCATGTGGCCCATGTGCAACCGGCCGGTGACGTTGGGCGGCGGCAGCAAAATCGTGTATGGCTCACCTTTTCCGGCGGCGGACTTGCCGTCCAGGCGGGCGGCCGCTTCGCGGCCAGGAATTGAATGCGTGGACGAATCTGGCGTGGGCTGGGCGAAGAGCTTCTCGCGCACCCAGTATTCGGCCCAGTGATCTTCAATGGCGGCGGGGTCGTAAGCTTTGGGCAGGTCGTGAGGCATATTATTTTGGACGAGTCTCCGATGGACTGCGTAAAACCCTCTTGCAGCAAGGGTTTTACGTGAAGGAACCCTACCTAACTTTAGCAGATGCGCCGCTCAAAAAAACTGAGGGGACCGCCATGGCGGTCCCCAAAGTGTATGTGAAGCTGGTTTCGTGCTATGGGCAGACACCCACGCTGCCCGCGTTGTAGAGGCCCTGGACCTGCGCGGCAGTCAGAGCTGTGTTATAGACCTGGATCTCATCCATCAGGCCAGTGAAGGGATCGTTGGAAGCTACTGATTGCCCGATGGCGAACCAGGTGTTGTTGTAGGAGACTGTGCCGTTCCAGATTGTCTCGCCCGATTGCCCCAAATACGGTTGCAGTACACCGTTGAAGTAGAACTGATCGGGTTGATTTGCTGAAGCGACGGCTGTAACCAAAACCCACTGATTGAGCGGCAGTTGAGAGGTGGTATAGGCAGAGTACCAGGAACTCCCACTTCCGATGTCAAGGTCGAGGCTGCCCGCAGCCCGTCCGCATCCGTTGCTACAGCCTCCGTAGATATAGAGGCCAATACCAACGGGTGAGGAACTCTCGCTGCCAACAATGGTGTAATACGATCCGCTCGCCGGATAACTCGTCACATACACCCACGCTGACAGGGTGATGTTGTTCTGGATTTGCAGGTCGGCCGGGACGGGCTGGCCGATCAGCACATACTGGTTGCTGCCGTTGAGGCTGAAGGCGTTGTTGACCTCGCCGAGGGCGAAGCTCGCGCCGTTCTCCAGCGTTCCGTTGTTGTTGCCCATGTGGTCGGTGGCGTCGCCGTCACCCTTCCACCAGGAGACCAGGCCGCTTGGCTGCGTATAGCAGGCGCCGACCGGAGTGACGGTGGCCGAGCAGGAGGTGGCGGTGCCTCCATACTGGCCGCTGCAACTCCAGTTGAAGACACCGCCTGCATTGCTTTGCCCGGTGGCCGTGCCCGTCGAGCAGAGGTTGGTGGTGGGCGGAGCGGAGAACGAACCGCCGTTCGCCGTTCCGCAAGCGCCATTGACCGCGGCGGTTGTGCCAGTGGTGAACTCGCTGTACACATAGCCGCTGTTGTAGGTGACATAGCTGCCTGTGGTAAAGCTGTTGCCGGCGATGTCGTAGGGCCAGAAGTTATTACCGTAGATGACCAGATCGTAGATGGTCGACTCCGCCAGAGGCGTGGTCGGCGTGAGGGTAACTGTCTTGAAATCTGACGAGAAGCTGAGCGTGGTTGGAACGACAGTATGCGTGTTGTGGGTTTGCAGCCAGACGTTGGAGGTGTTGATGAGCACCGGATCCATCGCTTCGCTGAAGGTGATCGATGTTGTCGTCGGTACACCGGTGGTGGTGACGCCGTTTGCAGGCACGGTAGACGCCACGGTTGGCTGCGAGAAGTCAAAGCCCGCTCCGGTGGTGAAGGTGCTGGTTGTGCCTGCGGCGATGGCATTGCCGCTCAAGTCGGTAACTCCCGTGATGTTGTAGGTGTACTGCGTGTTGGGCTGCAAGACGTATGGCAATTGCACCCAGACGATGGTGTTCCCGTACTCCGTGTAGGCGCCGATGGGTATCGGGCTGCCGCCGAGCGGGGTGAGGGTGATATTGCCCAGCGAGTCTCCCGCGACCGGCTCGTTGAAGAGTAGGCCGAGGCTGCTGCCATACCACGGACCCTGGTTGGTATCCACCGGCACATTGGTCATGCCGTTGGGCGGGTTGGCGTAGAGAAGCGTCGGACCCTGACTGAGCGGTCCGTTGCCGGTGTAGAAGCCGGCCGAGCCGTTGCTCTGGCCGTTGCCGGTCAGGTCGATGGCGCTGTAGCACGTGTAGTAGTACTGCGCGTCGGCGAAGAGCGGCGAGGTGGGCGTCATGGTGACCGACGTCAGGTCGCTGGACCAAGTGTAGGTCCAGGGGTCGATTGCCCAATTGTTGCCACCAGCCACATAGCTGTAGATGTACGTGTTGCCTGTATTGACGCTGCTTGGATCCATCGCCTCCGAGTAGTGGCAGGTGAAGGATGCGTTGGTGGCAACCCCGGACTGCCAGTAGCTGAAATCGAGCGCTACAGTTGGGGTGGAATAGTCAGGCGTCGCCGCGGTAGTGAAGTTCGCAGATGCCGATGTGAAGGTGTTGCCAGCGTAATCCAGCAGCCCGCTGACGCTGACCGAAATCGGCGTCGAAGGCGGCAGCGGATTGACCGGCGAGAAGTTGGCGCCGATCACGTCTACGTTATTGCTGCTGTAGTTGTACGACCATGAGCCGGGGATCGGGTTACCGCCGGTGGTGATGGCCACGTTGGTTGAGGTGATGGTGGTTATATCCACAGGCTTGGAGAACTGCAGGCGGATGTAAGCGTTGGTGCCCACATTCGACGATCCATCGGGCGGCCCGATCTTGACCGTGCCGGAGGTGGTGTCCGGACCCGCAGCGGTGTAGAAGTAGGTGAGCCAGCAAGTGCTCGCCGCCTTTACTCCATTCGTACCCTTGACGTTTCCGTTGGTGCAGAAGCCGTAGAACACGTTCGACGCATTCCAAGGAGTGCTGGGCGTGATGCGAACTACGTTGTTTGTGCCCGGAGCCAGACCGACCGTGTACGTCGTCGCCGGGCCGCTGTTGATATACACGTTGCTGGTGTTCAATGTGGTTGGATCGATGGGCAAGCTGTACTCGATGTCCACATTGGCGTTGGTTGGTACATTGGTTGATCCGGCGTAGCGCGGACTGATCGCAACGATCGCCGGCGCGGTAGTGGTTGGATCGCCTGGAGCAGCCACGGTGTAGAAGTAGCCGCTGGTGCTGTTGAAGGTGTCGCCGTAGACATCCATCGCGCCGGAGAAGAACCACTGCACCGTGGCGCTATTCGGGAACGCAGTGGTGGGCGTGAACTGGATCTCGTAGCCGCCGCCTGTCACCGCCGTGGTTCCGGAGTAGACCACGCCATTCACGGTTACGGTAAGGCTGCCCGGTACCGTGGAAGCATTGACCTGGCGATTCATGTAAAGAGTCAACAGGTTATTGGTTGGAACCCCGGAGGTATTGCCGGGATTTGTGGATTGCACACTGCCTGCGCCGGTGGCGGGATTGACCGACGTGGTGAAGGTGCTGATGAAGGGGCTGGTGAGCGAATTGCCCCATTCGTCGGTGACTCCGCCGGCGGGAATGGCGATGGTGTAGGTGGTGCTGTTGTCATTCAGCGCGCCAGTGTTGAAGGTCAGCGTGCGGCCATCCGACGACATGGTAACGCTGCCGTTGGTCAGCATATCCTGGCCGGCATAGAGTTGCATGTTGTAGCTGCCCGCAGTGCTGTTGTTGATCGGGTTGCTGAAGGTGACCGAAACCGGCTGATTGTGGCGCACATTGGTGGCGCCATTTGCCGGACTGACCGAAAGCACCGTCAACGATGTAGGAGCACCCGACGCACCGGCCGTATAGGCAGGCACGTTGAAGTACAGCAGTTGCTGCGACCAGCAGTTGCCGCTCTGGAAAACATCGCCCAGAATGTCGGTTGGTCCGCCGCACTCGCCCACGTAGATCTCCGCCCCGCTGGGATACGGAACGCTGGGAGTGAAGGTGACCTGGTTGCCGCTTACCGAATACGCTCCGGCGAGGCCGCGGTTGCTGTTCCAGCCAACCATGACCTCCAGCGTGCTGCTGTTCACCGTCGCCGGATCGAGGATCTGGCTAAAGGTGAGGATGATCGGTTGAGAGGTATTGGTGATCGTCGCATTGTTGTTGATGTTAGCGCCGGTATAACTAAATCCGCCGCCGGATGAAGTGCCGCCAGTGGTGAAGGATGTGTCGGAAGTCACAACCGCGTTGCCGTTGGCGTCCGTGAAACCGCTGACATGCACCGCGTAAGGGGTGCCCGCCGTCAACGGGTTGGTTGGCGTGAAGGTGAGCTCCTGGGTGTTCACGAGGTTCACGGTTCCCGCCACTGTTCCGCCGTTGAGCCGGATCGAGTTTTGATTCACGCTGGTCGGATCCACTGGCGCGCTGACCATGGCGATGACCTCGGCGTTCAGTGGAATGCCCACGGCGCCGTTCAGCGGACTGACGGTGACCGTCGGACCTGAGCTGACCGCGCCGCTGCCGGTATAGAAGTAATACCAGGACAGATTGGAGTAGTTGCCGTCCTCGTCGATAGATCCGCCGCCATTCACATTCGAGAACCTGTACTCCGTGTTGGGCAGCAGCGGAATCTGCGGCGTGAGCGTAACCTCCAGCCCGTTTGCCGATAGCGAAACAGTGATCGGAATAGACTGTCCGGTGTCGTTAAGAACCAACTGGAAGTAGTAGTTGGTGACTGCGATGGGGTTGAGCGGCTTGTTGAAGACGATCTTCGGGGTCACGTTGGTTCCCACCGTTGCGTTGCTCGGCGGATCGATGGTGACCACCACCGGCGGGGTGATGTCGTAAGTGGCGCCGGTCGTGAAGCTGCTGGAGACCGTACTGACCGTGTTGCCGGCCGGATCCTTCACGCCCGCAATGGTCATGGTGTAGATGGTGTTCGGCGCCAGCGGTGTGCTGGGCACAAGCTGCAGGACGGTATTGCCTGCGCTCATCACCGGCGTGGTCTGCACCGTGCCGCCGCCCGTTAGCGTGACGCCGGTGAGGAAGTTGGGATCAATGGGCGCGCTGAACTGCGCTTCAATGATCGCATTGGTGCCCAGGCCGGTTGCTCCGTTCAACGGATTGAAGTTGATAACCGTGGGCGCAGCGGAGGCGCTGGTGAATGCGGCATAGAAGGTTGTTTCAATGCCATTGACCTGATTGCCCGCGATGTCCGTGCCGCTGTTGACGTAGAAGTAATACTCGCGGCCGACGGCCAACGGGGAGCTGGGCAGCAGGTAAGCAACCGTCTGGGTCGAGTTCCAGGAGAGCGTTGCGGTAACACGCCCGCCAAGCAGCGTGTCGTAGATGTAGATGTCGCCGCTGGGGCCCGTACTGAAGGTGCTGGCATCCATTGATTCGCTGAACTGAATCGTGATGGCCGCGTTGGTCGGAATGCTCTCGTTGCTGCTGACGCTGGTCCAGACAACAGATGGCGCGGTGAAGTCCGGACTCGGACCCGTCGTGAAGGTGGAACTGGAGGTGACGGGATTGTTTACCGTGTCAAGGACGCCATTCAGTGTCATCGCCAGAATGGTATTGGCCGGCAGAGGAGCGTTGGGCACAAACTCCACCCTGGTGTTGCTGGAGTTGAACCAGTAGGTTCCCGCCAGAGGCGTGCCTCCGTTGGTTACCTGGAAGGTGTTGCTGTTGACGCTTACCGGATCGATGGGCTTGTTGAAGATAAAGCCCGGCGTTACATTGACGCCTACGCCGGTTTGGCCGTTCATGGGCACCACGCTGGTGACCACCGGAAGCGTACTGTTGGAGGTCGTGCCGGTGTACTCGTACCACTGCGTTTGAGAGGCAGGCACGCTGGTTGTGCTTTGCAGGCCGCTGCCAATGTACACATAGATGTAATGGTTGGCCGGCAACGCGCTCGTCGGAACCATCAGAATCTCATTTGGCTGAGGCTGCGTGAGGGTAACCGGCACGTGCACGTTGCCGTTGGAGTTGTCAAAGAGGTAGACATTCGTACTATTGATCGTCGCCGAATTCAGCGGAGTATTGAACTGAATGTCGAAGGTCGAGTTGAGCGGCACCCCGCTGGTGTACGTCGCCGGAACTGCCACTTGCACGGTCGGCGTCGCCGAAGCAGTGCTGCCGGCGACATAGAAGTAGCCGGAGGTGGTGTTGACGGTTGCGTTGTAGGTCGTATCGGTCATGCTGCCGGTAGTCCACCACTGAATGAGCGCCCCTGGCGTCCAGGGAACACTGGGCGTAAAGACCAGCGTGTAACCGCTATCCAGCACTTGCACGGTGCCCGGTACGGCCACGTTGTTCTGCGCCACCTGGATGCCGCTATTCGCGCCGGAGGCGTTGAGCGGCAGGTTGTAGTAGAGAACGATGGGCAGGCTGGCGTTCACGCCGCTGGCGCCGTTGCCGGGCCGCTGCGTGATCAGCGAAGCATGCGTGTTGGAGTCGTAGTAAGTGGTGGTGAATTGGCTGGTGTAAGGCGTCAGGCTATCGCCGTTCCAATCTTGCAAGCCGCTGCCCAGGAAAGCTGTCAGTGTTGCGCTGGAGGGGAGTACGCCGCAATTGAACGAGATCGACGTACCGTCCTGGGAGTGGCTATAGCTGCCGCCATCGCACCACGGAGTCTGCGAATCGCCGTTGAAGAGGGCGTAGTCATTGTTGTTGATCGTTCCAAAGTTCAGCGAGCGGTTGAAGGTGGCAGTCACCGGCGCTCGCAGGCCGACGTTGGTCGCGTTTGCGGCTGGCGTGAAGACCATTACCTGGAAGGCAGAGGGAGCCGGCTGTCCGGAGGCGATCGTGGCGGCCGTTTGGAAGTAGGTGAGCTGCGTGTAGCAGCCGTTATACGCGGCATTGTCTCCCGCCAGATCATACGGTCCACCGCAGGCGCCAACCCAGATTTGCGTGCTCACCGGGAACGGCGTGTCCGGCGTAAAGGTCACCGTGTCATTGGTCACGTTGGTGGAGCTGTAGGTGTAGGTTCCCGCGATCTCCGCGTTGCTGTTCCAGCCAATCATCACTGGCAGCGTGGTGGAGTTGACCGTCGCCGGATCGATCGGGTTGTTGAAGATGAGCTTGATGGTGGAGTTGGTAGCCACGCCGCCAGCGCTATAGGAAGGCGTGGCGCTGGTCAGCCTCAGGCCGCCGGTCAGGCTGGCGCCGCAGGTTTGAATCACTCCCTGCAGGCGGAAGGCCTCCAGAGAATTATCGGTCGAACCCCAGCCCAGAGACAGCGTGTTCTGGCCAACAACCAGATTGCTCGAAATGGGAATGTTCAGCGAAGTCAGGCTGGAAATGGCGCTGATATTGCCTGTGATGGCGGTCCCATTGATCGCCAGCAATCCGTTGTCATCCACTCCCATGACGCCAACCAGGCAGAGGTTGGAAGGCACACTGGGACCGGAGATATTGAAGGTCGTGTAGTAGAGGCCGTACGTGTTGCCAGTCGAACTGTTCGGATTGATGTTAATCCAGTCCGAATTCGGTCCGTTGGCTGGCCATCCGCCGTACCAGCCGGTATCGCCTGGTCCCACAGTGAGCAGCGGCTGCGCGGTCCCGGTGGTGCATCCTGAACCGGCTGAGGCACATCCGAAGGTGCCCTCCGAAGGTTCGCTGGCAAGCGGTATCACCACCCAGTTTGCGTCGGCGGTGTTGTTTGTGGTGATCAGGTGGCCGGAGGCGTTGAAGCCGGTTGAGATGTTGATCGGCGCGATAGAGGTCATGGTGGTAAACGAGTAGCTGCGGGTTGTGCCCACGTTCCCGATCACATCCTGATAACCCGAGAGCTGCACGGTGTAGACCGTTGAGGACGCAAGCACATTCGTTGGGACGAAGAACAGCGTGACCAGGTCGCTGGCCAGCGACACCGTGCCGCTGATCGCCGAGCCGCCCGAAGGCGTGACCGTGATGATGTTGCTCACCACGTCGGGATCGATCGGCGAAGTGAAGTGAACGATGATCTCAGCATTCAGAGGCACAGCAGTGGCGCTGTTGGCCGGGGAGATTGAAGCCACGTCTGGGGCGACCAGATCGGAACCGTTGCCGGTGGTGAAGTAGGTGTTCAAGCCGTTCAGGTACGCACCATTGCCGTACATGTAGCTTCCATCCGTGTCGTAGTAACCACCGGCCTGATAGAACCGGTAGTAGGTGTCAGGCAGCAGCGGCACAGACGGAGTGAAGGTGGCGCTCATGCCGTTGGGAGCAACCGTCACCGTGCCATTGATGTACTTGCCGCTGTCGCTGTTGTAGAGCTCCAACGTGCTGGTGTTGATGTAAAGCGGGTTGACCGGCTTGGAGTAGAACATCACCGGCGCAACATTGGTGCCGACGTTGGTCTGGCCGTTCACTACGTCACTGTACGCGTTGTTGGTCGTCGTATCCGAGCCGCTACTAGTGGTGAAGGTGAACGATCCCGGCGTCACAGCGTTGCCCGCCGTATCGGCCAGAGGCGCGCCCCAACTTACTGTGTAAGTGGTGTTCGCCGCCAGAGGTGTAGTGGGCGTGAAGAATAGAACTGTGCCCGGTCCCCATCCCGGCGGGTTATTCCCATAGGGATTGCTGTTCCACAAGAAGCTACCAGCAATAGCGCCGCCAGGACCTGTGACGATCATCCCGGCCTGCGTCTGCTGATTCATATCCGCGCTGAATTCAAGCTCAATCGGTACATTGGTGCCCACCGTGCTCAATGCAGGCGGGTTGAAGAAGGTCACTGTGGGCGCCGTTGTGTTGGCGCTGAAGACGGTGTTGAAATATTGCCCGTAACTGTTGATTGAATTGTGCGCGGCCGTGGCGTCCGTGATGCCGCTGGACAGAGAGAGGTAGTACTGAGAATTGACCGCCAGAAGCGAAATGGGAGTGATAGTCAGCACCCGGCCCGTAGCGTCCACACTGATGCCGATGGGTATGGTAATCCAGCCCTGGCCCTGATTGCTGGTCAGCCGCAAAAGTATGTTGCTGTTGGTGAAAGTGGCGATGTTCATCGGCTGGCTGAAGACCACATAGAGGCTGCTGTTGATCGGGGTTCCGCCAGCATTCATACCGGGGCTGATGGAGAGTATCGAAGGCGGCGGAATGACGACCGCCTGCACGGTGAATCCGCCGGGAACTGATGGTGTTGCACTCACGGTTACATCGGCCGGACCAACTGGCGCGCCCGAAGCGATGCTGACATTCACGGTGATGCTGGTGGCCGTAGCGGTAACCACCGGTCCGGGCAAACCAGGACCAGCGGCGCCGACTACGGTGATTCCATCTCCGGGTGTGCCGATGGTGACCGTCGAGGCTGTGGTCCAGTTGGTGTACTGGCCGGTGAGGGTAACGGTCAGGCCCGTTTGGCCGGGGTTGCCGATGTTGGGGCTGATCTGCTTAATCACCGGCGTGCCGGCGGTGACCGTGAAACTGTTGGGCAGCGTAATAGGCACGCCGGTGGTGGTCACAGTAATGCCGCTGGTTCCCACGGTCGCATTGGATGGAATCGTGAGGTTGGCGGTCACCTGCGAGATGCTGTTGACGGTCACAAAGTTCGGAGCCGGCAGTCCGCCACCAAAGCTCACCGAGGTGAAGCCCTGCTGGAAGGTGGTGAATTGGCCGGTAATCACGACGTTCACCGTGGCGCCAGCCTGGCCGGAGGCCGGAAGGTCGGTCAGCAGCGCCGGAACGCCGGCCAGCACGGTGAAGCCGCCGGTGATGGAAGCCGTCTCGGATCCCGTCGTCACCGTCACATTGCGCGAGCCCACCGTCGCGGTCGGACTGATAGTGATTTGGGCAACGGCGTGGGTTGCATCAGAAGCCGTAAGCGTAGCGGTGATGCCGGCGCCGAAACTGACCGTGCTGCATGGCGCGCAGCCGGGAGCGGTGTTGAAGTGCGTGAACAGGCCGGTGAGAGCGACGCTGAAGGTCGGATCGCCCTGATGGCCGGTCGGCGGATTCACAACGGAAAGGACCGGAGAGCCGGAGGTGACGGTAAATCCGCCCAGAATTGTCGCGACTTCCCCGTTCGTTGTCAGAGAAACGTTGTAGAAGTTCAGCGGCGTATTACTCGGAATGGTGATGGCGACTGTCGCGTGCAGCAGGTCGGTCACGGTGACGCCAGTAACCTGAATGCCTCCGCCAAAGCTGGCTGTCGTCGTGCCCTGCAGGAAGTGTGTCTGACTGCCGAGAACTTGCACGTTGTACGGCTGGTTCTGCGCGCCGGACGCCGGGTTCAACGGGCCTTGAATCGCCGCCGGACCAATCGTGACGTCGAAGGCGTTGGTGATGGAAACAGCTTCCGATCCCGTGGTGACGGTAACGTTGCGATAGCCCAGCGTCGTCGTCGGCTGCACGGTAATGTTGGCCTGGATTGAGGTCGCGCTCGATGCTATCACCGAGTTGACGGTGATGCCCGTGCCGAAGTTGACGGTGCTGCAGCTGGACGAGCAACTGGTGGTGGTGAAGTGCGTGAACTTTCCGGTCAGTGTGACGGTTCCGGTCCAGCCCTGAACCTCGCTGGAAGAGACAACTGCAAGCAGCTCCGGCTGGGTCTGAATAACCGTAAAGACATTGACTCCGGTGGCAACTTCGCCGCCGGTGGTCGCCGTCACCGACTCCTCGCCAGCGGGCGCGGAGGTGTTGACCGTGATGTCAACGGTGATTGAAGTCGGAGAGTTCACCGTTGGAATGCCGTTGATCACGACGTTGGGGAAGGTGAGCGTCGTGACGCCCTGCTGCCAATTGGTGTTGGTGCCGTTGATGGTCACCACTACTTCCTGGCCCTGGCCGGCAGATGAGGACACAATGTCATTGATCACCGCAGGGCCGGGAGAGACGTAAAGAACATTATTCAGACCCAGTGCCTGTGTGCCGGTGGTGACCGTGACGTTGCGATAACCGACTGGAGTGGTGGGTTGAATGTACCCGTCCACCGTCAGCGACGTATCGCTGGTGACGTTGACATTGGTGACTACGACTCCATCGCCGTAGGAAACCGTCGTGGGCGGATTCGTCGTCCACGTCGTCGCCTGGCTCAGAATCGTGAAGACGGCGCTACCTTGCTGGGGCCTCGAGCCCGGCGAGGAGGAGATCAGCAGAGGCGTTCCGGCCTGCACAACAAAGCCGTTGTTGAGGTTGGCAACTTCTCCCAGCGTTGTAGCAGTCACCCACGTTGGACCCTCGGAAGCCAGCGGCGGAATCGTGATCGTAACGAAGGCGTCAGTGAAGCCGTTCACCTGGGTCTTGGTCACCTGGATGCCGGCGCCGAAGGTGAATACAGTGGAACCGTCCCAATGTGTGTTCTGGCCGGTAACTTCCACCTGGAGCGTATTGCCCTGCTTGGCGATGTTGGGCGTGACGGCCAGGATCAGCGCCAGACTGGGTGAAACGTAGAAGTATCCGCCGCCAACCACCTGGGAGGGGCCGGTTACATCAGGCGTGGTCGCAACCACGCTGCGGCCGCCCAGCGTGGCGAGTTGACCGATGCTGATGCTCTGGGTCGCTATGGTGGGTCCGAGAATCGTTGGCGGACCGTTGGCCGTGATGCCGGAACCGAAGCTGAAGGTCGTGGTGCTGTCAAAGGTTGTGTACTTGCCGAGGATGTTGACTACAAGATTCTGCGAGCCCTGCATCCCCGATCCCGGATCGACGACGCTCAGAGTCGGCGTATTGTTGGCGACAATCACGCTGAACTGGGCGCTATCCACCTCCGTGCCGCCGCCAACAAGGCTGGTTGTCAGCGTCAAATCGCTCGTCGAGGCAGTAGCCGACGGGCTGATGGTAATGTTGGCCGTGGCCGTTGTCGGACTGAGAACCTGGAAGCAATTCACCGTGATGCTGGCGTTGAAGCCCGTCAAAGCCGTATTGGTCTCACCGCAAGCCCCGCCCGTGCCCGGATTCCAATTCGTGTACGCGCCGTAGAACGTCATGGTGAAGGTCTGGCCGGGAATTCCCGAACCCGGCGACAGGTACCAGATATAAGGTGTGGGCGGTGGCGCGGGCGCGCTCACCAGGAAGTTGCTGGTGAGAACTTGCGTGCCGGCCGGCAAGCCGGTGGTCGTAGCCTGAACGGTGCGGTATCCGAGCTGAGCCGCTGGATCGATGTTGATGACGGCTTCGATGTGCGTCGCGTTATCCACCTGGAATGAGGCAACCGTGATGCCGGGGCCAAAGTAGATCGAGGTGCTGCCCGCGGCCCAGTTGGTGTAAAGGCCGTAAACGTCGACCAGGAGGCCGGTGGTCCCGGTTGTGGGATTGTTTTGCGTGCCGTTGGGGCTGAGGTAGGTGATGACCGGCACGCCGCCGGTGACCACAAATGCGCCGCTGTCCGTCAGAGCTTCGCCATCCGTAACCATATAGACGGAACGCGTTCCGGGATTAGCGGTCGGTGAAATGCTCATATCAATCGTGGCGCTGGTGGCGCTGTTGATGACCACGGAATGAACGGTAAGATCGTAGCCTCCGCCGGCGATGTAGAACTGGGTGAAGTTCTGCGCCCAGTGCGTATTAAGGCCGGTGATGGTGAAGACCACCTCCTGGCCCTCGTTGCCGGTGGCGGGCGCAACGGTGCTGATGATCGCCGGACCGGGAATGATGGTGAAGATGGTGTTAGTGACAATCTCCTTGCCCGTGCCTGCTGAACTGCCCGGCGTGCAGCCTTGATACGAAAGATTGGCGTAAGTGACCGCGGGCTGATCGCTGCAAGGCACTCCGGGACTGGTCACCGTGACCTGGCGGCTGCCCGTGTAGGAGAGCGGATCGATGGTGATGTACGCGTCCACCTCGGTGGGGCTCACGTAGGAGACGGACTGCACGGTGATGCCCGCGCCGAAGGTAGCAGTGCTCAGACTGTTGAAGTGCGAGTACTGGCCAAGCAGCCGGATCATGCAGCTCGGGAGGGTCGCGCAGGTTGGGCTGGTGATGATCGGCGCGCCCTGCTCGGCCTGGTTGGGAATGGCTTCATTGAGCGTGGCGACGTTGGGAGAGACCGTAAAGCCGTACACTTGGCTGGCCACTTCGCCCAGCGTGGTCACCGTGACCGTGTGGTAACCGACGGTTGAAGTGGTAGAAACTGCAATCGGAACCGACAGGCTGGTGTGTGAGTTCACCGTAACCGTTCCGGTGGTGATGCTGGAGTCGCCAAAACTGACCAGGGTGACGCCCGGCTCAAAGTAGGTGGCCGAACCGGTAATGTTCGCCGTGCCGCTCGTTCCCTGCGCGAACGTGTTCGGCGAAATACTGGTGATCTCTTCCGCTCCCTGTGAGACGCAGAAGTAAGACGGCGACACGCCTGAGGGCGGAGCGTTGCCCACAACCTGTGTGGTGCCTGTGGTAACAGTGAGCACATGTCCGAAAGGATTACAGAGGTCCACATAGGCCAGTGGGCTGATTGTGATGTTCAGGATCAAATTGTCGGAGTCGATCACGTTGACGGAGTTCACCGTGATGTCTCCGGCGGGACTGAAGGCAGCCGAAGTGACTCCCTGCTGCCAGCCGGTGAAGCGCCCCAAAACCTGCAAGCTCAGCGTGTCGCCCTGTACTTGTCCGCCGGGAGAGATGGCCAGCAGCGCCGGGAACCCCTCTTCGATGTCGATAGCCTGTTGCAAGGTGACGACTTCGCCGTCGGTGGTCGTGGTCAACGCCGCAAAGCCGACCGGGGACGTGGAAAGTACGGTGATCTGAACCTGGGCTCTCGTCGGGCTGCTGACCAGAAGGCTGTCGATTGCCACGCCCGAACCAAAGCTGAATGTGGTTTCGCCCTGCAACCAGTGTGTGCCGACGCCAACGACATTCAGAATATACGTTTGCAGTTGCGAAACAACATAGGGTGTCCCGGCTCCGTTTGATACACCGCAGACATCGGCCGTTGCGAAATTGGCATCGCAATTGGCATTGGGTCCGACGCTGTAGATTAACGCCGCTCCCGGAGTGACGCTGAAGCCGGAGCCGCTGACGATCTGGGAGCCGGTAAACATGATGACGCTGTTGCCGCCCACCGGAGCTGTGGGGCTGACGGCTATGGTCGCCGTTGCCGTGGTCGGGCCGGTGATGACAAGGTTAGAGACTGTAACTCCGGCGCCGAGAATCAATTCGGTCGTGTTGTCCCAGTTCGTCAGCGAACCGGTAATCGTAACGTCGACGGTCGCTCCCTGTTGCGCGCTCGACGGTACAACGCTGACCAGCGAAGGCTGAGCCGGCGAATCGATCAGGAAGCCGGCCATGACCTGCTCCGAGCCGGTGTTGACGTAGATGTTCTGCCATCCGTACGGTGTCGGGATTGGTGTTCCGTTGTCGTAAAAGCTGGTGGTGACGCTGACGGTTAAATGAGTCGCGTCAATCACGTTGATCGTACCGGGAACCACGGTAATCTGCGGCCCAAAGAGTACCTGCGTCGGGTTCGCCCCGCTATTTGTAAAGTGCGTGTTCAAGCCGACAATCTCCACGCTCAGCGTGATGCTGGGAGGCGCGTGATAGGGCGAAACGCTGATGATCCCGACAGGGGTCTGGGTGACGTTGAAGTAGGTGGTGACGATCTCGCCACCAGTCGTGAGTGTGACTAGACGCGGTCCAGTCGCAGTGGGTGTGCCATTCGTGCCCGCGATGATCTGCACTGTCGCGGTGGCGCTGTTCAGGCCGGTAACGGTGAAGTTCTGCAGAGTAACGCCCTCGCCACTGATGACCGACGATGTCGTTTGCCCGAAGTGCGTGAACTGGCCGGTGAAGCTGACGCTGAAGCTGTTGACGGCGGAGCCGGAAGGAAGCAGGCCGTTGGCCGGGCTCATCGTCAAGGTCGGCGTCGCCGCGCACACCTTGATCGTGGAACTGACCACCTGGCCACCGGTGGCCATATAGAAGCCGTAGGTCCCTGCCGGGGTGCTGGTGGAGACGGCAACGTTGAGCAGCGCATCCGTCGAGTCGGTGATGGTGACCTCAGGGATGCTGATGTTCTCATACGGAACCGGATAGAAGGCGGCCATTGTGTTGCCTTGCACCCAGAGGGTGTTCACGCCGGTCACTGAGAGCGTCACCTGGCCGCCCTGCGGCACGCAGGTTGGCGACACGTTGGTGATGGAGGCGTTCGAGGCCGTAACTGCAAAGCCGAACTGGAAGATGGTCGCGCCGCCGGCGCCATTGCTGACGTTGAGGCTTGCCGTGATGCCGCCTACATTCGCGTTCGGGCTGACGGTAATGTTGACTGTCGCGCTGCTTGCCGAAGTCACAGTGATTGAATTCACCGTGATCTCTCCGGTAAAGTTCGCAACGATTGGATCAGTGGCGGGATGCGTATAGACGCCAATCGGGAAGGTCGTAAAGGCGTTGCCGGTGATGACCACGTTCAGCGTCTGGCCCTGAGTGCCGGAGCTAGGCGCCACTCCCAGGAGGGCGGGCGTCGCTCCGGTCACCGTGAGGGCGTTGTTCAGCGTCGCAATCTCGCCGCCGGTCGATACCGTAGCGTTCTGCAGGCCGACAGTCGCATTGCCCTGAACGGCAACATTCACGATGGCTGTCGTCTGGCTGGTCACCGTCACTTCGGGCGAAAGAATCCCGCCGGTGAGCGAAACCAGCGTAGCGTTTTGCAGGAAGTGTGTTCCTGTAGCCGTCAGGCAAAGCGGACCGCTAAATCCTTGAGGCACCACGACCGGGGTAGAGGTGCAGGTGTAGACGCCATCTTGTAAAGTAGCCAGTGTCAAGCCCGTCAGCGTAGCGTTGTTGGGACCGATCTGGAAGGCCGTCGAACTGGAGACAGCAAACTCGCCGCCAGTCACCAGCGTGATGGTGCGATAGCCGACAGGCGTGGTGTTACTGATGGTGATATTGGCTTGCGCAGTGGTCGTGCTTGAGACAGACAGCGAGTTGACCGTGATCCCATCGCCGAAGTTGGCATACGTGATGCCGTCCACAAAGTTAGTTCCCGTGGCCGTCAGGTTCACATTCAGCGTCTGGCCCTGGGTGCCGAAATTCGGGCTGACGCTGGTAATGACGTGCGAGTTGGTAGGATCGGCGATGATAAACGCCATGCTCAGCAGCGCCGTTTCCGTTCCTGCTCCGGCCGGCAGCGTGGTGACGACACTGACATCGCGCGCTCCGTAGACCACGCCAGGATTCGCGGTGATCACCAGTTGGGCATGGATCGTGTTCAGCGTGGTTGTCGTCGTATCGGGGACCGTGACCGTGATGTCCGACGGATTATGAATGGGATCATCCGTATCGGTAAAGGTGATAACCGAAGACGCATTGAAGTGCGTCCACGTGTTGCCTGTGATGATTGCGTTCACCGTCGTACCGGCGGCTCCCGCTCCGGGAGAAACCACGGAGACGGCCGCGGGTGGATTGGTGGAGATAGCCGAACCGGTGAGCGACGCTGTAGGCGCAGGTCCGCCAGGCGCCGTGTTCGCTACAGTTAACGAGCCGTTGCGCGTTGTAGAAGGAAGCACAGAGCTGGGAGTAAAGACAACATAAACCAGGCAGGAGGAGTTGGCGGCAATCACACCCGTCAGACCCAGCCCCGAGGCGCAATTGCTGCTGGCGGAGAAGTCGCCGGTCGTGCTGATCGTGAAGGTCTCCGGCTGGATCTCGTGATTGGTCAGCGTGAAGATCTTGGGTGCGCTGGAGGTGCCCACCGTCTGAGCGCTGAACGACAGCGGCAGCAGTTGGCCTGAAAGTGTCAGCGGCGAGGTGCCCGTGCCGGTAATGTTGATGACCTGCGGGCTGGTCGCCACATCGTTCTCATAGACCTGGAGCTGGCCGTCGCGAACCCCGCCAATGCTGGGATTAAAGCTGATGGTGAGAGTGCAGGATGCGCCCGCGGCCAGGCTGGCGGGATTCATCGGGCAGGTCGACGATGTCTGAGTAAAGTCGCCGCTTAAAGAGAGGTTAGTGATGTGAATCGCATTGGTGGTGCTGACGTTGGTGATGGTCACCGTCTGGAAGGCGCTGGTGGTGCCCACGGGCGACGTGTATGTAAGCAGCCCCGGCAACACCGTTACCGGCGCGCTGCCCGAACCGGACAGAGGAATCATCAGCGGATCGCCCACGTTCAGCGTCGCCGATCTCGCTCCCGGTCCGCTGGGCGAAAAGGTCACCGTCAGCGGGCAATTGGCGCCGGCAGGCAGCGTCGAGGGCGAAAGCGGGCAGCTCGTCGTGACTGCAAAGTCGCTTGCGTTGGCGCCGGTGATCGTGGCCCCGGTGATTGCCTCGCCGACACTCTGCGGATTCGTCAGGGTGATGGTCAGGGGCGCGCTGGTCGTTCCAATCACCTGAGACGTGAAGCTCAACGAAAGGGGCGAAGGTACCAGCTTTGCGGTTCCCGTGGCGCTGACGGTAAATGTCTGCGGAGATGAAGAAGCGTCGTCGTTGATGGTGACTGTTCCACCCAGCGATCCCGCTGCGGTTGGCGTCACACTGATCGCGATTACGCAACTGCCGCCTGAAGCAACAGGGTTTCCAGCCACACAGGTGGTCGTGGCGAAATTCAACGAATAACCTGCCGGGAAGCCTGTAATCGAAGCGATATTCAACGGAACGCTTTGATTGTTGGTCAGCGTCACATTTTTGACGACAGTATTGGTAATTTCTACGGAGCTAAAAGCAAGGCCCGTGGGATTCAGCGACACGCTTCCTGCTGCCGTTCCGGTGCCGGTCAGATTCACCGTCTGCGGTGTGGAAGGTGCGTCGTCACTGATAGTAAGAGTGCTGGCCGGTGTCGCGCCCACGGTTGTGGGGCTGTACGTCAGGCTGATGACGCAATTGTTTCCCGGCAATACAGGCGTGCCCACCACGCAGGTTGTAGTGCCCGCGGCAACTGCATACGGCAACGGAGCACTGATGGATAAGAAGTTCAGGCTCGCGGTCTGGTTGTTTGTCACCGTGACGGTCTTCGCCGCGCTGGCTGTGCCCGTCTGCTCGTTGCCAAAGGCCAGCGTGCTGGGCGAAACCGTAACAGGAATAATTCCGGTGCCGTTCAGCGTCACCGTCTGCGGGCTGGTGCTGGCAGTGTCGTTGATGGTTAGCGATGAGGCCGGCGCCGCGCCCGTAGCGACTGGATTAAAGGTCAGTATGATGGTGCAACTGGCGCCCGAGGCTACCGTGGGATTCAGGCACGTCGACGACGCACCGATGGCATAAGGGGTCCCCGGCGTTACAGCAAGAGTGTTGATGGTGAGTAAACTGGACTGGTTATTCGTCACTGTAACGGTCTGCTGCGTGCTGGTCGAGCCCACCGCGACGCTGCCAAAGTTCAAGCTCGATGGCGAAACCGTGACTGGAGCAGTCGAATTCACCGTCACCGTCACGGGGTTGCTGGCCGTCGTCAGGCTGTTGCCGTCGGTTATTACCACGCGAATCTGAAGGCCGTTGTAGTTCACGTTCGTCGGCAGGGTGGTGAAGTTGGCCGTGTTGTAGCCCGATCCCACTCCCCAGGGCTTCCATACGGCGCCGCTAAGATACTGCCAGGCATAGGTAAGCGTCGGCGTGCCGGTCGCCGTCACGCTGAATGAGGCTGTGCTGCCCAGGCTCACACTCTGACTGACCGGTGGAACAGTTATGGCCGGCGGCGAATTCACCGTTACCGTCACGGGGTTGCTGGTCGTCGACTGGCTACTGCCGTCGGTTACCACCACGCGAATCTGAAGGCCGTTGTAGTTCGCGTTCGTCGGCAGGGTGGTAAAGC
>Ga0302319_10000536_pt1 | contig 85895 bp, 81 predicted proteins | sample Bog_T0_2_FD_203319 | JGI IMG/M metagenome (GOLD analysis project Ga0302319, IMG submission 203319) | Peat permafrost microbial communities from Stordalen Mire near Abisko, Sweden - Bog_T0_2 | ecosystem: Environmental > Terrestrial > Soil > Wetlands > Peat | place: Sweden: Abisko, Stordalen Mire...
CCTGCCGTTCCGCCTCGAAGCGGGCGATGACGCCCTTGGTGTCCATGCCCAGCTTGATGACCTTGAGCGCCACCTGCCGGCGCACCGGCTTTTCCTGTTCGGCCAGATAAACCACCCCGCAGCCGCCCTCGCCAATTTTTTGCAGCAACTGATAGCGCTCAACCCGGCGACCGACGTGTTCGTCGGTGAAATTAATTTCACCATTTGATTCCCGTATGACCACTGCCGCCTGCGCGCCCAATTCCGGTGCGTTCACCGCCAGTCGGCCTTTGGCAAAAAAATCCTCCGCCTCGGCATGAGTCAGCAGCATTTCATCCACTGCCGCGCGCAAACGCTCGTCGCCCGCGCAGGCTTCGTCCAGAAATCGCGCGCGCAGGGCAGGGTCGCGCACATTCGACGCGACCAGGCAAACGGCCGCTTCCAGTTGTGAATCAGGGTTCATCAGGTCTGTTCACGAATCCAGCGGAACAATTTTATTTTGGCGAAGAACCATTGGCGATTCAAGGTGCGCAAGCTGACGCCCAGGCTTTCCGCGACCTCCTCGTTCGTCAACCCGCCGAAAAACTTCAGCGTCACGATTCGCGCCAGTTCTGGATTTTCCTTTTCCAGCCATTGCAATCCTTCATCAATGAGCAGAATGTGTTCGTCCGGCGTCGCGGTGCTGATTTCCAAATCTTCAATATTGACCGGAGCCTGGCCGCCACCGCGCTTCAAGGCGGATTTGCGCCGCGCGTTGAGAATCAGAATCCGCCGCATGGCTTCCGCCGCCGCGCCAAAAAAATGCCGGCGGTTCTCCCACGTTTGCGCGCCATCGCCCACCAACTGCAACCACGCCTCATGCACGAGTGCCGTCGGCTGCAAGGTCTGACCGGCGGCCTCGCTTGCCAGACGCGCCGCCGCCAGCCGCCGCAACTCCTCATACACCAGCGAAAATAATTCTTCCGTGGCCATGCTTTCGCCGCGCCCGGCCGATTGCAGCACCAAAGTGATATCGCTCATGAATCTTCGCCGGCAAGGTAAAACATTTTGCCGCAAATCTCCATTGAAATTTGGGAGGCATCACACTTTTCGCACGGTTTCTCTTGCTTCTTTTTTCATGCGTGTTCGGGTTATACCCCATGGCATTCGCCAGCTTGCCGGGTGATGCTGCTGACGATGCACAAAAAAATATGGCTTGCGGAAATCGTTGAGCAAAATCCCGCTGACCGTTTGCCTCCAAATTTTCCGGTCGCTTGCGGCCAAACTTTTTTAGTTTTATGAAAAACCACAAATTGTCCAAAACGCAGCAAGCGGTCGTCGCACTGCGGCCAACTTCGGCGGCAGGGATTGACCAGAGCGAAATTGATTTTGCGCCTTCGCCGGATGAGGTGGCCAGAAAAGCTTACTTCAATTATGAAAACGAAGGTTCTTTGCCCGGCCGCGACGTGCAGCATTGGCTGGCGGCGGAGGCGGACTTGATCGCGGAACGCAATTTGACGCGGGTTCACGGTTTTCACAACCGGACGTAAAACAAATTTCCCCCAAACAACCAACTCACCATGAAAAAACAAATTTTGGAAAAAACCTCCACCGCCGGATTGGCGGAAGCGCCCGTCATGTATGAAACCGAAAATGACATTTCGATAAAGTGCCGGAGGGAACTGAACGCGCTGATGAACCTGCGGCTGGCGTCCGCCGTGGATTTGCAGGCGCAGATGAAGCAGGCGCATTGGAACGTGAAAGGACCGAGCTTCATCGGCCTGCACGAACTGTTCGACCAGGTGGACGAAGCCGTGGAGGATTACGTTGATAAAATCGCCGAACGCATCGTCCAACTCGGCGGCATCGCCGAAGGCACGGTGCGCGTGGCCGCGTCGCGCACGCGGTTGCCGGAGTATCCGCTGCAAATTGCGGAGGGCATGGCGCACGTCGAGGCCGTCGCCCGCGCGCTGTCCACGTTTGGTCAGGAAGCGCGCAAGACGATTGACGAGGCGAACGCGCTGGACGACGCCGACACGGCGGATTTGTTCACCGAGGTTTCGCGCGGCATAGACAAATGGCTGTGGTTCGTCGAAGCCCATTCCCAAGCGGCGAAATAAATTTATGAAAACACCCGCCGACAAACTCGCGGCCGCGCCGGCCGCGCCGGTTTTTATGCAAACAGTTCATACGTTGCAACCCAAGCACAACAAACCGTTGCCCCATCCAAAACCCAAAAAGCGCGACAATATTTTTTCCAAATCGCGCGACCTGCGTGAAGATCGCGGCACGCGCGAGATGAAAATGTCGGGCAACGACCGGACGATTCACGGACGGTGATTTTCAATTTATTTATGAAACCCAATCCACTGAAAGACGGAGTCCTGACGGAAAACTCCGCCGGCATCGGCACCGTGACCCCAAAAATGGTGCGCCAGCGCGCGACCGAACTCGCGGCCATGGATGAACGATCCGCGAAGGGTGTGTCAAAATCTGATTGCGAACAGGCCCGGCGCGAGCTGAGCGGCAAACCGGACATGGATCCGAAAGAGGCCATTCTCGAATCCGCGCCCGAATCCGAACGCTGGGATCCCGTTCCCGGCTCGACCGGAAAAAAAGCGCCAGTGGCCGCGAGCGAAGATGAGGACGAAGAAGGTCGAAGCGATAATGAACGGCTCGTTGATGAAGGCATCGCCGAAGCGGAGCACGACACCAGCCTCCAAGCCAGCCGCAAACGAGAGGGTTGAAACCGCGCTGCGCATCAAGCATCCTTCAAACCGAACGCGGCCAGTTTCGCACGCGTGGATTTGAAGTCTGTGTGATGAATGCCGTGGATTCCCAGGCTCTTCGCGATTTGAAAAAACATCGCGCGGTCGTCAATGTAAATCACCTGGCCGACCGGCACCTGCGCGATGTCCAGCGCCATCCGAAAAATATCCTCGTCCGGTTTGCGAAAATGGACGAAACAGGACGAGATAAAAAAATCTACAAAACTGTTCAGCTTGAAAGTCTGGATGCGATGCGCGTTCAACTCGCGCCCTTCGTTGCTGACCACGGCGATCTTCAAGCCATATTTTGACTTGAGCCGGCGGATCAACCCGATCATTTCTGGAAACGGTTTCGATTGCGCGAACATGAATTTGCGGAACTGCGCACGGCTGAAAGTCCGCTGCCGGTAAAACACCACGCGGCTCAAGTATTCGTCCAGCGTGAGCTTGCCTTCCTCGTAAGTGTCAAAAGTCAGGTGATGACGGTCTTCCATTTCGGCCGAATCCAAGTTGAATTTTTTCGCCGCCAGCCGGCGCGACTCATGAGACCAGCCGTTGGTGAGCAAGACGCCACCGATGTCCAGAAACAAGCAGGTGATGGCAGGGTTTTTTTTCATGGTAAGTTTCTCCGGCAGACAGGTCGCAAAATAATTTCACCACCTTCCGCCGCGAATCGCGAAAACGGCGGTGACAATTCCCACGGCGGCGTCCACCGCCGTTGCCGGCCAAAGCCGGTTCAGCGCCGTGGCGAGGGCGAACAGCAAAATGCCGCCGAGCCAGACCGCGAGCGGATGATAATCCGGCACGCTGCGGGGGCCGGGCTGTTTTTTGATCAGCGTCGGCGTGACGAACGCCAGCATCAGCATCGTCACAAACACCCACGCCAAAAAATTCACCAGCGGCGCGCCGAACCACTCGAGCGGAAATTTCGTCGGCGTCCAGAGCCAGTAATGTTTTGCGTGCGAGGCAAACGGCTCAAGCGCGAGGTCGAAGAGCGCCACCAGCAGCGCCGTCAGCCCGATGAGCCAGTAGCCGTAATTTTTGATTTTCCGCCACGGCCGCAGCACCAGCCGCGCGACGCCGCGCGAGTTGAAAACGGCCACGACCCAAAGCAGCGGCATCGCCCACGGGAAAATTTTAAGAATTTTAGGCCCGATGTCCGCGCCGAACACGAGCGGGCCGAAAGGCATTCCGACGCTGGCATTGAGCGCGTGCGCCGCCCCGCCCATCAGCCCGATCACGAGCGCGGCGGACAGGACGTTTTGCAGCGGCAACTGCCGCGCCAGCGCGGTGACGCTGCCGGCCGCCGCGAGCAACAGCAGCAACGCGTCCGGCCAGTTTAATTTTTCGGGTGAACCGGCGCTGGCCGGAAGCGCGGTGATTGCGACCGCAAAAAAAACTGCCGTTAAAATTGCCAGCACGACGTGAAGCCGCGCCGGATTTTTCATCACTGCAATGGTTGTCGGCTCGTCTTGGGTCGCGGCGGACGGATTCATCGCCGCTGATTTTATGGGTTTAACGCGGGCAACACACTTAAAAAATGTGACATTCATGTTTCACTGGCCGCGCCGATTTTCGCCGGGGCCGCAGATTTAGTGATTTTAGAATTGCCATGCGCGCGGGCATCGCTTTTGCTTTGCGGGAATGACATTGGATGAAACCATAAACCGGATCGCGGCGTGCGCGGGCCGCATGGACGCGCTTTACGGCGGCGTGGTGTTCGACGAGTGGGCGATTGTGTCGCTGGTGGAGAACAAGGCGCGCATCGTGAAATACACCGGCCCGCGCAACGACGATTTCCTGAAAAATTTTGCGAAGGACCTCGGCACGCTGCGGACGGAAATGCTGGACACCAATTACGGCAACGGCGATTTTGCGTTCACGCGCAACGGCGTCGGCACGAACTTCGAGGCGTTCATGGTTTTGGGGGGCGGCCTGTATCTGATCTGCAACAACACGCGCCAGACGATGGACGAGATCACCAAAGATTCCCGCTGGCTCGGCGCGCAGGTGCCCTTCGCCGAATTGAGCGACAAGCTGCGCGAGGATCCGTTGCTGGCCGCCGACACGAAATTTTTCACCCGTTCCGCGTAAATTTTTTAATTCAACAGCCCTTTGTAGAGAAACACCGCGTAAGCCGCGATCAGCAGCCAGCCCACCGCGCGCGGCAATTGCCCGAACAAGGCCACGAAGACAAAGTGCAGCAGGGTCGCGCCGAGCAGGATGAACATGCTGGCTTGAAAAAATTTCGGCAGCACCATCGTGTGATACAGCGCATAAATGCCGATGCACAGCGGGATGGAAACGTGGGCGTCGCCGATCTGCGACGTATAGACGACCTCCGGCTGTTTTTTCCAACCGTAGTAAATCGCCAGCACCGCGTTGGGCAGCACCATCAGCCAGCCGCTCAACCAGCCCAGGTTTTTCGCGCTGATGAAACCCGTGTGGATGGCGGACAACCAGTTCACCAGCCAGTCGGTGCTGACGTAAATGCCGTAAGCGCCGACTCCGAGCAGCGCCAGATCGAACGGCAGGGTCCAGCCGAGCGACTTACCCTCGCGCACGTTGTTTTTCAGCACGTCAAAAACGTGGAAGCATTGCCAGAACAAAAACAGCCCGACCAAAACCAGGCCCTCGTTGAAGACAATCCGTCCACCGCGGCCCAGCGCCCAGACCGCGCCGGTGAAAAATAAAATCGCCATCAGCGTGAGCAGCAGCGAGAGGCGGTTCAGCTCGTAAGTTTTGCCGGGACCCTTGGATTTTTTCCTTGTTGAATTTTGTTTTTGCGCGGGCTTCAGGCGCATGCCCCAAATGACGGTCGGCAGGCCAAGCACGAGCGTCATGTTGGTGATGTTGTTGACGAGCGAATTGGTCATCACATCCGCGCCGCTGCCGCCGTGCCGGCCGAGGATGAAGGTGAAGATGAGGTTGCCCAGGCCCGTGCAATACGGCATGACGAGCGTGCCGAGCACCGTGCCTTCAAAACCCTTCGCGCTCAAAACCTCCAGCCGCCAGATCATCAGGAACGACGCCACAAGGAACAGTGCCAGGAACAGCCACGGCGCGAGCGGGCCTTTGGCTTCGATCCAATGAATAAACGGGTTCAGCACGCGCAGGAGTCTATTTAAATCGCGCCGATGCGCGACATAAACTTCCAGCGTCAAATCTTTGATCAAGCCCGCTGGTGATAATTTTGTCCGGTGAGCAAAATGAAACAGAAGCGCGGGCGGTTCGAGCGGCACCAAAGAAATCGCGCTCCATAAAACCGTTGTAAAACCGGAGGTTTTTCGAGGTTCGTTCAACCATTTTTACACTTGGCATTGCCGTTGCTTAACCGCCGGGTGCCAATCAAAGCCTTGCACAGTTGGGTTTCAGACCGTCCGTATGGCACGGATGGAAACCGGATGTGCCGTGGTGGGCGTGGGATTGGGCCGGACGAGCACAAGTTAACAAAAACAAACTATGAAGAAAATTGAAGCAATCATCAAACCGTTCAAGCTGGAAGAAGTTAAAGACGCCCTCAGCGAAATCGGCATCGAAGGCATGACCGTGAGCGAGGTTAAAGGATTCGGACGCCAAAAAGGCCATACCGAAATCTACCGTGGCAGCGAATACACCGTGGACTTCCTGCCGAAGATAAAAATCGAGCTTGTCATCGCAGACGGCCAGGCGGAGGCGGCCATTGCCGCCATCGTCAAGGCGGCCAAGACCGGCAAGATCGGCGACGGCAAAGTCTTTGTCTCCACCGTGGAGCAAGCGGTGCGCATCCGCACCGAGGAAAAAGGCGATGCCGCCATTTAACCAAACCAACTCGAACCTCACTTGATAAAACCATGAAACGAATTTTTTTAACTCTGGCTCTGATTGCAACCACCGCGTTCAGTGTTTCATCGCTGCGCGCCCAAGACACAAATGCTGCGATGGCGGCGGCCACCAACGCAGTTGCGACCGTCTCAAATGCGGTCGCCACGGCGGCGGCGGCGGCCCCGGCAGCGCCGCCCCTGACCAACGGGCCTTCGATTGAACAGCGCCTCGAATCCATCGAGGCGTATTTTGCGAACGCGGATCCAACGGCCACCTACAAGGACACGAATGGCAACTGGACGGTGAATTTCGCGCTCGGCGCAAGCATCATTAACACCAACCTGGCCAACAGCACTGGTGCGAATGTTTCCTACCCCGGGGCCGGTCATAATGCCTGGCTGCTGACCAGCACGGCCTTGGTGTTGTTCATGACCTTGCCCGGCCTGGCATTGTTCTACGGCGGTCTCGTTCGCAAAAAGAACGTGCTGTCCGTGCTGGCACAATGCTTCCTCATCACCGGCTTGGTGACCATCCTCTACATCATCTGCGGTTACGGGATGATTTTCGGCGGCACCGGCGACATGACGAAGGACTGGATCAAGGGCATCGTCGGCGATCCGCACGTCTGCTGGATGTTTGCGAATGTCACTTCCGCGCCGAACCCGAATTATTCCTACTGGGTTTCGGAAAACGTGTATGCGATGTTCCAAATGATGTTCGCCATCATCACGCCGGCGCTCATCGTTGGTTCCATCGCGGAACGCATGAAGTTCAAGGCCATCCTCGTTTTCATGACGCTGTGGATGTTCATTGTGTATTTCACGCAAGGCCACATGGTCTGGGGCATCAACGGCTTCATGAACGGCTGCTGGAATCCTCTTGCCACCATTAAGGGTCTCGACTTCGCCGGTGGCACGGTGGTGCATATGACCTCCGGTTGGAGCGGTTTGATCCTGTGCATCATCCTCGGCAAACGCATCGGCTTCGGCAAAGACAACTTTGCGCCGCACAGCGTCGTGCTGACTTACATCGGCGCCTCGATGCTCTGGGTCGGCTGGTATGGTTTCAACTCCGGTTCGGCAGTTGCGGCTGATATCATCGCCGCGAATGCCTTCACGACCACCACGATTGCCACGGCGGTTGCCTCGTTCGTCTGGCCGATGTGGGAGTGGATTGTCAAGGGCAAGCCGAGCGTGCTCGGTTTCTGCTCCGGCGCAGTGGCGGGCCTGGTGCTCATCACGCCGGCCTGCGGTTACGTCCTTCCTTCCGGTTCAATCTGGATCGGCATCGCCGCCGGAACCATTCCTTGGTTCTTCTGCTACAAAGTCAAAGGCTGGCTTGGCATGGATGACGCATTGGATGCGTGGAGCGTTCACGGCATCGGCGGTATGTGCGGTGCGATCATGACCGGTATGCTGGCCCGCAATGCCGCGAATCCGAACATTGCGACCAACTTGAGCAAATATGTCACCGACAAATGGTTTCAACCTCAATTGATTGAGCAGTTGAAAACCGTCGGCGTGACGCTTGTCCTCGTGTTCGTGGGCACGATTGTTTGCGCTTACATCACGAAGATACTGGTCGGCCTCCGCCCGACCGAGGAAGTCGAAATGGCTGGTCTCGACGTGGCTGAACACGGCGAAGAAGGTTATCACAGCTAAAATTACGATCGTTTAGAATCACACGGCGGGCAACGCAAGTTGCCCGCCGTTTTTCTTTCTCTTAGCGGCTTTCGGCAGAAAGCCGCCAATCAAAATAAATGCGGCGGTCTGCGCGCCGCCACGAAGTTCGTCAGTGACGTATTTTGGTGGGGCGAGCGTCCTCGCGAGCCGAACGCCGCCAGACCAAGCGGCTCGCGAGGACGCTCGCCCCACCGGCCTTGCTCAAACGATACCACTTACCCGAAGTTCAAAGCACCTGCACCACCAGCGCCGTCGTGTTGTCGCGGCCGGAATTTTTTACCGAAGCCTGAACCAGTTGCGGCGCGGGGTTGTCATCGGCGCGCAAACCATCAACCAGTTGCCCGTCGAAAAGCCCGTTCGTCAGGCCATCCGTGCACAGCAGGAAAATGTCGCCGCGTTCGCAGGCCACCGCGCCGACTTGCGGGTCCACAAATTGATTGCCGCCGCCCAGCACCTTTTGCAGCGCATTGCGCTGCGGATGCGTGCGGGCTTCGTATTCGCTGATCTTGCCGGTGCGCAGCAGCCAGCCGACGTAGGTGTCGTCGTGCGTCAGCTGCTTGATGGTTTTTTTTCGCCGGGGCAGGTGATAAACCCGGCTGTCGCCGATGTGGCCGAAATACATCCAGCCCGGTGTGAACCAGCACAGGCTCAAGGTCGTCTGCATCCCTTCGCATTCCTCGTAACTGCCGCCGACGAAAACCAGCGCGCGATGGATTTGCGCGAACAATTCCGCCAGCACGTCGGAAAACCCGGCGTTCAGCCCGCCGGCGGACTGCTGGAATGCGCGCGGCAGGAGCGTCGTGATTTTGTCCACGGCGATGCGGCTGGCGTATTCGCCCGCCCGCGCGCCGCCCATGCCGTCGCACACGGCAAAGGTGAAATCGCTTTTTTCCAGCGAGGCCGCGCCGAATTTTCCCAGCCGGAAAATTTCCCGCGCGTCAAACTGGAGGCCGAGAAAGGAATCCTCGTTGTTCGGGCGAACCTTGCCGGTGTCCGAGCAGCCGGACCATTTCAACGTCGCAAATTTTTTTGCCGGTCGCGGTGGCTGGCGTTTCATGTCGGCGTCGTTTTGGATTCGGGAAGAATGGTGGCGAACTCGAAATCAATCAAACAAAAGCGTCCGTCGGAAAAACGATAGGTGACGTTCCGCACGTCAGGATCGTCGTGGCGCACGCCGAACTGCTCCAGTTCGGCAAAAAGTTCCTGTGCGCGTTTCCCGTCCAGATGCTCCACGCGCGCGCCGCAATTCGTCGTGACAATGCGGATTTTATTTTCGTCCGCTTCGAGCAGGCGCGGGACAAAATTGCAGCCGTGCGCCGCGAGGTGGCGCAGCACGCGCACCTCGTTCTCGAAACGCGCGTGCGCATTCGGCCCGTGATAAGCCTTGAGCACCTGACCGTCGTAGGTCAGGTTCACGGTCGAACGCAGCGTGTCTTTGACTTTTTGCATGGGATTGGGCGTGGCCGGGCCGGTTACGTTCCGCCACCAATGTCGCTTAAGGCGTTTGCTTTGAAAAGCCTCTTCGCGACGCGCCGTTGCCGAATCAATTTGCACAGCGCGGCTAAATTTCAACAGACATCCGCCCCGGCGACCCCGCATGTGAATAAGATGTCGCGTAAAAAAACCTTTGCCCCGCGCGGTTAAAAACGATTCCGCCCGGCCAGCGTGCAAAATTCTTGCGACGTGGCACTCACCCTGCTAAAAAACGCGAACCGCAGTTCGACTGGACGTGTATGCGCAGTTGGATAGGGCGGTTTGAACCGACAAGACAACCACAACTATCACACACATGGCAAAATATAAATTAGAATACATCTGGCTTGACGGCTACGAACCCGTGGCCAATCTCCGTGGCAAAACTCAAATCAAGGAATTTAAGAGCTTTCCCAAGCTCGAGGAACTTCCGATGTGGGGTTTTGACGGCAGTTCGACCCGGCAGGCCGAAGGCCGCACTTCGGATTGCATGCTCAAGCCCGTGGCTTCCTTTCCCGATACGACCCGCATCAATGGCGTTTTGGTCATGTGCGAGGTCATGATGCCGGATGGCAAGACGCCGCATCCCAGCAATGCGCGCGCGACCATCCTTGACGACCCCGGCGCGTGGTTCGGTTTCGAGCAGGAATATTTTCTGTTCAAGGACGGCAAGCCGCTTGGCTTCCCGTGCGGCGGCGGCTATCCGTATCCGCAGGGGCTTTACTACACCGGTGTCGGTTATGATTCCGTCGGCGACATCGCCCGCGAAATAGTTGAGAAACACCTCGACCTCTGCCTCGACGCCGGCATCAACCACGAAGGCATCAACGCCGAAGTGGCCAAAGGCCAGTGGGAATTCCAGATTTTCGGCAAAGGCTCGAAGAGCGCCGCCGACCAGATGTGGATGGCGCGTTACCTCCTCATGCGCTTGTGCGAAAAATACGGCGTGGACGTGAACTTTCATTGCAAGCCGCTCGGCAAGGACGTGGACTGGAACGGCTCCGGCATGCACTCCAACTTCTCGACGACTTATTTGCGCGATGTGGGTGGCAAGGAATATTTCGAGGCGCTCATGGCTGCGTTCGACAAATACAAGAACGAGCACATCGCCGTTTATGGCCCGGACAATCACCTGCGCCTCACCGGCCTGCACGAAACGCAGTCCATTGACAAGTTCAATTACGGCGTGGCCAACCGTGGCGCGTCCATCCGCGTCCCGCACAGCTTCGTCAACAACGGCTACAAGGGCTACCTTGAAGACCGCCGTCCGAACTCCCAGGGCGACCCCTACAAGATCGCCAGCCGCATCCTCCAGACAATTGCGACTGTGCCGACCAAAAAATCCAAGAAGTAATTCTAAAAAACCACCAGCGGAGGAACTGGGGAACGGCGCGAACCAAAAGTTCGCGCCGTTTTTCTTTCGCAAAATCAAAACCCAAAAACTCCGCCTTGAAAATTGGCCGCCGGCTTCCAAATCGCGTCAGGCCGGGCGTTTCAACGCCGCGATCATCTGCCGGACGAGCCAGTCGGCCTCGGGCTTGCTGTCCAGATTTTTTGCGAGCATCAGTTCCTTGCCGTCGCGCGCGCGAACTTTCAAGTCATGGTAGGCCGCGTGGCCGGCGGTCGCGCCGACCTCGGACGCGATGCTGGTGATTTCACCGGCCGGCAGGCGCTGTTCTTTTTTGAAGGCAAACCATGCCCGATGGATTGTCACGACTTCCGGGTTCACCGCCACCCGGCTGCGGCGGAACCAGAGGTCAAACACAAACGCGCCCATCAGCAGGTCAACCGCGCTGAAAACAAGCAGAAAGGGCAGCGGCGCGCGATTCCAGGCCAACACCGCGATGATGCCCGTCCAAATCAGGCAGACGATGGTCGCGCCGGACGCGAAGCCGGGGTTGCGCGCGGCGGGGAAAATAAATTCCTTGCCGCCGTCCGGCAAATCGTTGACTTGAATGTGCGAGTGGATTTGCCGCCGGATTTCGTCGAGCGACATTTGAAACGGCGCCGTCGGGTCGTCGGCAATCGCCGGCGGTTCCGGCAATTTGAAAACCGGCACGTCGAAGGCGGCATGAAAATCCGGGCCGCGCAATTTTGCGGACGCTTCGAGCTTCCAATGGATGCCGTCGCCGGACGAAACCGCCGATTCCGGCAGGTTGTCGGGCAATCTAAAAAAAACCGGAATGTCGGTGGCGTTCAAACCCGTTTGCGGCAAATCGGCGCGCAACCATTTCTCGTCCTGCCAGAGGATTTTCTCGCTCGTCTGGCGGTTGTTGGACGCGCCCATCGTCGTGCGCCGGACGCAGCTCAGACACAAATGCAAACCGTGCTCCGGCTGCAACCTGGTTTGGACCTGAATCCGGCCTTGCAGCGTGCCGCCGGACGCGGCGGGCATGGCGGACATGGCAAAAATGCTCCGGCCAAATTTGCGCCACGCGCGCGTCGTGTTCAGCGCATAAAAAATCATGGCCAGGCCGATGACCGGAAAAATCAGCGCGATCAGCGCGGCGAGATTGCCCTGATGCAGTTGCGGCGGCACGACGACGAGCGAAATCGCGGCGGAAATGGCGCACCAAAACCCGACAAAAATCCACAGCAGCCAGCCGGCCTTGCGCGATGACGTGGTGATTTGCCCGTCCGCCCAATTCTTTCGTTTGAGCCAGGGTTTTTCATCGTCAATTTCCGCAAGGCTGATGCTCTGCGCCTGTTTTTTTGCGCTGATGCCAAAAATGAGCGCGATGAGGCCGCCGCTGACGATGGCCGCGCTCAATAGGCCCATGGCTTTTTGCCGGTTCAGGCCGCCGAGCAAGCCGTCATGCAGCAGCAGCACGAGCGCGAAAATGCCCAGCAACGCGAACGGCAGTGAAAGCAGCATGGCCCGCGTGCGCGCAACCTTCGGGTCAACCGGTTTGTTGTCCGTTTCTTTGAAGATGAGTCCCATAAATTTTGAATCAGGAAATCAAACCGGTTTCAGCCGCCGAAAAACTGGAACCTTTCGCGCGTCTGTCGGTTTTTCATGCGCCTAAAATACCCGAACCGGTGGTCGCAGGCCAGAATTTAGGAGTTCAATTTTCTGATCGTTAAAAATGAAGCTGCGCCATCACTTCAGTTCCGCCGCGATCGCCTCGCCCAGCGCGGCGGCCTCGGCAACCGGACGTTTTCCCGCGCCGCGTTTCACCGTTTCGTCGCGGAAAGAAATCGCCTTGAGCGAAATTTTGTCGCCGGAAATTTCCGCGTGCGCGCCGACCGGACTCTGGCAGCCGCCGCCCATCGCGCGCAAAAAAGCGCGCTCGGCCGTCACCGCGTGGAACGTGTTAAAATGATTCAGCCGCTCGACAATTTTCGCGATGCGCTCGTCGTCCGCGCGTGTCTCAATGCCAATTGCGCCCTGGCCGACGCACGGTAGCATCACGTCCAGGTCCAAAACCGTCGCGAGCAGTCCGTCCGGCACGGCGTCGCCAATGAGCGTGCCGTCGGGTTTGATTGCAAAATTCAAACGCTTCAAACCGGCGAACGCCAGCACCGTCGCGTCCAGTTCGCCGCGCTCGGCGACTTTTTGCAATCGCGTCGGCACGTTGCCGCGAATCTCGACGATGTTCAAATCCGGCCGCGCGGCCAGCAAAAACATTTTCCGTCGCAAGCTGCTTGTCGCAATCGTCGCGCCTTTCGGAAAATCGTTCAGCTTTAGATGCGGTTGGTGGCCGCGCAGATCACTTTGACCGGGCGACCAGTCTTGTTGAGAGTTGATGGTTGAAAGTTGATGGGCTAGAAAATCCGCCGAGCGGTAAATCAAAACATCGCGCACATCCTCGCGTTTCGGCGTGGCGGCGAGCATCAGGCCGGACGGCAGATCCGTCGGCAAATCTTTCAGGCTGTGGACGGCGAGGTCGGCTTGGCCTTTGACGAGCGCGACTTCGAGTTCTTTCGTGAACAAACCTTTCGGCAACGTTTTGCCGACCTTCGCCATCGAAGCCGTCTGCAATTTGTCGCCGGTGGTCTTGATGATTTTCAGCTCGAAGCGCAGCCGGGGAAACGCGGCGCGGCATTGCGCGGCGATGAGGTTGGCCTGCGCGAGCGCGAGCGCGCTGCCGCGCGTGGCGATGATGATGGGGCGTTCGACGGCCATATTTGAGCCACAGATTTACACAGATGAAACACAGATGAAAAGGAAACAAGCCCTCATTCAGTGTTTCATCCGTGTAAATCTGTGGTCGAAAACAGAGCAGCGACCTTTTCGGCGATGATTTTTTCGCAACGGGCAATTTCTTCTTTTCGCAAATTAAGATAATCGTCGGCAATGCCTTGCAGGTCGTCCACGTTGTAGAGATAGACGTTGTCGAGCGCGTTGACGGCGGGGTCAATGTCGCGCGGCACGGCGATGTCAATGAGCAGCAGCGGACGGTTGCGGCGGCGGCGCATCAACGGTTCCAGCTTCGCGCGATCCAAAATATGGTGCGGCGCGGCGGTGCTGCTGATGGCGATGTCAATTTTGTCCAGCGCATCGGTCAGATTTTCAAACGGCACGGTGCGTCCGCCGAGTTCGGCGGCGAGCGCGGTGGCGCGTTCAGGCGAGCGGTTCGTCACGGTGATTTTTTTCACGCCGCGTGATTGCAACGCACGCGCGGTTTTCTCGCTAGTCTCGCCCGCGCCGATGACGAGGACTTCATGCTCGGCGAGCGAACTGAAAATTTTCTCCGCGAGTTCGACAGCCGCAGACATCACGGACACGCTGCCGCGCTGGATGTTCGTCGCGGTGCGGATGTGCTTGGCCACGTTGAACGCGCGCTGGAACGCCTTGTTCAGCCGTGCGCCGGTGTGCTGGTGCGCGAGCGCGAGTTCGTAGGCGTCCTTGAGCTGGCCGAAAATTTCCGTCTCGCCGATGACCATCGAGTCGAGGCCGGCGGCGACTTTGAAGAGGTGATGCAAGCTGTACGGCTCGGTGAGGGAATAAATTTCATCGCCGAGCGCTTGTTCGTAGGCGTGATGCGCGATAAGAAATTTTTTTAGTCTCGTAAACGCCGCATCCGGGGCGAGCGAAGTTGCGGCGTAAATTTCCACGCGGTTGCAGGTCGAAAGAATTGCCGCTTCGCTGGCGATGCCGGAGTCGCGCAAGGCCGCCAATGCGCCGGGAATTTTCTCGTCGGCAAAGGCGAAGCGTTCGCGCAACTCGACGGGCGACGTGCGGTGGCTTAAACCGATGACGACGACGTTCACGGCGAAGGTTGAAGGTTGAAGGTTGAAGGTTGAAGGAAAAGCGCGCGGTAGCGGCACGAACAAAAACATATTCGCACTTCACACTTCACACTTCGCACTTTCTTGCTCATGGATGGTGGACGGGCGATAACAATAAAAATCCCCAGAACGTCAGCAGGATGAAAACAAAGCTGCCGAGCGCGCTCCACGCGACGCGGCGTCCGAACTGCCCAAAGCGCCAGCGCGCGACGACGAGCGCGAGGTAAAACAGCCAGATAAAAATGGAGTAATCGAGCAACGGATCGTTCTTGAAATACACGCCGTATTTTTGTTTCAGCAGAAACGGACTGAACGCGAGTCCCGCCGTGAGCAGGAAAACTCCGCCGAGCAGCAGCGCGTTCATCACGCGTTCGAGCCGTTCAATCGGCGGCAGCAGCGAGGTGAAGGCGCGCAATTTGTGGAATTTCAAGTCGTGTTCCTGCGTCAGAAACATCAGCGCGGCCACGGCGCCCAAGCCGAACGCGCCGAAGCCGAGCAGGATGAGCGCCGCGTGCAGGCTGGCGAGGCCGTTGGAAAAATCCGGCTGCGGCTGGTGCGGCGGGTCGAGCGCGGGCATCAGCGCGAAGACGCCGATGAAAAATAAAATGTGCGAGGCGAATGCGCCAAGAAATCGCAGCCGGCGGGAAATGCCAATCACCAGAAACGCGGCGACAATCGCCCACGCGATGAAAACGGTGGCTTCGTAAAGGTTGTTGACGGGGCATTGGTTGAAATTGAAGCCGCGCAGCAGCATGGCGACGGTGTTCAGCGCGAAGGCGGACAGCAGCAGGAAATAGTTCACGCGGTCGTCCGTGCGAAAATTTTTCCGCCAGAGGAAAACCGAGTAGGCCGAACTCAAGCCGTAAAAAACCACGGCGAGCAGAAAGAAATGTCGGTCGGTGAACCAGGACACAATTTATTCCTTAATTTTCTTCGCCAAATCAGCGGGCAACAATTTTTTGAGTTTCGGATGCGCTTCGACGAGGCGCATGATGTCCAAGAAATCCTTCTGACGTTTGCTCGCGCGGCGTTCCTTGTCTTGATACGCCAGAATTTTACCGCCGAACGTGTCTTCCAGCGACGCCACGCGCAGCAGGATGCCGTGCACGTCGGCGGGGACGGCGCGCGCGGGAAAATCCTTGTAAAAATCTTCAGTGCTCAATTGAAGGCTGATGCGCGAATGTCCGGTGAAGTTGATTGACCATTTGAATTTTTCCGGTCGAAATCCGGCTTTTTTGAGAACGGCCACGGCGCGCTCGATGGCGTCGGTGGCGACGACAAAATCAACGTCCTGCGTCACCATCGGTTCCGCCGCCCAATGGTTCACCGCGACTCCGCCGATGGCGCACCACGGGATGTCCGCGCCTTCCAGTGAATTCACCAGAAGCATCACGTCATCCGTGCCGCCGGCGGTCTGCCAGTCGTAAAATTTCTTGGCCGTCATCGCTGACAGGTTAATTCAGGAAAACCATTCGGCAAAGGCAAATTGAACCGCAGAGACGCAGAGGTGCGGAGAAAGAAATAAAAATTGCAGCCTATTTAATTGTTAGGCTGCTACTGCTGAATCACGGATTTGGTCAACTTCCCATCACTAAAAGTAAGCTCGACTCGTGTGGGTGGCTTCTCCCGCGAAGTGCGAAGCTCTGCGCTCACAAGCTCTGGCGAATCTTTCAAGATAGTGGCGTGCATTTCCTTCAACTGGCGAAATACCTCATCCCGTGCGGTGCCATCTTTGAGAGTGAAGATGAAAGCGGGCTGTCCCTGCCATCCTTTGAAAATCGTATCAAATCGTCGGCGTCTCTCTCGACGCCAAGGAATCAAAGCCAAACTAGCCACAAGCCCGACTGAAATCAAAATCCACGCCACCAAATTTGCGGTGCCAGATGTAAGCGACGAAAGAAACCAATAGCCACAGCCAAAATAAATAGCTCCGTCGGCCAAAGGGCTTAACCGAATAAAAATCTTGTCTTTTGTTATCTTCACAAATCTAATTTCACGCTTTGAAATTATTATCGGCGCACAAATAATTGTCGAGCGTAAAGCCGGATGGCTAATGCAATCTTGCCAATCGCGCCTGCGTTTTGTCTAATCCGTCTGTGTTCAACCAGCAGACGCTCAATCGCGCCGCCAGTTTTTCCGGCATCGGCCTGCACAGCGGCAACCGGGTCAACATGACGATTCTGCCCGCGCCCGCCGGCAGCGGCGTGCGGTTTCGCCGCGTTGACCTCGAGGGCCGTCCGGAAATCGAGGCGCGCGTGGAAAACGTGGGCGAGACCGCGCGTTCCACTTCGCTCACCAAGGGCAATGTAAAAGTTCAAACGGTCGAACACATCCTCGCCGCCCTCGCCGGCTTTGGCATTGACAACGCGGTGATCGAGCTGGACGCGAACGAGCCGCCCATCGCCGACGGCAGTTCGCGCGAATTTTGCAAAATCATCCAGGACGCGGGCGTCACGCCGCTGGCGGAGAAGCGCGAATTTTACACGCCGCTGGAACCGATTGAATTGCAGATGGGCGAGACGACGATGACGCTGTTCCCCGACGAGAATTTCAAGATCACCTGCACCAGCGCGGACAGGCTCGGGCGGTTCACGCAGTTTTACAGCACGGAAATCACGCCGAAGACGTGGGAAAAGGAATTGTCGCACGCGCGGACGTTTTGTTTTTTTGAGGAGATTGAATACCTCATCAAGAACGGCCTGATCAAAGGCGGCAGTCTGGAAAACGCCGTGGTCATCCGCGATGACGCGGTGCTGACGACCGAGCCGATGCGTTACCCGGAGGAATTTGTGCGGCACAAGATGCTCGACATCGTCGGCGATTTGTCGCTGCTGGGCCGGCCGTTGCGCGCGCACGTCGTCGCCGTGCGGCCGGGCCACGCGGCGAATTGCGAGCTGGTGCGAAAGATCGCGGAGCAGATGCAAAAGCCGTTGCGCGCGGCGCAGACGTTTTCACCGCCGCCGGTAAAAAATGCGCCGCCGGAAACGCTCGTGGCCGAGGACGGCGCGATGGGCATCGAGCAGATCATGAAATTGCTGCCGCACCGTTTTCCGTTTTTGATGGTGGACCGGATTTTGAAGATGGCGGCCGGCAAGATTGTCGGCGTAAAAAATGTGTCGGTGAACGAGCCGTTTTTTCAAGGACATTTTCCGGGGCATCCGATCATGCCGGGCGTGTTGCAGCTTGAAGCCATTGCGCAGGTCGGCGGTTTGATGATGATGAAACATGCCGAGACCGGACGGCAAATGGCCTACTTCATGTCCGCCGAGAATGTGAAATGGCGCAAGCCCGTCGTGCCCGGCGACACGCTGCTCATCGAAGTCGAACTGATGAAAGCGCGCGGAAAAATCTGCAAGGCGAAAGGTGTCTGCAAAGTCGGCGGCGATGTCGTCAGCGAAGCCGAAGTGACCTTCATGCTCATGCCGGCGACAGAGTAATTATTTCCTATGACTTCCGTTCATCCTGTCGCGGTCGTTCATCCCAAGGCGCAAATCGGCGCGGATTGCGAGATCGGGCCGTTCTGCGTCATCGGTGAAAATGTGGTTCTCGGCGACGGCTGCAAATTGCATTCGCACGTCGTCATTGACGGCCATACGAAGCTGGGCAGGGCGAACGAAATTTTTCCGTTCGCCAGCATCGGCTTGCGCACGCAGGATTTGAAATGGAAGGGCGGCGTCACGCGCACGGAAATCGGCGACCGCAACACCTTTCACGAATATGTTACCATCCACAGCGCGACGGGCGAGGGCGAAGTCACGGGCGTCGGCTCGCTCAACCACGTTCTTGCCTATTGCCACATCGCGCACAATTGCACGCTCGGTAACCACATCATCATGTCCAACGTCGCCACGCTTGCGGGGCATGTGACGGTGGAGGATCACGCGGTCGTCGGCGGGCTGGCGGCGGTGCATCAATTCTGCCGGATCGGAAAATTTGCGATGATCGGCGGCTGCTCGAAAGTCGTCCAGGACGTGCCGCCGTTCATGATCGCCGACGGCAATCCCGCCGAGACGCGCACGATCAACAAAATCGGCATGGAACGCCAGGGCGTTTCCGACGAGGCACAGACCGCGCTGAAATCAGCCTACAAGATTTTGTTTCGTGAAGGACTTTCCATTCCCAACGCGCTGGCGAAAATCGAGGGCGAACTGCCGCCGCTGCCGGAAATTTTGCACCTCCTCCAGTTCGTCCGCGCCAGCGAACGCGGCATCAGCAAGTAGGGCAGGGCACCTGCCTGCGTTCGCGCCCCGCCACAAATTGTTTGTCGCGAATGAAACTTGTGCGGGCTGGCCTGCGTCTAATGGGGTGTATGTTGAAGCCGCTTTCATCGGGTCAATGGAATTATTCCATGGCAGCGCACCTGCTGAACCGCGCGGGTTTCGGCGGCACGCCGGTGGAAATCCAGCGGCTCGCCGACCTCGGCCCGGATCGCGCGGTCTCCTTTCTGCTGGATTACGAAAACATTCCCGACGCAACTCCTAATCCCGTCTGGGCGCAGCCGAACCCCGATGAAATCATCAAGTATCGTGACGGCATCAAGAACGCCGCCACGCCGGAGGTGAAACGCCAGTTGCAGCAGGAGCAACAGCAGTTGTTCCAGCGGCGCATCATGGAACTGCGCGGCTGGTGGCTGCATCGCATGACGCGCGGGCCGAGGCCGTTGCAGGAAAAAATGGTTCTGTTCTGGCACGGACATTTTGCCACGAGCATCGAGAAGGTTCGCAATCCGTATTTCATGTGGCGGCAGAATGAATTGTTCCGCCGGCTCGCGACGGCCAACTGGCAGACGCTGCTGACCGAGGCGGGCAAGGACCCGGCGATGCTCATCTGGCTCGACCAGGCGCAAAGCCGCAAGGAGCATCCAAATGAAAATTTCGCGCGCGAGGTCATGGAACTCTTCGCGCTCGGCGAGGGGCATTACACGGAACACGACATCGCCGAGGCGGCGCGCGCGCTCACCGGCTGGTCGTTGAGCTTTCAGGATCAGCAATACCTGTTCCGCCCGTTCATCCATGACCGCGGTGATAAGACTTTTCTGGGCCGCACGGGAAATTTCGACGGCGACGACGTGATTGCCATCATCGTGGCGCAGCTGCAGGCGGCGAAATTCATCACCGCGAAGCTGTGGAATTATTTTGCCGGCCAGATGCCGGATGAAAACTTGAACGACGCGCTCGCGGCGGATTTCCGCGCGAACGGAAATAATTTCAAGCCGTTTCTGCGCGCGATGTTCCGCAGCCAGGAATTTTACGGCTACGACATCGTGCGCAACCAGGTCAAAAGCCCCGTCCAATGGCTCGTTGGCAGCGTGCGCGTGCTGGAGTGCGACCTGCCGCCGACGCTGGTGAGCTGGGGAGTGTTGCGGCAACTCGGACAGGATTTGTTCGCGCCGCCAAACGTGAAGGGCTGGGACGGCGGCGTGACGTGGATCACGACGAACACCTTGCTGACGCGCTACAACGACGCGCAATCACTCGTCGAGGGCACGCTGCCGCCGCTGAACGCCTCCGACCTCGCGAAAAAACCGGGCGGGGAAGGCGGAATGAAATTGGAGCGCATGTTGCAGCGCGTCCGCATGGGCGGTGTGAACGTGGAAAAAATTTTGACGCCGGAGGAACGCGACGACAACGAAACCATCATCGCCTCGCTGGAACACCGTTTGTTCCAGGCCGTGCTAAAAAAAGACCAGCAGGAGGCGTTGCAGGAATTTCTCGATGCCAAAACCAAAATGTCGGACGCGGACATCGTCACGGCCATCCGCCTGATGATGTCCACGCCGGATTACCAAGTGACGTAAACAGGACGAGTGATAAGTTATGAGTGACAAGCTTTTAATTGGGCAAGCTGCCAGCCGGAATAGTGGCGCTCAAAGCTACCGGGATCTGCTGGCGGGGCAAAAGAGCATGTCCTTGGCGAAAATGATTTACAAAATAACAGCCGGCTTTCCGGCGGAAGAGAAGTTCGGCCTGATTTCACAGCTGGGGCGGGCAGCGGTTTCTATTCCATCGAATACTGCCGGGGGTCAGGCGCGCAACACGACGGGCGAATTTATGCAATTCATTTCTCATGCGGATGGCTCGCTGGCCCAACTGGACACGCAATTCACACTTGCGATCGAACTAAATTTTACAACTCTAATAAAAGCCCAGCTCTGCATGGATGCAATCGCAGAATTGCGCCGGATGCTGAACGGCCTTCGCCGGGCAGTCACTGGTCAAAGTCCACCAACTCGTCACTCATCACCCGTCACTCGCCAATAACTTTATGAAAAATGAAATTACCCTTCAGACGCGCCGCGAATTTTTGCGCCGCACCGTTCTCGGCAGCGCGCTGACGTGGACCGTGCCGGCGTTTCTCGCCGACACGTTTTCTGCGTTGCAGGCGCAGGCCGGCGATTCGGCGACGCAAATCGCCACCGGCAAGGACGCGACAATTCTCGTCGTGCTGCAAATGGCCGGCGGTAACGACGGCATCAACACCGTTGTGCCTTACGCGAATGATTTTTACCATCAAGCCCGGCCGAAAATCGGCTTGCAGGCGGACGATGTTCTGCGACTGACCGACGAGATCGGTTTTCACGGCGCGCTGAAAGGCTTCAAGGAACTTTACGACGGCGGCGAACTTGCCGTCGTTCAAGGCGTTGGTTATCCAAACCCGAACCGCTCGCATTTCCGCTCGACGGAAATCTGGCAGACCGCGAGCGATGCCCAGCGCATCGAAAAAAACGGCTGGATTGGCCGCTACTTTGACGCCGCGTGTGCCGGTGCCGATCCCGCCGTCGGCGTGACAATTGGCAGCCAGTTGCCGGAGGCGTTTTTCGCGAAAAATCCAAAGGGAATTTGCTTCAGTAATCCGCAGAACTACCGTTTCATGGCGAACGGCAGCGCGACGGAAGAATCCTACAAAAAATTAAATGAACTCGAAATGTCCAGTCCGCAGCCCGACGGCGGGCCAGGCATGACGCCCGATGGAAGCCCCGGCGACGCGCCCAATTCCGGCGGCAGCATCGGCATGTTGCCGGCGGGAATGCCGATGACCGGCGGGCGGGCGATTGATTTCATCTCGCGCATCGCGCTCGACGCGCAGCACAGCTCCGACGAGATTCGCGGCATCGCGGCACACGTGCAAAACCAGGCGGTTTACCCCGGTTCGCAGCTTGGCGGCGCGCTCAGGATGGTCGCCAAGCTCATTGGCGGCGGACTGCCGACGCGCGTTTATTACGTCTCGCAGGGCGGCTACGACACGCACACAAACCAGGTCAACACGCAGCAGCGTTTGCTGCAAGACCTCGGCGATTCGATGAAGGCCTTCGTGGACGACCTGAAGGCGCAGGGCAACATGCAACGGGTTTTGGTGATGACCTTCAGCGAATTTGGCCGGCGCGTCGCGGAAAATGCCAACGGTGGCACCGATCACGGCGCGGCGGCACCGATGTTCATCGTCGGCAACAAGGTGAAGGCCGGTTTGCTCGGAAATTATCCGAGCCTCGCGCCGCAGGATTTGTTTCAGGGCGACGTAAAATACAACGTGGACTTCCGCAGCGTCTACGCCGGAATTTTGGAGACGTGGTTGAAAACCAAAAGCGCACCGATTCTGGGCCGCCAATTCCCGCCGCTGCAAGTGGTGTGAACGGTTGGCATCGAACAAGCAAGCTTTACCGTTCCGGGCCTAACACACTCTGTTTCGGGGCTCAACATTACCTGGCTTTTCAAGGGTTCAAGCTGTTTTTTTCGACCGCCCGTTCAAGGCACGTTCAGCAGTGCCTCGTAACTGCACGTTCAGTGCTCGCTAGGAGAACTAGGTGGAATTTTTATGGCACGGGCGTGCAACGGTAGAATTGATCCGGTGGCGCGTTTGTTGGCAAGCCTTGATAGAAATCGAGCGTGCCGTCGCCATAATTTAAGTTTAACAAGGGTCCAGTCACCCAGTTAAATAAATTCGTACTGGAGTCCAAAGTGAATTGTTCGTCCACTACACCAGCAACTGAAAAAACATTGTAGCCGTCCATTTGCGTGTAGCTGTAAATGTCAATCGGGGTTGTTACCGGCACAATTTGGCTGCGTAAAATGATTCCGCCGTAGCCCACCGTGATCAATTGACCGTTCTGCGTGGCGGCTCCCTCCAGTGCCTCTGCCGTGATGGTACCGATGTTGGTCCAGTTCACAAAGTTGGTGCTGGCCAGCACGACGCCCTGGTCGCCAGTGACGTAACAGGTGTTGCTGACCATGACGGCGTCGTTCAGCCAGTTGGTCACGCCACTGGAGAGTTTGGCCCAATTCGTGGCGTTGGTGCTGGAAAGCAGAGTGCCATTTTCGCCGACTGCCAGCAGCAAGCCATTGATGCAGCGCATGTGGTAAAGCCAGTTGGTCGTGCCGGAGGTGCGGCTGATCCAGTTGGTGCCGTTGGTGCTCGTAAGAATGGTGCCTTCGTTTCCCGTCAGCACCAGCAGCCCATTGGTGGCGGTGGCGATGCCGGACAAATAATTGGTGGTGCCCGAAGTCAGCTTCGCCCAGTTGGTGCCATTGGCGCTGTTCAAGACGGTGCCGTTGCCGCCGACAAGATAGAAATTATTGCTGAAAACACCGACGCCAGCCAGGTCATTGGTGGTGCCGGCTGGCGCAGGCAGAGAATTCCAGGCTATGCCGAGCGAGCCGACATAATTCGTGAACAGGCTGCCGTCGGTGTTGGTTCCGATCACGGGAACAAACTGGTTCGTGCTGATGGCCAAGCTGCCCCTGGTGCCAGCGGCCACAAGCAGGTTGCTCGTGCCGCCGACGCAAAAGAACACGGTCTCGGCGAGAGAGACGGAATTGGTCAGCGGAACTTCTTCGATGTCCCAGTCCGCGCCATCGCTGCTGGTCATGATGCGTGCGTTGTCGCCTACGGCAACATAGAGGCCGTTGGTGACAGTGACCTGCCACAACCAGTCGCGCGCCGAAGAGTAAGGCGTGTTCCAATTGTAACTTCCATTGGTGATGAAGCTCTCCACCAACATGCCGTCGTAGCCGGCGAGTTCATAAACGCCGTTGGTCTCCCGCGCGGCGGCAAAATAAGTCCACGACGGCACCGAGGTTTGGGCCGATCCAATTTGTTCCGGCCAAAGGACATTATCGGTGACTACGGATCCCAGCCGCACTTCCTCGTCTCCGGCCAGAAGACCGGTCAAATTGTCCGCCGTACAGTTATAGAGCACGTTGGTCGAATTCATGAGGTTGAACTGTTTCCAGCTAGTGCCATTGTTCGTGCTGTAAAACGCATAGCCCATATCGCTGACTGTCCAAAATCCGGTGTAAGGATAATTGGTGATGGAACCGGAGGTGTTCACCCAGGCCACATGCTCCAACTCGCCGTAAGATCCTGAAATAGACTTGGAAGACCAGTTTATGCCGTTGGTGCTGGTGGCAATATAGCCAAACTCGCCGGTGGTCACCCAGACGCCGTTGCCATAGGCGACGCCCAACAGCCAGTAGGTTCCGAGGTCCGGCGGCACGGGTTGCAAACTCCATTTGGCCCCGTTAGTGCTGGTGTAAATCGCCCCGTTGTCACCAACCGCCACCACAAGATTGGACGAGGCAGCCACGGATACGAGCCAGTTGGCGGCATTGACCGAACAGTTGGTGAAATTCACGCCGTCATCGGAATAAGCGATTGCGCCGTCCGACCCGGTAATGATGATGCGGTTGCCAAAAAACGTGACCGCCTGAAGATCGTTCGTAAGTCCGCTGTTTTGCGGAAACCAGTCAATGAGATTGGGACTGGTATAAACCTGGCCGAGTTCACAGACCTGCACGCCCAAGGTTCCGTTCCACGCCATGTCCACAATGTCGTTGCCGTGCGGCTGCGGATTCGACCAGCTCCATGCCAGTTTTTGGGCCGAACAGGGCCAGGCCAGCACGATGGCGCAGCATACCATCAACGAAACATATCGTGGCAAACGCATAAATATTTTTTGGAAACTTAATCAGGTTGCTCCGCTGCCGAGAAGACGTCTTCGGTTTTTTGCCGGCTGGTGTTGACGGATGGCGATGGCACGCTGAGCCGGAAAGTGCAACCGGAAGCGGTGTTGCCGGCGAGTTCCAGTTTTGCACCGAGGGCCTGCGCCAATTGTTTGCTGATGGCCAGACCGATGCCGCCGCCGCCTTTTTTTCCTGATGCGCAAGGCATGAACAACCGCTTTTCCATTTCGGGCGGCAGCCCGGAACCTTGATCGCGGACTTCAAAGCGAACCGCCCCGGCGTCGCCCGTCGCGGATATTTCAACATGTTTTCCCGGCGCACACGCTTCAATTCCATTTTGCACCAGATTTTCCAGAATCAACAAGGTGAGATCGGCATCGCGGTTAGACAACATTCGGTCAAAATGAACCTTGGTTTCAAAATTAACGCCGGTCGCGTCCGCCAGTTTCTTCGCCTTGGATGCGAGCATTCCGATGAGTTCGGCGATTGAAATTTCATATTCCACGCCGGACTGCTGTTCCTGCAACACACGCACGACGCGGTTGATTAGTTCCTCCATGCGCTGCGTGGTGGTCAGTGCCAGTTGCCATTCGGTGGCGGAGCCGCCGCCGTTTTCTGTGTGGTGGGCGTGGACGAAATGGCGCAGACCGCTTAAAGGATTTTTCAAGCCATGAATCAAATGCGAGGCCACCGCGCCGACCGCCGACGTGCGCGCGGCCAGCGCGAGTTCGCGGTTGGCTTGCAGCAGATTGTCCGTGCGTTCGTCCAGTTTTTGATTTGCTCGCTGCACCCATCGGAGCGCCAAACCAAGACCGACCAGCAGGATGCCCGCACCCACCACGAACACGGCGGAAAATTTCAGCGCCAGATTCCGGTCCAGATCGGCGTATTGACGGGCAATGCTGCTGCCGTCCAAGATAAACTGAATGACTCCGGCGAGATGCTTCTGGTCGTCTGTGCGCAGCGGAACTTCCACGAAGAGGAGTGCCGCTGTAGGATGATTGGTTTCCGCGAGCATGTCCTGATCTTCCATCCGGGCTTGGGCGGAAAAATGGCTGGCCGGCTGGAGATTCTGGAGTTGCGCCAGATTGGAAACCGGCAGCGCCATTTCGGTGATGTAAGCGGGAAACGCATTGACAAATTTTCCGTCGGCGGAATACAGCCGCACGCCCAGCACATCGCGCAACTTGGAAACTTTGAGGGCGAGTTGAAATTGTTCGCCGGGATCCGTCAGCGAGGCCAGCGTCTCGCCGCCGGCCTGGTCGTTCAAATGTTGCATGAGCGTGACGGCATCAAGAATTTCACCGTCGCGCTGGACAATTTGCCAGTGAATCCGCGCACGCAAATCGAAGGCCGACCACGCCAACGTCCCCCCGAGCACGGCCAACGCCAGCCCGATTACCAGAAAATTCACCCAGCGCGGGCGCGGAAACGGAAGCTTACGATGGGACGCAAATTTCATAAGGCGATTCGCCATTCTAAACTAGATGCAGTCCGGGTGCAAAATGTTACCTGCCGTTTAGGTTCGTGGTTTCAAAATTCCCAGCGCAGGCCGCCGGACACGCTGGTTCCATTGTAATCGTCGGCATTGCCGGCTTCATTGGAAGCCGCCTGTTGGTATTCCACTTTGGCGAAGCCTTTCAAACCCTTAAACAGCCGGTGTTCTGCTTCGAGAGAAAAATTCAGCAAATCCCGATAGAGCGTCTGGCCATTCAGGATGCCGACGCCTTGGATCGGATATGCTTCGTAGGCCAGTTGCGCGCTGGCCTTGATTTCCCAGTCAGCCGACTGCCAGCGAAGGTCTTCAATGACCTGATACTGGTAATAGTTAAACCAGCCGCCGCCATTGTCTTCCCGATAGGTAAAAACCAAACGGGTGGCAGACCGCCAGCGGTGGCGTGAATCCCAGTATTGGTGCCAGGCCAGTTCGGCCCGGTGTTGCAGTATCACCAAAAGTTCGGGCGGCAACGGATTGCCAGACGAATCCCTGGGGGGAGCACCAGACGAATCCAAGGCCAACCATTGATCATGCGGCTCATACGAGGCCCCATAACTCAAGATAACATCGGCTTGGTTGCCAAAATCATGGCCCACCGTCGCGACCGGCCCGAACTCCCAGTAGTCATCCAGCGGTGTTTCAAAAAGCCAGCGGGTGACCGGAAATTCCAGTTTCAGCCACAACCCAGCCACCAAGTCTTTGCGCAATGAAGGTTGTCCTGTGATGCCGTAGCCTTCCACCAACGCCCTAGTCGGCGTGCCTTGGCTGGTGGTCGTGTCGAGCACTTGGTCTTCATACAGACCTCGCGCTTCCAATCCGGCCTGCCAGCCGTCCGGCAATGCTCGTTCAACGCGAAGGCTGGCGATGAAAGAGTCTTCCCGGTCGGCACCGACATTATGCCAGTAGTGAATGTCATCGCCGGTGAGGGCACCGACAATCTGCCAGCCGTCCAGCGGCATTCGCACGACCATTACATCCAGTCCGTTGACGAAAAAAGCGCTGCCACGTGGATTAAAAGCACTCAACAGGACGTTGTTATTGTAACCCACGCCAGACGAGAGGCTGACCTGTTCGTCCCAGAGCATTGATTCCGTCCAGAGCCGCATGTTTGCAGGAATCAAATTGGTGGTCGAAAGCGTGTCGTCGGCACCCCGGACACGCGGCAAAAACAGAAAAAAAATTGAAACAACCAGCAGACTGCGCCGATGATTTTGTCGGAGGCAGGCGCAAAAAGTCTGGCAACCCGCGAGGGGCGCCAGACGCGAACAATGAACGGCTAATTGATACAACAAATCGGCGGCAATTTTTCAATGACCTTTGTGGTGCCCGATGCCGCCTTCGGTGGCTGCGTCGTGCGCCGCGTCAATGATCCGCAAAAACTCCTCATGGCTGATTTTGCCTTTCAACGCCGCGAGGTCATCCTTCAAGTCCGTGCGGAAGCTCTTGAGTTCGGCCAGAAAGGCGTCGCGGTTATCCTGCAACTGCTCGCGGATTTGCTCGCGTTCCGCTGCGGTGGTGTTGGGATTGTTGAGCTTCAGGAGCAGCAGATTTTGCTTCGCCAGGTATTTGTCGCGCGTCACGGCAAAATCCAGGATCAGAGATTTGATGCCATCAGGCACGCCGGGAAGAATCCCGTCATGGGGAACTACAACGACGGGCGGTGTCGGACTGGTCTGCGCCAAAACCGTGCGCGGACCCCAGAGGCTGGCGAGGGTTATCCCCGCCAGAATTAAGGAGTGAATTGTTTTCATAATTTTATGTTTTCGTTTCTTTTTTGAAACCAGCTTCGGCTGGTTCGTATGTGCGTTCTTTAGCAGCGGCCATGCCATGAATTTTCGGAACTGACAAAACCATTGAAAACATTGGATAGTTTAATTAATCGCCGCAGGCTTAAGCTGTTCACGCAGTATTCATCTGGGTGAATTCACCCAATTTCGGTTTCGTTTAGCCGACAAAATGGGGTGTTATCCCCCAGCCGAATAATCCGGCTTGTTCCCGGCAAGTCGGTAACGCAGAAAATCCCGCGACACGCCGAGCAGTCGTGCCGCCGCCGAAACATTGTTACCCGTCTGCTTCAAGGCCAGGCCAATCAACACCGCCGTCGCGTCGTCCAGCACAAAACCTTCCGGAGGAAAAATAAAATTGGGGTTCAACCATTCCGTGTGCGCCGCCTTTTTGTTCGGATCAATGGGCGTCTGCAATTGTTCCAGATTTAATTCCGCACCGCTTTCAAACACAATCGCGCGCTCCAGTTCGTGGGCCAGTTCGCGCACGTTGCCCGGCCATTGATACGCCAGCAGCCGCTGCCGCCCGCCGGGCGAGAGGCATTTGCCCGGCAGCCGGTGTCGGCGGCATAAATTTTCCAGCAACGATTCCGCCAACCGGACGATGTCATCTGCGCGCTCGCGCAATGGCGGAATTTGGACGCGATAAAGATCCAGCCGGTGAAACAAATCTTCGCGAAATTTTCCACCTGCGACCAGTTCCTTCAAATCCCGGTTTGTCGCCGCGACCAGGCGCGTGTCCACCGTCAATTCGCGCGTGCCGCCCAGCCGTCGGAACCGGTTTTCTTCAATTACCTTGAGCAGTTTCGCCTGTAGTGCCGGTGAAAGGCTTGGCAACTCGTCTAAAAACAATGTGCCGCCGTTCGCCGCCTCAAACAAACCGATGCGCGCCGTCCGCGCGTCCGTGAACGCGCCGCGTTCGTGACCGAACAATTCCGATTCCGCCAGCGCCTCGGGCATGGCCGAGCAGTTCACTTCGACAAACGGCTGCGCCGCGCGAGGACCGCGCTGGTGCAGCCAGCGCGCGATGGTCGTTTTGCCCGTGCCGGTTTCGCCTTGGATCAGCACCGGCGGCAATTGCGTTTGCATCCGCGCGTCGGCGTCGAGAATTTTTTTCAACTGCGCCTCCACTTCAGCCAGCGCGTGTCCGAAAAAGAAAACCGCCGCCGCCTGAGTTGTGTCGCCACGCCGCTGTTCGTCCAGCCGGACGGTGTTGCGCGTCCGCTGCGCCCGTGCGATGACCAGTGGCAGTTCTCCGGGGTCGAAAGGTTTGACAAGATAATCGGTCGCTCCCAGCCGGATGGCCTCGACCGCGCTGGCCACGCCGCCATTGGCGGTCATCACAATCACAGCGGTGGCGGGTGGAAAAACTTTTTCGCGCAGCAGGTCTGTCCCCAGTCCGTCGGACAGATTCACGTCGAGCAGGACAAACTCAAACTGTCCGTCCTGAAGCCACTGGCGTGCGGCGGCAACCGTATCCGCCTTGGTGACATCGGCACCAGCCTGCTCCAGGTGGGCGGAAAGCTGGCGACGTAGCAGCGGCTCATCTTCTACAACCAGTATGCTTAATGCTTTCAGGTTGGTCGCGTTCATGCAAAAATTTTAACGTCGGCCATCTTGCAGTGCGAATGAGACATTGTGAAGGGCAAAAAGAGATAGATTCCGTCGCAAGAACCTCATACAAGGGATCCTGACTATTACAACCCCCGTTGTTAGGGCGAGTTTTATTGATTCCACACGGAATGGTATTTAGACTCGGACGGTGAGAGCCTTCTCAATTTTCCTGACCGCGGCGCTGGCCGTGAATTTTTGTTTTCGCGCCCAGGCGGAGGCCGACGCTGCGTTCGTGCCGGCCAATCCGCCGGAAATGAAACCGCTGGCGGGCCGTCATTCGCCGGCGTATCGCGCGGCGAAGTTTTTCCAGCACGGCGTGAATCTTGGCAATTATCTGGAAGCGCCGCCGGGTCATCCCTGGGGCGTGACGTGCTCGGCGGATGAATTTGCCATCATGCGCGGCGAGGGTTTTGACCATGTGCGCGTGCCGGTTGGCTGGCAGCACTACGCCGGGCCGGGGCCGGCTTTTGCGCTCGCGCCGGAGATTTTTTCCAAGGCGGATTTCGTGGTGACGAATGCGCTGGCGAACCATCTGGCGGTGCTGATCAACATCCATCATTACGACGAGCTGGATCGTGACCCGGCGGGGAACACGGAAAAATTCATCGCGCTCTGGCGGCAGATCGCGGCGCATTACGCGACGTTTCCCGGCGCGCTGGCGTTCGAGCTGGACAATGAGCCGCACGATAACGCGAAAACGGCCCTGATGAACCCGATTTACGCGCAGGCCATCGCGGAAATCCGCAAATCCAATCCGCGCCGCACGATTTTCGTCGAGCCGGGCAGTTGGGGCAGCATTGACGAGTTGAAAAATCTGGTGCTGCCGCCGGACGACAACGTGATCGTGTCCGTGCATTGTTACGAGCCGTTTTATTTCACGCATCAGGGCGCGACCTGGGCCGGGCCGGACACGCAGGTGAAGGGCATTTTGTTTCCCGGTCCGCCCGCCGTGCCGCTGGTGCCGGATCCGTCGCTCGACCTGAACCGCTGGGTGCGGTTGTGGATTCAAGGTTACAACACGCTGCCGCCGGAGAAAAATCCGTGCAGCCCGCTGGCGTTCACCGGCAAGCTGAAATGCGCGCGCGCGTGGTCGGATTTTTATGGCCGCCCGGTTCACGTCGGCGAATTCGGCTGCGACACGATGGCCGACCCGCAATCGCGCGCCAATTTCTACGCCGCCTTCCGCCGCGCGCTCGACGGAGAAAAACTCGGCTGGGCCATCTGGGACTGGAGCGCAACCTTCCGCTATTGGGACAAGAAAAACCACCAGCCCATGCCGGGTATGCACGCGGCTCTGTTTGGGGAAATAAACCGGGCGTTGCCGCGCCGGTGAATTCAGATTTGTCCCAAACGCAGCAATCCACTGCCACATTAAACGTAACCGGAATGATGGTTTGGTTTCGGAAATTTCTTTTCAAAAACAGTTGGCTGTGCAAACCGGCCTGCCGCTAGTAACTTCAGGCGGCGTGACGAACATCGCTGACATCTTTGTGGGGCTTTTGCTCACCGTGGCCGTGCTGGCGATGCTGGCGCGCAAACTCCACATTCCTTATCCGATCCTGTTTGTCATCGGCGGGTTGCTGCTCGGGTTGCTGCTTGTATTGATTCCCGGGCTGCCCAAAGTGACGCTCAATCCCGAACTGGTTTTTCTTTTCTTCCTGCCGCCGCTTTTGTTTCCGGCGGCGCTGTTCACGTCGTGGCGCGATTTCCGCCTGAACTTCCGTCCCATCGCGCTGCTGGCCATCGGGCTGGTCTTGTTCACCACGGTGGCCGTGGCCTATCTCGCGCATTATTTCATGCACCTGCCGCTCGCCGTCGGATTCGTTTTGGGCGCGATCATTTCTCCGCCCGATGCCATCGCGGCGACGGCGATTGCCGAACGCCTGAAAATTCCCCGCCGTATCATCACGATTCTTGAAGGCGAAAGTTTGGTCAACGACGCCACCGCGCTCGTCGCTTATCGTTTCGCAGTCGTGGCCGTGGCGACCGGTTCGTTTTCAATGGCGCACGCGGGCGCGCAATTTTTCATTGTCGGCATCGGCGGAATTCTCATCGGTCTGGGCGTCGGCTGGCTGGCGCAGCAGTTTCACAAGCGCGTGGACGATGCGCCGATTGAAATTACCGTTTCACTGCTGACGCCGTTTGCCGCGTATTTGCTGGCGGAACGGCTGGGCGTTTCCGGCGTGCTTTCGGTCGTGACCGCTGGATTGTATCTGGGCCGGCGGATGCCCGAACTCATCACGTTCAAGACGCGGCTCCAGGCGGGGCCAGTCTGGGAAATGGTGGAATTTCTGTTGAACGGTTTTGTCTTCATCTTAATCGGGCTGCAATTGCCGGCGGTGTTGCACGCGTTGTCCGGCCACGACATTTCCATCCACCGGCTCGTCGAGTATGCGTTGGTCATCAGCATCGCGGTGATTCTTGTGCGCATGCTGTGGGTTTTTCCGGCGGCGTATCTGCCGCGCCTACTATTTAAAAGCATTCGCGAACGCGATCCGTATCCGTCATGGCGGCACGTCACGATCATCGGCTGGACGGGAATGCGCGGGGTGGTCTCGCTCGCGGCGGCGCTGGCAATACCGTTGACCATGGACGGAACGCCCGACGGCCCGCCGTTTGAAGATCGCGATTTAATTTTATTTCTCACCTTCATCGTCATCCTCGCCACGCTCGTCGTGCAAGGCTTGAGCCTGCCGCTGCTCATCCGCTGGCTCGGCGTCGAGGACGACGGCTCGATGGAAATCGAGGAACGCGAAGCCCGCCTCAAGGCCAACCAAGCCGCGCTCGCCCGGCTCAACGAAATCGGCGAAAGCGAACCCGCCAAGGCCGATGCTCTGCAACGGTTGCGCGTCGAATACGAAGACCATATCCAGCAGGTCGAGGGCGCCGAGCCGGAAAACGCCGGCACGAAGCTCCGACTTTTTTCCGCCGAATACGAACATCTCTCGTATGAAGCCCTCGTCGTCGAGCGGCAAACCATTTTGCAACTCCGCAACCACAACGTCATCAGCGATGAAGTCCTGCGCCGCATCCAGCGCGACATTGACCTAGCCGAAGCCCGTCTGCGGCATCATCAAGGCTGAAACCGCTCACGGCAATGCGGCGGGCAGGGGACTGCCCGTGTTGTCTTTGAGAATTTGGTCCGTGCCGGACTGGCCAGCGTGTTGTCAGCATTGTTGGCCTTCCGTCAGGACTTCAGGCCGCGTGCGCGCCGTCGCAGAACGGTTTGTTGGCAGAACTGCCGCAGCGGCACAAGGTCAGCCGGTTCCGTATCTCATAGGTTTTGCCATTGGCGGAAACGACCGGGATGCCGCCACGCACCCAAATCGGGCCGCCGACCTTTTTCTCCGTGTCTTCAATCAGCGCGAGTGACGGCTCAAATTTCGGCTCGATGGCTTTGCCGGTTTCTTTATCCCACACCACCAGCCGTCCGGCGGGACAATGCGCGGCCTCGTGTCTGGTGATTTCCTGCGCTTCGGGGCTGTCCTGCGTGACGAGATTCCAGATTCTGCCTTTCGGATCGCAGAAGCGGGCGAAGGCGCACAAATTTTCCTGGTCGGTGAGCCGCATGGTCGGGCCTTCAATCGTCTCGGCTTGTTTCAGGTAAGGCTCGTTGCTGGCGGTTTCCTTGCCGTCGAATTTAACTTTCGCGTGCGTGCCGTCGCAGAAGGGTTTGCTGGCGGACTGGCCGCAGCGACAGAGGGCGTATTGCGCCTGCGCCGGAAATTTTTTCCCTTCGTGGTATTCCAGCGAGTCACCCTCGGCATTGGTGACGATCCATTGTTCGCTCAAGGGCAGCCCGCCGTTGACGAGATAGGGGCCGTCCTGGGTGACTACAATCCGTGGCTGGGTTCGGGTGCTTTTCTTCATAACGGATTTACGATAGCACCAGCGCTGAAATTGTCACGGACATCATTCCGTTTCTGGCCACAAACGCGGCAAGTAATGATGCTCGTCCGCAATGATGACCGTGCGCAAGTACCTACAGCTTGGGCGGCACGAAGTTGGCTTGGAGGAATTCAAGCCATTCGGGCAATTGGGTGGCGATGGTCTTGTAGCCCGTCACCGCAAAACAATTGACCGCCGCCTGCTGATAAAATTGCGGTGAAGGCGCGGCCCGACGCTGATGACGGCGCGCCGCCTCTTCGTAGAAAAGTCCGAGGCCGATCGTGATGCGGTTGGCGACGGTCGCCGGCGGATCATATCTGCACCGTTCGCCGTCGCCGGACAAAATGCGGCAAAACTGTCCCAATTGATTCAGTTGGGATAAAAATGCCTGATAGATTCGGAACGTGTCCGTTTCTCCGGCTCCAAAGGTGGAAAGCTTGCACAGGATCCAACTGAACGATTTTTGCGGAATCAGGCCGGCGTTATCCTCCGCCATCTGGCTTAATTGCTGGCGAATCAGGTTGCGCGAGCCGGGATCGTCCAGCAACCGTTGCGCGTGGGCCTGCTGTTTTGGCGGAACCAAGGTTGAAATCAATTCATCCATACCAAATCAGAAAGGTAATCAGCAGCTTCGTTGCCAACCGGCCACGTTGCGGAGCCAAACACGGAGTGCCACCCGAAGCCATCATTTCCCTAATGACCCCGATTCGCGTAACCTTGAAAACCAAAATACGTCTAAATCCGCACGCTAACACCCTATGACCTCACGAATCCTGTTTCTGCTCGCCGCCGTCGCCGCCATGACCGGCAATCCATCGCGCGCCGTGGCGGCGGATGCCGAAAAGCCGCAGTATTACGAAGTGCGGATTTACACCACCCAATTCGCCGGGCAACAGCAGCGGGTCAACGACTATTGGCAGAAGGCGGCGGTTCCCGCCTACAACCGCCTGGGCATCCAGCCGGTCGGTGTCTTCACCGAGCTACACGATTCCGCGAGCAACCACATTTATGTACTCATCCCGTGCGACTCGCCGGCAGACTTCGGCGCGATTCCGGCCAGGCTCGCCGCCGATGCCGATTATCAGCAGGCCGCCGCCGAATTTCTGAACGCGCCGAAATCAAATCCGGCCTATGTCCGTTTTGAAAGCTCCCTGCTCGTCGCGTTCGACGGCATGAAGCGGATGTCTTTGCCGGCGACGAACCAGCCGCCCAATGTTTTTGAGCTGCGCACTTATTTGAGCTCCAGCGAGGGCAGGGGCTTGAACAAAATCAAGATGTTCGAGAGCGGAGAAATCCCGTTGATGAAGGAAGTCGGGTTGGCCCCGATCTTTTACGGCCGGACGATTGCCGGGCTGAACATGCCCTGCCTCGTTTATATGACCTGCGGCGAAAACCTGGACGCCCACAAGCAACATTGGAAGGCCTTCTCCGCGTCGCCCGTCTGGAAACAGTTGACGGGCGATCCGCAATACAAGGACAACGTGTCCCGCGTCATCAGCATCCTGCTCAAGCGCACCGCCGCCTCGCAAATCTGAAAATGGCCTGCGTCATTTGTTGCGGCGATGAATTGGAAATGTTTGCGCAAAAACCGGTTTAGGATAATAATCCCACGCAACCCATGAGACCAAACATCATCACCGTGGAGGGCCACGGCCAGTTGCAAATCCTGCCGGACTTGGCCGTCATCCGCTGCGCCGTGTCGGCACTGAACCGTTCCTACACCGAGGCCAACCGCGAAATGAACCGGCGCACGGAATTGTTGCGCCAGGCCGTGGCCGACGTGGGCCTGGAAAAAGCGGATTTGAAAACTCTCGATTACGCGATGACCCGGCAGGCCAGGCATGACCCGAACACCCTACAGACCGAGTTCGTCGGCTATCAGGCCCATCATTCGCTCGAACTGCGACTGGCGCTGGATCGTGAGCGATTGAACCGCGTGATGGAGGCATTGCTGATCAGCGAGGCGGATGCCCAGGTGGATGTTTCCTTTGCGCTGGCCGACCCGGAACCCGTCCGCGCCCGCCTGCTGACGGCCGCCGTGGAAAATGCCCGGCAACGTGCCGAGATCATCGCGCGGGCGGCGGGCGTGCGGCTGGGCAAAATCGCCAACATCATGAAACACGGCATCACCGAAGTGCGTATCCAGCACAGCGCCCGTTTCTATAATCCCGGCGCGCCGAACATCGAGGCGGGAAATTTTTCGGTCAGCGACAATGTGAACGTGACGTGGGAAATTTTGGAATAGTAGGTCGCGAAGAAACGGGTGTGAGTTTTTTCACTGGATCAGCAGACGAGGCAGTCTTGCAATTTTATTTCTCCTTTGTTGGAAGGCTGTGAACCACTTTGTTTGATTTACATTGTTATGCGTTTTTATCTGGATGGAAAATCACCAAAGTCTGCTCCGAACAGACGGTTGGGGGGTGCAGGTTTGAATTCACGGTAGCCGTCGCCCTGCCAGACAATCAGATCAAGTTCAGGTGTGTCCTTCAACCCCCGGCCATAGCAGTATTGGGCAAAATTGTGCACACGAACGCCATAGACAGCTACAATCACATCGCCGCTTTTCAGGCCTGCAGCGGCTAATAATTCGTTATTCTGGCGGATCAATGTGCCGTCGGTGGGCGGACTGCTGAAATCCTTGAGTGAAACTTTCTCTATACCGTCCGAGAAGATTTTACTGACACGCTTTTGCATTTCGGAATCAAAACGGCTATCACCGGTCTTGATTTTGTAGCGCATGCAAAAATCAATGAGCGGAGTTGATTCATTGTAGCGTTCCTCATCTTTGGCGAACCAATTGAAAGCCTCATCATAGTTGCTAGTGAGTTCAAAGAAAATAGCCTGGGCTTGCAGCCCGACCGAGGAATAAACCTCGGCACCATCGGCGGCGATTTGGCGCGCCTTGTCGGTCTGCCCCTTTTTCAGATAATACCGCACGCGCCAGTCGGCTATATTTGAAACGCGGACGCTGTCTGGATCGGAGGCGCAGTCCTGGTCATAGTATTGTGCCGTCTTGTCTTCGTCGTGGCGGTTCAAATAATAATTGCCCAGGGTGTAATAACTAGCAGGATTCAGTTGCGCGGCCTGAAGCGTGAGTTTTTCATACCGGTCGGGCTGGTCATAAACGGTGTTGGCCACAGTGGTGATCGCTGTCGGACTATATGACAGCATATTACCGTATAAATCCAAGGTCTGGTCGTAAGTCGGATGGTTGTTATATTTTTTTTCCAATATAAAATTCGCAACACGGCAATCGTAAGGAGCCAGTTCGTGAAGCTTTTCAAAATATGTCACGGCATCCGGACGCTCGACCAGACTAGGATGATTCAAATGGCCAACCATCATCTCGACGGCCAGGTTTGGATCAACAACACGGCCTACCGGAACTCGACCGACTTCAACATGCTTTGCAACACCAACAACACGAGCGGCACCAATGACGTTCCCGGCTTCAATCAGGTGATGAAAAACAATCTTGGTTTCAAAGGCGGCACGGAAGTTTCCAACCTCAACACAAACCAGAGCGACGTGAGCTTCAATTTTTTCACGCTGCCCGTGACCGTCGCGTCGAATGATTTTGTGACGCTCGACGAAAGCCTGCTGATGGCCGCACGGCTGACGAACGGCGAGCTGCCGTATCTCAATTTCGCGCGGCTGACGAACACGAGCGATTGCATCAACGCGGGGACGAACATGGGCTTTCCATTCTACGGTTCCGCGCCGGACTTGGGCGCGTTTGAATTTGGGCCGACAAATGCGCCGTCGCCGACGATTACCAAAGTTGAAACGAACCTGATCTTCAATACCGCCGGCTGGGCGAACCAGACGAATTGCCTGCTGACCGCGACCAGCCTCGCGCTGCCGCCGGCGCAGTGGACGGTCATCGCTACGAACGAGTCCGATCTGTCCGGCAAATGCGCGTTCACAAACCCGATTCCAACTGGCGTGGTCCAACGGTTTTATCTCATCAGCCTGCCGTGAACCGCCGCCATTGCGTGATGCCCGTCCGAATAAATATTTAATTGACGACATGCTGGAGGAAGTTCAAAACATCAAGGAATCAATCGGCATGCTAAAAAAATAGATAAAAATGAAAACCATCATTCCGGTTTTATTTATCAGCGCGTTGGCCGCGCTGGCGCAGGTCAATCCCATTGTCCGCTCGCCGCCCATGCCGAGCGCAATGGATGGCCTGGGTGATGACGAGGCGCAGCGGTATTATTACGTGACGCACACCAAATACATGGATCCGCTGCGCGAGATTGACGGCGTGACCAATCTGGTAACAGACCATTGGATGCAATTCTCCGGGACGGTGCTGCAGGTGCATCCGGGCGAAGGCGTCAGAATGGATGGCACTTATTTTTGCCCGGCGGACACGACGGGAGAATCGAGATATACGGGCGAATTTTTTGTTTCAGGCTTTCCCTACGAGGTAGCGGAGAACGACGAGATTGGCACCGGGCTGCAAATCTTCCGGGCAATGAAAGGTGACATCTACGATTACAAGACAATCGGCGGCAGCACGCGGTCGCTGCATCAGTTGGTTTATGGAACGCCGGTGAAACTTCCACCGCCGCCGCCGCCGACCGCCGAAGAAATTGAAGCCGTGCGCCAACGTGCCGAGCAGAAAAAGACCGCAGCCCTTGCCGCCGCGCTGAAATACAACAAGGATCAGGCCGATAAAGGGGATGCCTACGGCGAATTGCGGATGGGTGAACGTTATCGCGATGGCGACGGCGTGGACAAAGACCTGGCCAAGGCAAAAGACTATCTTCAAAAATCCGCCGACCAAGGCGACCTCACAGCTTCAAACGAACTAGCCAATTTGCCTGCTAAATAATTTCCTTACTATTGACTATTAATGGTGGTTTCGTGGATTAGTTGGCGCGCTTTATATCAGATACTGCCTATTTTTTATTGAATTTTGCGTAAGCTATGTAATCGTTTTTCAACTCGCAGGAATTATTTGCCATGACCCGGGAACAGAAATATCTAATCTCCGATGCGTGCTAGTTTGGCCTGGCCGGATTGTTGTTGCTGGCGATTGTTTTTCTGACGCCGCAGGCCGGCTCCGCGCAAGGCCGGACGTTTTTTGAAGTGGCCAGCCAGTCGCGCTGGCAAAACCTTTATGACTGGCCCGCCGCGTGGTGCAGCTTGAAAATCATCCTGCTGTTTTGCGGAGTTTTTTCCCTCGTGTTCGCGCTCTGCGCCTTTTGGCTGTGCTGGATGACACCGAAATTTGTGGGCTGGGTGATGCTGCTGATCACCACGGGAACGGTCGCCGGCTGCTGGCTGGGAATTTACGAACTGATTAAAGCGGTTTTTTAAGGCGATTTTTTAGCGTGGTCAAAAAATAAAAAGGAGCCGGATTTTACTCCGGCCCCAGTAGGTGATGAGGCGTTGACACCGTCACCCGGCGATGCACCCATTGACGAAGCGCTTTGTTTGATTCCGCCGCCAACGCTCCGTCGGCGTCGTCCTCTCCGCCCATGAAAACGGCGGCGGAAATTTATAGTCTCACCCCGTTCCGTGGGACTTTTCGAGCCGCCGGTCGGCAGTCCCCGGTTGAACCGAAAAATTCGGCCAAGCGGCGGGCGCGCCAACCCAACTGCCCTGCACAGACAGGGGTGAGAAAAACTTTAAACTGGTTTTTCCCGGCAGTCCTGCCAAACCAACAGGCAAACTGCCAGCGGGTTGACCGCAGATGTCGTGCCTAAATGACGTTGGCCGGATTTTTCAGGCGGGGAACTGGTTTCATTGCGCAGTTGGGAGATTTGCATCAGATCGGCCCCTTCACGGAAGAAATGGCTGCCTGATTCGGGGACAGAACCGGTCAAAACGAGACAGCCGAACGGCGGATAAAAACGGAAGACTTTGTCGGTTACGCCTGCAACTCATAGTTCAAAATCGAGAGGCAATAGATCGCCGCTGTCTCGACGCGCAACACCAGTCGGCCCAGCGAAACCGGCAGCGCGCCGCTGGCCTGGATCATATTTAATTCTTCCACGGTTAAATCGCCTTCCGGCCCGATCCACACGCCCGCGCTCTGCGGCAGGCGGTTGTGCTTCGACTGAAATTCACGGATGCAGTCGCGCGGATGGCGGCGCTCCTTTTGCAACGAGCCGACCAGCGATAATTCAATTTTTTCCCCGCGCGCAAGAAATTGCGCCAGCGTCACCGGTGCCTCGACCTTCGGCAGCCACGCCGCGCCGCATTGCTTGACGGCCTCGATGGCGACGCCCTGCCATTTTTCGCGCTTCTGTTCCGCGCCTTCGCCATCGAGTTGCGTCACGACGCGCCCGGTCAGCAGCGGCACAATCCGCCGCGCGCCCAGCTCCACGGCTTTCTGGATGATGCCCTCGATGATTTTTCCCTTCGGCACCGCGACGAACAGGCTGATGGAGCAGGGCAGGGGCGGCGCGAAATTTTTCAGCGACACTGCCAGTGTGACGGCCTGGCGCGAACTGCCTTCGACGGTGCAAAGGAATTGGTTGCCGATGCCGTCGAGGACGGTCACGAGTTCGCCGTGCTTCAGCCGCAGCACGTTCAGCGCGTGGTGCGCCTCGCGGCTGTCGAGCCGGAGTTTGTCGCCGGCGCAATGTTCTGGCGGCAGATAAAAGCGGTGCATTTTGATTTACGATTCCAGATTTACGATTGACGAGAGACCGGCGCGATTGTCAAAAATAACGTGAATCGTAAATCGCAATGCGTAAATTGTCAGCGGAAGAATTTTTTCGCCTTCTCAAAAAAATGATGCGCCAACGGCGTTTCCCGTCCGTCGCACAGCGCGGAGAACTCGTGCAGCTTGGCTTTTTGCTCGGCCGTCAGATGCGTCGGCACCTCGACCTGGACGCGGACGTGTAAATCGCCGTGGCCGTAGCCCTGGACATTTTTTATGCCCCGGCCCTTCACGCGCAACATCGTGCCGGGCTGTGTGCCGGCGTAAATTTTTATGGTCGCGCGGCCTTCGAGCGTCGGCACCTCGATTTCCGCGCCGAGCGCGGCTTGGATGAAACTCACCGGCACTTCACAGAGCAGGTCGTCACCGTCGCGCTGAAAAATCTCGTGCGCCTTGATGTGCAGCAGCACATAGAGATCGCCCGCCGGGCCGCCGCGAAAACCGGCCTCGCCGTTGCCCGATGAACGCAGGCGCGAGCCGCCGTCCACGCCCGGCGGAATGCGCAGTTTAATTTTGGTGGTCTGCTGATGCTTGCCGTCACCGTGGCAGGTGCGGCACGGCTTTTCCACCATGCGCCCGGCGCCTTTGCAATGCGGGCAGGTCTGCGCAATGCTGAAGATGCCGCGCGAAGTCAGCACCTGGCCACGTCCGCCGCAAATCGTGCAGGTCTTGATTTTGGAACCGTGCTCCATGCCGGAGCCGTTGCAGGTGTCGCAACGGTCGAGCTTGGTGACGGAGATTTCCTTTTCGCAGCCGAGCGCGGCTTCTTCGAGGGTGATTTCCAAATCATAACGCAGATCGTCGCCGCGTTGCGGGGCCGACGGATCTTGGCCGCCGCCGCCAAAAAAACTTTCAAAGATGCCGCCGCCGCCCGCGCCGCCGAAGACCTCGCGGAAAATGTCAAACGGATCATGGAAGCCGCCGCGGCTGGCGCGCTGGCGCGGGTCGAACGCCGCGTGGCCGAACTGGTCGTAGGCCGCGCGCTTTTGCGGGTCGCTCAATGCCTCGTAGGCCTCGCTCAGTTCCTTGAATTTTTCCTCGGCGCGGTGGTCGCCCGGATTTTTGTCCGGGTGAAACTTCACCGCGAGCCGGCGGTAGGATTTTTTTATGCCCTCGGCAGTTTCCTCGCGGGTGACTTCGAGGACTTCGTAATAATCGCGCTTGGCCATCGGATGAATTAAATATTAGAAACTAAAAAACGACCGGGTAAAACCGCCGCCGTTTTTTCATTTTGAATTACCGGCCGGTTTTTTTGCCACGATGACCGCTGCGGGGCGCAACAGGCGGTCGCGCAGTTTGTAGCCTTTCCTGACCTGCTGCAGGACATGGCCTTCGGGAACGTTGGCGGAATCCTGCTGCGAAATCGCCTCATGCAGCGAGGGGTCAAACGGCTTGCCGGTGGCGTCCACTTCCTCCAGGCCGGTCTCGGCGAGCGCGTTTTTAAGCTGCTGCTGGATCATCGCGACGCCGGATTGCAACGAGGCCAGCTTGTCGCCCTGGGCGTTTTGCGCGGCGGCGAGCGCCATCTCAAAATTGTCGAGCACCGGCAAAATCTTCTGGAGCAGCGCCACGTTGGCATATTGCGCGGCCTCGGTCCGCTCGCGGGCGGCGCGCTTCTTGAAATTTTCAAAGTCGGCGGCGGTGCGAACCCAGTTTTCGCTGGCCCGCGCGGCGGTCGCCTGAAGTTCCTCGACTTGCTCCGGCGTCAACGGGGCGGCGGCCAGCGGATCGTCCGTGGTAACGGTTCCGGTAGCGGCGGTGGGTTCGGATTTTTTCATTTGTGATCGGTAAAATTAAACCAAGGGGAACAACCTAGCTGATTAACTGATAATCAGCAACCCGGATGTGTCGTGGGTATTGTATCAGTTTGGTGGGGCGAGCGTCTTCGCGAGCCGACGGGCGTCAAACAGTTCTCGCGGCTCGCGGGGACGCTCGCCCCACCGAGAGTTCAAAATGACACAAAACCGTGCCGTGCGGCGGCGGCTAGTTTGGTGGGACGAGTTTCTGAAAGTCAGGCTGGCCGCGAATCATGTTGAAGCGCGGATCCTTGCGCGCCTCGTCGAGCAGGTTTCGCGCGGTGGGCGTGGTCAACAACCGCTTCGCGCTCAGGTCGAGCGCGGTCTGCAAATTCTGGATGGACACCGGCGTCTTGCCGAGGATCGCCTCCAGCGCGGCGAAATCGTAGCGCGGTTCCGGCTGGTCGGGCGCGAGGGCGATGAGTTTTTGGAGCACCGGCTCCAGCTTGGGGATGTCGCCCATCTGCGCGGTTATCTGCGCCAGGGCCGCGACGTTGGCGTAGGAAATTTTCGGATCCGCCAACGCCTGCGGGCCAATCTGGATGGACTGGGTGAACAGGTTGGTGGCGCGGGCGGGTTGTTGCATCTGGTTATACAGGCTGCTCAACTGGAGAATATTTTGAAAGTTGCTTGGATTTTTCTGCGCCTCCGTTTCCATGCGCTGCAGGTCGGCCATGATTTGACTCCGTTCGGCATTCTGGCCCTTGAACCCTTCAAGCTGCTTCACGAGGTCGGTGATCTGGCCGTTGAACGGATCGAGCTTCTCGCAGGTCTTCACGACGAGCAGGGCGTCGTCCAGCCGGTTGACGGTCGGCAACAGCAGAAAATTGATGTAGCGATAGACGGCCTCCGGGCTGTAAGGACAGAAGGCGAATGACTGCTTGAAGGCAAAATCCGTCTCGCGCGCCAGCGCCTGATACTCGGCGGCATTTTTCGGCGCGTATTCCGGCGGGCAATCACGGCTCAGGCGCCACGCATAAACGCCGGCCTGCGAACTGCGCAATTTCGAGAACGCCTTCTGGCCGTCGTCGTCGCGGATGAAGCGCGGGTCGCCCTTGAAGCCCTCGTAATTGTTCTGGACGTAAATTTTTTCCGCGAAGTCGCAGATTTCCTTGACGCTGGTGTCATAGGTGATGAAGTTGCCGCACAGGCGCTCGGAGTATTTCGTCCAGAACGCGTGGTCGCGCTGGTAAATGTCATCCGTCAACGATGTCAGCGGCTCGCGGTTGATGTGCATGATGATGCCGAACGGCGTTTCGTAGGGATACATCCAGTCGAGCGGGAAACTTTCCTCGACGAAAAATTCGTTGGTCGGGTTGTGGTCGAAGATGACCCGGCAGAGCAGGCCGTTGATCATCATCACCGCGACCTGGCCGGACACCTGCACTCGGCCGTTGTCAATGTGGACATCTTCGCCGGGCTTCAACTGGCCGATGGCCTGGCGGCGGGCGACATCCTGTGTATAGTCTTCAAAGGCCTTTTGCGAATCGTCCGGGGACGGGATGTAAATTTCCTTGGGCGGATAAACGCCCTCGGCGCGGCGGCGTTTTTCGATGTGCGCGCCGAGCTTGGTGAACGGCACGTCCAAAACGTAATAGGCCGCCTGCGCAATGCCGTTGACGATGGAATTGTCCTGTCCGAACGGAATGCCGAGGACGTAGCGCAGAAATTCGCTGAAGAACGGCGGGTCATGCTGCGCGCTGCGGAAGTATTGCGAGCGCAGGTAATCCAGATAGGTGCCGTCGGCCAGCGCGTTTTGCGTGATGAGATAAACGTCGCGGCGGTCAAACTTTTGATCCTGCAACGGCTGGCACGAATGCGGAATGAAGCTGTCGCAGAAAATCGCGTAGGTCGGACAGAAACGTCCCGGGTCGGTGCCGCCAAAAAGAATCGTATTGCGCGGCATTTCCGGGTAGATGATTTTCGCCTGCTCCGGGTCTTTCAGCAGTTGCGCGCGCAGATCGTTGTCGTAGCTCAACTTCCCGGTCTTCGGATCGGTGAACGGCGGCGTGAACATGTCGTGGCCGAACCAATAGCCGAACCAGTGGTTGCGCTGTTCGCTTTTATACCAGTGCGTCATGCCGGAATAAACGGGCATCAGCGTGAACAGGGCCAGCAGGATCACCACCGGCCCGCGATTGCGATAAACCGCCAGCGCCACCAGAAAAACAATCGGCATCGCCACCAAAATAAGGTTGGCATAAATGGGCAGCCCGTATTGATATTTGGTGAACGCTTCATGAATCCAGTGCGGCAGCTCAAAGAGGCCGACTTCGCCCGCCAGTCCGAAATAAAGTTTGCCCGCCGCATCCTTCAGGCAAAACAACGCCATGATCACCGCGATGCCGCCGCCCAAAAATCCCCAGAACCTGAACTTCGCATAATGCGTCGCCATGTAAGCCGCCGTCAGCGTCAGACCGTAGCCGATCATCAGCGCGAACAGGGCATGTGATGCGGTGAAGAAAACCTGGTTGAGATCCGCCGAGGAGCGATCCAGCGTCACGTCCAGCAAAATGACCAATATCACGGACAGGCAAAAATAAATCGAGGTCAGCCCCACGATCCACGAACGCTCCCGCTTGTGCATTTTAAGCAGGAACAAAAACGGCATCAACCCGATGAGCATGAAAACCCAGTTGAACGATTTCGAGAGTCCCTGCACGATGTATTGCAGTTGGTGGACGAACCGCATCGGATCCTGAAACAGGTTCGTGCCGTGGACGGTCTCATACTGGCCGCGGCTCAGGGCGTGGAAGAAACCTTCGACCGTGCGCGGATAACCCCATTGCATCGGCGGAACGGTCATGCCGGCCAGCGGCTCATAAAAGTAAAATAAAACCCCCAGCGTCCATAAAAGTCCCATCAAGATGATGGTCTTCCACTCCGAAAAAAATCCCTTCGTCTGGATGCACAGCCAGCCGCCGGCAAAAATTGAGCCGACGCCCACGATGTGAAACAGCGCCACCTCGATGGAACTCATGTTGTTGATCGCCGGAATGGATTGCGAACTCATCGCCAGCAGTCCGACCAGATAAATCGCGCTGTTGGTCAGAAACAAATCACGCCCCAGGCGCGGTTGCGCGGCGGCGATCAGCACTTCCACGCCCATCGCGCTCAAGAGCAGCGTCTGATGGATTGTCGCGCAGATGCCGTAGCACAACATCGCCAGATAGAGGTAACGCTTCTGGTTCGGCGCATACATCCAGCGCATCAACATCAGCACCACCAAAATCAGCCACGGCACCGCGAACAGCGAAATGCGGTTGATGACCACTGATTCGCTCCAGATGGAACCGTCCAGACCCACCAACATGCCCGCGACCCCGCCCGACACCGCGCAAATGGCGTTTTCCCATTTGCCGGCCACGCCTTTCAAATCCTCGATGCCCTCGATCAACATGCTGCTGCCGCGCGACACCATGAACGCCACCATGCCGCTGCCCATGGCCGCCGCGAACGACTCGCCCACCTCCACCCGCCACGCCACGTTGCCGAACGGCAAAATCGCCGTCCAAAACCAGCTGTAAATGGACCAGAACGGATAGCCCGGCGGATGCGGAATGCCCGCGTAAAATGCACCCGTGCAAAGTTCGCCGGAATCCTCCAGCGTCTGTTCCGGCGCGAGCGTGAGCAAATAAATAATCCAGATCACCCCGAAGGTGATGCCGAACGTCAGCCAGTCAATCTTGCGAAAAAGCGGTGGTGTGGGCGGCGGCGCCGGGGCGGCGGTTTTTTTGGGGGCCGGTGCCGGTTTCGACACGTTGCCCTTGTTGTTGTTTGGCTTTGGTTTTTCCATTTTGATGTTCCGTCCTTATTTTCCGGACGGCGTAAAACAGATACTAGAAGTCGAAAGGCTACGGTTTGTCCAATCAAAAGTGAGGGCCGACAAATGGTTTTGCGCGTTTTGCAGGCCATTGCCCGCAAATGCCGCGTAATTTTCGTCGCTCAAAATCGTGCCGATCAGCGGCCGGCCCGCGACCGGCAGGCTGTTGTCCGCCTTGAATACCATCAACGTCAGCAGCGCGCACGCCGTCGCCGGCACCAGCCAGCCCACCAGCCACGTCGCCGACGGTTCGCCGGGCGTCGCGGAAAAAATCCGCCGCCTAAGCCTCGCCGCCGGACGGCGCGGACGCCAGGAGCGCAATTGTGTCTCCGGTAAATTCGTCTCGTTCATAAACAAGTCCTTCCAGTTTTGATTTTATTTTTTGCAAGCCGTAACGGTAGCGGCCCGCGACCGTGTTCGGCGAAATTTCCAGCAGCTCGCCCATCTCCTCGAACGTGCAGCCGTGCCAGATTTTCAGCACGATCGCCTCCCGCTGTTCCACCGGCAATTCCGCCAGGCAGCGCATTGCCGCGCGTTCCGCCGGGCTTTCCCCGCGCGATTTCTCGAACCAGCGCAGCGATTCCCAGTCCCGCGTCAGCCGCCGCCACAGCGAGCGCCGGTGGTTCAGCGCGCGGTTGCGGAAGCTGCGCACGCAATAATGCTCCGGGCGCGACGGCGACGATTCCATTTGCAGCAGCGCCAGAAACGTTTCCTGCACCACGTCCTCCGCCTCGCCGTGGCTCAAGCCTAGTGCGCGGCCATACAGGATCAGCTCCGCCGCCTTCGCGTCGTAAAGCGCCTCGCGCCAGTCGGAATGTTCATGGTCATTCACAGTTTCAACTCATAGACACCGCCACCGGCGGATTTGTATAAAAAATTTTGCGAAGCCGGCAAACTTTTCTGCAGCGTCCGAATTTGGACTGCGGCGACGCGACAAGCCGCGTCACTCCAAAGCGCGGATGTTGATGACCGGAACTGACATGCGCGCAGGGTGGCAAATTATCTGGCCGCGCAAAAGCACAATGTCGCGGCGCGGCGCGGAGGCAACGGGTTGGTTTGAACCGTGGGTGGGGCGAGCGTCCTCGCGAGCCGGACGTCGCGGGCACAAGCGGCTCGCGGGGACGCTCGCCCCACCAAAACCGATCACCGATACGGGTGAACGCCGGCTGGTGGTAATCTTTGACAGAAATTCGCGAGTCTGCTTTGATAAACCCATGCCGACAATGGCCAACGTGAAAACAACCGTAACCGCTGCGGTTGCAATCCACGCCGCGAGTCAGCGGTGGCTCAGCTTTCTATGTTAGGCGGCATTGCGCTTATGACATTTTCGAGCACAACAGAGCAGGTTTTATTCGGATTGTGGGGAGTTGGTTCATTGTTGTTGGCCGGCTTTGTTCGGCGGCGGTTTTATGTCTATTTTGGTTCCGTGGCGCTTTCGGCACCAATTATCGGATACATCATGCTTGTGCATGGCTTATTACCGGCTGGTGGCATTATTCACGCACTTTGTGCAGGACTACTTTCGTTGCCGATTCATTATTTGTCCCACCTCACATATTCAGACCGGAGATTATGGTTCTGGAGATTTGCTCATTATTTGAGCATCGTTCACTTTCGTCGTCACGTTGTTCTTGGCACGGTTTTGCTTGGAGTCATCGTGGCTTGCATTATCACAGCTCGCACGCCGCCAGTTTATGCAAGCCGAGCATTGGTTTATGACGAGTTGATGTCCACAAACACCGATTGGGTTCTTGGACAGCTACATAGTTACTATGATTTGCACATGAGTTATTGATATGACGATGCCGTTTAGTTTCACATTTGTAGTGCGACAAAATGGTTGGTCGTAGGCTTCAATGGTCGTCTTGAAGCCCAGCCAGAGCCGGTTTTTAGCTAAATCACTCATCTAATGCAGTTTGCGACGCGGCACTCCGCGTAAATCACCCGGTGTTCCGACCGTTTTACCCCGTCTTCCGCCTGAATCACCCGGTCTGCCGCGTAAATCACCCGGCGCTCCGACCGAATCAGGCGGTGCTCCGACCAAATCACCCGGAACGCCGGATGAATTACCCCGTGCTCCGGGTGTTTTACGCGGAGCACGGAGCGGCGCGGGCGGGCGGAATTGCTCAATGCGCGGGACGGCACGGCGGCGAATGCGCTTGCCTGACCTTGAGGGCGCGCCTATTTTCGCTGCGCCGCGAACGGGAGCCTGTTGCGCCGGCGATTGAACATTGAGAACGTTGCATTTATATCTTCTGCGTCAGGTTCTGGCCCTCCTGCTGATGACCGTGTGGGTTTTCACGATGGTCGTGCTGCTGTTCAACGTGCTGAAGGAAATTTTGCCCCTGCTCGTGGGCGGGCATGTGCATCTGGGCCTGGTGTTGAAGGCCATCGGACTCTTGATTCCCTTTGCGTGCGTGTATGCGCTGCCGATGGGTTTGATCACGGCGGCGTTGCTGGTGTTCGGACGTTTCAGCGCGGACCAGGAACTGACGGCGGCGCGCGCGAGCGGGGTGAGCCTGCTGTCGCTGGTGATGCCGGTGATTTTGCTGAGCCTGGTGTGCTGCGGTTTGAGCGCGTGGTTCAACCTGGAGCTTGGCCCGCGTTCGCGCGTGGCCTACGTCAATCTGCGGCACGAACTCGGTGCCGCCGTGCTGGACATGCAACTGCCCGAAGGCCGTCCGATCAACGACGCGCATGGCAACACGATCTGGCTGGAAAAAAATCACGGCGGCCATTTGGAAGGCGTGACGGCGTTCATGGAAAATTCCAATTCGACGACCACGTTTCATGCGCCGCGCGGCGAGTTGGAGTTGAACCAGACGAACCAGAAGATTTTCTTGCACCTGTTCAATGTCCACAGCGTCACCGTCGGCGCGCGGACGTTATTCGGTTCGTCGCCCGAAACGGTTTTGGAATTTGACCTGAATTTCGCGACGAACGGAATTTATCATCCGGGCACGAGCGACATGACGTTCCGGCAGTTGCGCGGGGCATTGCGCAATCTGGATCGCTTCGACGTGCCGTTGCCCGAAACCGGCACGTCGGCGGAAATGCGCGAGGAACTGCGCGCGGCGCAAAAGTTGCACGACGAAAAGTCCGAGCAAATCCTCGTCGCCATGAACCGGCAGATGGCGTTTTCGTTCGCGTGCTTCGGGTTCACGCTGGTCGGCATTCCGCTGGGCATCCGCATGCACCGGCGCGAGACCAACGTCGGCGTCACCATCGCGCTCGGCCTGGTGGTGGTTTATTACGCGTTCATCATGCTGGGGCAATCGCTGTCGTCCCGGCCTGAATTTGCGCCGCACCTGATTTTGTGGCTGCCGAATTTTATTTTTCAGGCCGTCGGCGCGGTGCTGCTCTGGCGCGCGAACCGGGGAATCTGAAGAATCATCAGAACGAAATTAAATTAAATTCCAATTAAACTTTTTTGCGCTGAAAAACTTTTCCCACGTCCACCTGGTCCACCGGCTTCACCAGCAGTTCGTCAATGTTGACGTGTGGCGGGCGGCGCGCGACCCAGACGAGGATTTCCGCGATGTTGGCGGCGGTCAGCGGGTTCAGGCCCGCATAAACTTTTTTGGCGCGGGCGTTGTCGCCCTTGAAACGCACGAGTGAAAATTCCGTTTCCGCCAGCCCCGGATCCACCGAGCCGACGCGGATGCCGGTGCCGAACAGCTCATGCCGCAGCACGCGCGTGATCTGCAATTCGCCCGCCTTCGCCGCGCAATAAGCCGACCCGCCCGCGTAGGCCGAGCGGCCCGCGACGGATCCGATGTTGATGATGCTCGCGCCAGAATCGCGCGGCATCAGCGGCAGCGCGGCGCGCGTGACGCGCAACAGTCCAAGCACGTTGGTCTGGAACATCGCCTCCCAGTCCGCGTCCTTGCCGTCGGCAACCGTGTCCACGCCATGCGCGCCGCCGGCGTTGTTGATGAGCACGTGCAGATTTTTTCCGCTTCCGATTTTTTTCTTCACCCACGCGATGAAAGTTTCGACGCTCGGAGTGCTTGAAACATTCAGTTCGTGAAAATGCGCCTGCGCTGCGCCGGATTTTTTGGCTGCAGCGGCGGTGGTTTTCAAGCGGTCAATGCGCCGCGCGCCGAGCAGCAGCTTCGCTCCTTCTGCGCCAAAGGCTCGGGCGGCGGCGGCGCCAAACCCGGAAGAGGCACCGGTGATGAGCACCCATTTGTTTTTAAGCGGCGATTTCATTCGGCTGAATCCTTGTTTTTTTCCGTCTCCTTTTGCAGGAACTTGAACTGGTCGGACAATTTGTCAAATAAAAATCCGATGACCAGCGCGCACACGCAGCCGATCACGACCGCCACGACGCGATCCAGCGACGTGCGCCATTTGGCGTTCTCGCCGATGAGCGTCACCAGAATGACCGCGACAAACGCCAGGCGCAGCATGTCATCCTGCTTGAGATAATAGCACACCAGCCCGGTGAGCATGACGCCGATGGCCATGGCCGCGAGCGGCGAGCCGATGACCAGGCTCGATGCTGCGCCGCCAAACGCGCCAGCCAGGTTGGCCACCACGCGCAGTAGCGAAGCTTTCAACGAAGAATGTAAATCCTGCTGCGTCACCAGCACCGCCGAGACCGCCGCCACCCACGGTGCGCCGGGCAATTCAAGAAACCGGTAGCACAGCGCGCCGACGAGCGCGGAAATGGCGGCCTTCGCGGAAAAAATGATGGCTTCAAGGTGACGGCGCGGCATTCGAGGAGGCTGTAAATTTTTTTGGAGCCGACGCAATTTAGGCAAATTCGACCAAAGCGACAAGGCGCGAGTTTTTAACAACCAAGACCAACAATCTTTGCCGTAATTTTTTGGGTCAAACGATTGATCCGCTTTTGCGTTGAATTTGCTTTCGCGCGGAGCCGGGTTTTGTTAGAAATTTTCCGTGCGCAAATTTTTCTGGTTAATTTTTGGTCTCTGCTTTGGCGGCCTGTTGCTGCTGGCGGCCCGCGCGGACACGTTTCCGCTCGTGGACGGTTCGTCGGTGTCGGGTGACATCATCAAGATTACGGAGGCGGGCCTGACGTTCCGGCAGGCGGACGCGACTTACACAAACCTGTTGTGGACGAAGTTTTCGCAGGAGGGTTTGAAGCAACTGGCGCAAAACCCGAAAATCGCGCCGCTCGTGGAGCCGTTCATCATCGTCCCGCGTGCGGCGCGGATGGATCAGGCGGAGTTGCGGCTCCAGCCGGTGACGCGACTTGAGTTGCCGGCGAAACCGTCGGTGTTCGGCGGGCTGTTTTCGTCGCCCGTCGGGTTGCTGCTGCTGCTCTTGATTTACGCGGCGAATCTTTACGCCGGTTACGAGGTGGCGATTTGCCGCGAGAAATCGGTTCCGCTGGTGATGGGATTGTCGGCGGTGCTGCCGCTGGTCGGGCCGGTGATTTTCCTTTCGCTGCCGAGCACATCTGCCGCTCCGCCGGAAACGCGCGCGGAAGCGGCGGCGGTGGCGGCCGAGGCGGCGCAAGCAACGGTCGCGGCAGCAGCGGCAGCAGCAGCGGTCGCCGAGCCGGCCAAGCCGGAGGAAATTCATATCGTCGCCGCGTCGTGGCAGCCGGGCGGAACCAAGACTCCGCCGCAGGTTTTCCAGCGGGGGCAATTCACATTCAACCGGCGATTTTTCGAGACGCGGTTTCCGGGCTATTTCGGCTCGGTGCGGCCGGAAGAAGATCGGAACAAGCAACTGGTGTTGAAGACGGTGAAGGGAGAGTTCACGGTCGAACGCATTCTGTCCGTTTCAACCAACGACATGTCGTTCGAGACAATGTCGGGCGGAGCGAAGCAGGAAGTGCCGCTGCCGTTCGCGGACATTCAGGAAATGCAGATCATCACGAAGGACGCGTGAAAATTTGCCGCGCACTGCGCGCCGCAAGCAGGCCGCGACCAGCCCCGTAACCAACCCATGAAATACCGCACCATACTGATGTTCGGCGCGCCCGGTTCCGGCAAGGGCACGCATGGGAAAATTCTCGGCGCGATTCCGGGCTTCGTGCATTGCAGTTGCGGCGAGGTGTTCCGCAGCTTGAGTCCCGACACGCCACTGGGGAAAATTTTTCTTGAACATTCTAGCACCGGCGGGCTGGTGCCGGACGAACCGACCATCGAGCTTTGGAAAAATTACACCCACGGCCTCGCCGCCGCCGGACGACTCGACCACAAACGCAACACGCTCGTGCTCGACGGCATCCCGCGCAACGTCCATCAGGCGGAAATGCTGGACAAATTTCTCAATGTCGCCGCCGTGTTTTACATGTGCAGCGCAAATTTCGAGAACCTCGTCAAACGCCTCCAACGCCGCGCGCTCAAGGACAACCGCCTCGACGATGCGAACTTGGATGTCATCCGCGCGCGCCTGAAAACCTACGAAAAGGAAACCAAGCCCGTGCTGAATTTTTACGGCAAGAAAATCGTCCATCAAATCAACACCGACGGCACGCCGCCGCAGACCTTCCTCAAAGTCCTCCGCCAAATTGTCAAACTCGGCTGAATTGGATTGGTGATTTACAATTTGTGATTTACGATTTGCCGGCCATTAATGCGCGGAAAAATCACAGATCTTAAATCATAAATGAGGATTGTTTTCATGGGTACGGCGGGATTGTCCTGCGCCAGCCTGGAAAAGCTGGCGGGAAAATTTTCCGTCATCGCCGTCGTCACGCAGCCCGACAAACCCAGGGGCCGCGACCTCAAACTCACGTCCTCGCCGGTGAAAATCCTGGCGGAGAAATTTAAACTGCCAATTTTGCAGCCCGCGCGCGCGCGCGATGAGAAATTTTTTTCCGAAATGCGCGAGTTGAAGCCGGATTTGATCGTCGTCGTCGCCTACGGACAGATTTTGCCGCAGGGCATTTTGGATTTGCCGAAGTTCGGTTGCCTGAACGTCCACACCTCGCTGCTGCCGAAATATCGCGGCGCGTCGCCGATCCAGTCCGCGATCCTCGACGGCGAAACGGAAACCGGCGTGACGATCATGAAAATGAACGCGGGCCTGGACACCGGCGAAATCATTTCGCAGGCGCACATGCCAATTTCGCCGGATGACAATTCCCAGACGCTTCACGACCGGCTCGCGCAACTCGGCGCGGAATTGTTGGTTAAAACGATTCCAGATTATGTTGCCGGAAAAATTCCGTCAAAGCCGCAGCCAGTCGAAGGTGTGAGTTATGCGGCCAAAATAAAAAAGGAGCACGGCAAAATTGACTGGAACGAACCGGCGGAAAAGATTTTGAACCGGCTGCGCGCGTTCACGCCATGGCCGGGCGGGTTCACGTTTTTGACGGCGGAACCGAAGCCGCAGTTGCTTAAAATATGGCGGGCTGAAATCGCGGAAGCATCCGGCGCGGCCGGCGAAATTTTGTCAGCGGACAAAAACGGCATCGTGGTTGCCTGTGGAAAAAATGCGCTGCGGATTTTGGAATTGCAGCGCGAAGGCGGACGGCGCATGAACGCGGCGGATTTTTGCGCGGGCCATCCGTTGTCCGCCGGCTTGAAATTCGGCTAGGCGTTCGGGCTGGGCGCGCCCTGATACTTCATCCCGGTGTGGCGGATGTCCTGCGCTTCGCAAAGATAGACAACGTCCTCGGCGACGTTTGTGGCGTGATCCGCGATGCGTTCCAGGCTTTTGGAGGCGACCATCCAGTGCAGGCAGCGCGCTATCGTGTCGGGACTTTCCACCATGTGCTGCGCGAGCGCGGTGTGAATCTGTTTGTTCAGCGCGTCCACCTCCTTGTCGCGCGGGATGATGGCGCGGGCGGCGACGGAATCCTGGTTCACAAACGCGTCGAGCGCGGCCTTGAGCATTTCAAGGGCAAGGCCGGCCATGCGCGGGAGATCGAGCTGGATTTTTACCGGCGGTTCCTTGCTCAAATCGCGGGCGCGCTTGGCGATTTTCGAGGCCTCGTCGCCGATGCGTTCGAGATCCTGGGATATTTTCATCGCCACGGTCACGAGCCGGAGGTTGGTGGCGAGCGGTGCCTTGGTCAAAAGCTGGATGGCCAGGTCGTCAATCTCGACCTCAAACCCGTCAATGGTCTTGTCGTCGTCTTTCACGCGCACCGCGAGGTCGTGGTCGCGCTGGACCAGCGCCTGCACGGCCTCGTTCACGGCGGTCTCGGTGTGGCTGGCCATCAGCAGCAGCTTTTGCCGCAGCGCCCCCAGGCCGATGTCAAAATTATTTTCCATTTTTCCTAGATTTGAATTTAGCTCAACCAAATCGCCCTGTCACATAATCTTCCGTGCGCTTCTGCGCCGGCTTCGTGAAAATATTCGCCGTCGTGTCGAACTCGACCAGTTCGCCCAGATAAAAAAAGGCGGTGAAGTCCGAGGACCGCGCGGCCTGCTGCATGTTGTGCGTCACGATGACAATCGTATAATCCTTTTTCAGCTCGACAATCAAGTCCTCGATTTTCTGTGTCGCCAGCGGGTCGAGCGCGGACGCCGGCTCGTCCATCAGCAGCACTTCCGGCTGCACCGCCAGCGCGCGGGCGATGCACAGCCGCTGCTGCTGGCCGCCGGACAAGCTGACGGCCGGCGCGTGCAGCCGGTCCTTCACCTCGTCCCACAACGCGGCCATGCGCAGCGATTCCTCGGTGCGCTCGTTCAGGATTTTTTTGTCACGCACGCCGTTCAAGCGCAGGCCGACGGTGACGTTCTCGTTGATGGACATCGTCGGGAACGGATTTGATTTTTGAAAAACCATGCCGACGCGGCGGCGCACGACCACCGGCTCGACGCCGCGCGAATAAATGTCGTCGCCGAACAGGCGGATTTCGCCTTCCATCCGGGCGTCAGGGTTCAACTCGTGCATCCGGTTGATCGCGCGGAGAAAAGTGGACTTGCCGCAGCCGCTCGGCCCGATGATCGCGGTGACGGCGCGGGCGGCGATGTCAATCGTGACTTTTTTCAGCACCTGGTTTTTGCCAAAAAAAATCGAAAGGTCGCGCACGGCCAGGGCCGCGCCGCGCGTGGAATTTTTTTCCGCGACGGCACCGGACGTTGGTTGTGAAATGGCGGCCATGGTTTTTCAGGTTCTACTCCGGCTGAACCGGTCGCGCGTCAACACGCGGACGACGATGTTGATGCTGGTGACCAGCAAAATCAAGACCAGCGCGCCGGCCCACGCCTGCCGATGCCAATCGTCGTAGGGCGAAATGGCGTAATTGAAAATTTGCAGCGGCAGCGCGGCGATGGGTTCGGTCAGCTTGTGCGCCCAATAGCCGTTGCCGAACGCGGTGAACAGGAGCGGCGCGGTTTCGCCGGCGACGCGGGCGAGCGCGAGCAAAATTCCCGTGATGATGCCCTTGAGCGCGGTGCGGACGACGATTTGCACGATCATTCGCCATTGCGCGATGCCGAGCGCAAGCGCCGCCTCGCGATAACCGCCCGGCACGAGTTGCAGCACTTCCTCGGTCGTCCGCATGATCAGCGGAATCATCATCAGGCCGAGCACGACACCGCCGGCGAGCGTGGAAAAACCTTTCATCGGCACGACGAGCAGCGCATAAACCACCATGCCCCAGGTGATGGACGGCACGCCGTTGGTCACGTCGGCGGTGAAGCGAATCCAGCGGTTGAGCTTTTTGTGAGTGTATTCGGAAAGAAAAATTCCACCGAGCACGCCGACCGGCACGCCGATGAGCGATGCGAGCAAAATCAAAACAAACGTGCCCACGATGGAATTGGCCATGCCGCCGCCGACTTCGCCGACGGGTTTCGGCAGTTGCGTGAAGAACGCCCAGTTGACGGAACCCGCGCCCTGTGTCAAAAGGTGAAAAAAAACGAGCAGCAGCGGCAGGATGACGAGGATCGCGCACACAAACGTTAGCGATTGCATGAAGCCGTTTTTGACTTTGCGCAAGTTGTGGTTTGCGGCGGTCATTCTAATTTGTCAAAAGGTTGAATGATCGAACTGTGAATTGGTTTTGCATCGTAGCCGTGACACGATTTAACAATTTCATTTCAGGGTTGCGGTTTGACGCCCGGCCCGAAAGTTTTCAACAGCAGTTGCGCCAGCGCGTTGACCAGCACGGTCACGCCGAGCAGCACGAGGCCGATTTCAAACAGCGCGCTCAAATAAGTGTCGGTCGTGGCCTCGCTAAACTCGTTGGCGACGACGCTGGCCAGCGTGTAACCGGGCGCGAACAGCGATTTGGCGATCTGCGGGCTGTTGCCGATGACCATCGTGACGGCCATCGTTTCGCCGAGCGCGCGGCCTAGGCCGAGAATGACCGCGCCGAACAAGCCTTTTTTTGCGTAGCTCAAGACGGCGATGCGCGTGACTTCCCAGCGCGTCGCGCCGAGCGCGTAGGCGGCCTCGCGTTGCAGGCCGGGCACGGATCGCAAAATTTCCCGCGAGACGGACGTGATGATCGGCAGAATCATGATGGCAATGATGATGCCGCCGGCAAACACGCTGGGGCCGTAAATCGGGCCTTGAAAAAACGGCAGGAAGCCAAGACATTTTTGCAGCAGCGGAAACAAATTCCCGCGCAGCCACGGCACCATCACAAAAATTCCCCACAAGCCGAGGATTACGCTCGGCACGGCGGCGAGCAGTTCGATGAAAATGGTCAGTGGCTGGCGGATCCACAGCGGCGCAAGTTCGGTGAGATATACGGCGGTGGCGATGCTCAACGGCACGGCGATGACCAGCCCGATGGCCGACGAGACGAGCGTGCCGAAGATGAACGGCAGCGCCCCGAATTTTTCGTTGACCGGATCCCAGTCGCTGCTGACCAGAAAGTGCCAGCCGAACTGCCGCAGCGCGGTGCCGGAGCCGCGCGCGAGCTCAAAACCGATGAGCGCGATCAGCACAAACACCGACAGCGCCATCAGCAGGGTCAGCCCCTTGAAGGCGCGGTCGCCAAAATGGCTCACGGCGGCTTTTTCCGCCAGCGGGTTTGACGCGGTTTCGTTCACGACCTTTTTCAAAATCAAAAGACGAAGAGCGGAGGAACAGCGCCCTTCGTCCGGCTCACGCCAGTAAAATTATCCGGCGGCGGAGCGATGTCAGTATTTAATTGTGTTCAACAAATCCAGTTCCCGCTGCTGGATTTCCGCCGGCAGCGGCGCGTAGTCGAGCGACGGCGAAAGTTTCTGGCCTTCCGTCACGGCCCATTTCAAAAAGGCCACGAGTTTCTTGCCGTTCTCGGAATCTTTTTGCTGCTGATAGACGAGCACCCAGCTTGGGCCGGCGATGGGATATGATTTTTCGCCGGGCGCGTTGACCATTGAGAAACGGAAATCATCCGGTATTTTTGCCGTGGCCATCGCGGCGCTGACGGAATCCGGCGCGGGCGAAATGAAATTGCCTGCCGCATTTTTCACATCGGCGTAGGCCATCTTGTTTTTGTCGGCGTAGGCGAGTTCGGCATACCCGACGCCGCCCACCAACTGCCGAATCTGGCCGGCCACGCCTTCGCTGCCCTTGGCACCGAGGCCGATGCCGGCGGGCCATTTCACCGCCGTGCCTTTGCCGACCGTGTCCGCCCAAACGGGATTCACGCTGCTCAAATAATCGCTGAAGATGAACGTCGTGCCGCTGCCATCGGAACGATGCACCGGAATCACCGGCAAATCGGACAGGATGACGCCCGGATTCAACGCGACGATTTTCGGATCATTCCACTTGGTGATGTTGCCGAGGAAAATGTTGGCGATGATGTCGCTGTCCAGCTTCAACTTTGGCGAGCCGGGCAGGTTGTAGATGACGGCCACGCCGCCGGCGACGACCGGAATGTGCAGGATTTTCCCCGAAGCCTTCGCCAGATTGTCGTCGCTCATCGGCGCGTCGGAAGCGCCGAAGTCCACCGTCTGCTTGAGCAACTGTTGCTGGCCCCCGCCGGAGCCGATGGATTGATAATTGAAGTGAACCGCCGGATCCATCGGGCCGTAGGCTTCAAACCATTTGGTGAAGGCCGGGTAATCAAAGGTCGAACCCGCACCGTTGATGAGCTGTGCCGGCGCGTTGGTCGCAGCAACGAGCAGTGCCGCGCTGCCCACGACCGCGAGACGGCGTCTCGCGTTGGCAACGGCCAAGGCGACTGCCAGCAGACCGCCGATGCCAAGAATGGGGAGAATGACTTTTTTCATGTTCGGTTTGGTCGGTTTCGTTTCAAATTGACGGCGGCAGAGTGTGACAGCCCCGTTACGGGCGTGCGGCGGAAATGTTACAATTGGGTTACGAAAAGCTAGCCAGCGTTCTCGACGGGCCGGGCGGAAATTTCCAGCATCCGTTCAATCGGCAGGCGCGCGCGCTTGATGATTTCCGGCGGCAACTCAACGCGCGGCGAAAGTTTCTTCATGCAGTCGCGCACTTTTTCCAGCGTATTCATTTTCATATATTTGCACTCGCTGCAACGGCAGTTGTCCGTCGGCGCGCGCAGCGCGTCGAAAACCGGCGCACACAAAAACTCCTTGCCCGGGCATTCTTTTTTCAGACGGTGGATGATTCCCGATTCCGTGACGATGATAAATTTTTCCGCCGGATCATTCTTGCAGAACAAAATCATTTTCTCCGTCGAGCAAACCGCGTCCGCCAAATCACGCACTTCGCGCAAACTTTCCGGGTGAACCACAATTTTGGCGTCGGGAAACTGCGCCTTCAATTTCAGCAGCGCATCGCGCCGGAACTCGACGTGCGCATAACAATTTCCCTTCCACAACGTCATCGGCCTGCCCGTTTGTTCCATGACCCATTGGCCGAGATTTTCGTCCGGCACGAACAAAATATCTTTGTCACGCGGCGCGGCCTTGACGATGCGCTCCGCATTGCCGCTCGTCACGATCACGTCGCAGAGCGCCTTCACCGCCGCGCTGCAATTGATGTAGGCAATCGTCCAGAAATTTGGATTGGTTTTTTGGAGCGCGGCGAGTTTTTCCGCCGGACAGCTTTCTTCCAGCGAACAGCCCGCGTCCTTGTCCGGCAGCACCACGATTGTGTTGGGATTCAAAATTTTCGCCGTCTCCGCCATGAAATGCACGCCGCAGAAGACAATCACATCGGCGTTCGTTTTTGCCGCCTCCTGCGCGAGGCCGAGCGAATCGCCGACAAAATCCGCCACGTCCTGAATTTCCGGCACCTGATAATTGTGCGCGAGAATGACGGCGTTGAGCTGTTTCTTAAGCGTAAAAATTTCATGCGCGAGGGGCGTGAAATTATTTTTCACCATCGCCGCGCGCGGCTGCAATTCTGCGACTTCAATCATGGTCAAAAGCTACCGTTGCAAATCAGCGGCGTCAATGAAGGCAAAAATTTTTATCTGTGTTCAATCCGCGTTTCATCCGTGGCCGATAAAACCCGCCATTGGCCCGCCGCCAGATCGTCCAGCCAGAAATTTCCGATCCGCACGCGCATCAGCCGCAAGGTTGGATGGCCGATGGCCGCCGTCATTTTGCGAACCTGCCGGTTTTTGCCTTCAATCAACTCCAGGCCAATCCAGCAATCGGGAACGATTTTGCGAAAACGGATCGGCGGGACGCGCGGTGGAATTTGCGGTTGCGGTTCTAGCAGCCACGCGCGACACGGCAACGTTTTCCGCCTTTCGATCAAAACGCCTTTTTCCAATTTTTTCAAATTTTCCTCCGTCGGGATTTTTTCGACCTGCGCCCAATACTCGCGCTCGTGCGCGTGACGCGGATGCAGCAGTTTTTCATTCCGCGCCGGTTCGTCACTCAAGAGCAGCAAACCTTCCGAATCCGCGTCAAGCCGTCCGATGGCATAAACATTTTTCGGAAAATTAAATTCCGCGAGCGCACGGTTCGCCGAGCCGTCGCTCGTGAACTGCGAAAGCGCGCCGAACGGTTTGTTGAAGGCGATGAGCAAGCAGAGAATGATGAAGTATGAATGGTGAATTATGAAACATTTTTTTAACCGCGCCGATAATTTGACTTCATCATTCATCATTCATGCTTCATAATTTATTTCGTGATCCGCAACATCATCTTCGACTGGTCGGGAACTTTGGTTGACGATTTGCCCGCCGTCCTGAAAGCCTCGAATTTTGTCCTGACTCAATCTGGCAGGCCGGAAATGTCGCTGGAAAAATTTCGCGCGGAATTTTCCCTGCCGTTCACGAGGTTTTACGACCGCCACACGCCCGGCGTGCCGATGGAAAAATTGGAGGGCTGGTTTCACGCCGAATTTCGGCGGTCGCAGGATTCTGTCGTGGAACTGCCGCACGCGCGCGGATTTCTGGAATTTTGCCGCGCGAAAAAAATTCGCACATTTCTGTTGAGCACCGTCCACGCCGACCATTTTAAGGTGCAGTGCCGCGTGACCGGCTTCGACGCGTTTCTCGACAGGCCTTACACCGATGTCTGGGACAAGCGCGAAAAAATCCACGAGATTTTGCGCGAAAATGATTTGCGCGCGGAGGAAACGCTTTTCATCGGCGACATGGAGCACGACATCGAGACGGCGAAACACGGCGGCGTCCATTCCTGCGCCGTGCTGACCGGTTACAACACCTTGGAACAACTGCGCACGGCGAAACCGGACTTGATCGTCGAGCACCTCGCGGAATTGCGCGCCCTGCTGGAGCGGAATGATTTTTTGCACCTGAAACCGGCCGCGCGTGGAATTGAAGAAGCGCATCCGCCGCTCGCGACGGTCGGCGCGCTCATTTTCAATCCCCAAAACGAAGTGCTGATGATCCGCACGCACAAGTGGTCGGACAAGTGGGGCATCCCCGGCGGCAAAATCAAGTGGGGCGAAACGTCCGGGGCCGCGCTGCGCCGGGAAATTCTGGAAGAAACCGGGTTGAAAATTTCCGGCATAAAATTTGTCCTCGTTCAGGACTGCATCCACTCGAAGGAGTTTTACCGCGATGCGCATTTTGTTTTATTAAATTACACCTGCCGCTGCGTCGCCAAAAATCCGCGCGTGAAACTGAACGATGAAGGCCGCGAATTTCGCTGGCTTAAAATGGCCGAAGCCAAAAAACTCAAGCTGAACCGGCCGACAAAAATTTTGCTCGAAGCGGTTTCCAAATCCAAAAGTCAAAAGCGCAAATCTTAAATGTCCCGAATTTCCATCGTTGACCTGGAAGTGTTTTACCGCGTGGGCGTGCCGGACGCGGAACGCGCGCAGCCGCAGCGTTTGCTGCTGACCGTCGAACTGGAATCTGATTTTTCCGCCGCCGCAAAATCAGATTCGATCGCCGACACGATTGATTATTTTGCCGTCACGCAGCGGCTCTTGAAATTCGGCGAAGGCCGCGAATGGAAATTGATTGAAACACTTGCCGCCGACATTGCCAGTTCGTTTTTGGCCGAGTTCAAGCCGCCAGCCGTCACCGTTGAGGTGAAAAAATTCATCATTCCGCAGGCGGGGTATGTTTCAGTCCAAACGACAATCTTGAAAGGATAATATGATTGAAAAAACTGAAGTTGAAAGTTTGCTCAATTCGTGGCGACAGAAAAAATCTGAATACGAGAGCAACGCGAAATATTTCACAAAACAACAAACTGGCTATTATGGGAAAATGGCAGAAGCCGAAAGAGACGTGGCAGAACAGATTGTTAAAGATTTGGAATCACTGCTTTTGAAGTCAAAATAACCCGGCCTATTTTGCATCGTGTGAAAAATGTGCGATTTTGGAAAATGAATACATTTATTGTTAAATCAGTTCCGTTGGGTGATTTCGAAAAGGTGAGCATTAGCACGCATGACGAAAATAGTTTTCTTTCGCTTATAGGCCAACGAAAGGCCATTCAATATGAGACTTTTGAGTTGCCAAATCTTTCCAAAGAAATTCAGAGTGAATTAAGTAAGCAAGGTTTTGTAAAACTCATTCTTGAATCCGACACGAACCAGTATTTTTTAGTTCCAAGATTTAATCGGAACCTTGCTGCGAAGCCGTGTATTTCTGACCGTCCATCGTCTCCAATTTCCAACCCGATTTTTCCGTAACAATTTTCACCGCGCCAGCCGTGCGCGTGTAAATCACGGGAATTTTTTTCTGCTCCAACCGTTCGTGCAAGGTGCGGCTGGCACGGCGCGTGGCGGGAAATTCCGAGTCGGCAATCACGATGACGCGCGGCTGAATGGCGTCAATCAGGTCATCGCACAGCGGTTCGCTTTCGTTCGGCAAGCCGGCGATGACGATGTCGGCGCGCAAATCATTGGTCTGCGCCAGCAGTTCGCTCTGGCCGGCGCGGCTCAAGTCGGACAGCAGCAGGATTTTCGTTCCGCAAAAATTTCCGAGCAGCACGAGCGGGCGGTCGTCGGCGCGGGAAAAATTCGCGGTTGCCGGCGGAAACAAAACCCGCCAGCAGCCGGCGGTGTCGCCGCAGTTCAGGATTTTATGGCGCGACGGCGGCTTTTCAAACGTGGCAACGGTTTCGCGATAGGCGGCGGAACGGAATTTCACGCCGCTGGTCCAGAGTTCGCCGATGCCGAAAAATCCGTCGAGCGCCTGCGCGCCGCCGGTGTTTGGCTGATCGCCCTCCGTCAGAATGAGGCGTGGGATTTGGTTGACGCCCTGCGCGTGCAGAAATGGCTTGAGCGTGAACTCGACGGCGTGTTCGTCGCCGCAGTTGACGAGCCAGTCGTTTTTCCTGCCGTCGGCGTCAACAAAAACCGCGTGGCCGCCGTTGAGCGGCAGCACGGTCAGGTCGGTTTCGCCGCGCGCTGACTGCCATTGCCGTAAATAAAATCCGCCGATGAAAATTAAAATTGCCGCGCCGAAAACGATTCTGCGCCGCGTGGCGAACCAGCCGCTGAAAATGGCGACGATCGTGGCGTAATAAATTGCAATCGCGGCCGGCGACGGTTCGGGGACGTAAAAATAGGCGCCGGGAATTTTGGTCGCGGCCTCGCTCACCCAGGTCATCGCCACCATGAAAAACCACGCGGCGTTGTTGAAAAGTTCCGTCGCCCATGGAAACCAGCCGCCGCAAATGAGTGCGCCGAGGTTGGCCATGAGCGCGAAGGTGCCCAGCGGCACGGCGAAGAGATTGGCGAGCGTCGAGACCGGGCTGAACAGGTGAAAATATTTTGCCGCCAGCGGCATTGAACCCAGCCACGCGGCGAAGGACAGGCCGCAGTAGCGCGCAAATTTTTGCGCCAGCCACAGCAGGGTTTTTTTCCAGCCGGACACCAGCTCGTCCGGCAGCAACGGATCGAGTTTCAACCTCCGGTCAAAAAATTTGTTCAGCGGCGGCAGCATGAGCGCAATGACGAGCATGACGAAAAACGAGAGCTGGAAGCTGGCTTCAAAAATCTGGCGCGGCTCGGCCAGCAAAATGATGAACGCGGCGGCGGCGAGCGAGTTGAGCAAGTCACTTGGCCGCTTGAGCGCCCAGCCGCCGAGGACAATTGTCATCATCACCGACGCGCGGACGGCGGAGGGTTCCCAGCCGGTCGCGGCGGAATAAAACCAGATGGCCGGAATCGCAATCGCGCCGCACCACGCGCGCGAGAGGCGCAGCATGCGCAACAGCGTGACGATCATGCCGGACAAAAGAGCAATGCGCAGTCCGTCAATCGCGAACATGTGCATCGTGCCGGCGCGCAGGAACGGCTCGCCGATGTCGCCGGTGAATGCGGTGCGCCAGCCGAGCGTCATCGCCCAGAGCAGGCGCAGCGGTTCGTCCTCGACCGGCAGGCCGAGCGCGAGCGTGTGCTTTGACCAGTTCAAAAAACGGTCGGTCAGCGGCGCGGTTTTCAGGGTTGCCGCGCGCAATTGCCAGTCGTTGGTGGACTCGGTTTTGAGCTGGTAATAAATCCCGCGCGTGGCCAGATAATTTTCATAGTCAAAAAGCCCGTCGGCCAGCGGCGGCGGCGGCGGCGCGATGATGCCGGAAATTTCCACCGGCTGGCCCGCAAAAAAATTCTCCGCCAGCGTACCGGGCGTGGTGACGATGATTTCGCCGGCGGCAGGCTGCCAGTTTTCCCCGCGTTGCAGTTCGGTCACGCGAACCCGCGCGACGATGCGCCACTTTTCCTGCTCGTCGCGCGCGGTGATTTTCAAATGCGGCGTCTCGGCGAGTTTCCCGCGCACGGTGGCGATGGCCGGCCCGGTGCCGAGCAGCGTTCGCAAATCATCGGGAGAAATGACGGCGGTGCGGCTGACCAAGTTTGCCCAGCCGACGAGCGCGAGCAGCGGCCAGATGAGAAACGGTCGGAATTTTTTGAGGACGAAGACGAGCGCGAGCAGGACGAAGGCGGTTCCAAACAATGCGGCGGGCGGGGGTTGAAAAAAATTCCCCAGCAACAATCCCGCCGCGAACCACGCGACGATGGCCACGAAAGGTCGTTTCATTTTCCCATGGGTCGCCTGCGTGTGCGGGCAATTTTCCAAAGCCAGACCAACAGCAGAGCCAGCGCGCCGCCGCTGGTGTCAATCAGCACGTCCGAAACCAGCGGGGTGCGCGTGGGCACAAAAATCTGGTGAAACTCGTCGGTCGCCGCGTAAAGAAAAACGAGCGACAACGCCAGCCCTGCCTCCGGCCAGAGCCACGGGCGCGGATTATTTTTTTGCGGCTGGCGGATCGCGCGCCAGAGCAGCAGGGCGAGGATGGCGTATTCGGTAAGATGGGCGCATTTGCGGAAGATGTGATGGATGGCCGCGACTTGCGACTCCGGCATTTTGGGAAAAAGCCAGTGCAGCAGCGGTTCAAACAAGGTTGACGAATGCTGGTAGGAATGCGAATCCGCCGACGCGGAAAAAATCAGCGCCATCCAAAAAACGACCGGCAGCCAGTATTTGACCAACGTTGGCAATTTCGACATGGCGGAAAAAAACCGGAAGCGGCGCGGCGGCGCAACCAGAATCGTAATAAATTTGCCAAGCGGCGCGGCATTTGGCACTAAAAAGCCCCTCAATGAAATATTTTTTTGCTTTTTTGCTTGGAGCGGGACTGATGACGATGCCCGCGTCGGCGCAGGAATTGATCGCGCGGGTTCATTTCGCCGGCGCGGCGCGGATTTCCGCCGACACCAATTCCGCCGCGTTCACAAAAGAGTTTTGTTCCGCCGAGGCGCGGACGCTGCAAGCGCAGACGCTCGACAAGCTTTCGCATTTTCCTTTCAACTGGCTTAAGGTAAAAATCGCGGCGGGCGCGGGCGATGGCGCGGCGCAACTGCGTCCGCTGCTGGATGATTTTTTGAAGGCGGAATGGCTTTTTGAAATGCGCGACACGGCGGCCGGCGCGCCGGAATATGCGCTGGCAATCCGGCTGAACAATGAACGCGCGCAGCTTTGGCAGGACAACTTGCAGGGCGTTCTTGAATCGTGGACGCAATTGAAGGTGCAAAAGACTGGCACTGGCTGGGAAATAAAAAAACATCAGCCGCCGGACCGGCTGCGCTTTGAGCGGCACGGCGATTGGGTGGTTGTTGATTGCGGTGAAAATGAATTGACTCTGGACGGGAAAATTCTCGAAACGTTTTCTATCGAACCATTTTTGCACACGGGAATCGCCGTTGAAACGAACTGGCTGGCCGCCGATTTGAACTGGCCGCGACTGGCGCAAATTTTTCCAGCGCTGGCAAAATTTGATTTCCCAAAAATTTCCTTGCAGGTCGCCGGGCGCGAAAACAGTTTGTGGCTGGACGGCCGGTTTGTCCTCGCGCAGCCGCTGCCGCCGCTCGAAAACTGGCGTCTGCCGGCCAGCGTCATCCACACGTCGTTCTCCAGCTTCACGGCGGCGCGCGGCCAGGCACCGTGGCTAGGCCGGCAGGAATGGGCGCAGCGGCTTGATTTCCAACCGGCGCCCGCCCAGTTTTTTGCCTGGGCGCTGCCGCAGATTCCGTTTCAAACTTTCGCGGCCCAGCCGGTGCCAGATGGCCCGGCGGCGCTCGCGCAGCTTGACGCCAAGCTGGCCGGCGTTTTCAACAATGATTCATCGAACCGTTTTTTTCGCCAGATCAAAATGGACATGACGAACAACCGGATCGCGTTCACCGGCCTGCCGTTTTTTTCGCCGTTCATGCAGTCCGTGCATGGGCCGGCGGGTGATTTTTTGTTCGGCGGATTTTTCCCGAACCTGCCGCGCCCGCAACCGCTGCCGCCGCAGTTGCTGCAACCATTGAACCAGCCGGATCTCGTTTATTACCACTGGGAAGATACCGCCGAACGTTTGCGGGAATTGCCCGAACTGTCCCAGCTTTTGCTGATGGTCACCGAACATCGGCAGTTCGACACGCAATCCGCCGCCGGCAAATGGCTCGACGTCATCCGCCCGACGCTCGGCACGACGTTGACGGAAGTAAAAGAAGTCGCGCCGGATCAACTCGTCTTCCACCGCAATGCGCGCGGCGGTTTGACGGCGGTGGAGCTGCTCGCGCTGGCGAACTGGCTGGAAGCGCCCGATTTCCCCGGTTGTAATCTGAAAATAACGCCGCGCAATCCAAGGCGTCCGCATCCGCAAATTCCCGGCGCACCCGGCGCACCGCCGCCGTTTCAACTGCATTGAACATGCTCAAGCTCGGCGTCAACATTGACCATGTCGCGACCATTCGTGAGGCGCGCTATCGCGGGCGCGGATTTGGCGAACCCGATCCGGTCGCGGCCGCGCGGCTTTGCGAGGCGGCGGGCGCGCATGGCATCACCGCGCATCTGCGCGAAGACCGGCGGCACATTCAAGACCGCGACGTTTGGAAATTGCGCGAAGTCGTCCAGACGCGGCTCAATCTCGAAATGGCCAACGCGCCGGAAATCATTACCATCGCGCTCAAATTAAAACCGGACATCGTCTGCATCGTGCCGGAGCGACGGCTCGAAGTGACGACCGAAGGTGGACTTGATGTGGTCGCCGCCGAAAAATCCCTGACCGACATGCGCAAAAAGATGAATGACGCGGACATCGAAGTGAGCCTGTTCATCGCGCCGGATGCAAGGCAGATTGACGCGGCGGCGCGGACGGGCAGCCAGTTCATTGAATTGCACACCGGGCAGTTCGCGGAACAATTTGAAGCGAGTCGAAGGTCGAAGGACGAGAGTCGAGCGCCGCACGTTTCCCCCTCGACCATCGTCCTTCGACCCTCGACCGAACTGCCGCGCCTCATTTCCGCCGCGCGGCAGGCACACGCGCTCGGCTTGCAGGTCAACGCCGGGCACGGATTGAACTGCGAAAACCTCCCGCCGCTTTTCGCCGTGCCGCACCTGGTCGAACTGAACATCGGCCACAGCCTCGTCAGCCGCGCGGTGTTAGTGGGCCTGGAAAAAGCCGTGCGCGAGATGCTGGCGCTGATGAAAAATTATGCCGGTTAAATTCGTAGGACAGGCGTCGCGCCTGTTCTGTTTGAAGGAAATTAAAGGAAACCGGCGCGACGCCCGTCCTACGCGAGTTTGCTTGCGCGGTCATCGTAAATCGCCAATCGTAAATCACAAATGATCCTCGGCACCGGCATAGACATCATCGAAGTGGCGCGCATTGCGGCCTCCTACGCGAAGTATGGGGACAAGTTTGTGAACCGCATCCTGCTCCCGGACGAGCTGGCGTATTGCCTGACGCACCGGCAGCCCGCGCCGTTTCTCGCGGCGCGGTTCGCGGCCAAGGAGGCGGTCTCCAAGGCGTTCGGCACGGGCATCGGCGCGCAACTCGCGTGGCGCGACATCGAAATCCGCCGCAAGGAAACCGGCGAACCCTTCGTGCTGCTGCACGGGAAGGGCGGGGAACTCTTCGCGGCGCGCGGCGCGGCGCGGCTGCTGGTGAGCCTGACGCACACGCAACATTACGCGGCGGCCACGGCGATTCTCGAAGCTTGAAAAACCTTTGGCCGGCGTAATTTCACCACAAACAAACTTTGGCAGATGGTTGGATGAGCAAAGTTCTCCCTCACCCCGGCCCTCTCCCCAAGGAGAGGGGGAAACGTTCCCTGTCGCTTGAAGATAGTGGCGTATCAGTGGAAGCTGGCGGCGAGTGGATTTGTGACGAGCGCAATCGCAAAACAGAGCTGGTTCAATGGTTGTTCCCTCTCCCCGGGGGAGAGGGTTAGGGTGAGGGCGGACGACAAAACAAACTTTTCAGTCTTCCCGTCATTTCCTAATTTATCGCCATGGCCGACATTCAACGCGCCCGCCAACTTCGGCGGAATGAAACCTGGGCCGAGCGCCTCATGTGGCGTTGGTTGCGGGATCGTCGTTTTAGCGGCTACAAATTTCGCCGAAAACATCCACTGGGCGATTATTACCTCGATTTCTTTTGCGAAGAGGCCGCACTCAACATCGAACTCGATGGCAGCCAGCACGGTTTTCCTGACCAGCGGCAACATGACGCACGGCGCGAGAAATATCTCCTGTCACTCGGCGTCAAAACCCTGCGCTTTTGGAATTCAAACCTGCGGCGCAACGCGCAAGTCATCCGCGACACCATATTTGACGAGTTGCAAAAACGCGCACCCCATCCGCTGCCTGAATATACCGGGCCGATGAAGGTTAAAGTGAAAAATTAAAGCAACGATCTCCCTCACCCCAGCCCTCTCCCCAAGGAGAGGGGGAGACGTTCCCTGTCGCTTGAAGCTACTCGCGTATCGCCGGAAGTAACTGGCGAGTGGATTCCCCAAAAAAGGGACAGGATTAACAAGATTTACAGGATTCAAAAATCCTGTTCCTCCCGTTAATCCTGTCTTGTCACTCGGCGCTTACATGCACATGTGCGACACCGGGTCGCTCCAGTCCGAGTAACCGGTGGAGCCGCCGATGGCGCGGACTTGCACGTCATACATCGTGTCGGGCACGAGGCCGGGCAGGATGATGCCGCGTCCTTTGCCGGACGTCACGACGGTCACCCACGGGCCGGTGCCGATGCGCACAGCAAAAATTTCGGCGATGCTGGAAAATCCGCCCGTTTTTTTCCGGGCGGCAAGATGCCCGCCCTCCACGTCAGGCAGGATGCCTGACGCCACGGCGCGAGTCGCTGGACGAGCGGGTGGTTTCTCCTTTTTCCCCTGCCGGATTTGCTTCACACTGCGCGCATGGAACAGGCGATGGTGACGGCGATTCTGGTCTGCGCGGGCGCGAGCTTCTTCTTCGCGCTGGCGGAGACGGCGTTGTTTTCCTTGAGCAACTGGCAGGTCGGTCAGCTCGTGGAAAAACATCCCTTCGCGGGCAAATTCGTCGCCCGGCTGCTCGCGCGTCCGCAAGATTTGCTGGCAACGCTCGCGCTGGGCAACACGTTCACCAACGCGGCCATCCTCGCCGCCGCGCTGCGGCTGGTCTTCAACGCGCACTGGGCGCTCGCGCTGACGATGATCTCGCTGGTGGCGCTGATGTTGATCGGTTGCGAGGTGTTTCCCAAGACGCTGGCGGTGCGGCGGCCGGAACGCTGGGCGTTGCGCGTGGGCTGGCTGCTGTTTGTTTTTGAATTTATTTCCAAGCCGCTCCACCGCGCGGCGCAATGGACGAACGCGGCGATTTTGAAAAGCGCGGCGCGGCGCGAGGCGGGCGTTCCGTCGGCGGCGTTGACGGAGGCGGAGTATCAGGAGCTGCTCGACATGGCGTATCAACAGGGAACGCTCGACGAGTCGGAACGCGAAATCATCCTGCAAATCATCGGCCTGGACAAACATACCGCGCACGACGTGATGCGCCCGCGCGCGACGATGTCGTCCATCTCCGACGACGCGACGGTGGAGGAAATGATCGCGGCGGCAAAAAAGTTCAAGCACCGGCGGCTGCCGATTTACGACGAAACGCCAGACACCATCGTCGGCATTTTGAACACGCGGGCGCTGCTGCTGGATCCGAAGGTTGATTTGTCCGAGGTGATCGAGTTTCCGTCCTTCGTGCCGGAGGCGATGAATCTGTTGCACCTGTTCAAGAGTCTCCAGAAACAGCATCGTGGCATCGCGATCGTGTTGGATGAATTCGGCGGCGTGTCGGGCGTCGTGACGATGGAGGACATCCTCGGCGAACTCGTCGGGAAAATCCGCGTGGCGACGGCGACGGAAGGCTTCGTGATGGAAAAACTCGCGCCGGGCCGCTGGCGGGTGAGCGGCACGATGCGGCTGGACGATTTTCGCCGCGAGTATCCCGCGTTGCCGGAAGTGCCGGAGGTCGAGACGCTGGGCGGGTTGATTTCGCAGCAACTCGGCGTGGTGCCCGCCGCCGGTCAGATAGCGCTGTTCGCCGGCCTGAAGCTGACGGCGCACGTCGCGGACGAGCGGCACGTGAAGGAACTGCTGGTGGAAAAATCAAGATGAACCTGGACATCTGGAACCTGTTCGCGCTGGCGTTGTGCCTGATTTTTTCATTCCTTTTTTCAGGAATGGAGGCGGGCGTGTTCGCATTGAACCGGCTGCGCGTGCGGCGGCTGGCGCGCGCGGGCAATCCGTCGGCAAAACTGCTGCAGGGCTTTCTGGAAAATCCCGAACGCTTCCTCTGGACCATCCTCGTCGGCAACACGCTGGCCAATTTTCTGATCCTCGGCTTCACGCTGGCGAAATTGCATGAATGGTTTCTCGGCAACCGCCTTGTGATTCTTTCGCTGTTCGCGGTCGCTGTATTTTTATTTTACGCGTTCTTTGATTTGCTGCCGAAGATGCTGTTCCGCGCGCACCCGAACCAAATGTGTTTGTCTGCCGCGCGAATTTTCCGTTTCGTTCACTGGGCGCTGATGCTCGTGGTGCTGCCGCTGGAGGATGTCTCGCGCGCGCTGCTGTGCTGGACAGGTGGCACGGCGTTCACGGGCCAGCTCTTCGGCAACCGCGAGGAAATGCGCGCCGTGATGCAGGAAGCGGCGCAGGCCCTGACCGGCGAAGAACACGCGATGGTCAACCGCGTGCTGGACCTGCAAAATTTCAATGTCGGCCAGATCGCCACGCCGCTCGTCAAAGCCGTGACGTTCGAAACGCAAATGCCATTGCGCACGGCCCTGAAAGTGGCGCGCGAACGCGGACTGTCGCGCTTTCCGGTCTTTGAAACGCGCGACGGCCGGCGGCGCGTTGCCGGGCTGCTGGTCATCGGACCGCTGCTCTACCGCGAAGATTTGGATTTGGACAAACCCGTTTCGGCGCACATGACGCCGGCGGTGTTCGTGAACGAAAACGTAAAGCTCGACGTGGCGTTCCGGCTCTTGCAGCGCGTCGGGCAGCGGCTGGCAATTGTGCTGGGACGCGACCGCGCGGAAATTGGCGTCGTGAGCCTCGAGGACATTTTGAAAGTCATGTTCGGCGAAATGAAATTATAAATGAACTGGGACGCCGCCATTTTGATCGCGCTAAAAATCCTCGCCGTGCTCGTGCTGGTGCTGTTGAACGGATTTTTCGTCGCCGCCGAGTTCGCGCTCGTCCGCGTCCGCGAAACGCAGCTCGACGCGCTCGTCGTAAAAAAACAGCGCGGCGCGCGGACGGCGCAGCACATTGTCCGCAATTTGAATTCTTATTTGAGCGCGACGCAGCTTGGCATCACGATGGCGAGCCTTGGCCTCGGCTGGATCGGCGAGCCGGTGTTCACGACGCTGTTTGCGCCGCTGCTGATTTCGCTCGGCGTCAAATCCATCGTCTGGCAGCACTCGATTTCCTTCGCCATCGGCTTCAGCGCGCTGACGTTCCTGCACATCACGGCGGGCGAACTCGCGCCGAAATGGCTGACGATCCAAAAGCCGCTGGCGGTCGCGCTGGCAACGGCGCGGCCGTTGAACTGGTTTTACCTCGCGTTTTATCCGTTCAACCGGCTGCTCAATTTCGCCGCGCGTTTTCTGCTGAAAAAAATCGGCATCGAGCCGGACGCGCAGGCCGGCGGCGCGCACTCGGAGGAGGAATTGCGCGTCGTCCTCGCGTCGGTACAAAGTTCGTCCGACCGCCGCAACCTGATCTTGAACGCGCTGGATTTGCGGCACCGCACCGCGCGCGAAGTCATGCAGCCGCGCCAGAAAATTTCCGCGTTCGACACCGCCGCAACGCTGGCCGAATGCGTCGCGCTCGCGGAAAAAACCCGTTACTCGCGCTTCCCGCTTTGCGAACGCGGCGACTTGGACAAGACGCTCGGCGTCGTCCACATCAAGGACCTTTACGCGCTGCGCGACAAGGTGCGGACGGGCGCGGACTTGCTGCGGGTGGCGCGCAAGCTGATTTACGTTCCCGAAACCGCGCGGCTGGAAAAATTGCTGCAACGGTTTCTCGAACGCAAACTGCACTTCGCCGTCGTCGTGGACGAATACGGCGGCACACTCGGCATCGTCACGCTGGAAAACGCCATCGAGGCGCTCGTCGGCCAGATTCAGGACGAGTTCGATTCCGAGGTGACGCAGTTTGTGCGCAAAAGCGAGAACGTCTGGGAACTCGTCGGCACGCTGCCGCTGCACGAACTGGAAAAAATCATCGGCGAAGTGCCGCACGACGAGGGCGTGGCGACCGCGAGCGGCTGGGTGACGCAGAAGCTCGGCGGTTTTCCCAAGGCCGGCGACACGTTGACGGTCGGCGGTTTTGAATTGCGCGTTGAGGAAATGGACGGCCCGCGTGTCGCGCGGCTGAAAATTTCAAGGCGCAGCGAGCCGCAACCTGATGTGAAAGCGGAGACGAAATAAAATTCAAATATGAGAACAAGGATTAACCGCACGATTTGCGTTAATTACTTTTAGTCCACATTACAACATGAGTGACACAGTTCAATTTGCTGCTGCTTGGAATGATTATGTCTGTCGTCGCCGGTGGTTCTTTGGCGTCTGGCTTGGTGGGTTTTTTGTCGTTATTTTGCTGACCGGCTTATTTGCCCCACTGCTCGGTGATTTGGCTTTTTATATTTTTGGACCGAGTTGGCTTTTATCATTCGCAATTGCTGGCTTGCGTCTATCATTTTTTAGGTGTCCACGCTGTCATCATCATTTTTTTTGCACTTGGTTGCACAATAATCCTTTCAGACGTAGTTGTATTCATTGTGGACTTCCAAAATGGAGTGAGAAGGATTTGAATTAGACGCATACGGCCTAACTTGCCGCTGAAATTTTTACCTAACACTTTCAAAAACAATTTCACCACCGTCCGCTGCCGTTGCCGGGCAAAACCAGTTCAGCGCGGAGATGACGATGCGTTATTTGGCCAGTTCCGCGCGCAGTTTCGCCGCGATGTCCAGCAACGCTTCGGGCACGACACTGGTATTCGCGAGCACCGGCATGAAATTCGTGTCGCCGTTCCAGCGTGGGACGACGTGGATGTGCAGATGTTCCGCGATGCCCGCGCCCGCGACCTTGCCGATGTTGATGCCCACGTTGAAGCCATCCGCCTTCATCAACGACGTGAGCGCGTTGGTGCAACGGCGCACGAGCTTCCACAAGTCCGCGAGTTCGTCATCCGTCAGACCGTTCAAATCCGGCACCTGCTTGTAAGGCACAACCATGATGTGGCCGCCGTTGTAGGGATAACTGTTAAGCAGCGCGAAACAAGTGCGGTCGCGCACGATGACCAGGTTGGCCACGTCGTCGGACGATTGCGCGATGCGCGTGAATAGGCCCTCCTTGAGTTCCGGCTTCTTCGCGACAATGTATTCGATGCGCCACGGCGCGTGCAGTGATTCCATGCGGGAAAGTTAAAGCGCGCCGCGAATAAAGGAAATGATTTTTGTGCAAATAGAATTTTATCGCGTTCTATCTGCTTCCAATTTTTTCCACAACGCTTCCATGATTCCAGTGCCATCTCGATATGAAATGCCTTCTATACTAAATTCTCCGTAACCTGTTGGAATAACTGCCAACTGATTCGTTTCTGCGAAGAATTTTAAGTTCCAAATAAACGGATTCGACCAATCCAAATCTGTTCCTGCAGTTTTTTTGTGGGCTGATGCAATTGCGCGTGTGAGATTGGAGACATCCGCTCCCGACATATCTAAACCCAAAGCATAATAATTATTTGTTGCTACGATGCGATCCGCCGTAGAAATTCGTTTTGAAAATTCTGTTGGTGGCTGTGAAGATTTGGAACATCCGCACAATGCGAATACTAACAAACACAGAATTATCTCTGGCATTTGTAATCTAGCGCCATTCACAAATTGATTTTGTTCCTGTCAAAATTTTTGTCCATAAAAAATCCTTCGCCGCCTTCGCGCCCTTCGCGCGACATTTTCATCACGTAGGACAGGCGTCGCGCCTGTCTCCAAATTTTTATTCCGCTCAAGCGGCGCGGTTTCAAATAGAAACAGGCGCGACGCCTATCCTACGCTTGAGATAAACTTAAAATCGCCGTTGCTGCGCGTCCAGCCGCGCCCGGTTCACCGAGCGAAGAAATTATTTTTCCGAGCTGCGCTTTGATTTTCGTCCGGCGTGATTCGTCCTGCAACAACTCCAGTGCTGCGCGCGAAAGATTTTCTGGCGTCGCGTCGCCTTGGACGAATTCAGGATAAATTTCTTCGCCCGCGAGGATGTTCGGCATCGTCAGCGATTTCACCGTAATGATGCGCCGCGCGATCTGGTAGGTCAGCGCGGAAGTTTTGTAGAGCGTCACCGTCGGCACGCCGAAGAACGCGCACTCCATCGTCACCGTGCCCGTCGAGGCGATGGCAATATCCGCTTCGGCCAGTGCTTGCGGTAGATTGACGATTTGAATTTCAAGATTTGCGCCCAGAGATTTTGCGAGCTGCGTCAGTGATTCATTCGGCAAAACTATTTTCGGCTTCGTAGATGGCAATTTTTCTTGAATCGTTTTCAACGCGCCGAGCATCACCGGCAAATGCCGTTGCAATTCACTTTTGCGGCTGCCGGGCAAAAGTAGAATCTTCGGCGAGGCCGCTAAAACTTCCGACTTCCGACTTCCGACTACTGACTTTAACCTTTCCACCATCGGGTGCCCGACGAACTCCACGCGCAACTGCGGCACGCGCTGCGCATACCAATCCTGCTCAATCGGGAAAATGCTCAAGAGCAGATCGTAATCCGCCGCCAGCAGGTTCGCGCGGCCCGGACGCGACGCCCAGACCTGCGGCGAGACGAACTGGATGATTTTCGGATTCCATTTTGAGAACGGATTGTCGCGGACGTATTGTTTGACCGCCTGACCGAAGCGCAGATTGAACCCGCCGTAATCCACGCCAATGACGACGTCCGGTTTGCGTTCGATGGCGAGCGCGAGCAGTTGGTTGAACAGCCGCCGGAACTTGAAATAATTTTTCAACACGTCGGAAATGCCGATGACCGAATGCTGCGTCAGGTCAAACGCCAGTTCCACACCGGCGGCGGCCATTTTCGCGCCGCCCGCGCCGAAAAAAGTCGGCGAAGATGGAAGATTGAGGATGGAAGATGGAGCGCGCCCGTCTTCGCTTGGCTTCGACGCGGCAAGCAGCGCGGAAACCAGTTCCGCCGCGAGCAAATCCCCGCTCGCCTCACCGGCGATGAGCATGAAGGTTTTTGGTTTCACGGTTTTGGCGGCTCTGGTTGTTGTTGCTCATCGTGAAATCGCACAATGGGAAACAATGGTTCTAAATCTTTGAAACCAGCCATGGCCAAAATCATATAACCGTAGAAGCGGCTCAAAATAATTAAATTTTTTGTGGATTTTTTTAATTCGTCTTTCGACAACACTCCGTCCGGTGTTGTGAGCCAGTCGGGGTGTGCGTTGCGATGTCGCAAACGGGCATATATCTTCAAAACTTCTTCGCACGTTGTTTCCCAATTAAATTTGGCCGAAAGATACTTCTGCTGGAATGTGGCTAAACTTGTTTTACGTTTCCACGAATAATCTCCCAACTTGAATGGCTTGCCATCTATAGTTCTTAAAGCCGCCTCAAGAATCGTTGACAAAAGCAACTCGCGGCCTTGTATAGTTTCTTGGCGAGAAGCATCGGCCATCTGATGGAAAATTTTCCAACATACGTCGGCGTGGTGGCCACCCTTTGTGAAGAATGCGACCAGTTTAAGAAATGTGTTTTTATTGAATTCTCTTTGCTTTGGTCCGCCGGAATCAATGTCAATAAGCGGATGGAAGTTGTAATGCAACGCTTCCACTTCCTGTTTTTTTCTAAAATCAAAAAACTCGCGATTTGCTCTCGTGATTTTCAATTTCGTAATCCAAATAGTTTGGGCGAAAATTATGGACAAGGCTCTTCGGGCAGATTCCCCAAAATTCCATGCTTCGGTTTTTGTCCAACTCGACTTCGATAAAGACCAATTAAGTTCAAAGCTATTATCAGTCAGGTAGCGGCCAGACACAGAAAAATCATTAACATCTTTATGTGTGAGTCCTGCCCAAGTTTGTGATTGGATCAACTGACCGCCGAGCGATGTTTCTTGTTTTAGCCAATCCGAAAATTCAATTTTATTTTTGGTTAAAAATACTGCCGAACCTGACCATGATTCTGCATTCCAGGCACAATCTTTTGGCCATTGGAATAAAAAAATAACGCGGCTCTGATCAATCGAAAGATGATTATCTGGAATAAGTGATTTTTGTTGAGCCAATGGAAAAACACTCGGTGCAATCGCCAATCCTAATCCTCTAATTTTTAACCAAATAGTGAAAGTGTCGCTTTTGTCCTTGATTATTGTTTGGCCAAGCGTTTTGAACGAATCTATTGGAGCAAATGTTTTGTCTAAAAGCGCATCAATGTGAAAGCCGTCCGTTGGATTCCATTCCATGAATCCATTTCCTTTGAAAATTTCACCTCGGTATGCAAACCACAAGCTTTCCAGAACAAATTTATATTCGCTTGTGTATTTAATCATATTCGCTGGCAGTATCTATTCGACTATTTTATCTGCTGAATCTGCCGTGTGATTTCAAACGCCAAGTCCAGCGCGCGTTTGGCGGATTCGCCGCTGACCATCGGGGTTTGCTGCGCGCGGACGCATTCGACGAAATGTTGTAGTTCCAGCTTGAGCGGCTCGTCCTTCGCGATCGGCACCGGCTCGCGCACGATTTTTTTTCCGGCAAACTGGCTGACGATGGTCGAGTCCTTGCCGATGCCGAGCTTGGCGGCGAGAACTTTTTTCAGCAGCGAACTTTCTTCCTCGCCATCGCGGGCGACGCGATAAATAAATCCTTCCTGCACGCGGTAATCGAGCGAGATGTAGCAGGGATTGGTCGGGCCGCTGAAGACGCGGATCTTGCGCATCCGCTCCGGGCTGACGCGGCTGGCGGTGAGGTTGGCGACGCAGCCGTTGGCGAAGCGCAGGCGCACGTTGGCGATGTCCTCGCTCTTGCTCAAGACGGGAATGCCCACGCCGTCCACGCTGGTCACGGGCGATTTCACGAACGCGAGAATCACATCGAGATCGTGAATCATCAAATCGAGCACGACGCCGATGTCCGTGCTGCGCGCGGGAAACGGCGAGAGGCGATGGCACTCGATGAACTTCGGTTCGGTGGCGACGGTTTGCAAAAAAGTGAAAACCGGATTGAATCGCTCGACGTGGCCGACTTGCAGGACGATATTTTTTTTCAACGCGAGTTCGCAAAGTTCGGCGGCTTGCGCGGAACTGTCGGTCATCGGTTTTTCGACGAGGACGTGTTTACCCTGCTGCAACAATGTTTTGGCAATTTCATAATGCGTGATGGTCGGCGTGACGATGTTTAACGCGTCGGAATTTTCAGCGGCTTCGATGATGGACGTGAAAGCGCGCGCGTTGTGCTTCTCGCCGATTTTGCGGGCGGTTTCGGCGTGCGCGTCGTAAATGCCGGTAAATTCCACCTCGCCGGCGGCGTGGAGTTCGGAATAGATGCGCGCGTGATGCTGTCCGAGCGAGCCGACACCGAGGACGGCGACGCGAAGTTTTGTTTTTGAAATTGCCACGCGCGGAGTTTGCCATTGAAAACTGAAAACTGAAATCAGAAATGTCGCGAGGCAAACGCAAAGTAGGGCAGGCGTCGCGCCTGTTTCTGATCTTTGTTTGGCTTAAGCGGTGGATTTGATTCGAGACAGGCGCGACGCCTGTCCTACAACTTTCAACTTTCAACCTTCAACCTGCAACCGTTAGATTGTCGCCGTGCCAGTTCTTGCTTACATCGTCGTCGCGCTCGGCGCGTATCTGCTCGGCTCGATTCCGGCGGGCTTTCTGGTGGCGAAGGCAAAAGGAATAGACATCCGCAGCGTGGGCAGCGGCAACATCGGTGCGACTAACGCCATGCGCGTGCTCGGTAAACCGGCGGGAATTTTCGTGCTGGTGATGGATGCGCTGAAGGGTTTTGCTTCGGTCGCGTGGCTGCCCATTTTAATTTTGAAAATTTCCGGTGTTTCGACAATTGATTTGGAAACCTTGAAAATCCTGGCCGGCATTTTCGCCGTGCTTGGCCACAATTACACCTGCTGGCTGAAATTCAAAGGCGGCAAAGGCGTCGCCACCAGCGCTGGCGTTTTTCTGGCGCTAGCGCCGCTGGCGGTCGGGATTGCGTTCACGGTTTTTATTCTGACCGTGCTCTTGACGCGCTACGTTTCGGTCGGTTCCATCGCGGCGGCGATTGCGCTGCCGGTGGCGGTCTGGTTCACGCAGGAAAATCTGTTTTTGAAAATTGTCACCATCGCGCTCGGCGCGCTGGCAATTTACAAGCACAAAGGCAACCTTCAACGGCTGCGCGCCGGCACGGAAAACCGGCTGCAATTCAAAAAAAAGGAAACGACATGAGAATCACCGTGCTCGGCGCGGGCGCGTGGGGAACGGCGCTTGCAAAAATCCTTCAGGAAAACGGCAACGCCGTGACGTTGTGGGACAAGAACTCAGCGTCGCTGGCGGAAATTCAACTTGGGCGGAACGAAAAATATCTGCCGGGCGTCGCGCTGCCGGTGGATTGGCAGACGCAGGTTGATTTCACGAAAGCCATCGGCGGTGCGGAATGCGTGTTGCTGGCGATTCCTTCGCAGGCGTTCCGCGAAGTTGCGGCGAAATTGAAAGGTCATCCGGGAATTTTTGTCAGCGTCACGAAAGGAATTGAATTTGAAACCGGCGACACGATGAGCCGCATTTTGCGCGAGCTGGCCCCGGCGGATCGCGTCGTGGCGTTGTCCGGGCCTAGCTTTGCGCGTGAGGTCGCGTTGGGCATTCCCACAACCGTGGTTTGCGCGTGCGAAAGCGACGGCACGGCAAAAACGGTGCAGGGACTTTTTCATCGGCCGGAATTCCGCATTTACCGCAGCACGGACATTTTGGGTGTGGAATATGGCGGCGCGCTGAAAAACATCATCGCCATCGCGGCGGGCGTAAGCGACGGACTCGGTTACGGCGACAACACGAAGGCCGGACTGGTGACGCGCGCGTTGTCCGAGATTCGCCGGCTCGGCGTGACGTGCGGCGCGCAGGCGGAGACTTTTTCCGGCTTGAGCGGCCTGGGCGATTTGATGCTGACGTGTTTTTCGAAGCAAAGCCGCAACCGCGAATTGGGCGAGCGGCTCGGTCGCGGCGAGAGCCTGGAAAAAATTCAGGCCTCGCATCCGAAGCTGGCGGAAGGTTATCCCACGGCGCGCTCGGCGTATCGGCTGGCGAAAGAAAAAAAAGTTTCAGCGCCGATCATTGATGAGGTTTACGCGATGCTTTACGAAGGGAAAAATCCGAAGCAGGCGGTGCGCGATCTGATTTCGCGCGCGTTCAAGGTGGAGGATTAATTTCAATCAGGAAGGCAGGAATGCAGGAAAGTTTTTTCCGCTGTTCCTGCTTTCCTGATTTAATTGTTTTGCTGCGGTGCAATCGTCCATTCGCCGATTGGCCGCGAAGTGCCGCAGTCCAGGCATTGCGTCGCGTCGAATTGCGTGCCGCAGTGCGGGCAGATGCCCTGCGAGGCGAAAGTGTCAAAAGTTTTTCCGCATTTGCCGCAGCGCCAAAGCTCGCCCAGCGGCGGCGCGGTTTTGCAGGAGGGACAGGCGAAACCTTGGCGGCGCGGAATCTTGGCGATGCGCGCCAGCGCCCGCGCCTGTTTCAGGCCGCTCCAGCAATTGATCAAAATAAACGCCGCCATGATGCCCAGCCAGATGGACTGCGCGAAAATCGCCAGCGCAATCAGCGCCGCCACGCCGAGAAAACCGATGACGCTCGCGACCATCAAACTGTTTGCGCGACCGAAAACGAACCACAGCAGCGAACGCAGGATTTGTCCGCCGTCGAGCGGATAAATTGGCATCATGTTGAAGATCAGCAGGACGAGATTGATCAGCCAGAGGTTGTTGAGAAACTCCGCCAATTCACTCGGCTCGTCGCCGGACAAGCTCAAGTGGCCGCCCGCCAAAGACAGAATTAATAAGAACACCGGAACGAGCACCACGTTCACCAGCGGGCCGGCGGCGATGCTCCAAAGCTGCGCGCCCGGACGTTGCGGCGGCGAAACGTAAGCGACGCCGCCGAGCGGCCAGAGCACGATGTCATGCGTTTTTCCACCGACCGAACGGCAGGCGAGTTGATGGCCAAATTCATGAGTCAGCACGATGGCGAAGAGCGAGAGGTATTCCAGCACGTTCCAGATGATCGAGGAATACGCGTGCGTGCGGAACTGGATGGAATAAACCGCGACGAGAAACCACGACCAGTGGACAAAGACGCCAATGCCGGCCAGCGTAAAAATTTTGAAGGCGCCTTTGTTCGTTGGCATTTAGATCTCTCCTTTGATGAGCTTCAGCAAATCGGCGTGGCTCTCGACGGCTTTGAACTGCGGAAATTCTGATTTCACTTTTTCCGGCGCGTGAATGAGAAATCCGACGTTCGCCGCGCCGAGCATCGCGGTGTCGTTGTAGGAATCGCCGGCGGCGATGACGCGGTAGTTCAGCGACTTGAGCGCGGCGACGGATTTCTGTTTTTGGTTCGGCTGACGAAGCTGGTAATTCACGATGCGGTCGTTCTCCACGACGAGCCGGTGGCAAAACAGCGTCGGCCAGTTCAATTGTTTCATCAACGGCTGCGCGAACTGCTCGAACGTGTCGGACAAAATAATGACTTGCGTGAGCGCGCGGAGTTCGTCGAGAAATTCCTTCGCGCCCGGCAGCGGCTGGAGAGTGCCGATGACTTCCTGAATCTGCGAGAGCCTGATGCCGTGCCGGTCGAGAAGGCCAATGCGATAATTCATGAGCTTGTCATAATCCGGCTCGTCGCGCGTGGTGCGGCGCAGTTCGGGGATTTTGGTTTTGTCCGCGACGGCGATCCAGATTTCCGGCGTCAACACGCCTTCCATGTCCAAAGTGACGATTGTTTGCTTCACGCGCGCGAAGTTTTTCAGAATGCCGCCGGCATGTCCAGCATGAGCGCTTGAAATCACCGGCGCTTCATCGGCATTGCGAAAAAAAATCCCAAGCCGGCCACGCAACCCAGCCATGCCGCGCCGGAAACCGCCGCGCCGGTTTCAAACGCGCGATCCTGATAATAAAAATGAACCTGATGCCGGCCCGCCGGAACCTGCACGGCTTGAAACGCGACGTTCGCGCGCAGCAACGTCGCCGGCTGGCCATCAACCGCCACGCGCCAATCGTGATAATACGTTTGCGCGACAACGACGAGCGAAGTTTCGGTGGCCTCGACTTCGGCGTCCACGGTTTGCGTGCTGAATCTGGCATTGACGATTTTCGCCGACGTTTGATTGGAAACCGTGACAAACGTCCTGGCCGACGGCGGCAGAAAAACAATTTTGCCGCCGTCGAAATAATTTTGCGCCAGCGCGGGCAGCGCGTTTGCGTCGTCGAGGAAAACGGGTTTTTGCCCGGCGGTCACGAGCGGCAGGAAATTGGTGCGCGCCTGCCAGCGGAACATTTCGCCCGGCGCGGTGATTTGCGAGACACCCATGAAATCTTCGAGCGGCGGATAGCTCGCGTTGGTCGTGGTGTAAAACAGCGACAGCACCGCGTCGCTCCCGCGCGGCGTGAGTGAGAAAAAGCCGTCCACCTTCGGCACCGCGTCCAGCACGTTGCAGTTCGCGCAGTAGCCGACGCGCTTGGCGAGGAAATTGTTTTTCGGGTCGCTGGCGGCAAAGTTGACGAACGCGTTTGCCGCCGCCGGCGAGACCATCGCGCGCGAGCCGCCGAGCGCGGGCTGCGGATTCAGCGCGAGCTTGGCGCGTGAGAGGTTCGGCTGATAAATCCACGGCGGCACCGTCGGATTCTGCGCCGGCTCATGCGTGAACACATCGAGCCACGCAATCAGGATCAGCGCGAGCGGCGCGCAGCGGAGCAGGGGAGATGACGCCCGGCGCGTGAGGGCAAAAAGTATTGCGCCGGTCAAAATTAAAAAAACGGCGCGCGAAATTCCGTTGAGCAACGCCGCGTGCCGGTCGGAGCCGGGCAGCGGCGCGCATTGCGTCCAAAATAAAATGGCCACGACCAGCGCGAACAAAATCCCGCCGAGCGGCAGCAGACGTTTTTGAATTTTCTGAAAATCCGCCAGTGCCAGCGCCGCGAGCAGCGGCGCGGCGAACACCGCGACGGCGACGTATTTGATCGGATAAGTGATGAAGCTCAATTGCGGAACCAGTTTGCGCAGCGCGGGCAGCACCGGCGTGTTTTCGCCCAGCGCGAACACGAGGCCCGCCGCCGCCGCCGCGCCGAGCAGCCAGACGCGGCGTCCGCGCACGCACGCGCACGCGAGCAGCGCCAGCCATAGCGCGCCGAGGCCGAGATAATACGACGAAGTCCAATACTGTCCCTGCTGAAAAAAAATTCCCTCGGTCACGGTCGAGCCAAACGCCATCGGCACGAGAAAATTCGCCCAGCCCCAGCCGGGCATGGACCAGCGCAGATCGGCGAAGCCGGATTCGCGCTGCGCGTGCGCCACGAGGTCGAGGAACGGCAGCAGTTGCGCGGCGGAAAGGCCGATGACCAGCGCGACGACCAGCGGGAACCGCCAGAGCATCGCGCCGCGCGGCGATTCCTTGTGGATGAACGATTGCAGCCACAACGCGGCGACGATGAGCCACGTCAGCAAAATTGTTTCCGGCCCGCCCGCGAGCATCTGCAGCGCGCCGGCGAACGCGGCCGGGATGATTTTCCGGCCGCCCTCGCGCCACGCGCGTTCGGCGGCCAGGATCACCCACGGCATCCAACTGAACGTCGCGATGTGGCTCGGCCACATGAGCAGGTTGAGCGTGAAGCCGTTGAAGGCGAAAACCGTTCCCGCAAACGCGGCGGCGAAATTATTTCCCGCTGGCGGAGCCGCCGCATCACCGCGAAGGCTCGTCCAGCGCCGCGCGAGAAAAAACATGCCCAGCCCGGCGAACCACAGATGCAGCAGGCAGAAAAAACTCAACGACCATGTCAGCGGCAGCAGCAGATAAATCAGCGCCGGCGGGTAGAGCGGCATCGTGTTCCATTGCGCGAGAAACGGGACGCCGCAGTTGTTGTAGGGATTCCAGAACGGCAGTTCGCCGCGCCGGAAACAGTCCTGCTGGAAATGCGCGAGCGGATACGCGAAGAAGCCGTAGTCGCGCGCGACGAACGTTTCGAGACCGGCCAGCACCTGCGGAAACTGCGCCAGCACCAGCAGCGCCAGCAGCAGCGCAAACCGCCGGGGCGTGAACCATTCCGGCGCGCGGTTTTCGGATGAATCGCTCATGTCGCGCGTCATCTTATGGCAAGTCAAACCGGCGGCAAGTATTCAACGGCGCATTTTCCGGTGCAGCGTCCTGATTTGGTGGGGCGAGGCTCCTGACGAGCCGCTTAAGTCAAGCAGTGTTCGGCTCGCGAGGACGCTCGCCCCACCGGTTTGGTTTCAAATGGGGACACCGCATTTTCTTGTGCAAACTTCCGCCGCGTGCGTTACGTTGTCACTTGAGTGAATACCTGGCGCTTCAAATTATTGTTCGATGGCGAATGCCCCTTGTGCCGGCGCGAAGTGCGCTGGCTGCAACGCCGCAACCGCCACGGCCAGCTCGCCTTTGAAGACATCACCGCCCCCGGCTTCGACGCGGCGCGTTTCGGCACGACGCGCGAGGAACTCATGGGCGTCATCCACGGCGTTTTTCCCGACGGACGCCTCGTGCGCCGGATGGAAGTCTTCCGCCAGGCCTACCGCGCCGTCGGCCTCGGCTGGTTGACCGCGCCGACTGGCTGGCCGGGCTTGCGCTGGCTGTTCGACTGGCTTTACGTCCGATTCGCCCGCAACCGCATCGCCATCGGCAGAGTCTTCGGACGTTCATGCCCGGCGGCCACCTGCGAAGCCGCGCCGCGCGATGGCTGATAAACATCCTGCGATTTGACTGGTGTAACCGGCAACAAAGGCGCAGGATGAACCATGACGAAAAATAAATCCGCCGCCCGTTTCATTCCCCAATCGCTCGCCGCCGGCCAGGTCTGGCGCATGGCCGAGGCGAATCTCCAGGTCGGCATGGTCGGCAAACTGCTCGTGCATTACAAACTCGGCAAACACGACGCCGTGCGCGTTTCCAATTCCTGCAACGGCATCAAGACCATCGAAAAATTTCTGAAGGAACACAAGGCCGTCTTGGTCTAGCCGCCGGATGATCTGCGGCATACGGACTCGCGTCCCGTTCATTCCAAACCGACCCGCCGCCGCCAAGGAAGTTTCAGATGCGGCATTTGGGATGTCAGATGGAACAAACGACATTTAAGATGCCACAAACGAGATGTCAGATGAAGCATTTGAGATGTCAGTTGCCACAAACGAAACTTCAAATGGAGCATTTGAGATGTAAGATGGAGCAAACGAAGCTTCAGTTGAGGCATCTTACATGTAAGATGCGACAAACGAGATGTAAGATGGAGCATTCGAGATGTCAGTTGCGACAAACGAAGCTTGGGAAATGACGGCTGGAACGTCAAAAACCCTGAAAAACGCACATTTTAGGCTGTTTCATGGGTGAAATTGGAAAAAACGCCAAGCGGCCTTCGGAAACGGAGGCCGCTTTTTTATTGATTAACTGAATTTTTAACTGAATTTTAATGATGTTCTTCTCGGCAGCCTATGGCAACCCAACCATCCATTTCAAAATCGAAATTCCTTAACGGATTGCAATGCCACAAGCTCCTCTGGTTTTACTACAACGCGAAAGACGAAATCCCCAAACCGGGTGCGGCGCAGCAGGCGATTTTTGATCAAGGCCACGAAGTCGGCGCGCTCGCGAAAAAGATGTTCCCCGATGGCATTGAGGTTGGTGCAGGCATCATTGATTTGCCGGAAACGCTCCGGCTGACACCCGATGCCGTGAAACTTCGCAAGCCGCTGTTCGAGGCAGCTTTCAGCGCGAACGGCTGCTACGCCCGCGTGGACATTTTGAATCCGGTCAAAGACGATGCGTGGGACATCATCGAAGTCAAAAGCTCCACTTCGCTCAAGGATGTCAATCTGGCCGACATCGCGTTTCAAATGTGGGTGCTCACCAAAGCCGGGTTGAAAATCCGCCGCTGTTTTCTCTGCCTCGTGAACAATGAATTTGTCCGGCACGGCGAGATTAACCCAAAAGAATTTTTCACTCTGGAAGACGTCACGCCGCAAATTACCGAACTGGCGCGCTCCGTCGAGGGGCAGGTTGGCGAAATGTTCAAAACCATCCGGCAGAAGCAATCGCCCGAAATCCAAATCGGCAGGCATTGCTCCAAACCTTATGTTTGTCCGCTGCATGACCGCTGCTGGTCATTCCTTCCCGAAGCCAGCATCTTCACGCTCTACAATGACCGCAGCCGGAAATACCAATTGCTCGCGCAAGGCATCCATCACTTGAAAGACATTCCCGCCGACGTTGAACTGACGGATAACCAATCCATCCAGCGCGCCGCGCTACTTGCCGACAAACCCCACATTGACCGTCCGGCCATCGCCGCGTTTCTCAAACAAATCGAATATCCCGTCAGCTATCTGGATTTTGAAACTTTCGACACGGCGGTTCCGCTGTTCGACGAAACGAAACCATATCAAAAAATGCCGTTTCAATTTTCACTTCACGTTGTCCGTTCCAAAAACGCCAAGCCGGAACACCACTCGTTTTTGGCGGAAGGCACGACCGACCCGCGCCCGGAATTCATGCGCCAACTGCGCGACGCCCTGCCGGAAACCGGCTCGGTGGTGACTTACAACGCCAGCTTTGAAACCGCGCGCCTGAAGGAAGGTTGCGAACTGCTGCCGGAATT
>Ga0302319_10000540_pt1 | contig 85702 bp, 66 predicted proteins | sample Bog_T0_2_FD_203319 | JGI IMG/M metagenome (GOLD analysis project Ga0302319, IMG submission 203319) | Peat permafrost microbial communities from Stordalen Mire near Abisko, Sweden - Bog_T0_2 | ecosystem: Environmental > Terrestrial > Soil > Wetlands > Peat | place: Sweden: Abisko, Stordalen Mire...
CCTGATTGCATCCGGCCGCGAACCGAGAATCGAGTTCGTCCCCAGGCGGGTGCATTACGTACAGTTGACGATGCATTCCTGCCTTTACGCCTATTGGGGCTGGTATTGGCGCGAGGTCTACGGATATGTGCCCTTGATTCTGGCCCAGATCGTCTTCGCCTATGCGTTGGATATGCTTGTGTGCTGGTCGCGGCGCGACAAATGGATTCTAGGATTCGGGCCGATTCCAATCATTCTGAGCACCAACCTGTTTTTGTGGTTCAAGGATGACTGGTTTTTTCTCCAGTTCGTCATGATCTCACTCGGCGTTGTGGCGAAGGAGTACATCCAGTGGACGCGCGAGGGCCGACGCACACACATCTTCAATCCTTCGGCCGTGGGGCTGTTCATTTTCTCTGTGATCCTGATTGCAACCCACAGCACCAACATAAGCTGGGGAGCTGAGATTGCGGAAACGCTGCATCGTCCGCCGAACATGTATCTTGAGATCTTTGTGCTGGGGCTGGTGGTGCAGGCATTGTTCTCGGTCACGCTGGTCACGCTGTCCGCAGGAGCAATGCTTTACCTGATGAATCTCCTGTATACCCAGACATTCGGGGTGTACCAGTTTGTCGACTCGGGCATTCCGGTTTCGGTCTTCATCGGCATTCATTTGCTGGTAACCGACCCGGCAACTTCGCCGCGCAGCAATAGCGGGAAGATCATCTTCGGTGGACTGTACGGGAGTTGCGTCTTTGGGCTCTATAGCCTGCTGTCCTGGATGGGTGCTCCCCGCTTTTACGACAAGCTGCTCTGCGTTCCTCCCCTCAATTTGAGCGTTCGCGTGCTCGACCGGATTGGATACTCGCTGGATCGCGCGGCCGTGGACCTGCTAAGGAAATTGCGCGCACCGCATTTCGTGTGGGGCGCTACGCCGCGACTGGCCAACTTCGCCTTCATGTCGATCTGGATTGTCCTGTTCGGCGTAATGGCGACAAGCGGATTCATCACCACCGAAGTTGTGGGGATCCCACACCCAGGCGCCGACCCGGCGTTCTGGGAACAAGCCTGCAGCGCGCACCGGCATGATGCGTGCCCCACGTGGGTGGGAATTCTGAATATTCAATGCGAAGCAGGGTCGGGAAGCGCGTGCTTCACCATGGGCAACGTCACCAATCTCGGATTGGTGGTGCCCCGGGAGCCGGCGGCAGCGGCGCGAGGACTCGGCCGCGCGTGCGATCTGGGTGAACCAGATGCTTGTAAGGCTTTCGCAGCCTTTGTGAGCGATGGAGGCGATCAAACGCTGGCGCAATCGTGCGAAAAAGGTGACGCCAACAGTTGCTTTTTCTTGGGAACGGTGTTGCACCTTGGCAAGGGCTTAGCCAAGGACGATGAACGAGCGATCACGGTGTTCGGAGAATCGTGCAAGGACGGCTACGTACGCGCATGCGGGGTTCTGGGGGAAATGTATCTGACGGGACAGGGCACGCCCGTGAACGCCGGAAAAGCGCTTGCGAACTTCGAACGATCGTGCGCCGGCCATTGGGGTGAGAGCTGCGCGGCAGCGGCGATGCTCTACCACCGCGGCTCAGCCGGAACCCTGGATGAGGCGCTCTCGCAGAAGAGGTTCGAACAAGGGTGTGAATTCGGCTATCAGCCGGCGTGCAGGTTTCTGCAGGGCTCGGCTTCTGCCGATCCGCTGTTGCGCTAGCGCCGAGAAGGCCCGGCTGGGACCACTCGTCAATTCCGATTAGGTCTTGCCACCGGCGGCACCGGTTCGTATTCTGCTCGCAGGGGCAATCGGCATATGCGGAAGATCTACGGGTACTGGATTTGCACCGGTTTGCTGGTTCTGTGGCTCATCCCAAACGGCGTGCTTGACCTGATGCGCATTCCGGGCGTCATTGCGGGCCTGCAACACCTGGGATATCCGGCGTACCTCGCTCTGATTCTCGGTGTCTGGAAGTTGCTGGCGGTCGCGGCGTTGCTTCATCCAGGCACCCGGCTGGTGCGCGAGTGGGCTTATGCCGGGATAACGTTCGACATGTTCGATGCATTCCTGTCGCACCTGGCGGTTCACGATCCGATTCCGATCGCGCTAGCCCCCCTCGTCGTGCTTGCATTCGCCGCGGGAAGCTATTTTCTGCGACCGGCAAAGTTCAGGCTGCGCCTCGCAGAGTAGCTTTCATCGCAATCTCAGTTCTGGAGTCACGATGAAAGCGAATTTGCGACATTTGCAGAGCGCGATGCAGGATGGGTCGTTCGCAACGATAGGCTTTCGGCAAGCAATCCACGTGATACAAGATCGCAGGCAAGTTCAATATGGAATTACGGTGAAACTGCGGTGAGACGAAGGTCCAATCGGGCCTCCCGGCACATCCAGAATGTCATTCTGAATTCATTAGATAAGTGAAGCTTGTCTTGTTTTTCAACCTAAGAAACAGCTGGATTATAAACGCCCCGTAACGGGAAGAACGCGGCTTGGTCTTTGCGATTAAGTGGTGCCTGAGCACATAACACAAAAGTCACGTTCAAGTAACACTGGTGGGTCGCCGATGCAAGAATCACGATGCTAGACTTCTTGCTGGAATCTTGAATAATCAAGGCAAGTTGAGCTCTTGGAAAGAATCGAGGGCTATGTATTGGCAGGGGTGAAATGATGCTTGGACTTCTCGTTGGCCTCCGAGCGAGCTACGAATCTCCCACAGGCGATGCATCTTCATGCGGCATCCACTTAGGGGTTGATCGGTCTCGCTTCGAGGGTTACTATCAAATCCGCTGGCGCATGTTTATGTTGTTCTTGTTCGTTTGCCTGCCCGTGGCGCTGACCGGGCAAAGCACCATGACCTCACCCACGCCTGGGAGTACATTCGCGGGCACCAGTCAGACGTTTACGTGGACCACCACGACCGGGGCCTCTTATTATCAACTCTTGGTGGGAACAACGGGGGTTGGCTCGTATAACCTGTTGGCCTCAAGTCATGTCACGGCAACTTCCCTCGCGGTGGGCGCCCTGCCGATTAGCGGCGCGACAGTTTATGTCAGGCTTAATACAGAATTGAATGGAAGTCTGAAATCTTTCGACTATATCTATACCGCAGTGTCGTTGACGGCTGCCGTATTAACGTCACCCGCGACCGCCAGCACATTTACCAGCACGAGCCAGACGTTTACCTGGACGACCGCGGCTCAAGCCACAAATTACGAACTCTTTCTGGGAAGCACCGGTCCGGGCTCGTACAACATTCATTATTCCGGCAACCTGACACAGACTTCTACCGTCGTTTCAGGACTGCCGATCAACGGCGAGACGGTCTATGCGACCCTGTACACAAAATTCAATTCGACCGTGGTTCGTTACGCCTACACCTACACCTCCGCACTCTCCGCGCTCAGCATCAATACCGGCAGCGTGGGATTCGGAAATGTAGTGATGAATACGCCGATGTCGCAGTCGGTGACAATTACATCGACGGGAAACGTGGCTGCAACGGTCAATTCGGCGACGATTTCCGGCACCGGCTACACATTGACGGCGCCTACCCTTCCGGCCGTGCTGACCGCGGGACAGAAGATAACCCTGGGGGTTCAGTTTGACCCAACCGTCGCGGGCCTTTCCAATGGCCAGTTGACCGTCAACAGTACTTCATCGGCCAACGGTTCCGCGCTGATTCCCTTGTCCGGCACCGGCATCGTCGCCTCCTATGCCGTCAACCTCACCTGGGATGCGCCCAGCAGTTCTCCGGATCCAGTGGCAGGCTATAACGTCTATCGAGCACCCAGCGGCGGTACCGTTTATCAACTTTTGAACTCATCCGTCGATTCCGCAACAAACTACTCGGACACTACGGTGGAAAGCGGGCTCGGCTACGATTACGTCGTTGAAAGCGTCGATGCTTCCGGGATTGAAAGCGTCCCAACGAGCCTCGTTGCAGTTTCGATTCCCTGACACGGACCGATTTTCTCGATCAACTGGAATCAAAGCAATTGCATTTGCCGCTTTAGCAGACGGCAAGCGGCCTGTGGTTGGACCTACAAAAAAAACGACCTGGACAATCATCAATCTCCTGTCGCATTGGATTTGGCCGGACGCAAACCGGGGTTCAGCGGCGAGTTTTCTCCTCGTTGAAGAATCCAAAGCAACGAGAAGATACCAAGGAGCGCAATCGCGAAGAAAACGATGCCTCCCTGGTGATGAAATCTCCCCGTCAGGTAGCTCGGATCGACACGTGTGCCAAGCATCGCAATGGTAAAAATGCGGAGGCCGTTCTTGGCAAAAGACAGGGGGATTGCGAGAGCGATCAGGAGAGCCCGTCGCCACGGGGAACGGAGGAGCAGGTAAGCCAAAACCATGGTGGTGACCAGCAACATCAAGCTTGACCGGATGCTGCTGCACTCTTGGGCGACTTGAAGCGTGAGGCCCGGGATGGTCAGCAATACGCCATCATGAGCCACGGGAATGCCGCACACGGCGAAGAGAAAATGTGCGGTCCAAACCGACCCCAGTTGCAACAGCGCGACGATCGTATCGAAGAATTGTTGCGGAACCGGAACCAGCCCAAACAGAAGGCAAAGCGGAAACAGTACCAATCGCGAAGCGCGGGAGCCAAAGCAGAGTACAAAGGCTCCAATCCAGAACAGCACCAATGCCAAAATCCCGAATGAGAACCGAGAATCGCCAGACAGCGAAGCCGGCCAGGCGAGGGGCGCGAATGCGATCAAGACGGCCACGCCCAGAAGAGTCGAGCCGGAGCGAACATTCAGGGTGACCAGGGTCCGCAAGGCTCCTCGCTCGAGAGAGACCAGGGCAGCGCTGATGGGAAGAATGAGAAGTACATAGGTGTACTCGTCATTATGCAACGCCAAAACAAATAATTGGGCCAGGGGACGCCAGCCAACGAGCAGAGAAGCTGCGAAAAGAAGGACAAAGCCGGCTTGATGTTTTAGCAACATGGTCATGGATTCTTGCGCCCGCCCGACAGCTTTAAATGGACTCTCAACGCCGCTGGCGCAATTGCCGGGAGCATCACCTTTCATTTCCTGGCGCAGCAGAGGTTCATCTTACAAGCCGTCTTCGGTTTCGTATGTGAGCCGGCCATCGACTACCCTGGCATACGCCAGCACAGCCCGCTCGGCGCCGTCGCCTACGACACGCCAATCTCCGTTGTCGTTAACCAGGGACATGCGGCTTCGCGCTCTCCACCAAGTGTCGATCTCGCCGGGCAATGCGAACCAAAGGTCTTCCCGTTTGCGCAGTTCGCTCAAAATTGTAAGCAGGTTCTTATAAACGGCCTGAGGCTCGGGTTCGATGATGTAGTCGGGATGAACAATGAAACTGGCCAGGCCGTTTTTGGCGAAGATCAATTCGAGCTGTGTCTTCCACAAGTCAATGGAGAGATCGTTGAGCACGTAAAAGAGCGAATAGTCCTGGATGGTGGTGAGCGGGAGCTCGAGGACGTCTCCGATAAAGTAGGGCATCACCGTGCAGCAGCCGCCGCGCTGCGGATCGAGCGCGGCGACATTGGGAATCGACATGTCGAACGAGAAATCGAGATCGACATACCACTCTGGCCTTCGATAAAGCACAGCCGAACGAAAGCCCTTTGACGCGTATTCGCGTCCATAGCTATTGATCAGCGCTGCCCGGCGTCGAAACTCCTCTCTCTCATCGAACAACCGGCCATCGTGGTTCAGGTCCTGCACGCACACTTCCCCGCCGCGATCGCGCAACCGGCTGAGGAACTGCGGTGTGACTGGATACTGCTCTTCGGGGACCACCTGATAGGAGGCCTTGATTCCGAAAGACTCGTCGATGTCAAGCAATCGATCGCAGAAATTGCATCCCGCGACGGCCTCGATATCGTGAGTCATGGAGACGCAACCCCGAGCGCCATCGGGCCAGAACCAAATGAAAGGAATGCGGTCTATACCGTTGGACTGCAACGAGAGCAAGAGCAGGCGTTCACAAATATTCTCAACGGTGGTGTCAACCGGCCATTGGGGGAACCGTCGCTCTTCCCAGTTGATTGCACGAAGCTTTTGAACTCCTTTGCGCAGCCAGCGGTTTGTCAAGGGACGAAAGCGATAGTAAATGCCCTTCAGCGCTCGTTCATATTTGCGCAGTTGTGCGCATGGATAACGTTCCAAGCGAAGATTATCAATGACTTCGTTCGGATCGAACGGCAGCACCAGGCGGCCGCCATCGAATAAGACTTCGGGAAGAGAATCGAAGAGGGAAGAACTCAGGTTCGCCTTCTGAGAACCGCTCAGCGTGTGGCCGAAGCATGTCGCATTCGGCCCGAATTGAAAGTATCCAGGCTGCGGGGATATTCCCTCGCTGAGACGAAAGTCAAGAAACCCGTCTGGACACCTGAAACGATCGCTCACTGCTCGAATGAGTGAGTTTTCCGCTATGACGGGGGCTGATAGCATTTCCTGAGATTCTATCTGCACTCCTCGCCTTTCACCATTCCACATTCGTGCCTGCGGCAACACATTCGTAATCATCGGCCCCTAACCGATATGCCGGTACAGCATCCGGCCCGCCGTCGATGAAAGTACGTCAGGCAGCACAGAAAAAAGCCGCCGCAAGGCAGACGTGTCTTTGGGCGCCGGGAGATTCGTCTTCGCGTCTTCTGGATATCGCAGATACATGAGCCGCCTGCGGCAGGCCCCGAGCTCATCCTTGAACCTGACGAGGCCGGCGTTGTTGAGATCAGTGCGGCCCAAATCGATATGCGCGGCGCCTTCATCTTTGCTTTCCTCGATCAGTTTCCAAAACAGAAACGGCATTCCGGAAAGATGATGATACCTTTCGTCGGAGCAGCCGTACTTGTAGACAATGGTTTGGCGATGAGAGAGCGTAAGGACTGCGGCGATCGGAATGCTTCCCCTTCGCGCCACACGAATTTCGACATGGGGGCTCATGCAGGCGACCAGGTTCCGGAACCATGCGATGGGTTGCGGAAGAAGCCGATGACGCCTCCTGGTAATCATGACCAGCCGATAGAACTCTTTGAGAAGTCGGTCGGTGCAGCCTCTCTCGTAGGTAAGTCGCTCGCGTTCGGCCCGCCGTATGCGACGTTGAATACTGCTCTTGTGCAATCCGCAAAAAATCTGCTCAATGGATCGCTCAAGTTCCAGAGTGTGAAACCAGAAGGACTGGCTTGCCACGAGTGAGCAGTTTGAATGCTCTTCCCAGGCAAGCGGCCGAATCTCTGCGTACTTCCAGTTCCGATTGCGGCACTCCGCGCGAATCCATTCGGCAAGAGGGAATGCGTCTCTGCTCTCATTCAGCAAAGGCTCGCAATGGTCCGCGAAGGGTAGTGAGACCAACCTGCTTCCGGTGATCCAGCTATTTACCTCACAAAAGACGATGCCATCCGACAGCCGCTCCCCCGGTGGTGCACTGGTCAGCACGACGGGCCGGTAGCTGTAGGTTTTGGCCAAGGCCTGAAGCCAGCCCTTGTGATGGAACACGGACGACCGGGGGTTGGAAACGACGAACTCGTCCCAACGGCTGTCCTGCATCGGATCTAGAGTATGGAAATGCATTCAATGCCTGGGCAGCCTGGCGATCCATCCCGGTTGGACTTTTGGGATAGCTCAGCGATCAATGCCAATGAGTCACATGGCATTGTTTACACTGCGCCCCCGAAGGCTCATGACGCCACCGGCCTGGCATCTCAGCGGAATCTGGTTTCCTTGCCTCTGAGTCCATTCGTTTTCCAAAACCCGGCCGGATCGGAGGTGCTCATCTGATATTGCTCGATTTTGTAGAGTACGGTTCGATAACTCACCTTGAGCAACCGGGCGGCGGCTTTACGATTCCAGCCGGTCTTCTCCAGTGCCAGGGCGATCGCATTTCTCTCGGCTTCCGCCTTGACGCTCTGCACAAGAGACCGGAGCGACTTGGGGCCGGATGCGCCCACTCGAGACTGCCCCGGTGATGAAGCCATTTCTTTCACGCTCCGCGCCCTGGTAGCGACCGCTCCCCGAGCTTCGCCTTCTGAATAGGGGCGGCCCAAACCGAAAGCAAGATCTTCGTCACCGAGGACGAGGTAACGCTTGACGGAACTTTCCAGCTCTCGCAGATTCCCTGGCCAGCTATACGCCTGCCACGCCTTGATAATCGCCGGCGAGAGCTCGCGCGGCGACAGACCGTAGTGTCTGGCAAGGCGATGCATGAAATGGCGAGACAAAAGGGGCAGCTCGTCCTTGCGATCACGAAGGCTTGGCACGTGGATGGTGTACGCGCATAAATGGTGGTAGAGGTCTTCGGCAAGCCTGTTCTCGGAAACTGCCCGGTCCGGGCTCGATGAAGTTGCGGCGACAATGCGAACGCCGGATTCGACGAGATCAGAAGTTCCCGGCCGGACGAATCGCTTGTCCTGAAGCACCTGCAGCAACCTGGGCTGCAGGCTTGCAGGCATCTCGGTGATCTCATCCAGAAAAATCGTACCCCTTGAGCAGAGCTCCAGCTTGCCGATTCTGGTGCGCGGAGGTAGAGAGGCACTCTTCGATTCGCTGCCGAAGAGTTCTCTCTCCAGAAGGTCGGCAGGGAGTGCCGCGCAGTTCACCTTTGCGAACTCGAAGCCGGAACGAACGGAGAGCCTGTGAATCAATCGAGCAGCGGTCTCTTTGCCGCTCCCATCTTCGCCACGAATCAATACCGGCACGTTAGCTTCCGCCAGCAATGCCGCCTGAGCGCGAAGCTTGCGCATGATGGGGCTGACCCCGATGAAGAAGCTTTCGTCACTGACTGGCTCAACATCTTCGCTCGCGATCGTTGCCTCGACGCATTCCTCTGCGACGGACAGGTTGCGCTGGATCGCCAATTCAAGTTCGCCATCCTCGACTGGTCTGGCAAAGTAGTCGCGAGCGCCCATGCGAATTCCCTCTTGCTTCCTGCAATTGTCTTCAGGATGGCCAATGAGGATAATCGGCAACTCAGGACGCAGTTTGCGAAGCCAGTGCAAGCTGTGCAAGCCATCGCCGTGTCCCTGCGGCAGATCAAGGAGGATGAGATCGATTGTTGCCGCGGATTGTGCTCTGCCGATTGCCTCCCAGGGATCGGAGGCGATCTCAAGGTGCCAGCCGTTCGGCTCCCCCATTGACCAAAGCGGGCGAAGTACGGCGGAATCACGGCTGACAACGAGTAGCGTTGCTAATTCATTGGGATTTCGCAACATAGGTTACCCCCGGGCAAGAAACTGAAAATGAGGAATGGCCCTGGACCTGATCAAAGCCGAACGCGTAGTTCCGAGCGGCCAAAGAGCTCTGTTCCTCCTCCACCGATTTGAGTCTTCGGCGATTCCCGGATCTAGGAGGGTAAAGCGCGCAAGACGCGGCCGCAGGCTCTCGCGTGGTTTTGACCCGGAGGAGTTGAAGATAGCTATCAAGAGCGATTCGTGGCACTTATAGCTTCGCCCTCTGAGCTACAGAGCGCAGGGATCTTGGCGATCAGGGTTACTGCCGGCAAAAGATCGCGACTGATCCCGGGATTCGTTTGGAGAATCCGAACCCAAGTGAACAAACGCGGTGAAATCGAGCTGCAAAGTGCCGCCTGGGAAATGCAGATTTGGAACTGTCAGCAACAGCCCGATGTCAATGTTGCAGATTGACGCGAGCCTCATTCCAAGAGCATTATTTCAACGCAAGTTTTCTGGCTTTGTAGCATGTTGAGCACCATCTTTAATAACTCTTAAATTCAATAGCTTAGGGACATCAATGTCGGCATGGTTGCAAACTCTTGCACAATTGACTCCAAACATTTCCTATTTCGTACCAAGCCGGACAAAAAACAGACAGGCGCGGAATCAAAATCGATTTGGCGGAAAGCGGGCCTCAGCCCGAGTCCAAAGCTGCGTGAGCGGCGCCTGGAAACACTGTCGATTTGAAGCGCGGCGGTTGTAGATGTGAGCGAGGCAGGGTCGAATGGAGGGCAGAGCCACGCCCATAATAAATACTGGAACCGAATAGGAGATTCCGAACGGCACCCTGAGCGGATAGATCATCAAAAGCGGATGCAAACAAGGCTTCGAATTTCGCTTGAAGAATCGGGAGGAAATCAGGATGCGACAGGTCAATCGTAGGGGGATTCCCGCGTTCGAGTGGGCCCGACTATTCAAGCGGCTTTGCGGTGCTCCAACGGGTTGGCTTCTCTGGAGTACGAATTCACGAGAACACAGCGACCTCGCACAAACCAGTCGCGGAATGGTTTGAGTTCAATCACGCTCATTAAGCCCTTGCGTTCGCTCGTCGGCCGTTGCAAAGAGAGGAACTCAGATCGCTTCCCGGCTCCCAGATTGCCCGCGAGGACTGAAGCGCATAGCGCCGAAACATGCGATTCCTGCCAACAGCAGGTAGAGCCAGGCTGCGCCGCCCTCGGGCACTGTGCTCCACATTTCCTGGGGTTGATTCTGCTGACCAAGGGGACTGGGCGAGTAAATGACGAGGTTCGTATATTTACTGAAGCTGTCGCCTGTTGAACTGGCGTAAGCAGCCGCCTGTGAATCAAGAGTCTGCGCAGCAGAGTCTACACCTGAAAGTCCGGGGTCGGTTATCGCCCAGATTGCCTCGGAGATGTTGCCTTGCAGTGTGGAGTTTCCGCTGCTGTTGAACGACAAATTCACCAGGTAGGCGATCTCCGCATAACCAGAAATCCCGACATTTGCGTACCCCGTTGTCCCGCTTCCAAAGAGGACGTCCGATATGGGAGTGGAGGTGCCTAGGGTCGAGACGTTATACGCGGTCGCGCTCCAGCTTTGAGGAACAGACACTTCGTCGTTGAAGTCATCGCAAATGATCCCCGGGTTGGCACCGGCTAGATTGGATGTCCCACCGTACACTCCGGCGTAAACCGTCTCGCCTCCGACAGACACGATCGGGTCACCATTCACATTGGTCAGGCTGACCGTGACAGGGGTTCCCTGCCCGAACGCGGTCAACCCCAACCCGGACAGTATCAAACCGGTTATTGCCGCCAACCCTGCAGTTCCAATTCTCATTTTGGCTCTCCTGTTTATAGCTGTCCCGCGTTTATTTCCGTACTGCTCGCGCAGCCAACCGACCCTTTGTCTCATTTCATCGTAGAACAACAACAAGTCCTGTCAAGACTGATAATCTTTGCAACAATATGCAAGAATTTGATCATTGCCCAATTGGTCTCACCGCACACCCTTTCACAGCGGTCGATGTAACGATGAGGGTACGCATATTGTTAGCCCGACCTGATGCATTGTCAAGGCTGATGGGGTTTGCAACTTATTGCAAACATTTGCGACTTACTCTAAAAGTCTAATCGCGGAGCGCAGCCATTTTCTCGCACATTTACGGGGATCCAGGGGCCCCCACGATATGTCCGACTTGCGCAGTCGCGTCCGCCTGGGATGAAACCTTTGGGTGATTCAAATTGTTTCGCTGCTATGGTATACAGCAATGGATTGCTTCGGCGAATCGGTTACGTGTAACCCGCGCCGGGAGGTATTCGACTTGAAGGCCATTTTCACCCGGCGGCCGGTGCTGGCATTGACATTGATCGCAACTGTTTTGTCAGCATGCTCAATGGACCCCAACGCGCGGAAACAGAAATATTTTCAGAATGGGCAGCGTTATTTCGAAAGACGACAGTTCAGCGAAGCGGCAATCGAATTTACAAACGCGATCAAGGTCGATCCGGCTTATGGCGACGCACATTTCCAACTAGCCGAGAGTGATCTTAACCTGCAGCAGACGGACCGTGCTTATCAGGAATTTGCCCGCACGGTGGAGTTACAGCCCGAAAACTTCCGCGCCCGCATGGAGATGACGAACCTGCTGATCCATAACCTTGACTTTCCGCACGCGCACGAACAAACCGACATTCTGCTTCAAAAGTGGCCGCTCAACCCAGCGGTCCACTCCCTGGCTTCAAACCTGCTGGCCGCCGAGGGCAAGATCCCGGGGTCAATCGGGGAGATGGAGCACGCCATCGCGCTCGCCCCGGCCAACTGGGAGGGGTACCTGAATCTCGCCCTCTTGCAACTTAGAAACAATCAACCCGACGCGGCCGAAGCGAATTTCAAAAAGATGATTGAGCTGGACCCGAAGGCGATGCAGCCACGCCTGCTACTGGCCAATTTCTACATGACGCATAGCCGGCTCAACGAAGCGGAGCAGGAATTCCGTGCAGCCATGGCTCTTGAACCCGATGCGATCGAACCGCGTGAGGCACTATCCCGGTTGTACCTGACTGAAGGCAAGCCAGCAGACGCGGAGGAGGTTCTAAAGCAGGCCAGGCGCGACCTTCCTCACAATCCGGGCAGCCTCCTTGCGCTGAGCAACTTCTATTTCACGACCGGCGCCTTGGATAAAGCCGTTGACGAATACCATGCTCTCTACCTGGAGCGACCAGAGGACCTGCTGGTAAAGAAGAAGTTCATTCAGCTTCTGGTTGCGGCAAAGCGTTATGACGAGGCTCGTAGCCTCGATGCAGACATCTTGAAAGGCAACCCCGGCGACGACGATGCACTGGTCTATCGAAGCCAGATACAGCTGAACAGCGGAGACGTGGGCAGCGCCGCACAAACGCTAGAGACGGTAGTGAAGGACTCCCCCAAGAATATCCAGGCCCACTACGCACTGGGAGTCGCGTTCGAAAAGCAGGGAAATGTGGAACGTGCCGAGGGCGAATGGCGAGAGGCTCTCCACCTCGATCCCGATTTTGTTGACGCCCAGCGTTCGATTGCCAATGCAGCAATTCTGCAAGGCGACATGAATTCTCTGGAAGAGGCGTCGAACCAGATGATCAGGTTGCAACCATGGGCGCCCGAAGGCTACGGGCTACGGGCGCTTGCCAATATCAATCGCGCGCGCTACGCCGAGGCTGAGCAGGATATTCGCAGGGCCATTGCCGCTGCCCCGCAGAGTTCATTCGGCTATTTGCAACTGGGAAATCTCAAGCTCGCTCAGAAGCAATATAGCGACGCCGACAAGGCTTACCAGGACGCTCTTGTCCGCAATGCCGACTCAATGGATGCTCTGCGCGGTCTTGTGAATTCGTACGTCGCAGAGAAACAAATCGACAAGGCAATCGGGGCCGTAAATGTTCAAATCGGCAAGTTTCCCACGAACAGCAACTTCTACAACCTGCTCGGCGGCGTGCTGTTCCACGGCAAGGGAGATCTGGGCGGGGCCGAATCCGCGTTGGAGAAATCCGTAGCACTCGACCGGCACAATTTCGACGCCGTGATCCAGCTGTGCCAGGTGCGCGCTGCAAAGGGGGAAATCGATCAGGCCATCGCAGCTGCGAGGCAATCAATCGAGGACAACCCACATCAGCCGCAGCTTTATGTTCTGCAGGGGAACTTGTATGAGTCCAAGTCGGATTGGAAAGCAGCGCAAGGCGCCTATCAGAACGCATTGAATATCGATTCCCAGAGTCCCGTGGCGAGCAACGATCTGGCCCGCATGATGCTGCATACCGGGGGAAACTTCGACATCGCTTTATCCCTGGCGCAGACTGCACGCAGAGGGTTGCCCGATGCTCCCGGCCCATCCGACACCCTTGGTTGGGTCTATTACCAAAAGGGCGTGTATCCGTTGGCAATCAACTACCTTCAGGAAGCACTGAAACTGCAGGAGAAGAACAAGCTGCCGGAAAACCCGGATATTCACTACCACCTGGGAATGACCTACGAGAAGATGGGGCAGCCGTCGCTAGCCCGGCAGCATTTTGAACAGGTGTTGAAGATATTCCCCAACTACCGCGACGCTGCTGAAATCAAGAAGGAGCTCAACCACCTGAAATCTTAGGAAGCGGCCGGCGGGACTCACCATGCACGTGTCTCACTGAGCGACCGCGCCCTCTGCAAGATCGATAATCTCATCTGCAATGGCAAGACTTGCGGTCGCCGCGGGGCTTGGGGCATTTAGCACGTGCAGCGCCCGAGATTGACGGACGAAGTAAAAGTCCTGCACCAACTCGCCCGCCGGGGAAAGGGCCTGTGCCCGTACTCCGGCTCCGCCCGTGGTAAGATCGTCGATTTGTAGTTCCGGAACCAGCCGCTGCAGCGAGCGGCAGAAGAGATTCTTGCTATACGATCGCTTGAACTCGTCCCAGCACATGGATGGATAGCGCAGCAAAAATCTCCAGAATCCACGGTAGGTGAGAGTCTCGATCATGTCGCGAAGGGAAAAGTCGGTGTTGCGATATCCTTCGCGCGCGAAAGCCAGCACCGCATTGGGTCCGGCTTCCACGCCGCCGTGAATCAGACGCGTGAAATGGACGCCTAGAAATGGAAATTTCGGATCCGGAACCGGATAGATAAGGTTGCGGACCAGATGCTGCCGGTCCGGCTTGAGTTTGTAATACTCTCCGCGAAACGGCACAATCGTCGTCGAATCGCGATTGCCGGCCTTGCGGCTGACTCTGTCACAATGCAATCCGGCGCAGTTAATTAAGAAGTCCGCTTCAAAATCGCCGCCTGTGGTTGTAATCTTCCAACCGCTTCTGTCCAGAAGCTCAGTCACCTCCGAAGAGAACCGTATTTCGCCGCCCCGCGCTCGAATCTCGCGAACCATTGCATCGGCAACGGCCGGGTAGTCTACGATGCCTTCTTGCGGAACGCGGAGCCCGGCCAGACCGGCAGCGTGCGGTTCAAATTCACGAATCTGTTCGGGCGAGAGTAACTGGAGCCCTTCCAATCCGTTCGCGGCGCCTCGCTCAAGAAGGGCATGAAGGCGCGGAATCTCTTCCTCTTCCGTTGCCACAACAACCTTGCCGCAAAGTTCGTAAGGAACTTCGTGCTGAGCGCAAAACGCCACCATTTTCCGAATTCCCTGGACGGCCAGGCGTGCCTTGGTTGAACCGGGCTTATAGTAAAGGCCGCAGTGCAGAACGCCGCTATTGTGTCCAGTCTGGTGGCGTCCAGGGCCTGCTTCCTTCTCCATGAGGAGCAACCGGGTATCCGGGAACCGTTGGAGCAACTGATGCGCCGTCGCCAACCCAACGATGCCTCCACCGATAATTGCGACCTTCTTGCCCATCTCTTGCAGGTTCCAGAATTATCGATCTTCCGGCTGGATGACGGGATCAGGAGAAGTCCGTCTAGTTTGTTTAGAGCCTGCGCAAATTCGAAAAAATAATTGGTTCATTTTAGAACGATTGCCGGATTGGGAAACTGAATTCATTTTTTATTGCTGAACCACCACCGCCTTCAATGCGGTCGGCGGCTGCGGTTGACTTTGGGTCGCTCCCTTGAAAGCAGCCATGTCTGCGCCCCAGTTCCCCTCCGGGGTTGATTGGCAGGAATCCTTCCATGTCAGCGTTATCGGGCCGGTGCCCGAATCATAATAGTGCATCCAGCCGTTGTTCTGATCCACCGATTGTGGTCCACTGTTGCTGTTTCCGGTATCAGTCGCGGAATCAAACCGCGCTCCGCTTGGAGTGTTGACCCCGGTTGCGGTACACCAATCCTGGCCAAAGTTGGCAATTATTACGTCGTTTGCGGTAGTTGGAGTAAGACAACCGCTGCAGGTTGTGAGAGTGCTTGAGACGCTGCTTTGAAAGCCGGATTGTCCTCCGGAACTTACATCCAAGGGGGAACTCGCCGCGCCCGTGAAATCGTACATCATGAATGTCCCATTGGCGTCGTTAGCGCTTCGAGTAACTCCCAAGGTCAACGAATTTGATGTGCTGGCCTGCCCAGCAAAATAGATCTGGGACACATTGTCTCCGCCTATTCCGGGCGTGCCAGCGCTGGACCATGTATTCGACGGAGAACTGGAAATACCTGTGATCGTATCCCCCCCAATCAGGGAAGAAAGGACTATCAAGTTTCCGGATGAGGCAAATTGAATTGGCAAGGGATTTGCAGCCGAGTCGGGAATCTGCTGATGCAACATATGAACGATGCGGAACGAACTTGTGGGAGCATTCCCCGCGTTCGCTGCCTTCAGGGCCATCACGCAGGAATCGAAGGCCAATTTTGTTCCGCTCGTAAAAGTCGGATTGATGGCACCGGTTGAACTATAGACGCCAACTTGCACAGCATCCCCGTCGAACAGGTCTGTTCCGTTGAATTGCCAGGTGATGTTCAATTGAGACCCTGCCGTAAACGAACTCGTTGCGCTGGGCAATCCGCCTCCTTCGACACCATTCACTGCCCACTGCCAAAGCAGATCTCCTGAACTGCTCGGCGTAATGCTTCCTGCAGTAATGGAACTGGAACTGGAACCGGCGTTGCAGTGGTGAGCATCCACAGCGGACGATAGAGCTATGTTGTAATACTCACTTGCCGACATGGCAACATTATCCGTACCAGCGGAGCGGTGCAGTTTAATGAATCTTGTACCGGCTGCCACGTTCGTAGCAATGTATATACCTACGTATACGTTGTAGTTGCCGTCAACCACACTATCCACCAGTGTCCACATATTTGCTTTGTCGTCCGAAACGGTGAAGGCGGCACTGTTATAAGACATGACACCCACAAGCAACGCATTTCCTGTCTGCGACGGTTCCGGCAAGGGACACAGATAATCTGGCGTAGAGCTTTGCGCGTTGCCTGAATTCCTGCTATTAGGGCAACTGACGTGCTGTACGAGGGTCGGCGTTTGTGACAGGCCGAGCGAGCACAAGATAAGAATCGAACATAGGAAAAGAAAGCGTCTCACTCTGGCACCCTCCGCCGCCACCGCTTGTTCGTTTGGGCAGCAGTCTACCTGTTCCGTCGGGGTTGCTGCAAGATGAAAAAGGTCACGTGCCAAAAGTCACAGAACACTCCCATAACTATCGACCTTTTCCGTCCTCACAAGTATAGACCTTTTCCGTCCTTAAGTTGTCAGAGACTCAGAGGCTTCGAAACAAAGGTCGGCCCAGCTAGCAAGTTCACTGCAAGCCAATCCCATCGTTGGCGTGATGCATGTACCGGTTGAGCGAGGACGCTTTGAAAAGCTGCCGTGAGTAAGATGCATTCCGGAGAATTCTGGTTGTGTGCGATAAATGGCGTAGTTGGCGCCTACCCAACGCGGTGAAGCGCCGAAAGGCTTTGCGCCCGCGCCGAACTTAAGGGAGCCGCCGGCTCACAATCCGAACATGAAGAGTGCACTACCTGCCGACACCAGAACTACCTGGTGCCCGGCCACGGTGAATGAGATTGGCGGTGCATATGTGTCACCTCCCAGGTAGACGCGCCACAATTCGCGTCCAGTCGTCGAATCGACTGCAAAAACGAATCCTCCGGAAGCTCCGAACACGAGGTGCCCGCCTGTTGCCAGGAGGCCACTATAGCCAAAGCCTAAAGACTTCTTCCATGGCGGCAAAAAATGCTCCCATTTCTTCTCGCCGGTCGCAGCATCCAACGCCCGGACCACCGGTTCAGGCTGCTCGTCAGCGCCACCCGCGCTGCCAGGGTAGAATCCAAGGTCTCCGCGCTTTGCTTCCGGCGACTTCGTGAATACGGCAGCGCCTTCAGTTGCATTGACAAAGAACAATCCACTTTTCTGATCAAACGCCGTATTCTGCCAATTGACGCCGCCCGATACACCGGGTTTCGTCAACCGACCGGTGGTGGTTACATCGGCATTCGAGGTGAGGATCGGACGGCCCGCCGTATCGAGACCCTTCGCCCAGTCCTCCGAAACGAATGGCACGCCGACAAGGAACTCACCTGTCGTTCGGTCAAGCACATAATAGAATCCGTTTCTGTTTGCAACGCACATTACCCGACGTAAGAGGCCCTTGACCGGAACATCTGCGAGAACCGGCGTTTGGACTGCATCCCAGTCGTGCTGATCATGAGGAGTGAATTGGAAATACCAAGCCAGCTTTCCGGTGCTGGCGTGCAACGCGAGGACGCTGTCGGTGAACAGGTTGTCGCCGGGACGAACATCTCCAAGAAATCCCGGAGACGGATTGCCTACGCCCCAATAGAGGAGGTCAAGGGAAGGGTCATAACTTCCGGTTATCCAGGTAGGCGCACCACCGGATTTCCACGCATCGTTCTTCCATGTTTCGTGCCCCAATTCGCCGGGGCCTGGGACGGTGTCAAACTTCCACTCCTGCTTGCCTGTCTTTGCGTCGTAAGCGGCCAGGAAGCCGCGAACCCCATATTCGCCGCCGGCTACACCGACAACCACCGACTGATTGACAACGAGCGGCGCACCAGTCATCGAGAAACCGGCTGAAGATTTGCAAACCGATGTTTCCCAAAGTACGTTCCCCGTGACCGCATCAAGCGCGACCAGAGCGCAGTCGAGGCTGCCCAGGTACAACACGTTTCCCAGAATAGCCAGACCCCGGTTGGTGCGAGAGCAGCAGATTGGAAGCCGGTCGGGCAGGTTTCGTGTGTAGCGCCACATCAGGGCTCCCGATTTAGCGTCCAACGCAACCACCGTGGCTGGCGGCTCAGTCAGAAAAACAACTCCGCCAACAACAATCGGCGTTGCCTCGGCCCTTGCCGACTCATTTGTTCCGAATTGGTGCACCCATCGGACTTGAAGGCGTGAGACATTTTCTGGGTTAATCTCCGCCAAAGGAGTGTAACGATGTCCATCGAGAGAACCTGAATAAGTTAACCATTGATCTGGCTCGCTTCCGGCATTGCGAATCTGCTCACTACTCACATTGATATCTGCGATGGGCAATTGATCCTCTTTTCGGCTGGAATTAGCAGCCGACAAGGTCTTCAAATAGCTCACAAGCTGCCACCGTTCCTGCGAAGACATTACGACGGGGGCCATAGGTGTCTGAGGAATGCCGTCTCTCACGACTTTGTATATCGCAAGGTCACTATCACCATGTTTTAGTCCCGAATGATTCAGGGCAACAGCAAATCCTCCGGTTCCGTCCTTACCGTGGCAGACGGCGCACCGCCCCCCGAAGATTCGTGCGCCGATTTGACGGTCACCAGGCGTCGAAAACGAATTCTCAAGCGCGCCATCCAGGCTAAATCCCTGCTCGATAAACCCCTGCAAGCCGAAGCCACCGTGAACGCGCGTCATGAACCAAAGCTCACGCCAGGATAAGTCGGGGACGCGGCCTTCGGCCTTCCTGGCGAACAACTGGGCGCGCCACGTGACCATGTCCCAGGTCCAACCGCTTGGAAGTGATCTCACCAGGAGGGCCGCCACTACTGCCATGCCCATAACAGCTATGGCAACAAGGCCCGCCATGCGCTTGAATCGCCATTTCAAGGGTGGACTCTCCGCTTTTCTAACTTCACTGAAAATACTCGGGTTATCGGAAAATGGAGGCGCGAGACGGAGGCGGCGCACATGTCACCGGCTCGAATGGCGCGAATCGACATTCGCGATCATTGCAAAAGCGAACATCCCTTAAATCGCCCATCTGGAACCTGCGGGCCTACGATGAGAAACTGTGCTCGCGCACATCGATAGACGGCTTGGGTCCGAGGGCCGAGAATGCTGAAAAAACAGAACCCACCGCTACAAACAGGATTGATGCGAGGGTCACGATCGTACCAGCCCTCTCCGGAAAGCCGCCATCGAATAGCAACTCGAATTCATGCTGGCCAGGGCCCAACGAAACTTCGATAAGGCCGTCCGGTGAGCTGCTCAAAGATTCGGTCCCTGCGGACTGTGTCACTGCCACAATTCTCCAAAGCGGCATGAATAGTTGGCCAATCCGCACGCGCGAATCCGTTTGGCAATGGGCTGAAACCACAAGAGTGCGAGGTCCCGTCCGCACCACCGACACGCTCCCTTGTCCGCGAACTATATCCGAACGCACTCCGTAAACGACCGGAGTGGGGGCCATGTCCCACGTTCCAAGGGATGCGCCGACATCGTTCGCAAATCCGGCCAGACTTCGGGCTGGGACATAAGTGGGATACATCGGATCAACGCCTCGCGTCATGTCAACGTGCGTAGTGAAGGGAGCGGTATACCTGGGTGTGACTGCCCAGAAGAAGTTACCCGCACCAATGATAACGAGGAGGAAAGCGATTATAACAACCAGTGAAGGAGCACCCTTTCCTCGAGTCTCATGGCGCAAACAGTCGTCTATGGCGGCGGCGCAAAGTCCGGAACTTGCAACGCAAAGAACAGCGCAAAACCGCCAGGGGAACTGAAGAATTGAACCAAATTCGGGAAACACCTTCCAAAGGGGAGCGCTCCAAGGCAGCATAAGAACAAATGCGCTACAGGATACAACAAGAAGGAAGCGTTCCCGCGGATCGACTTTCCTGGCCGAAATGCGGCAGTAAGCGACAATTCCCAAACCAAGGGTGAATAGAACCGTCACCAGCATTCTCACGGCAAAGCCGTTATAGCTATCGAATCCCGACACCTTCAGGCCACTTAACTGGGTAAGCTTGGGTCCCAAACCCGGTATGAGCAGGGTTGCTCCCAGTCCTAGCATCAAGAGAAGAACACGGCGCGTAGCCGGGCCAAGATCTGCCAGCAATACATATCGCAAAACAAAGAGCATTACGCAAACGCCGATCACAATTGCTGGGAGAGTGATGCGGTAAGCGGATACCTCACTTGCGGCGATACCCAGTAACTGACGGCCCAATTCGGCATAAGGATGATTGGCCGGCACCGCATCGGCATCCAAGAGCTTATGATAGGCCAAGAGAGGAAACACATATGTAGCAGCAACGCCAACTCCGATTAGCAAGGAAAAAAGTACCGGCGCCACAAGCTTGACAAACGACATCTCTAACCGTTTCCACGCTACGATTGAGTATATGACCATCACAGGCGCAAAGAGCGCTGCAGTCAAAATGTTGCTCAATATCAAGAGCGCAAACGCGACGCCGGCCGCACTCACCACCCACAGGCGCGTTGGGTGCATGCGGTCACACAACGCGAGTATCAGAGGCATCCATACAAAAGTGGTCAACTCGCCGATGGATACGCGCGTGAAGATCGTTTGTCCCACAATATAAGGAAACGAGATGTAGGCGATGGCTGCAACGGTTGAAGCCAGCGCAGAATAATGATTGCGAAACCAGGCCCGAGCCGCAACACCCGAAGCGGCGAGCGCGAGAAAGCAATAGAGTCCCAGTTCGCGTGCCTCCCGGGTATCGGTCGAAGAAAACCATGTAATAGAGCGGAGCAGGGCAGTCACGAAGTATGGGAGCGAATACTGTGCGAGAAAGATTGGGCTCCCGAAGCCCTTGTTCGCACCCGCAATCCAGCGAGGATACAAATCACCCTTCCAAAACTGGTTTGTGAAATGGTACTGGTACATTGCATGTGTCGAAGCGTCGCCGGTTTCAGGAATACCAACTCGCAAACATGGAAAGCAGATGAGTGCAGCCGTCACCATGACCAACAAGTTGTGGCGAAGCGCCGTCGCGGTTGGAGACTTTCTTGAGATACTCATCGATCTCTCCTTCTCAAAACCAGTTCGTTTGAGTTACACAATCCTTGACATTCCCGCCGGATCCAAGCTTCATCCGCCGGAGATCTCCAGTCGCATCTGCTATAGGTTTCGGGCAGCGGTCAATTGCCGGCGATAGGAGGCTACGGTGGCCTCGAGACCTTGTCTCAGCGGAGTTTCGGGCTTGTAACCGAGCCTGTTGATCGAAAACCCAGTGTCAGCTGGGCGTTCCTGCTCAAACACTCGATCTGCCAAGGCGCCGAACGCAGGCGTAACCGAAGATCCGACAATCTTCACAATCTCTTCAACGACCTGGCGAACTGACACCAACGAGCCAGTGCCCAGGTCAAATGCGCATCCCTCAATACCGGGAAGAATTGCGGCTCTCACCAAACCTTCAACAACATCGTCAATATAAGTCCAATCCGCTCGACGCTGGCCGCTGCTCAGCTTCGGGCTCTCCCCTCTCAACAACTGAAGCACGACAGAGGGCACAAGCTTTTGCAAATCTTTCTGGTTTGGCCCATAGGTCATGAAGATTCGCGGCATTACAATCGGTAGTTTAAACAGGTTGTAGAACATGCGCCCATAAATGCTGCCCGCCAATTTCGCGGCCGCATAGGGAGAGCAGGGAAATGTCGTGCTGTCCAATGCCAATGGCTCTTCCGAAGAACATGCAAGAACAATTCGCCGGCATCCTGTTTCACAGGCGATTGTTAGTAAATGAACGGTGCTGGCCAGATTGTCGTAGAAAGTTGGTAAAACTTCTCCAAGCTCACGGGCACCTGTAACATGACTAGCTAGATGAAAGACGATCTCGGGCTGGACCGACTTGAACACCTTCCGAATACACGTTATGTCTCTTAGATCTGCTTGCCACCAGTGAATGAGTTCGCTCGCGGGTGCAAGCTGCTGGCGAGAAATCGCGTGAACCCTGGCGCCGATGCTGCTGAGCCGACTGCAAAGATTGGCTCCAATGAAGCCGCTGCCGCCTGTGACTAGCACCGTGGTCCCGGTCATCCGATCGACTTTCTCCACAATTACAAACCTTTCCCGGGCGCTTGTGTCTCAGCACGATGGTTACGAGTACGGCGGAAGCCCAGAGTCAAGAGGTATTCGGTCCGAAACGAAAGGAGTCGCAATTGCAAGACGACCGCCCCTTCCATTCATAGCTGCCATTCCGTTTGCCACGCAGTCAAGATTCCCTTTCCAACTCATTCCCAACTCGCCTGACCAGCCTGCGTTGCCTTTTGGTTTGGCACTTGCTTGATTGCGGTTGCGGCCGACCCTCTTCGTGGGCCTCCCAAATCGCTCGTTGACCTCTTCCTTTTGTGGACTTGCAAAAGCCGCTGCACAGTATTTCTAGGATTCGCTGCCGCCTCGTAAACGGCTTCCAGCACCCCTCTGACCAGACGAATGCGGCTAAAACTCACGCCCGCTTTGGCGAATCCGCTCCGGTGATAGTCCCAGAACTGCTTGTTTCGGACTTGAAACAAACACTTGCCTAAGAATTTGTAATATTCCGAAACGTGCCGAGCCAGCAGCGCGCCATGCTCGTCGTTGGTCAAGTAAGTCGGGCCGTGAACGACGAGCAGCTGCAATAAACTCGCGAAGTAGCTATGAAGATCGGTCGTAATCGTACTTAGCGAAGCTGGCCGCACTCTCGTAAAAGTGAGGATCTGGTGAACGAAGCCGAAATCCCACGTTTTGAGAAGAATAAAACAAACCTCCGTGTCCGCGTGAATGTTCGCCTCGTTATAAAACGGATCATGGCTCCTTACCAGTTCCGCCCGGTAGAGAACTGCATTTGCCGATCCAAATACATGCAAGCCCTCGAGGAGGTGGCGACGGCAGATCTCTCGGCCGGACACTATCGGGCTCGGATAGGGCAGTCCTGTCCACGCAACTCGCTGCCCTTCCACCGAATAGGCGCCAACGATACCGACGGAGGGATTCGCCTCGGCGAGGGAAACCATTTGCTCCAAGCAATTGGGAAAGATCCAATCGTCCCCAAAAACCACCTTGCAGTATTTGCTTTCTGGGGAAATAAGCCGTAGCGTGGCGTTGTGGTTCGGAATAGCGGCCAAAAGTTCTACATTCTGATGAACTCGAATCCGCTTGTCTTTCGCTGCATATCGACATGCGACTTCGAAAGATCCATCTGTGCTCCTGTTGTCGATAATCGTGTAGTCCCAATTTTGGTAAGTCTGGGCAAGAATGCTTTCGATGCATTCCGCAAGATATTCCACCTCATTGTGCACCGGCGTTACGATGCTGACCAATGGCTCTTGTTCAGTGTTCATTCGAACTCCCGCAGCGATGATACCTTGTGTTCGCTAGACCGAACCGTCGAGAACTGCCCCGTCCCGCATAGATCGCGAAGTTCGAGGTCGCATATTCTTTGCCACGAAAATTTCATCAAACTGCGCCTTCAATGCTTTAGAGTAAGAAGTTGTGATCTGTCGATAACTGGATTTGAGGCTATTGCTCTGTTCTACGAGCGCGGTAAAGGCAGTCTTGAAGCACTCGACATCAAAACCTTGGATTGACAGGCAATATTGACTCTGTCCAGTTGTCCGCATCAAATTGTCTATCTTCTTTCCATAGCTTAGAGCGAGCACAGGTCTCTCCAACAGATGAGAAAAGACGACGCCATGGAACTTTGAAGTGACGATGAAATCGAATCCTGCCATTTCGGTGACCAGATCCTGCACACTATTGCAGGGCGGAAAAAACATTTTGTCAATAACGGCTGGCGACAGGCTAGCTCGCAGGCGCAGCTTCAGATCTTCAAGGGCATGTACATCAACGCTCGCTTCGGCGGAGAAGAATCTCAACTCGTAATTGCGGCTCACCAGCCATGATGAGATCTCAGCCAGTTTGCCCAGGTACTGCGAATAAGCTGCAGCGTCCTTTTTGGGCCAGATGCAGGGATCGCAGAATCCGATGGGATTTATGCCCACAGTCGGATGAGGCGAGTCTTGCATCTTGGCGGTTTTGCACGTCGACAGGTCAAGTGCGTATACCGAATCCGGAAATACAAATGTCTGCCGCTTTACACCTGCCCGCTCCACCAAAGCTTTCGATTCGACGTCGCGAAAGGACGCGTAGTCAGCGAGGTCTATCGACCATTTGATGAACGCTTTCCCTAGCGTGCTCTCCAATGGGCCTGCGCCCACATTCACGAACAGCAGCTTCCTGTCGGCTAGCTTCGCGAGAAGGCAAAACTTGAACACGTTGTAGGGATGAGACCATGGACCGCGCCACAGTTCCCCTAACTGCCCCCCCCCCGCGATGATAAGACAGTCGAGGGATTTCAAGACCTTCAGGGATCGAGCAAGGTGCGCTGCCTCCCTTGACAGATTCAAAGCGCGCCTTACCGTCTCTGAAAAGATAGGAATCTCCTTCAACGCTTCCTTGATTCGGAGACCCCGACTCTTACTTACGCCACCTTCATCTTCTCGCGGGGACTTATTGAGTCCCGGATACCAGTGGTTGATTGAGTAACAGAAAACTCCATGCCGCGCTTGGGTATCTTCGGGATTCAATGAAAACGCGACAATCTCCACACCTGGAAGGCGGCTGCGAATGTTCGCCACGAGTGCATCTTGAGTTGCGGCGTCACCCAGATTCCCATACCCCATGTGATCGAGCAAACCAATCTTCATTGTGATTTCACAGGCGGGTGGCCATTCGCGTCACACGGTTTCCCCAGTTGAAAAACGGATGCGTATCGGGCTTTCCAGTCGCGCCTTCTCGTGGTAAACGGTTCCAGCCCCCACCACTTCATGGGCCAATCACGCCTTATAGAAGAGTCGCCATCGTGTATTTCTTTGATCAGATCTTGAACGGGAGTCCACCCTCGGCTGATCGCGACCTTCGTTCGAACGTCGAGGTCGATTCCTGACACGAAAAGATAACCGCCGGGCTCGACCAACCGCGCTAAATTGCGTAGACACCGCTCTGCTTCAGGCGGATCCATGTGGCATAGAAAGCGATTGGCCACCACAATGTGATGGCGTCCCATCGCTTCGACAATTTGAGAATCACCGGCATCAGCCACCTGAAAGTTGATCCCTTCTCGAATCCATGGCTTGATGCTTACGCATTCGCCTTCCATGTCGAACATTTCTTGCATCTCAAGTTCAGTAAGGCGCTCGAAGATGGCCGCATCCATCATCATGTCGTTCTCTTTGAGCGAGAAGCGCCCCTCCTTAGCGATCGCCAGGATATCGCCAGACACGTCTGCTGCATTCAGTGTGACTTTCAAATCCGGTCGTGCCGAACGGACCGTCCACAAAATTGAATAGGCCTCGGCTCCATTGCTGCACCCGATTACTGCAATTTTCAATTCGGAGCCAATTTCCTTCCGATCTACGAGGCGGAGAAAAAGCTGTAATTCCGGCCGGTTTCGAAGAAAGAACGTGCCGTGATATTGGTTTCGGTCGGAGACTCGCAACACTATTGAATGCAGGAAAGTACCATACGAACGAATTAGTCCAGCAGCGGTTGAAGAGACCGGTAGATGATTCCAAACAAACGCATTCGCGAAAAGGAACTTTCTGCCTATGAACTTTCGAAGGAGACGATTTTGGGGCATTTTGTCGAATTCTCTTTTCTCTCCTGTACGTCGGGAAACGTGACCCCCGAAGGATTGATTGCGCCACCTCGACACTAGGGAATGCTGAGCTGCGCAGGGCTCGGAGATTTGAAATGGTGCTTCCGCAAAACCGGCCTTACCAAACGCAAATAACCTAGTGAAGTTGGGCTGCCTGGTCATTCAATTCGAAACAACGCATCACACAACCTCGGACTCTTCGAGCTGCGCCGCGGCAGACGCCGATGAAGATCCCCTTAATCCCCGAAGGACATCGAGGTAGAGCGATTTCTGCCCCGCGCCGAATAGCAAAACTCCGACGAACACAGCAAGGAGGATGGAAATTTCTAAAACAAGGCGAGGGAGCGGAGAAAATAATTGACCGAAGACGACTCTCGCGCCGAATGCAACCCCTGCCGCGATGATGCTGGAAATTAGGGGACGGGCAACAGCCAGCATAATCTCTCGCAAGGAAATCGGTGTTCCATGAACAGACCACGCAATCAGCGGAATGACCCAAAGCACCATGACCGTCGAGTATGCGAATGCGACGCCGCGGGGTCCATAAGGCAATGCCAGAACAAAACTACAAATCATCAACGGCGCGATTACCATACTCATCTTCATAAGGCGTCCGACGAGTCCTAGCGAAGAGAGCAACCAAGACAAGGGATTCGCGATTGCGAAAACCAGGATGGTAGGAGCCAGAAGGCGGAAAATAGGCGCAGTCTCAGACCACTTTGGACCCAGAAGAACGCGCACAATGTCATCCGAGAAAAGCGCGCAGGCAATGGTGACCGGCACAGTGAACGCTAGAACGACCGCGTAGCCCTTGAGGAAGTAGTTTTTGAGGCGATCGTGGTCGTCTTGAAGACGAGATAGAGCTGAAAACGCAACCTCGCCGGCTGCTGAGTTCAGATTCTCAGTTGGAATATTTATGAGTTGATAGGCCCTTCCGTAAAGGCCTAGTACGTCGACACCCCAGAATCGCCCCAGTAATACTTTCTCAAAATTGCTGGCGATGTACGCGATCAGGCCGTTTAGAGTGACAGCGGCGCCAAAATGCATCATGGATCGGATCCCGGTGTTCCTGTGAGGCATTCCCGGAACCCATGCGGTAGTCAGCCAGAAGCCGATAGTGCTGATGAGCGGGGCGGTCACCGTCATCACAACCAGAGACCAATAGCCGTAGCCAAAATAAGCGGCAGCAATGGCAAGGGTCGAGCCGACGACCAGCCCGGCGGTGTTAATGACTGCCAAGGCGGTAAAGCGCATGTCGCGCTGTAAAAGAACGGAATGTTGGACCCCCGCCGCATTGAAAAGAAATCCAAAGGCAAGGACGGCTGTAATTCCAATGAGCCTGCGCTCATGGTAGAAACCAGCAATTAAGGGCGCCAGGGCCAAAGACGCAAACGCGAGTAGAGATCCAACCAACAAGTTGATCCAGAACAGCGTCGAGATTTGTTCTTCCGTTACATTTTGCCGCTGGATTGCAGCGGACGAGAGCCCGAAATCCCGGAAGAGCGTCAAAACACCGGTGAAGGCTGTGACCATCCCTACCAATCCGAAATCTTTCGGCTCCAAGAGCCGCGCTAACACCATCAGGGAACCGAGGCGAAGAACAAAATTCACGACCTGGGCACAAAGTCTGGCCACGCCGCCACGGATTGTCTTTTCCTTCAAGTCCTTCATCGAGTATCTACGACATGATCCATCGCCTGTCCTTTCGCGGCGTCCAATTTACAACACCAATTTGCGGCAGTAGAATGCCTCTGCGTAGCCGCTCGCGGAAGAACATTCCATTCCCCGCAGGCGCATCAGTGAAAAGAAAGTCTCGGGTTGAAACCAGTGTTTCTGCTGTTGCGAGATGAAAGTGTCCATAAGGTAGCCCACTTTCATCGCGCAAGTATCCTTTTCGAGTGGGACAAATACCCCGGGTTGACCGAAGTCGCCGTCATACTTCGGTATCTCGTACTCCAGAACGAAATGACTACGAAATGTATTCCAGGTGAGTTCGGATATCAAGCGGTGATCCTGATGAGCATCATTTCTGTAGTGAGTGAAAATGAGATCAGGCTCGACTTGTTTTAGCTCCGTTTCAAATACAGCTTTAACTTCACGGCCAGTGTAAGGCATGAATCCATCCTGAAAGGTCTTCAAGATTGGTTCCTTTAAGCGCGTGCCTGCAAATGATGCCGCGGCGCGGCGGGCCTCAGTCTCTCTTGCCCCGATTGCATTGAACACGACCCAATGAAGATCGCATTCTGGATACCGTTCGGCCAGTTGTAAGATCGTGCCACCGCACCCAATCTCGATGTCATCTGAATGAGCACCCAGACAGAGGATCTTCAGTGCCCGATCGGGCTTGAGATCCAGTTTCAAACGGATCATAAGGCGGTCACTTTCAGTTTGTGACCATTTGCGCCAGGATTGGCCGAACGGTCCCAGACTTTCCATGGCGCCAGCCCCTGATTCAATTCTTCCAGATGTTGCTTATCTTTGAAGGTGTCCATGCATTGCCAGAAATCAGGGCACTTATAAGCGAGAAGAGATCCGCTCTCTATCAAGCGCTGAAAAGGCTCTCGCACGAGTTCTTCTCCTGGACGAATATGCTTGAAGATCTCGTTCCGCATAACGAAGAAGCCCCCGTTAATCCATACATCGGTTTGGGTTAGACCCCGGACATCTTTGACCAAACCGTCGTCACCCATATTGACGATGTCGAAGCTTGCGGTAGGTTGCACTACCATTAGAGATGCAACAGCACTGCTTTGCCGAAATGTCTCCACCATCTCCGGTAGGGCCACATTGCTCAGCCCATCACCGTAATTGGCGAGGAACATCTCCTCGCCTTCGAGATAAGGCTCGACCGCTTTTAGACGTTCCCCAATATTGGACTTTGCTCCGGTCTCGACAAACGTGATTGTCCAGTCATCGATATCGCGGCTAAGAAACTGGACATTTTTCCCTCCCTGCGACCAAACGAAATCATTGGAAGCGGATTCGTCGTAATGAAGAAAGTAGTCCTTGATGCAATTTCCTTTGTAACCCAGGCATAGAATAAAATCCTTGTGACCGTAGTGTGCATAATACTTCATCAGATGCCACAGAATGGGTCGAGTGCCTATCTGCACCATGGGCTTCGGAACGTCATCGACGTAGCCCCTGAGCCTCATTCCAGCCCCTCCACAGAAAAGAACCACTTTCATGGATACTCCCTTCTCAATAGACCTTCACCTTCGGAATTGGGACCACAAAGGCACCACCCCACTCCCGAATAAACTGAAGTTGTTCGATGATTTCGTCCTTCAGGTTCCATGGCAGAATCACCACATAATCGGGCCTGGTCTCACGAATCCGGTCCGGACAGTGAATTGGTATGCGGCTGCCGGGAAGGAACCGCCCTTGCTTGTACGGGTTGCGATCCACAGTGTATTCAATCAGATCTTTACCGATGCCGCAGTAATGCAAGAGGGTTGCGCTTTTGCCCGGCGCGCCATAACCAGCCACTTTTTTGCCCCGCGCTGCTGCTGCGAGAAGGAAATTGAGCAATGCGAGCTTCGTTTCCTTCACCTTAAGCGCGAACGCTTCGTACCCTTCCATCCTGTCTAGTCCGAATTCAGCTTCGTCGATCAACACCTTGCCAACATTCAGCTCGACGGGATGAATCTTGCTCTCTTCTCTACATGCAAAAACGCGCAGCGATCCTCCGTGCGATTTTAATTCCTCTACATCAAATACTTTCAGTCCGTGCCCCGCTAAAATCTTAATCGTGCTGAGCAATGAAAAATAAGAGAAGTGCTCGTGATAGATGGTGTCGAACTCGAGGAGTCGAATGAGTTGCAACAGGTGGGGAAATTCCAATGTAAGAACACCGTCGGGCTTCAGCATCACCTTGAGCCCTTCGACAAAGTCGTTCAGATCCGGAACCTGCGCCAGCACGTTGTTGCCAAGGACAAGATCGGCACATCGGCCCTCAGCGGCAAGTTCTTTCGCGAGGTTGGTCCCGAAGAAGCGGACCAGGGTGGGGACGCCCTTTCCTACCGCAACTTCGGCAACATTTGCAGCTGGCTCTATCCCCAGCACCGGCACATCACGCTTGACGAAATATTGGAGAAGATAACCATCATTGCTGGCGACCTCCACCACGAAGCTGTCTCGGCCGAGGTCGAAGCGCGCCTTCATTGCTCCACAATACCTGTCACAGTGCTTAAGCCAGGAATCCGAGAAGGAGGCGAAATACGCATAATCGCTGAATATCTTTTCAGGAGTTTCATACTCCCCTAACTGCACCAGCCAGCAGTTTTCGCAAACCATGACATGAAGCGGGTAATACATTTCTCCGCTGTTCAGTTCCGCCGTTGATGGATAGGTTTCACACAGAGGAGACATCCCCAGATCAACAAACGTCCGCTTCAGCCCGCCGCCGCAAAACCGGCAACTCCTAACATCCGTGACCTCCTGCTTAATTAAGGATGGCGTTGTTGTGGTCATGGGTACCTTTCAGGATGAGATCGCTTCAGGCAAACGAAGGTGAGTAAATATCTTCGTGGCTCCGTCGTAATGAACCATCCAGTTTTCCGGCTTTCTGCAGACGCTGGATCTGGCTGATTCGTACATATCGGCCGCGCTCCATATCCTGGGAGGTGAGGCCTACCGCACGGTACGCTTCATACAACTCGTGAGCCCCTTTGCGGGCAGTCCATTGGGGATGAAAGGCGGGTAACACACGGTTGATTTTCTCGCAAGTTACACGATAACAGCGCTTATCTGGACCGCCCCCAGGAGCGTATTCGATGCGGCAACCGGTTACAGTTTCAGCAACGATTTCCGCCAGCTCGCGAATGCGATAGTTCTCTTCCGTGCGGCCGACATTAAATGTCTCATTGTGAACAACATCGCGTGGTGCTTCCAGTACTGCCAAGATGGCAGCGATGATATCGCGGATGTGTGTGATTGGACGCCAAGGCGTTCCGTCGCTCTTGATAAGGATGCGCCCGGTAGTGACCGCCGAAGCGACCAAGTCGTTCAACACGATATCCAGCCGCAACCGCGGAGACGCACCATATGCGGTCGCATTTCTCATGAACGTCGGACTAAAACTCTCGCTTGCGAGAGTCTTTATGTCGCGTTCCACAAAAACCTTCGACTCACCATAGGGAGTGACCGGATTAAGCTGGGCGTTCTCGTCCAGGAAGCCATCCCCCGCCGCTCCGTAAGTGCTGCATGATGACGAGAACACAAAGCGCTCTACGCCCGCTTCTTTAGCCAGCTTTGCCAGCTTCACGGAAGCAAGATGGTTGATTTCGTAAGTAAGCTGCGAATCTAGATTGCCAAGCGGATCGTTCGAGAGCGCAGCCAGATGCACCACGGCTTCAAAGCCTTCCAGGTCAGCCCGCTCAAGGTCGCGAATATCCTTTTGGACTTCTGGGATGTCCGGATGAACCTCACCGAAATCGCAACCGGCGAAAAGATCCGAATCGAGGCCGATAACCTCATGCCCAGCTGAGACTAACATGGGCGCTGCTACGGCACCGATATACCCCTTATGTCCAGTGAGTAAGACTCTCATTTACTCCCCCTTCAAGTAAACTCCCACACCTTGGCGTGGGCATTCAATCGCGGCCATAGAATATTCTAGAAATTCGTGATTTTTCAGCAAAAGACCCGGAACCGACATAGGGAGAGTGTTCGCGCGATCGGAAAGTTTGTAGGATCCGATCGGCGGCAACCCGAACGGAAATCATGGCAAGTTCAATGGCCTTGCTGCCGCCTCTCACTGGCTACGAATGCCGCAACCCTTGATATTCGATCCGAATCAGATTGGACTTTCTTGCAGCTCTTCCTATTTTGCAATCTCCCTATGATCAGTGTCTTCAGGTTCTAGCTTCGCCGGTTCACTTTCGACAATGGGCGATAGAAGCCCCGACCGGTACAAGAGTTCGGCGGCACTACTTATCGTTTCGAATGGTAGTCCAGAACGCTCAGCGATATCGAGCAGCGTATGTTCTCCGTCGGAGAGGTTAAGAACCCAGAGCCTGGCATTGATTTCGGTTCCGATCGACTCGCCCCCTGTAAAGCGATAGAGATCTCGCTTTCCCAGTTGAGGCTCCCCATATGGGTACAAGTTTTCGTAGCGAACGTTTTTCTCGAGCACATCTATCGCACCCACGCAAACACGAAGCGACCTAGCCAATTGCATAGGCTCGATTAAGTCCAGGTTATCGGCGGATGAATGATATTCCGGAAACGTTCCCCAAACACTTCGCATCAGACATCCTACAGGCAGGTTAAAGCCAGGTGAGCAATACTGTCGCTCGTCGTATCCGTAAGGAGAGAACTCTAGGACTTCCGATTGCTCCCCACAGTGCCGCAAAACGTGAGCTACGGCTCGATCAATCTCAACATCTCCGCTTCGGCTTTTCTTGTAATGGAATCCTCCTGCGTCTCCAACGCAGGTCAACACCAAGCCGTGCCGGATTCGCGAAACCGCGTCCTTATTGAGGGCCAGCCACGTGATCGCGCCAATCGTCCCTGGAATAAACAAGAACCGGTATGAGTAACGGAGTTTCTTCTGGAACAAAAGCTGAGCCAGAAACGTCGCCACCGAAACTCCGGAAAGATTGTCATTTGCAAGGGATGGGTGACATACATGCACGGAGATCAATACTTCCTTGTCCGACAGTCCAGGAAGAAAGCATTCTCCATAAGTGAGGTGTCCGTCTTCAATCGTTGTGTCGATGCATACTTCGTATTCGCCATCGGTAAGCGCCTGCATTTTCCGGTGTGTCATGCAAAATCCCCAAGCCGGCTTATAGTAGGAGGTTCGGTACGGAACCCAATCAGGATATTCCGGCAACGTGAACAGATGGTCTCTCAATTTGTTGAGCGGCATTTTCTCATGGATTGGTGTGCTGTAGTTCAACAGGTGAAGGCTGCATTGCCGCAAATCCACCACGCGGCGTCCGGCGGCATCCTTTACATAGGCGTCGCGAACATTCCACTCTTTCGGAACGGTCCAGTCAAAAACCTCCGTTCCGCTGGGCACTTCGTGAATTTGCAAGGCGACCTTGTCACCGATCATTCGCAAAGTGCGCCGGAGTCCATCCCCAGTGATGCTGCGACAAATCGGATAGAGTTCCGCCGCAAACCGGTGCAACTCAGGGCCGACTTTCGCCAGAGGTCGTTCGTCGAATTGTTGAAGGAGGCTGGTCACGAGGATTCAAAGTCCGGGTAAGTCCGGTCGCGTTCGGAAATTATCTCAACTTTTTCCGGCCACCGGATCTGAAATGCCGGGTCATTCCAACGCACTCCCTGAGCCGCATCGGGACTGTAGAACTCTGACATCTGATAGAACACCTCTGTCTCATCTTCTAATGTCAGGAAGCCGTGAGCACAACCCTCAGGGACATAGATTGAAAGTTTATTTTTCGCACTGAGTATAGTTCCGAACCATTGTCCAAATGTTGAAGAACCCTTGCGTAAATCGAGCGCCACGTCGTAGATCGCCCCGGCAGTGCAACGGACAACCTTCGTTTCTCCGAATGGCGGCCTCTGGTAATGGACTCCACGCAGAGTGCCTTTCCGAGGGTTGCCTGAAATATTGCATTGCACCACTTTGGAGAGAAGTCCACGCGCTTCGAATTCCTGTGCGCACCAACAGCGCGCAAAACTCCCACGTTCATCAAAATGGCGTTCGATTTGAACCTCGAAGACGCCAGCAAGCTTGGTTTCATGAATTCTCATGATAAGAACGGCACCATCTCCTCCCCGCGCATTCACGATTCAATTACTGAAATAGTCGAGTATTTATATCCCGCAAGGATAGCAATGCAAGAGTCCCAAACTTGGATCACTTTCAATGGGACCCATTCTGCTGCCTCCTTTACAGTGGTGACACTTCGAGCCCTGCGTTGACATCCGCCGAGAGCTGTACCCTGAGCCACTCTTCAAACACCACCAGGCTAAACAATATCTTGTGATAGTCATTCTGACCCGATTGATGCTGCTTGAAGATTCTCTGCACAACTGAGGGGCGCAAATAGCGGTACAAATTCGACTCGTTGTCCATTAGGGTTTCTTCCATCTTGCTGCTCATGGTGCCCCGAAACCAGTCGTCTACAACGTTCACAGCAAATCCACGCTTCTTTCTCTTCATGAGGGCTTTGGGAAGGAACTCCTGGCACACCTGGCGATGCAACCACTTCCTGGATCCGTTGCGCACCTTGAAGTTTGCCGGCAATCGCTCGACATATTCGACGATCTCTTTATCGAGATAGGGTACGCGTGCCTCGAGACCATGTGCCATGGAAAGCTTATCTCCAAACATCAGCAGTTCATCAGGGAGGGTCGATCTCATTTCCAGGAATTGGAATCCTCCCAGTTCGTCGGTCTCGCCCATGAGCGGAATCAGATCTTTCCAGCATTCCAGAATCTTATCGCCTGCGTTTGGCTTGAGCATTCCATCATGGAAGAGGCTGTCGATCTCATTGCCTGGCAGCAGCGAGAAGACGTGCTGATACCTTCGCATCCGGTCCTTCACATCCAGCGAGTAGATGCCTCGTTTCAGCATCTCATTTCTGGGCAGTGCGGCGATAGCCGATGTTATTGGGGCCCGCATCCAGTTCGGCAACGCTCCCCAATATGCGCCGTATTGCACACCCAGATGACGACGATAGCCGCCGAACAACTCATCCGGTCCTTGGCCGATCATTGCAACCTTTACGTCTTCCCGCGCGCGCTGGCAGACAAAATACATCGGGACAATCGAAGACGACGCGATTGGCTCTTCCAAACAAGAGACAATCTTATGTAAGACGCTCTCGAATCCGTCTCTGTCAAGCGCCACAGCCGTATGACGCGAAGAATAGATGGCCGCCGTCTCTGCTGCGTCCGACAGTTCATCGTCCGCAAAGCTTGAGCCGTAACCTACCGTGTATGTCTGCCAGGAATTTCCATACAGGTTCATCAAGGCGAGCAACATCCCGGAGTCTACACCGCCGCTTAACAGCAGTCCGACGGGCACATCGCTGAGGAGGTGCCTTTTCATGGACTGCTTATACAGTTCGAGCAACTCTTCTCGCGCCTCACCGACCGACTTCATTGGCGAGAACGGCTTCGGCTGGTAACTGTACCATTGGCTTACGCGGCATGCTCCACGCTCACACACCAGCATGGTTCCTGCAGCAAGCTTCTGAACGCCCAGGAACATGGTGTGCGGGGAAGGCGTATAGCGGTAGCGGAGAAACAAATTCAGTGAATCCGGGTCGATCTCTGTCCTCTCGTTGGTCCCGGCCAGAACAGCGCGAATCTCAGAACCGAAGTACAGTCGATTGTTTTCAATCTTGTAATAGATGAGTTTGATGCCGAATGGGTCCCGCGCTAGAATCAGTCTTTCCTGGCGCGCATCCCAGATTGCCAGGCCAAACATTCCGTTCAGGTGATGCAGTAGGTCATCGCCCCACTGCTTATAGCCATGAACAATAACCTCGGTATCAGACCTGGTTCGAAATACGTGGCCATGTCCTTCCAGTTCGTTTTTGAGTTCAGGAAAGTTATAGATTTCTCCGTTGAAGATAACCCAGACCGACTCTTCCTGGTCGGACATCGGCTGATGGCCGCCTGCAAGATCAATGATCGACAGGCGCCGAAAGCCGAGCCCAAGCGGCCCATCGAGGTGGAATCCCGAGTCGTCGGGGCCGCGGTGAGCAATACTGTTCGCCATCCGCACGATGTTCTGGCGCAATGCAGGTGCCCGGTCCCCGAAGTTATATTGTCCGCAGATTCCGCACATAATTCTCAGTTACCGCCGTTCAACGGATTCGAGCTCAGGCGCATTGGCAAACGCGTTTTGATAGAGAAGAGAGCACAGGCTCCTGAATAACTGTGCCTGCGCCCAACGATGCATCGGAGTGTTGTCCCATCCAAGCAACAGTTGGCGGCTTCGAAAGGAGCCATCCTGCTTTTGCCATCCGTGCAGCTTGATCACGCGAGACAATACGTCATCGAGAGCCGGAAAGCGGCCCTTCAACAAGGTGGCCAAGTTAATGCATTCCGCGTAGTCATAGAGCTCTCGCCGATAGACCGTGAGTCTCGGTCTGCGGGAGAACGGCTTGGGTAAGCCTTCCTCGTCGAACAGGTTCCGCACGTAGTAGTCGACGCCGCGTTCGATTGCGTTTGTACACAATGGATTTCCGGTGAGCCCTTCGATTTTTGCCAATGCTTTGAGAACGAAGCAGGTATGGAAGTGGTCGACAAAATCTCTTTCGCCATCTGTCGAGTAGTACCAGGAACCGTCGGCGTTCTGTGATTCGATGACAAAGTTCAGATTCCTCTCTGCGGTGCGATGGTAACGCCCGTCCGAGAAATCGACTCCCGCCCTCGTCAGGAGAAATGCACGGTAGGCGCTTGCGTTAATTACACCGCATGGATCGCCAGGATCGGGTTTATACGCGCAACTGGAAGCATTCGCCGATGTATCAACGTCGTGATAGTCGAGAAGCGCGTGCTCTGCGATCGATCGCATCACGTCAAGCCACTTGTTGTCGCCATCAATTTGATGCACTAGATGAAACGCTTCGTAAACATAGGGAACGGTGGTTATCAAGGGCGTCCCCTCCCGTATGGTGCCGTTCCTCGTTTCCCAATTAAACGGATAGCCCCAGCAATAGTTGTCGTAGCCGGGGCTCCGGGTCTCCTTCAGGACTTCGAGAAAATGCACTGCCCGCCGATAGAAGCGCTTCTCATCGAGGACCTGCGACAAAAGGGCGAAGCCCATGGCGAAGTGCGCGTCAGCGATGGGAAATCTCTGCGGCTTCCAAAAGAGTCTTCGCGCGGAGGGAACGAAAGCCTCGGAAAATATCATTGGCGCCACTGCCAAAGTGCCCAACAGCGGTTTCCTGTAATAGAGAGCCTTTGCGCTGCGTCCCAAGTCGCTCGCAAAAAAACTCTGATGATCAAACGAGACTTCGCCGTAACCGTCGAGCCACTCCACGAACCGGAGCACGTCCGTTTCCACATCCTCGAGTTTTACTGCTGCAACCGTTTTCATTTGCCTGCCTCGACCGCGCATTCTCGGCGGAACCGCTGATCAAGTTCTCGTTCCAATTCAGCTTAGCCTCCGGGGGCTAAAGCCCACTCTGATTTTGCGGCATTTGCGGCACAGCTCAAGCCGTGCCCTTTCAAAACATCTACCTAATCAGAGGTTCCCTAACTCGTTTTGACTTCAAAGCTGTCGATGCGCTTGAGTCCGACCAACGACCTGAGGATAACCTTCAGCTTCTGCATTTGTTCCTTGCGGTGGAATCGCATCAGTTCATCGGAGACCGGGCGTTTCTCCCGGCGTATAAAAGCCCACAGATAGCCCAATCCGACCGCTATGCCCTCCACCAAGTAGGGGCGCTTTGTGCTTCGATAGGCGACCCGGAAAAGTTGCCATACGGGGTGCCCACCAAGATAATAATCCTTCTCTCCGTAGGAGAAGAGCGAGGCGAAGCGGCCGCGCTCTGCAGTTCCCAGGGTGCGATGGTGGAAGAACGACTTTTCGCGAAACGATCTCGTCTTCCATCCCACCATGCGCGCTGTTGTCACTGCCATCCAATCGATGCCTCCGGCCTTATTCGGACGATATCCTCCAATGTCCTCGAAGCATTTGCGCCTGAATAGTTGACATTGCCCTGAGACGTGGTTCAGGCCTTCGAAGCTATCGGTCTCCGAGTTGTAGCCTTCCTCCTTGAATACAGTTCCCGCAACGCCAAGCTCCGGGTCTTTGCGAAACTCGCTTAGCAGGAATTCAAAGTGGTCCGCATCCAGGGACACATCCGCATCCAGGTTGCCTATGATTTCATATTCAATGTCTCTAACCTTATCCTGGCCGGCGTTGAACGCGTGCACCTTGGCGGCAAAGTTCCGCTCCTTGCGCACGGGAAATTCAATCAACTCCATCCAAGCGTTATCCGCAAGATACGGGCGAACAATGCTCGATGTGGCATCGGTTGAACCATCGTTTACAATCACCCACTTAGCGGGTAAGACGGTCTGCTTGATCATCGATTGAATTGTGATTTCAATGTAATCCGCTTCATTGCGGGCAGGAGTGATTAGAACAAACGGCATGTGTTCATTTGTCATCGGTTCCCCTGAAACTTGTCGTCTGCGATTCAGCCGTGGGTGCAGAGAAGAAAGCTTTCCAAGAGGTCTGACTACGCGAGGGCCACAAGCGATTAGCTTCTCCTGAGGTTCTGCTCGTTTATAAGCGAGAATTGTTCGCGTTAATCCCTTCGTGACCTTTCATCCAACCGAACGTACGAAGCCTTCAACATCGGGAGTGTAGATGGCATCCCGTTCGCTTGCGAGTGATTGATCGTAAACCTGTTCCTGCTCATATATGGCGACGTGGCTGCCTTTACTTGAAAAAGAGAATGGGACGCATAATAGCTTTTTCAAGCGCAGCCTCAGGGTCTCTCGACGTTCCGGGGGCACGTAGAAGAGCATAAAGCCGCCTGCACCGGCGCCCAATAGCTTCCCACCAAGAGCGCCTGCGCTCAACCCAGCTTCGTATATCTCATCAATATTTGCGTTTGTGATCTTTTTTGTCAGAGTCCTCTTTATTTTCCAATTTTCATGCAGCAATCGACCGAAGTCGTCGAGTGAGCGATTGCTATTTGTAACGATTTCCTCAGCCTCATCGACGAGTTGAAGCATCGCGCTCAATTCCGTTTTCCGTTCAGGCGTCACTCTTAGCTGCTCCTTTGCGACCTCAGATGCCGTTCGCGCGAAACCTGTAAAGTAAAGGGCGAGATGCCGCTCTAATTCTCCCAGCCGGCTTTGCGGAGCAAGAACCCGATTGACGTCGATTGAGCCATCGGGGAGAAAGTTGATGCGATTGAATCCCCCATAGGCGGCACAGGCCTGGTCTTGCGAGCCAACGGCTTCATGGAGCAGGTCTTGCTCAATATGGATTGCCTCCATTGCCAAAGTTCTTTTACCGCAAGTCTGCTCTCGCAAGGCATAGAGGCCGAGGAGCATCCCCACCGTAAAGGCAGAACTCGTGCCCAACCCCGTCCTTGCAGGCAAATCGGCTACGTGATGGACTTCAACCCCTTGGTCGATGCCCAGGAATTGCAAGCATCCACGCACCGATGGGTGTTCGATTTCATCGTTCCTATGAACGTTTTCAACTTTCGAATAGGAGACACGGCTGTGATATTCAAAGAACGGCGGTAAGCGGCGGCAGGTGATGTAGCAGCGCTTGTCAATCGTGGTCGCAAGAACTGAGCCTCCGTGCTCGCGATACCAAATCGGATAGTCGGTACCACCGCCGAAGAATGAGATTCGAAGCGGGGTGCTGGTGATTATCATTTGTCCGACCTCTCACATAACCCGGTTAAACAACGATGGCGCAGAACTCTGCAGGATGGATTTGTATTCAAACCCTTTAAGGGCTTTTTCGCCCCGTGGTTGATTGACGGGAATGAAGTTACTATCGCGACAGCCAGCTCTGCTCATCAAATACTGTCTCTTCCACCAATTCGGCAATGATGTGTCCAATGAGGATGTGACATTCCTGAATACGAGGGGTTTCATTCGATGGCGCACAAATACAGAAATCCACAGCGTTCTTGAGCTTCCCACCTGCCTGTCCGGTCAACCCGATTGTGTGCAGACCCATCTTGTGCGCGGCTGCAACGCCGGATAGGACATTCTGTGAGTTTCCGCTCGTCGAGATTCCGAAAGCTATATCTCCGGGGCGGCCCAGCGCCTCAATCTGGCGTGAAAAAACCTGATCGAAGCCATAATCATTTCCGATAGCTGTGAGGCAAGAAGTGTTCACGGACAATGCCAATGCAGGCAATGCGGGCCTGTCGAACGCAAAGCGTCCGACAAACTCTGCTGCAATGTGCTGGGCATCGGAGGCGCTGCCGCCGTTGCCGAATAACATCACCTTGTTCCCCTGCTCAGCCGCACCGACCAGAACGTCGCTGACTTTGGCGATCATTGCAACGGCTTCAGAGCTATGCAAGAGACGCTGCTTCACTGCAATCGATGCTTCAATCGATTTGCTGGCTCGAATTTCAAACTCTTCTTTGATCTTCATCTACTCTCCACACTGGAATTCTCCTGTCCAGGACTGGCAATCTTATAAAGCTTGTCGTGAAGGATTTGAGCACGCGCATAATCCTCAGGTGTACCGATGTCGATGAACATCCCTTCTGCCACCAGCGCATACACGCCGTGATTGAGAATGCGCGGAAAGATTTCTTTCTCCAGGCTCGCCGGGCCTTCCGGAATGTACTCCAGAATGGAGCGGTCGAAGACATATACGCCCCCGTTCACACAACCTGGGACATCGAGACCAGCTTTCTCAGAAAAACTGATCACTCGCCCCTCAACGTCGATGTCCACTGTTCCATATCGAGCCACATTCTTCACTTGTACAACTGCCATGGTCGCCAATCCGGCGTGTTGGCGGTGAAGCCGGATCAAGTGACAAAGGTCGACTTCAAGAAATGAGTCGCCATTCATCACCACAAACTCGGGGGCCGCTTGAAGGTATTTCTTGGCCAGTTTGATTGCGCCTGCAGTACCGAGAGGGCTCAGTTCCTTCGAGTACTCGATTGCAACGCCCCATGATCGGCCATCACCAAACTTCTCCTTGATTTGCTCACCGAGATGTCCGGTGCACATAACCAAATTGCGGATCCCATGGGACCGCAGTTGCGCAATCAGCAGTTCGAGGAACGACCGGTCACCGACCGATGCCAGCGGCTTGGGCGAAAATGGCAAAATGGGCCGCAAGCGGGTACCAAAGCCACCTACCAGCAAAACGGCTTTGAAATCTCCCTCCCCGAGCTGATTGGCGGTCAGATTCAAAGCTCTGTCCTCTTTCGATGTAACCTGCCTCGCATGCAATCAAGACAACCAGGATGTCGCCGATCATGGTGTTTCGCGGTGCCCTACAGATTCCGATCCCAGTATTCCAACATGGACGACAGTGTTTGCTCAATCGACACGATCGGCTTCCAACCAGTGTCTTTGGAGAATTTAACGGTACTTCCAAAGATGATTTTCTCGTCGGAAGGCCGCATCAAATGTGCCGCGGGCCGAACCTCCACTTTTAATCCTGACAGACGAATCGCGGTTCGCAACAGTTCTCCGACTTCAATGGTCGAAGACGCGCACAGATTATATGCCTCCCCGCGCTTTCCCTTGCTTGCAGCCAGATAGAAGCCCTTTACTGTATCCCGCACATCCATGAATGCGCGACGGGGAGTCAGATTGCCGACTTCGATAACGGGTGCCTGCAGTCCTTTCTTGATTCGGACCAACTGGCGAACGAAATCGGACGGCGCATCGTCTGTCTTGCCCGGACCTGTGGTATTGAACAACCGTAGGTTGACAGATGGAATCTTATAGTCAAGGAAATATTCCCGGGCGAGGAGTTCGAGGCAGACTTTGCTGATTCCATAGGGATGAAGGGGGCGAAGTGCTCGTTCTTCCGTAACTGGAATTGCTGAAGGCGGGACATTGCCGTATTCAGCGCTCGAGCAGGCCGAGACTACGACCGGCGCCCGCTTCATGTGGCGGACCGCCTCGAACAAGTGCAAAGATCCCATGATGTTGGACTCGAAGGTTCCTACAGGGTCCGCCCAGGATACCGTTGGGAGACTCTGTGCTCCGAGATGGAATATATGGGTTGGCTGATATTCACCAAGAATCCTTGCCAAGCGCTGACCATCGCGAAGGTCACATTGCTCAAAACGTACGTTTGCGGCCTCGGGGAACTTGTTGCGCCCGTGCATTCGATAGCTGCCGAGAACTTCCCAGCCTTTAGCATGAAGGAATTTGATTAGATGGGAACCGATAAAGCCTTCGGCACCCGTGACGAATGCTGTCTTGTTTTTTGGCATAGGAAGTTTAGTTCGAACTCTCTTTCCGGTGTTTGCAACTTCGTGAATTTGAATAACAAGGTCCAATCCGCGAGACCCGGCTCCGCTTCTTATGAGGGTGCCTTTACATCGAGTGACTTGCCGGCACTGTCATGATTCAACGACTTCATGGGAAATGGGACTCGAAGCAAGCCGGCATATACGCCCAGCGTCGTTTGGCCCACCACATCCCAGGAGTGCCGCTCATTCGCGAACGCGCATATCTCCCGTCTCAGATCATTCAAGTTTGCAAATAGGTCACTTGCAAAGTATTGTTCGATTACGCGAGCCATGTCGGCTTGATTTTCGGGTCTAAAAACATACCCGGTCTTGCCGTCCACGATGTCATCCTTGAGTGAGCCTACGTCGGCAGCGAGGACCGGCAGGCCGAAGCTATGTCCAAGAAACAGCACACCGCTTTGGTAGATATCCTTGTAAGGCAGCACCAGGGCATCGGCTGCTTTGAAATAGACTTCCGTCTCCTCGTCCGGGATATAAGTCGCGTTCAGGATTATCTGGCCTCCTTGCAATTCTCCGGCGATCTCTTTTCGAATTGCATTCCAGTAGTCTTCGCACCTGTCTGGTCTGCCCGCGATGATCAAACGATAGTTCTTGTTTCTGGCTAGGACCTCGCGAAAAGCGGCGATCAGATACTCGAGACCCTTGTACGGCGTGATTCTTCCAAAAAACAGCATTGCCTTTTCATTTTCACGAAGGCCGAGTCGCCGCTTAGCAACTGCCGAAGAAAGACTGGTATTCGGAACGGCATTGTTGATCCCAAACGGAATGACGGTAACTCGGGAACTTTGTGCGTTGAACTCGTCGATCAATTCGCGCTTCATCTTTTCGGTATGAACGAAGATATGATGGGCGAGACGGTACTGGATTCGCAAGGTGAGTTGATTCAGGCGCGAGTCTTTAGAGTCTCTCTTGTCTGCGTTCACATTGTGCACGGTGAGGACGATTCTCTTGCCCAATATCCTGTAATAGAACATCAGGAGCGTACGATCGAAGATCTCGAATCTGTTATTCCACAGGATATGAAATATCCTCGGCTTGGCTACAGCGGCATAAAGAAACAGCCTGGCATAATACAGCAAAATCCTGAACACCTTGCTCAAGATGCCGGCTTCTGTCTCGGTGCTGCCCCGCAGGTTAAGAAAGTTTACTCCCGTCCAGGTGTGAAACTCCGGAAAATCGAGTTCGTCGCTTCCAATCAAGTCAAGGACTGCACCGGTCGAAAAGAGCGATTTGGTTATACCAAATACATAGGGTCTGTCGCTGCCGCCGGTAAGCAACGACACGGCGATTGCGTCCGGCTCATCTGACGATTTAAAACTGAAATCCGTGGAGTGGGTCTTTCCATCCTTAGCATCGTCGGCATCGATATTCTGTCTCACTAATTCCTCGCGGGATATCCAAACTTTCCGACTCTTGATGAGAGTTTCGCTCGCGCATCGCCCGACTAAGTCAAGTCAAAACGAGGCGCGTTTCCTTCTCCCCTAAGAATCCGTCGGGCAAGAACACGGCGCAGGTCTATCCACCATGCTGGGCGAGAAAGCTCGTCAGTTCGTCAGAGTTGTTTATCTTGCCAGCCAGCATATCGGCAACGATGTCGTGCTCGAGCAACTCCGGTAGAGCTTTCTGAATGTCCCGACCCTGCTTCTGTCCGGGAAAGTGAATAAGCAGAACGGGTCTGTCATCGAAACGGCCCCCGGAGGCACGCTCCTCTTCGGGGCTCCAGCCTTCAAAAGGCTTCCAGATCGGGATGCGCCAGGAATGATCCGAGGAGATGATCACCGTGGTCTGATTTGCTGAAGACGTTGCATCGATTTCGTGCATTAGGGTGCCGAGCGTGTCATCGGCCAGTACCAAATTATCGAGGTAAGTGCCACTCGAGCGCAGCGAGTGATTCTGACGATTATAGATTCCGGGTGGATGGGGGGCGGGGAGGTGCAGGAAAACGAAGCTGAGTTGACTGTTCTCGATCAAGGCATGCGTGCGGTCCATCACATCAGTGTATTCATGTACATGAGAATATTCTGTCGTTTTTGGCCGGCCCGTCAGCTTGGCAAGGAACATGGCGGGGAAGACAGCAGCATTGGCCAATGCTGACTTCTGTTCAGATGCACCGTAGTCTTCCATCGGCAGGATTGGAGAATAGTGTGGTTCCCAGGAGCATATGCTGAGTGTCGTAGAGAGAAGATGACAGTATGGAATAAACCAACCATCGACAGCCGAATTCCATCCGTCCCGCTGGGCTAATGCAAATAATGTCTCGTTTGGATCATAGGCAAGCCAGCGGCTCCGATCGTCGTACCTGTACCAGAGGTCGCCATCCGTCGTGCTACGAATCTGATCGATGCGGCGACCCAGAAATAATGACGGGATGATTTCTTCAGTGTAGAACCCGACCGGTTTCAGGTTGGTGAATGAGACGCTCTCAACACGGAGCATGTCAAGGTTGGGGAGTTTCATGCCGGGAGCTGGGTGATCGAATGTTTGGTCGTAGGAGAGCTCATCGAAGAGAATCCAGATGATACGTCGCTTGAAATCGCCAGTCGCAGGAACGGGCAGATGCACGGTTGCGGCACTGACTTCATGGGGGTGGACCAGTGCCACATGAAGGAGTTGCGGGATTATCCAAATTGCAGAGAAACCAAATCCCATGATGACCAAACGGACTGCGCGCACTGCAGGTTCTGCGATGCGAGGAAGAAGGTAGGCGAGGGTACCTGACAGCACCAGGATCACGATGCAACTTTGAAATCGTACGTAACCCCACCAATTGATCTGATACTGCATGTCGATCAGCACTTCGATGCCGAGATTCACCGCACGCCATAGCATGAGGCCCGCAAACAACGCAAAGACAACTCTTTGCTTTGCGGCCGGAAGGTGCTGCGAGGCAACCAGGAAAAACGTGACCAGCAGGAAAACGGTGATTAGGTCTACAAGAAAGCCGCCAATCAAATGCGTGACCGGCAGTCCATGATGGTAGATCATGAGGTTAGACGGATATAGAAAGAACAGATAATAAGGCAAGAGCAAAAGCGCCGCTCCTGTCGCTTCCAATAGAGTCCGTATTTTCACGCAATTGCTTCCAAAAGCCAAAGCGAACGGCCATTCGAAAGTCGGCGACGATTTTGAACGATGAAGTTTGATGAGAGTAACTGAATGAAATACTCTTCACTCAAGTGGCCATAAAGCTCGTGGCGCCCGCGGCTAATCTCTTCGAAGTGAGAATCCTCTTTCGGAATCCACTCCGCGATCACCCAGCGGGTCGTGATCTCCCTCAATTGCTCGATGATCGCAGGGAGAGGAATCTGCTCCCCGAGCAAAAGATGATGTAGAATTCCCAGCATCAATACGCAGTCAAAGCGTCCTTTGGTGCGATCGAGCAGACTGGCATTCTCGCGGTTTTGCCATCCAACAGCCGGCGTCGGTCGTGCGAAGTTGGCAACGATGGGAAGAATTGCCAAGCCATCGCGTCGCGCGGTCTGCCAATTGATATCGGCGACTTGTACATCGGTATCCCAAGCCACTACGTCGGCTCCGCTCTCGGCAGCGATACGTGAATACATGCCCGTGTTGGCCCCTACGTCGAGGACGTGAGCGGGGCGAATTCTATCCAGCGTCCCACGAACGAACGCCTTCTTGTCCTCTTGATCCGAAGAACTGTAGTGGGAGGCGGTCTGGTTGTAATGACGCCATCGCGAAGCGTGAACCTTCGGTGCCAATGAGTCGAGCAGCTTGCGTGTCGAATGCAGAAACCGACGCACAGCGAAAGTAGATAGTTCCTCGGACACCTGTGGTCGCTGAGATCCGGAGCGACCACCCCTCTCGAGCAATAGCGGGAGCGTTACTAAAGACAGGAGCGGTCGACGCCAGCGCCGGAACAGAGGCAGAAATGGAGCCAGATCAGCCGGTTCGTAACCGTCGCGGCGTTCTTGAGTGGCTGCAAGCGGCCAACCGAGATGAATATATGCACATATCGGCAGCAAAAAGGTCCGCACGAATTGCGCGTAGGCAATCCAGAGAGGGCTGCGCACATCGCGCCGCTCAAACGACAGCACATCTACAAAAATTGGACGAGGACCGGAAAAGAGAATATTCAACGGGGTTGCGTCCTTGAGAATGTAGCCGTTGTCAATAGCTTCTTCGCAAAGATCGAGGGTCAATGACGCTGCTTCTTTCCACTGGCCGGGCGTCCATTCCCATGGGTAGGTCGGGAAAAACAGGCGCTCATGCTCAACCAATGCAGGTTGCCCCGGCTCTGACGCAAGAATCGTCGTTGGTACCATACGGCACTGCTGAATCCAGCGCTGGGCCAATGGCGAACTTAGCCACGCCAGCGCAGATGGCGCGTGTTCAGCGTAAATCTCACGCAGAATACGATCTTTGTCCCTGCAAAGCCGACCTGCTGGATCGCGGAACGTTGTCTGTGCACTGGGGAAAAGTAGGCTCATTTCTCTGCATCTTCACCGCTCTTCAGAGCGGGGAATTTCATTCTAAAGAGACGATGGATGCGTTTGCGGATCATAAAGACAACGCCCGCAAACGTGGTACTGATCAACTGAAGCGCAAGGATCCCTGCACCAGGGTCAACATAGGCATATGCGGGCCGGGCAAGGGCGCACAGCACGGCCAGCATCTCCACTACCATCAAGGAGCAAGACAACGCAGCGTAAAGTTTTCGCAATGGCGGCCTCCAGAGATTGAGCGAGTCAGCGAAATTTCTGGTTGTTTGGCTTTCGTTTGGTTGGACGAGATTTCCACTCATGCGGACGCTTGCAGGAATCTCTTTTTTGGAATAGACAACGCTTTATAGTCAATGAAAGGAGTCGCTGGCCTCAGAAATTCTTGCTCGCGCCATTCAGACCCTGCTCAAATAAATACAATGCTTTATCAAAGTCCCTGAGGAATGAAGCCTTCATTTGCGGGAGCGATGTCTGGGCCCATTTTGCGGCTTTCCATCCAAACACCGCTTTCATCCAGGCGAACTTCCAGCGAAGCCGCGGTTCCTCAAGATGCCCCTGAAGCTGGGCCGCAAGTTTCTGAAGTTCCGCAACCAGATCCGGGCGCTCCGGATAAAAGTTGAAATACCAGTTCTGCAAATAGGTCACGCAGGCTTCCCTGACTCGCTGGTTGTCTTCGAGCGATCGGAGGTACTGAATATGTAACTTCATTCCTGCGACCATCGCGTCTTTCTTCCTGTCCGACTTCCCGATATGGCTCAACCGGTTAGATGGGGAGACTCTGTAGAAGACTTTCGCTTCGGGAGAAAACCGGACACGTTTCGCCGCCAAAAGCACGCGGCAGAAGTATTCGCCGTCGTCATCGCTCAGCAGGCTCGTGTTCCACGGCCCGGCCGTGTCGGCCAGTTCACGGCTCGTCAACCATGTCGCAGTTTGCATATGAAGGTTTTCCGAAAGCTTTCTAAGAAGCCACTCTGCCGGAGAAAGGTCCTCCCACAGAGAGTTGCGAACGAAGCGGGCGTGGGACGTTCGATAGAAGAAATAGGCCCAGGGACAGGAAAGAAGTACCTTGTTGCCGTCCCCTTCAACTAAAGATGCAAGCTGACACTCGATTTTGTCCGGCGCCAGCAGGTCATCTGCATCCAGCCATTGGATGTAGTCCCCGTGGCTGATGCGCAAAGCCTGGTTGCGAGCGGAGGCAGCGCCCTGGTTTTCCGTAGACACGAGTGTAACCTTCGCCGCAAAGCGCCGCACGACGGCTGCCGTTTGGTCTCTCGACCCGTCGTCTACAACGATGATCTCGGTCCGCGGCCAGGTTTGGTCAATGGCGGACTGGATCGTCATGGCGATCGTTTTTTCGGCGTTGTAAGCCGGAATCAGGATGGAGACCAGTCGTTTCATGTTGAGCTGAGGCTGCAGGAAGCGACCGTCGCGTCCTTCCGTTTTATCATCGCGTCCATTCTTTCCAACAAATCAAGATTGTCGTCGGAGAATTTTCTTGCGAATAGGACCTCGCCTGAGCCCCACTCATCGTTAACCCACACCTTTTCTTGCGCCCCAAAGTATTTCAAGTGCTCGTCATCAAGGAGCGTGGGGTGTTCATTGGACGTTGGCCAATCTAGATAGACAAGATTCCGGCGGATTCGAGATCGAAACGGCGAATTGCCCAGAATTGTGTGAAAGAACATCTCATCGGACGTAAAGCTGCAACGAAAGTATCCTTCTACGTGTGGATTTGAATTCGAATACTCCACTAGGTACTGGACGGCCTCCCTTGAAATCGCCCACCATTGGCTACCAGAATACGGCTCCAACCCCTTCAGGTATTTTTGATAGTCGCGTTGAGCAAGCCCGAGCTTCGCCACTACCCGCGTTGCAAATCTACGGAACGGCTGATGCGACGGGTACCTTAGCCTATTAATCTTTGAGAGGGGATACCCTGGGGCCGGCATTTTTACCAAATTGAAAAACTCTGATCCGCGATTATTCTCAAAAAATGCGCGAATGTAATGGCCGGTTCTAAGTGGGTAGTCGCTCCCGCTAAGAAGTACAAAGTAATCGAAGCGCGAGGACTGCTCTAAAGCGTTTCGAATCAGCAGAAAGGTCGCCTGAACTAAGGAGAATTCTCCCCAATATACCGGTATCCGCTGCGTGCAAAAAAAGATGTTGTCGCCGCCTATAGAGGAGAATTTTCGGATGTTCGCTTTTCCGTCAACATGAACGAAAAAGGCGCAGTCTTCCGTGGAGAGCGTTTCTATTGCCTTTTTCAGGGTTCGAGGATTGTTGTGAGCCAAAATCAAGTATGCGATTTTCATCGTGGTCCCTTGTGTGGAACCGTGTCCGGGCCATCCGGGTCACCAAAATGCGATGCGATGATCGCGAATTGGTCATTGGGAGACAATTGTACCTTGGACAGAAACCGGCGGGGCGGGCGCAGTGCCTGCAGCGAGCGGGTGCGGGTACGTGTAGGGAGTGTAGTAGAGGCTCCAGGTGTTCGTGGCCGAACAGACAAAGAGTTCCCCTTGCGCCCCAGTCCCGCTCTGGTTCCAGTTGCCCTGATCCGTGGCCCAATAAGCCACGCCTGCAGTACAAGTCGCCGGCCGGGCGGCTAGCGTGCCGGAACCGATACCGCTTGAGCCGGCGAAGCTGGCGTTGTTTTGATACCAGTCCACATTTTCACTGAGCGCGGGTGCGTACGAGTTGGACACTTCTGCCCCTGGATAGCCTGGAACGGTATTCCAAACATTCAACCATTCGTATACTGGTTCCAATGCCTGATGTGGCCAGGTTCCGGCGTATATCTTGCTGGTACATCCGCCCGATGTAACGTCGCACGTAGTCGGAAACCAATTCTGAAGGAGATCGCTTTTCCCCGCCCCCGGCTCGTCAAGGCACCTGTATCCGGTTCCGGCGCTGGAGTTCTGATCCCACCCGGATCCGCTCCCATTGAACGACGTACCGCAATATCCCCACCCGTTCGGAGGGGCGGTCTGAGGATACGTGCTGTTGCTGATCCTCATCGAGTGAAGATTAAGCATGTTGATATACCCGGTCGGCGCGGAGTTGCCCCACACAAGAGCGGTTCCACTGCTGTCCCAAAAGACATTAGTCGTAGGGGCCGCGTTCGACCCATTGAACGTGTTCTTGTATATCTCCTCGGTTCGGCAACCACGCAACTGTCCGGCGCCCCCCGTGGGGTGAGTCTGGACGTCGTCGTTGTTCATCGTGTTGAATCGGATTACAATTCTGCCGCCCGCATAGCAATCGTCCATAAACTCACTTTGTTTGCCTTGATTATCGTTGAATGTGTTGTTCTCCATGAAGAAGGCGTTCCCGCTTCCGAAGTTAGAGTTGTCGGCCCAGGAAGCGTAGCCAGCGCCATCGTTCCCGTTGTTGTTGTACTCGTCCATCCACACTTCGATTGCGGCGCTGGCCTCAACGACGCAGTGATCCATCACGCCGAAAATCCAGTTCGTCAATCTGATTACGGCGTTCTGGCCGGGGTTATTCGCCGTTCCGTAGGTCGATGAGTTGAGATGAAAATGATCCAGCCGGAAATTGTGCGAGAACCCTCCTACTGCAAGGATGCCATTTTCCTTGTCGCCTCCGCCCCCCCCCTGGAGCGTGAACCCGGCAAGACGGACATGCGCCGATGTCGTCGGGTTTGTCCCGATTTGGAGCAGATAATTGCCGTCCGTCGTATCGCCATCTACAATCACTGTCACGTCGCCGCCCCCCGTCGTGCTCAGACTGCCGGCCCCCAGGATGGAGAGATTGGTATTGCCGGAAGGAATCATCAGAGACACATGGGTCATCCAAGTGCATGTTCCAGCCGGGATGTTGACAGTTGTTGTTGAGTTGGTGACAGCGTTGAAGGCCGCTTGCACGGCAGATGCAGAACAACTGGCAGCATTAATGGTCTGTGCTTTTGAGAGCGGAAGAGCACACATTAGAAGTATGGCTGCAGCCAATGACTTTCGCTTCATGGTCACGGTAAAGATGCCTTTTCTTTAAGAAGACGTTGCGCTACCAAGGTAACACGATAGAGAAACTTTCGGCCGGAGTCCATAGCACAAAGGTAGTGTCCTGCCGTTCACAAAACGACACCAAGCTGGTTTGCCGAACAGCTTCCGGCAAAGGCTTGGACGCTTACTACTGCATTTCAGGCCTGGCGAGGCAGAGTTCCGAGACCCTACTCTCTCCCAGCTCCACGACTTCGATCTTGTCAATAAAGAGTCTGTGGATGAGTTCAAGCGTCAACAGCTTGTGGAGCTCGGTGGTGTAGTTTCGATTTCCTTTGAGATGTCCATGGACCACTGCTTCGAGTCCCTTTCTTTCTATATAAGGCCTGGAGAGCGCGCGCTCGTCAAATAATACCTCTTGCACATATTGGGCGAGGGCATCGCGGTACCAAACGCGGAAATGAAAGGGCTTGTGGCGTCCCAAAAAGGCACGGTCAAGCCGGAGCGGCGAGAAGGCGTGGTCAAGGCGCGCCAGCCATTGGGGCATACCCATGTCAAAGGCATATTCGGCTTTGAACTGGAATTCGAGAAGACCGCGGGAAGCAGTTTCTGAGATTTTCCATCGATTCCCCGCCAGCCCGCGGTCGGTCGGGATTCCAAGCAGAACCGGGTTCCCGTCCGCAACCAATCGAAGGGAAACGTCATTGTGGGCGCGGGTTGCTGCCGGTGCGCGAAAAACGGTGCGGACGAAGTCGTTGTCAAGGTATGGCGAGCGCATGGTGAGCTGCGTCTGCTCGAGGGCCAGCACGCCGTAAAGGGACCATCGAGCTTGCTGGAAAGCGGCAAAGGAGACGGGATGGCTAAAACTGACCGCCTCATAGGTCGTCGCCGCACGCCGGACTTCAGACAGGAACTCCGGAGAGAACAGCCCAACGGCCGGCTCCACGGGTTTGAACGCGCGTACGGCGCGCAATATTTCCCCACCGTAGTTCCCCGTCATCCTGACCGGGGCGATTTCGCGTGCCCTCTCATTCAGATAGAGATCGGGGGCGCGGCCCACGTCCACACACCCATCGGTGAGATACACCGCACGCTCGGCGTAGCGGGCAAACTGCGAGAGGAATTCCTCTCCGGCAGTGATGACCTGATGGGACTGATTGCAGATCTCTGCGACTCGCCGGGCAACGCGTACATCCTGGTTTTCGCGAAGCATACTTCCGAATGTGTAACAAGGGAGCGACCTTGGGGCGGACTCCCGGCAGGCCAGGATCATTCGAGTGTCCAAACCGCCGGTGAGAGACATCCCGATTTGTTCGTTGCCCTTGAAATAGCGGGGCAGATTTTGCGTGAAGGCCTGCTGAAGCTCTCGATAGTATGGCTCCGGCTCCAGCGTCTCCTGCTTCTCCCACTCACTGGGATGAAAGTAGCTGTTCTGCTGCCGCAATGCCCCGTCTCGTAAAACCCATGCCGACGCCGGCGGCATTACCGCGATTCCTTCGAAGAGGGTCCTGTTTTCGAGCACGGCGCCACAGGAAACAAACTCTCCGAGCCCCCTGGAATCGATGCGCCTGAGCTCGGGACGGACGGCGAGAATCGCTTTGGCTTCAGCAGCGAAATAGAATCGGTCAACTGACTGGTGATAGTAGAGGCGATGCATTCCATAGCGGTCATTGAATAGCACGACCGATCCGCGATTCCGGTCCGCCACGAGCCCGTGAAATCTTCCGTTCAGTGCTGCTGGAAATTCGGGATCTTCCTCGTACAGGTGGACCAGATAGGAGGCACCTTCGCCGTCGAACTTGTGTCCAAGTGTTCGTAAGCGCTGGACCGTGCCCGGTTCTGGAAACTCCTCTCCGGAAAAGGCTAGGACGACATCTCCCCGCTCGTTCTGCAGAGGCATTCGCTCGGAGAAAGAGCCCTTCCGCTCAACCCAGCCTAGGTACACACCGAGGGACTCGTCGCACCAGGTACCTGCAACGTAGAACTCCTCATGCCAGAGGGCGTTCGCCATTCGGCGAACTTCCTCTTGCGCTCGCTTGCGCGGCAGACGAGTTGAACATCCGACAATTCCTGGCATAGCTGCTTTCTGCGTTCAAATGTTGTTCAGGGTGCTTGCAAACCCGCGGGAAGAACCACTAAGCTTCGACAAGGCCAATCCAATGACGATCCCCTATGCGTTTTCAAAGCCGGGGAATCTTCGTGCATACCAACTGCGACGGATCCTGCGGAATGTTGCGGCCAGCGGTTCGGGAATCGAATCAGCCAACTCGTGGTGCAGGCCCAGGCGCAAGGCGATGCGGCCTGCGACGGTTAGAGGTACAAAGTACCTGGGAACCTCAATCTTCTGAAATCCATTGTGCCGCTTGAATTCCGCCAGACTGTCGTTTAGTTTCTTCCGGTAGGAGAAATTCGCATACCACAGATGCGAAATTCCCCGCTCAGCGCAAGACCGAACGGCCTCGGCAATCAACGCATTTGTCGGAGCCTTATCCCTGTGCCGCAACATGGAGACAATATGCATCAAGCCTGCCTGGCTCCCGTCCTCATTGATCACCAGTTTCACAAAGCCGATCAGGCCGCCTTCAAGAAACGCGCCGATGAAGATGCTCCGGTCCAGGAAAGTGGACTTCATTCTGCGCAAAGTATCCGGATCCTTTCCGTAGTGCCAAAATCGTCTTCCCTGGCGGATTGGAGACTCATTGTAGATGATGGAGATACCCTTCACCAGGTCGTCGTCTAAGGGTACCTCTCGAACGACGACGCCACATTTCGCGGCTTTCCGAGCTTTGTTTCTAACTTTGAAATCAATCTGGTGTTTCATCCAGTGGTCGAAGGTAGACACGGGGATAGCGGCGAAGTTATCCCATTCCATTGGATAGCTGAATTTCGGGGAAGTGTCGGACAGTTTCTGAATGAATGTAAAGAGGTCAATGCGAATTCGGGACTTCTGAAGGGCTTTCAGCGCCTCCTCAGTGTCATCCATGAATTGGTAACCTTCGCCGTCGATGTGGGCAATTCGAATTAAACTCCCTTTGATCACTGTCTTTTTGCCGCAAATCTGCATGGTTCGTGTGCCTTTCTCTTAGGTGGCCGAGTTATGGCCTCAACGAACATACCTTGTGGTAATCGACGACCAATCCCCAGGCATTTCAGCGCCCCGAAAATCTCGTGATCCTCACGTCAGCCGATTCCAATGAAGGGGTGTGCGATCCTTCCGTTACGATTGGGCGATCGATCACAGCCGCGCCGCGCGCTCGATTCTTGGCCGGCTGAGGCAGCGCAATTGCTCCCATCAGAAACACCATATAAAGCAAGCCGCCTTCAAATGCAGCCTCTGTCATGTTGTAAAACACAAGGGCGAGCCACGAAGCCAAACCGAAGATCGCAAGGCTGGAAAGGGGTCCGGACTTTCTGCAAATCGCGCGAAAACTGGAGACCAGGAATCCTACAAGCAACGAGACGCCGATTAGACCCAGTTCGAGATAAACCTCAAGATAGCCATTGTGGGCCTCATTTATATGGCCGAGACCGGCGCCTTGCCAAAACGCCTCGAGACGATGGCCCAACCAGAAGCTCTGATATCCCGCGCCAAAGAGCGGATTGGTATGCATGCCGAGAAGGAATGCCCAAATCTTCGTCCTGTCGGTCAGCGTCGGATCCTTTCCCACAGCCCCAGCGATCGAACCCTTCATGTCGAAGCCTATGTCAAGAATCAGAAACAGGCAGAAGACAGCAGGAATCATGACCTTTAGGAGACCGGGCCTTTTCCGGAATACCTTGCTATGAGCCGCCGTGATCACAATGCAGCCGAGAAACAGGCAAACGTTGGAGGTGGTACTGTGGGCCATGTTCATCAGCCAAAGTGTCATTAGGATGAACGCGCCATTTACAAGGAGGACCCGCTTCGACCGCCGTTGTTTCCGGTCGGGCCATCGCGTGCAAGTATCCCAGAAGAAAAAAAGGCCGCAGACCAAACACAGAAGGCCAAGCATATTTTTGCTGGTCGCCGCACCTATGTATCCGGGAGCACCCGTCCAAACATCATATTGCCTGCTGAGTTCCGGATAGTACTTGATGAGCAAGATGGAAAGCGGCACAAGCAAATAACTAAGTCGTCGAAGCACAATGCGCACAGCTTCCTGAGGACGAGGATCCGATAGAACGACAAGGATCACCAAGTAATTCCCGATGTCTCGAAACCACCGCTTGAAGGTGATAAAGGGGAAGTCGGACCAACAAACACTCATCAGGGAGAAGCAGACGAAGGCAAGAAGTAGCATGTTCCGCGCAAAAAGGCCTTCCCACTTAAAGGATCGCGACGCCAAAACACCAATCGAAAGAACGATCAGAACGAGATCAATGCTGCGGTCCAGAGGGTTTCCTTCCGCAAGAGCTTGAGCCGACTGTCCCATTTGGCTCCCTAACCATTGAGAAGGTAATCTTGTTCCGATAATGAACATCCAGATCACTGGTACCCACAATGCGAGCGAGGGAGTGTGGTCCCTCGCAGGATCAAAGCGCAAAAGTGCTACCAACAAAATGAACCAGAAGATGAGAGCTACCGAGGGAGGCATTTTATGAGTATTTGCAACCGCGATACAAGCAAACGATGCGGCGCCATTCTTGTGAAGAATGTGACTCTGCATTTTGCGGGGTCGCCGCGCCGAGCTAGTTCGCCTTGGTGAGCAAGCCTTTCAAACTGGTTGCCGTATTGCTCAGGAGTTGGCTTCTGGAAAGATAATCGTCTCTGAATTCGGAAAGAATCCGCCGCGCGGCCACCGAAAGTTCGAAGCGAAACGACCGGCTCGCCTCCTCCGCTCGTTCCTGTTGTTTATATGCCACCTGAAAGAGCTTCTCGCTGACGGGTTCAATCGTCAACTTTGAGACAAGATGATCCCCTTCGCTGACCCACCGAATTGGCTTTCCGTCGCATCGTGTTTCATCGACAAGATAGGTCTCGTTTTCCTTCTTCCGAAGATGCACCTGGACGACCTGGCTTGAAGGGTTCCCGATCAGCAAGTCGTTGCCGAACATCTCGACCTCTTCGTTGCCCGCTCCCACTGCACGTCGGCGGCAAGCCCTACGAATAACTTCTCCGAGTGAACGCCAGCGGAGCGAGCAGTTCAACGACTGAAGTTTCTCGATCAATTCGATAAGTGCGCCGCAGTCGTTCTTGAAAAAATCATGGTGAGAAACGATCAGGCACGGCTTGCCTAACAGGAGATCGAAGGCAAAGTTTTCAAGCCCGTGATGCGCGTATCTGCGCGTAAAGATTGGAAAGCTGCCGTATTTCATGATCGCCACGTCCCAGACATCCCTGATCTGGGTTTCAGCGCTATGAGGATCGGCGGGAGTCGTCTCAGTGTTGACCGCGGCAAGGAATCCGTTTCGCTTGAGTGCTTCTGGACACATGGTCGAGAAGACCCCCTGCGGGAAGACCATCACCTGGTCATGATGGACGCCCGTCCGGGCCTCGTGATTCTGCATTCTGACTTGCGCCAGTTTTGCTCTGTCGTTTAGAACCGTTAGCGAGGTCGCTCCAAACTCGCGACCGATGTGATCACAGCCATGAATGGATACGGAAAAGCTGGCCGAAGCGTTTCTGAAAAACTCTCCGTCGCGGGAAGAAGTACGGCGCCAATTCCACGGAATGAACGCGATATTCGTCGTGAAGCCATATCGCCGCATGAGATCGCGTAGCTCCCCAAAATCACACGATCCGTAGCGCTTCCTCAAGAGGGGGTCGTCAATGATGAGACAGGCGCCAAGTTCCTGTGGGCGCCAAGCAACTTCTCTGAACATAGACTTGACGAACATCACCAGTGGTACTGCCGAGCAGAAATGTTCCTTCACATCGTAAATGCCCGGTCCTAGCTTCTGGTCGATATCGACGATATGAGAACTTGCGCAAAAGAAGATCGGAATTCCGCTCCACTGGAATTGAACGAACACAGGAGCGCCGCCAGCCGAGATAATCGTAGTCCATGCAGGCGTTTCACCTGCCGTGCCGGCCAAAATGTTGTCTTCCCTCCTTGTTGCCGACGAGAATTCGAGGCCCGCCATCGGGCCGGCGAGATCCGCGTGTTCGCGGGAAACAGAAATCGCGAGGTTGCCGGTCGGAGCCTGCCGCAACAAAAGATCTCGATTTCCGCTGATAGCCTGAAGTCCGCGCTCGCTGGCATCGCGGTCGTCTCCGGCGAAGGCGTAGACTGCAAGCGGCCGGACAGCAGCCTGCATTGTCTGGTTCAGTGCCGCTGCGACCGTTTGCGCCGAGCCAAACAGAACGTAGTCCGAAAAATCAAGCCCCGCCTCCTTCCATCGGGAAACCGGTATGGCTTTCCAGGGCACACCGAAGAAATTGAGAATGCGGCCGAGGTGAAGTTGCTCCCGTCCAGTCGCGTCCTCGTATAGGAGAATTGCCAGACTAGTCAAGACGATTCCTTTTGATGGGATTGCGGGCAGCCGATGGCTCAGGCGGGCTTTCGGGCAACTACCAGCGAGCGCATGGCCCTGCTGCGTGCAACAAGATTCAGGATCGGGCTCATGAGCCGGCAGGTGAGGGTTAGAGCGCGACCGGCCGAGTGCGGTATCCAGCAGAAGTTTTTCTTTATGATGACCTCGAATGCCGCATTTTTGAAGGGAGAGGCATACTCGTCAAGCGAAGGCAGGTAGCACTCTTCCGGGTTCTGGTCCTGACCCCGAAGCCGACTTCGAAACGCCGGGAAGCCTTTGTTCATATCGATATTGATGCATACCCCGCCAGGCCGTAGCAAACGATAGATGTCCTGCGCACAGTCCAATTCCTTGCCAAGGCGATGGCAATAGCGGAACGTGTTGACGCCTATGATCAAGTCGAAGGTCCCCACAGGATCGTGGCCCTCAGTCAGGCCTGCCGCCAGATCTTGCACGAGTTGCTCGTTGCGTGCAACATGAAAGCTTAGTTTTCGCGCAAGATGCTGCGGAAGAAAAGTCTTTGCCTCCTGTCCAGCAGCTTCGACAAGGCGCGGAGAAAAGTCCGTCCCAAATGCGCGTTCCACGGGCATTCCCTTTTCTTCCAGAAGCGAGACGAGACGGGTGATATTCATCCCGCCTCCGCAGCCGAACTCCAAGATTCGAAGCGGCCGTGCATCGGAAGGATGCAAGCAGGAATTGACGACATCGAGATATATTCGCGCGTAATCGTTGCGCAGCAAATAGGTGATTCCATAGCCCGCCGTCTCCGTCGTGTATTTGCGGACCGCATCCTCAGAGACGTATTCGTCGAGAAATTTCTCGTACATTTGTCCAGTTTTTTCCATGAGATCCTCTAGTTCGCTTTGTTCGAAACTCTTCCAATTCGCGACATGCTTCTAAGACAATCTTCGGGTCGGTTAGATACAACCACCGTATTAATCTGTCGCCTGCCCTGCATGGACTGGTTCGTCGAAGTGCTGTTCCAAAGCGGAGTCGACATAACCTTTTGAGCCGAAGGCGCCGACATTGCACGACTTCCGCGCTTGGTGGGTTCGTATCGTCAAGCCGGGGACATCATGCCGACGTTCGGTGGAGACTCCGGCATCCGGTCCATTCGTCGCAACGCAGCCCTCATCGAATACGACCGAGCGGCGTTTTCGAAACCAGGAAGTTGCCTGGCCTGCCGTTGCAAACCAGGCGCCGCGATCTTTCAACTCCTGGACAAGGTCGCGGTAACTGGCATCCCATAGTCTCTCCGGGGAAAGGCTGCGATCATGCCAGTTGATAGTGATGCATCCGCCAAATTGGACCGTTTTGTCGATCATTCGACTGAGAAGGATTGCGGCCTCGCGCTGAGACAGCCCCATATAGGCTGGGTAGAACAGAGCCGTGTCCATGACATGCAACGGCAATTCGAGGAGGTGTTGCGCTTCAAATGGTTTGTAAGCCTGCGTCGTTCCCGCACGATATCCCACCGTCTCACGGTACCCAATTGTGGAATCGTAGGTCGCACCTGCCTGCTCCAGAGCAATCGGAGATTGTTGGTCATAATAAAGCCAATGCATCCTCACGCCTAATTCAGTGTTTCCGGTCAGGCGCCGAATCTCCTCGATTTCTTTGCATGCGCTAGCGCTATCGATCCATGCATCAATTCCATGTAAGCCGACCTCGGAACCCAAGCCCTGGATCTTCTCAATAGACTTTGCAATATCCTCAGCACCGTATTGAGCGGCGCGTAGCTTAGGCGCAACATCGTCGGGAACTCTTCCGGGCCGGTTCTTGAATGGAATAACGAAATACGTCGAGCGGAGTCCATTCTCGATCTGCTGGTAACGATCCTCAAAACCGCTCCAGAAGTCTTTAGTGAAACCCGCATAGACAAACGGCAGCCTCAGTACTGCGGCCCAGTTCTTAGTCAGGCTCCGAAAGGATGTCTGTCTTCGCAGAAAACTGCTCAGCGAGCCAAAGGTCGCACGATATAAAAATCCAAACATCGTGTGGTCCCATTTATGCGGTGAGATCGAAGGATGATCTACGTCGTGAGTCAGGCAGGCGATAAATTGATATCCGGCCGGCACGGGCGGAACCTCAACGAGGGGGACGCCGCTTGCAACAATCAAGTGCCGCAACAAGGCAATGTGCAACTCCATGGTCGGAACGTCTGCATAAGCTGGCGGCTGGCCATTTGTGAGCAACGCGGCCACCTCAGCAAATATGTCATACCCGATCCGCATCGTTATTGCGCCGGACGATTGGCATTCGTATAGGGCCGGCTTGCGGGATTGCTCTTCCACCAACAAGGACGGTTGGTCTTCTTGAAAGGCTATGAGATTCCCGTAGATGGGGATTCGATTTCCCTGGTAGGAAAGGTTGCTGCTGTATTGTTGAGAAAGAATCTCGATCTTTTGTCTTGCGTCGAATGGAATCTTGTGACCCGAGTAGATCAAAATCAGTGGCGCGCAATTGTCATCGAATTCTTCGTCGGCTGTGCAGAGCAATACTTCGTACTGTCGGCGGCTCCGATAAAACTCCCATGGGGTCTTGAACAACTCGAAGAATTCGCGGACCACTGCATGTTCCGACGAATTCGCAATGACCCCTATCATTCCGGCTCTCTCTCCTCAACTGGTGAGCATTTTCCCAAATTAATACGAAGCAACGGGCGCGGAGGCACGGCGATCGAAGCTCTGCTCCGAGTCTCAGGCAGCCTTGCCCGCCTTAAGCAGCCCTGCGACAAGCCCTAAGAGGATTTCTCGCTCCTGCTCCCAAGCGTGCGCTAGATACACCTGTTGTCCTGCCTCCGCGATTCGGACAGCTTCAACGGGGTGCGCGGATGCATATGCCATCTGGTTTGCCAAACTCTCCGCATTCCCGGGCTCAAAGAAAAGGAGAGAACCATGAGCAAAATAGTCGAGGATGCCAAGTGTACTGGGCGCTATCACAGGTTTTCCCAGAGCCAGATATTCAAAGATGCGTGTGGGTGTGTTGATCTCAGTAAACGTGTTGCGCTGGTTCGGGATGATGCCCACATCGCAGGCTTCAATTTCCGGAACAAGGTCCTCGAGCTTCTTTGACCCAAGATATCGAATGCTGCGGTCTACACCCAGGGTGCGGGCCTTGTCCATGACCAACTCAAGATAGGGCGTGCTGCGTCCGCATATCCGGAGTTCGGCGGTCGGAATAAGCTTGTGAATGCGGGCTAGACCTTCGACCGCCAGTTCCAGCCCATTTCGTTCAACTAACGATCCGTGATACATGAAGACGACCGGCGTTTCAAGGGAACGGACGGAATAGGATCGCGCAGGCCGATAGGGAAAGATATCTTCATCTGGAGAGTTCATGACGATGCCAATCTTTTCGGCACTGCAGCTTCGCCGGGAAAAAATTTGCTTGCAAGCCACGTTCACGGTGATCACCAGGTCCGCGCGCGCGATGCTCCACTTCTCCAAACGCCGAATCACCCGGACGGCAATGCTCGTCTCCTTCATATTGAAGATCGTATTCATAAGTTCGGGCATTGGATCGTGTTGATCGAGGATTACCTTCGCACCGAACAATTTTGGAAGCAGAGCACTGAAAACGAGAATGTCTGGCATGTTGTGCACATATATCAGGTCGTACCGACCGCGCCGCAAACGCCATGCCAGAATGGCAGCCGAGATCAGGATAAAAGCCGAATACTGATAACCGTAAGAGAGTGCGCCGCCGCGATGGTGCCGGATGGGTATCCTGATGATTTCAAGCCGGCCCAGGTTTTCCCTTTTGGGCGATTTCTCGTCGCCCTCGCAGATCAGCTCTATGCGCATGCCCTCTTTGAGAAGTGCCTCCGCAGCACGACGCGGTCGCGGGTCATCGGGATACTGCGAGAACACTACCATGCCGGCTCGCTTGCCGGCCAACCTCGCCTCGGGCTTCAAGGTTGAAGCCGGCCGGCTTTGTTGCAACGGCTCATTCGAAGGGCTCTCCAGGGCCACATCGCCGTTTCCGTGGTTATTCGGTTGAGTACTCATGCGGGCTGTGAGATTGATATCTCTTCGACGCTGGACGGCTCCAGCCTAACGCGGGCTTCACGCTCAATCTTCATTCGGTTCGAAGCCTGAATGGCCTCGAGAAGGAGTGATTCATCGAACTTCCGCAGGATTTCAATGTTAGGCATGACGCAATGCCCTCCGATGACTCCCGGAAAGTATTTTACGGAAGGAAAGAATCCTATTTCATCGTAGAAGGAAGTAACTTCGCGGTAGTCAACTTCCGATAGGTCGCAGTATCTTTCAACTTCCTGAGCCCAGGCGATCATCAACCCAAAATAGGTCGTCTCGGTCAGCTTTGCGAGTTCGGTTGCTTCCGGGGAGGACAGTACCTTCGTCGTCAGGCCCATCGATTCAAAATGCTTGGCCGCGAGTCGACCCTCCGCTGGGCTGGCCGCGCCGACGAACTTGGCGTACTTGCAGAGCTCCTCTAACATTCGAGCGTGCTTGCCTCGCACCGGGCTGTTCACCACCGCGGTGCCAGATTGCTCGGCGATGAGCCTGGTTGTACCCACTGCGACGGTGCTATTGATTATCGTTACTTTCGGCTTGAACAGATCGATATAGCGAATCGTCTCCGCGACGAAATTCTTGATCTGAAATGGGTAGCAGACGTGAAGAGCCTCGACGGACTCAATATCCGCAACAGGTGGCTGGATATCCACGCCAATTGCAAGGTGATGCCTGGATGCAAGTTCGAAGAGCGGTTTCCCGACTTCTCCGAGTCCGACGATAACAACATTTCTTTTGGCTTCCACGAGCTTTGCGCCTCCTGTGAGAAGATCGCTGATCTGAACAGCAGCATCGCAGTTCTATACAACCGATTGGTACCAAATGTCGTGAACAATCCAGACTCGCCGCTGCTGACGAGCGAATCTCCTTCATGATCAGAAATGACCCGCTTTTTACGCAACCCTTTCCGTCGATGCCTCGACGTCCATTTCAACTTGCTCTTCTTTGCGTACGGTGCTGGAAATGAACGCCAAGATTTCGTCCGCGACCCTGGCTTGTTGCGCAGACTCCAATTGCGGAAACATTGGCAGTGAGACGATTTCAGCAGAAGCGCACTCCGACACTGGGAAATCTCCTGGTCTGTAGTTTAGTGAGGAGTAAGCCTTTTGCAGATGGAGCGGAATCGGATAATGAATCCCGGTGCCGATACCCGCTTCCTTTAGATGCCTCATCAACCCATCGCGATCGCGCGTGCGGATCACGTACAAGTGATGGACAGCATTCGACCACGAAGGCTCCGACGGGAGCCTTAGGGCATCGTTTCCGGCCAGCAATTGGTTATATTCCGCGGCCCGATCGCGGCGCTTCGCATTCCACTTCGCGAGGTGAGCCAATTTCGTATGGAGAAGCCCAGCCTGGATCGCGTCAAGCCGTCCGTTGTAGCCTTCCACGTCGTGGTAGTACTTCTTGACCTGACCGTGATCGCGCAGCATCTTGACCGTGTCTGCTAGCCCCGCGTCGTTCGTCGTAATGGCGCCTGCCTCGCCACACGCGCCGAGGTTCTTTCCCGGGTAAAAACTGAATGCGGCGGCACGGCCCATCGATCCGGCTTTCATCCAGCGTTTCAACCTCTTCGAGAAGTACTCGGCGCCATGTGCCTGACATGCGTCTTCAATCACCGTAAGGCCATATTTCCCGGCGAGTCTCAGGATTGGATCCATGTCGGCCATTTGGCCATAAAGATGCACGGGCACGATCGCAGTCACCGGCCGTCCACTGCGCAGGCTCAGGAGCCTTCCTGTTTCATCTCGCGTGCATTGCTCTTCGAGAAATTGGCGAAGCATTTCTACCGACATGTTGTAGGTATGTTCGTCAATATCGACGAACTCCGGCACAGCGCCTGCCTGCGAAATGGCTTCCGTAGTTGCGATGAACGTATGTGGTACGGTCACGACAGCATCGCCGGGCTCGACGCCACAAGCCATAATGGCGAATCGCAACGCGTCTGTGCCGCTGCTCACCGCGACCGAATGGCTCGTATCACAGAAGGTTGCAAAGTCCTTTTCAAAATCCTCGACCATGGGGCCGCCGATGAATCCAGCGGTCACCAGAGCACGGCGGAAGACGCCTGTGAGTTCCTGTTCCAGTTCGATATGGGGAGCGATTAGATCGAGAAAAGGAATACAGATTGGAACAGCGCTAGACTTTTGCATTGTGGCTTCCTGTTTTTTCCTGGATGTAACGCAGGATCCTGGCAGGATTTCCGGCCACGACTGCGTTGGGTGGGACATCTTTGGTGACAACGCTTCCTGCTCCTACAATCGCGTTCTCGCCAATGCTTGTGTTGGAAAGAATCGTCGCTCCCGAGCCGATGGATGCGCCCTTCTTAATGATGGTCCTCTCGACCTTCCAGTCCGATTCAGTCTGCATATTTCCGACAACGGTCGTTGCGCGAGGGTAACTGTCGTTGATGAAGACAACGCCATGTCCGATGAAGACTTCGTCTTCGATCATGACGCCTTCGCAGATAAAAGTGTGACTCGATACCTTGCAGGATTTGCCAACACTGGCATTTTTTTGGATTTCAACAAATGCGCCAATTTTTGTTTCGTCGCCGATTTCACATCCGTACAAGTTTATGAAGTTAGATAGCCGAACATTCTTTCCCAATTTCACGTCGTTCGATATGCAGTTGTAGGAATTCATAGATAGACCAAGGTTCCTCTCTTATGGAGAGATTCACTGGCTGCTTCCAGCATCTTGACTACGCGCAATCCTGCGTGTCCGTCATTGATCGGCTCTTGCCCGCTCGAAACGCAATCGACAAAGTAGGTCAGTTCCTTCCGCAGCGCCTCGACCTGCTCCAGTTGCGGGGCCCACATATCACCAGTCCGATAATTCACCAGCATCTGGTAGACACCTTCGCGGCTGGTGATATCCACTCCCTTGTCGTATACCTTCACTTTTTCGTCGGCTTCCAGGTCGTTCCAAACAAGCATCCTCTTCTCGCCGCCGATCAGGGTTGTCCTGACTTTTACGGGGGAGAGCCAGTTTACGTTTATATGCGCGATAACCTTTCCGGGGAAATAGAGGGTCATGTAAGCGACGTCTTCGCATCCGTTCAGATGGCTCTGGCCAGTTGCGACAATTGCCTCCGGATTCGCTTTGATTAGATGATCCATGATGGAGAGATCATGCGGGGCAAGATCCCAGAGCACATTAATATCGTGCTGAAACAGGCCCAGATTAACGCGAGTGGAGTCGTAGTAGAACAGCTTCCCCAGGGTTCCCTCATCGAGCAATTCCGATATCTTTTTGACTGCGCCAGTAAACAGGAATGTATGGTCCACCATGATGGTCAGGTTCTTTTGCTGCGCAAGGTTGATCAGTTCTTCCCCTTGTGAGGCGCTGCTGGTGAACGGTTTCTCAACGAACACGTGTTTACCGTTCTCCAGAGCGGCCTTCACTAGCTCGTAGTGCGTCCATACCGGAGTGACAACGGCAACTGCATCAATCTCAGAGGAGCAGATGACGTCCGATGCGGCGGGAGTTACAAGCACCCCCGGATACGCCTTCTGCGCGCGTATTCGGGCGGCTGGATTAACCTCCGCGATTGCGACCACCTGCGAGCCTTCCAGGCTCGCAAGGTTCCGCACCACGTTGGGACCCCAATAGCCAAAGCCAATTACACCGAAGTTCACGATGGGTTCCTTGTTTTCAGAATTGCCGGTAACTGGGCATGTTCGTTTAAGACAAACGTGTATCTAGAACGCGTGGAACAATGGAACTTCGCCGAACGACTTCTTAGGTAGGCTGAAGCGCGGGGCTCAGTGCGCACCTTCGCCCTTGATCACTGCGAACGGTGTGCGCATGAGAATTGCGAAGTCGAGCCAGGGAGACCACGAAGTGGCATAGCGCAGATCCAACCGAACCATTTCGTCGAAGTTAACACGGCTGCGGCCGGTAACCTGCCATAGGCCGGTAATTCCAGGCTTAACTTCCAAAAGTCTGCGACGGTGCCACGTTTGATATGCCGCCAGCTCATATGGAATCGGCGGGCGAGGACCGACGAGCGACATTTCGCCCCTGAGCACGTTCAGGAACTGAGGTAGCTCATCGAGGCTTGTCCGGCGCAAGAACCTTCCAACGCGCGTGACCCTTGTGTCGTTGGTTAGCTTGAATACGCCTTTACCCTTCGCGCCCGATGGTTGCTTGTTGGCCTCACTGGCAATGAACTTGGTTATATATTCTCTATGAACATTATGATCATTATTGACAAGCATTGATCGGAATTTAAGAAATGTGAATTGCTTGCCGTACTGCCCAACCCGCTGCTGCCGAAAGAACACCGGACCTTTGGAAGTTGCCTTGACTGCCAGCGCGATAATGGAAACAAGGGGCATGCACAGGATCAGCATGATTGTGCTGCCCGCGATATCCATCGCTCTCTTAATGACCACCACGGTTCTTCTCTCGATGTTTGAGTTAACCAGGTCGGGATAGAGTGCTGGATTACTTGGGCGCCCGGAGCTTCCATCTCCCCAGTCGTCGGGGAAAAAGTGAAACGATATGCTGACCTGACTGAATTGTTCGGATGTCAGCTTGTCTCCGACCGCGTTACTCACCCTGTTCAGGATCATGCTCAGAACAGCGTTCTTGCTTGTGACTTCGAGCCCCGTAAACATCACACCAACAATTGTCCTGCTCTTGTACCAGCCGATCACATCCGTGCCCCGGATGGAGGAAAGCAGAGCTGAAACAATTCCGTCGAGAGATCCACTATTCTTGGCCGGCGCATGCTGCCCACCGACCCCCAATAGCATCAACAGGAAAGGCTGCTTGGATCGCTCCGTCCTCTTGCGCTCGATGGCGATCATTCGATTAAACGTGTCTTCGTTCAGGATGTCACGTTTCCCAGCGGTTACGGCATCAATGAGAAGATTTGGCGGTTCTGGAGCGCTTTCCACGCGTAACAGAGTCACGGCTTACTTCCTTCCCGATGATTACTTCCATCAGAAGTGCAATAACGAGCCAGGTTCGCGGCAAGCACTCTTCGCTTATTTCCTGTAGAGATCCGATAGCGGATCGCCCGCTGCGAGTTCCTGGAGATTAGGGACTCAATTTCGGATCGCGAGTAATTTCACGCTATGAGAATTGGCCGAATTCTCTAATTTGAATCAGCGTGCCTCTGTGTCACTCGAAGACGAGACATTGTTTGCACGATAGTAATAGTCGCTATGAGCCGAACTCTTGGAGCAGTTCAACAACGCGCCAATCAACTTCTTTGACTCGATCGCTTCAAGGCCCCTTTGCAAATTCCGCTTCTCAGTGATCCCCTGGCGCGTCACGAGAATGATTCCATCTGCTAACCGCGCCAGAACGCTTGTATCAGCCATTGGCAAGACGGGAGGAGAATCGATGATGATCCAGTCGAACCATTCGGTCAACTGATCCATAATTGCGGACAGCCTTCCCGATTGCAGAAGTTCCAGCGCATTGTTCTGGGCGGCTCCCGCGGGCAGAACCCAGAGGCCTGGACTTTCAAACCGAAAAATGCAAGCGGTGAGTTTTCGCTCGCCCTGCAAACATTCACAAAGGCCCGGATGCTTTCCCAGTCCGAATACATGGGATAGTGAAGGTCTGCGGAGATCTCCCTCCAAAAGCAATACTTTCTGTTGCGTTGTCAGCGCCAGTGAGCAAGCCAGGTTGGCTGCAACCATGCTCTTTCCCTCTTGGGGAATGGTGCTCGTAATCAGCAGTTTTGTCAGCGGCCGGTCTCGACGAAGGTGCCTCAGTCGCACTCCGAGCAGGCGGAATGCCTCTGCCGCCAGACTTTCATCTTCGAAACAAACGAGGCGGTTCTGAGGAGTAAGCGTGATTTGTAATGGCTGAAACTCAGTGAAGACATCCGGACTATTTTGAGCGGTGGAGAGGACATTTGCGACTACGCTTTCCGAAATTAACACGTCGGGTGCCGCTGGGAATCGAAGAGACTCATTGCGCTTTTCGACGTCGGCTATCTCTATCCGTTTCGAAAGATCCGCGGTCTCCCATCGCGACGCCGCTCTTCGCTCGGCAAGGCGCAGCAGTTCCATGGCTTCTGACGATGCGGACGAATCAACTCCAGTCCGTTCATCTTCCGATCTTTGCAGCGCGTCAAATATATGGCTCATGTCGCGTCACTCGAACGGCTACAGGCGCACCTGGATCTGCGCGGATTGCGCCTTGTCAACCAGGGCTGTAAAAAGATCGAGGATTGCATTCAGCGCTCGCTGGACGTCAGTTGTGTCGCATGGCATTTCATTTCAACGTCCGGTAAAGGCACTAGATCAAGTCGGAACTTCTTCGCGATATAGCCCACGATCTCCGGACTTACGGTTAGCGACTGTCTTGCGTAGGCCACAATCAGGGAATTCTCGCAAATGGTATTGATCAGGCGGGGCAAACCTTGTGAATACTCATGCACCGCCGCGATCGTCTCTTCGGGGAATAATGGGCTGGAATGAGGCTTTTCTCCGGCGATTTGCAACCGCTGTTCAATGTACCGCTTCGTCTCGTGGGCATCTAGCGAGTTGAGTTGTGTCCGGACTGCAACCCTTTGTTTAAGCTGCCTGAGTTCAAAGGAATCGAGTTTCTCGTCAAGTTCAGGTTGTCCAACCAATACGATTTGCAACAACTTCTCATTAGTGGTCTCAAGGTTTGACAGGAGCCGGACCTCCTCGAGTATATCGGCCGACAAATGATGCGCCTCGTCTACGATGAGCACCGTGGTCATTTTCTTCGCGCCCCTCGATACCAGAAAGTGGCCCAAGTCAATCAAGAGGTCGCACTTGCTCTTGCCAGTTGCTGGAAGGCCAAAGTCGGAGAGAATATACTGCAGAAACTCGGTCGGGGAAAGCCGCCCATTGAATAGATATGCATAAGCGACGTCCTTGCTCTCTTTAAGCAGACCCAGCAAACACCGAAGCAGCAGCGTCTTGCCGGTGCCCACTTCCCCCGTCAAAACAATGAATCCCTTGCGCCGCCGTACACCATGGTAAAGCGCTGCCAGCGCCTCGTTGTGATGCTCGGTCGGAACAAAGCAAACCGGATCAGGCACGAGGTCGAACGGATTGCGCGCGAGTTTAAAGAAAGTCTTGTACATTTTGTGGCCAGAACTAGCCGTGAAGATAAGTGTATGCGGAACCGGCCAGAATAACGGCTGCGATGACCGCCGCCATCGACCAACCCAAAGCCGCTTTTCTCATGCTTTGTCGTTGTTCGGACGGAGCCAAAAGCTCGGGCACCTCAGAGATGATCGGCACCGGTAGCAAATCCTTGATTCCCTTCTCAGTGTATAGACGGTCATCCAAAACTTCAACTGCGCCTGCCACAACCAGGCCCAGCACTAAGCCGACACCAAAACCGATTCCGCAGAACTTGAGGCGATCGGGATAGTCGGGCTTGATTGGCAGACTAGGAGGATCCAGCATGCTGAATCGCTCTCCTTGCTGCATTTGTTCCATATTGGTAGCCATCTCGGAGTCGTTTTTCTTTTTCAGAAGATCGTCGTATCCAGCCTTGGATTGGTCGTAACCGCGCGTAAGATCGGCTAGTTGCTGCTCAACCGCAGGCTCGGCATTTAAGCGAGCCTGATAGTCGTTGATCTTAGCTTTGACACTTGCAATCGACTGCTCGCGATTCGTGATTTCCGACAAATTCGCTTGCAGCTGACTCTGCAGTTGAAGAGCCGGCGTGGCTTGTGCAGGATCCGTGACGTCGCCAACGCCTGCCGCATCGTTCTGCGAAGCACCGTCGCGCTCACGATTTTTCAACTGGGCAGCGAGTGCGTTTCTTTGCTTCTCGGTCTTGGCAATCTGCTCCTTCAGGCTCCTGATCTCCGGATAACGGTCGGTGTAGTGAGAGCTGAGTTCTGCCAGATGCTGCTTTAGCGAATCGAGTTGCTGGTCAAGCGCGGTCAACCCTGTCGGGGTGCCATCGGCATTTCGGGGAGCCGCACGAATTCCCTGGTATTGCGCGATCAGCGACTGCAGGTAGACCCGTTGTTGCTTCGCGGTGTTGAGTGCATCTTGCTCGTTTTGCAGCTGCGCCTGAAGCCCAGCCAGGATTTGAAGATTGCTGGCCTGCTGGGAAGGTAAAGCCCCTTCATGCTGTCCTTCGAATTCGCGCACCTTCGCTTCCTGCTCGGCAAGGTTGGCGCGCGCATTTTCCAGTTGCGACGCGATGAATTGGGTCGTATCTTTCGACTCCTGCTGACGCACCTTCAAATTCTCATTAATAAACAGGTCAGTCAGTTCGCTGGTCACCTGCTGCGCTACATGCGGATCTTTTGCAGAATAGTAGATTCTGAATGCGGTGATCTGTTCGCCGTGATTGTCCCTGACGAGCTCAATGTCGATGTCTTTTCGCATGAGCTCGACTTTTTCGTCGGGTGAGGGCTGCTGGCCGCCTCCCGCATAGAGATGGAGCTTGTCAATGATGAGGAGAAGGCGGGTGCGACTCAGTATCTGTTGCGAGATACTCTGTAACCGGTCCTGCAAGTCATCACTGACATTGGGCTCGACATAATTCCTTGGCATGGTGGGCTGCTCAACAAGGATCAGCGTGCTCGACTTATAGCGCACCGGAAGCATCCAGCTAATTCCCCACACCACGAGCCACCCGATGAGGACCGGCAAAAGAAAATGGACATGGCGGCGGCGAACTACGTTGAGGTAGCGTTGGACGTCGAGTGGTTCTGAATTCTGTTCCTCGGGAAATTCTGTCATGTTATCTTCCCAATGGTCTATCGAAATGATAGTTGATTGAGACATATTCGCGGTCGCCATCAGGGTTTTCCGATATTGCCGGAATTCCGTTATAACTCTGATGAAGTCGGGTATAGCCGAGTTCTGCTGTGAAGTGCTCGCCGATTGGATGTTGTACAAGAGCGGTTGCGGAAACGGCGTGCCCTCCTGAATTGTTCAAAAGCACTACCGGAAGAACGTTTTTCTGTATCGCGTAAGTTCCCGCCAATCCTGTCGTCCAGGTGCGGGCGAATTGCCAGCGGGCATTGGCGTTGACGTTATTCGATTTGAAGGCCCCAAGAAGGCCCCCAGCTCCCATAATGGTACGGGAATAGCTCGCGGCGAGATTTGTATGGTCCCTTTGCCAGCCTATACTCGCGGTTAAATTCGGGGTCCACGATGCGACGGACGAGGCCTGAGATTCATGCAGGTCAAAGTGCTCCGGACCGCCCGATGCGGACAAAGTAAGTGAATTCCCCAAATAGATCGTATAAAAGCCGTTCAATGTCTGCGTCTGGGTGTCGCTCTGTGCGTTCGCTAGAGAAGCCGACATTGTCGAATATTGATAGCTCACTCCCGTGTATTGGGTGCTTGACAGGCGCAGGTTATAGAATGCCGACCCACCTTTTGTATTGGAATCGGAGAGGCCGTTGGCTTGTGCGGGATTGGGGTACGAAAGCGTTGCGAATGTACCTGCTCCGCCAATCATGCCATTGCTGCTGAACTGATATTTGAGGTCTCCACTGGATGAATTCCCAAGCTGATCTGCGAATGGAGCGACGACAGCGGGTGCCTGGGGCTGAGTGGAACCAAAAACACCCGCGTAAGGCTGGTTGAAGACGTTCGTGGTCTTCTGAAAAGAATCCCGCAGGCTGGCTGTGGTGTGGGGGCTTATTCGGAACACAAAATTCCCAGACGCGTTTTGATCCGATTCATTCCGTGCGCTGGTGTGCTGATAAAGCGTGAAGTCTGAGCCATAGGTAAAAGTCTGGTGCAAGCGGGGAGTCAGTTGATCGAATGCCAGTGCCGCTCCAATGATGTATGAGAAGTCGGCAACTGGAATTGCAGTCTCGATTCCAATCACGTTGTCGTCATGAGCGGTCTGAAAGTTCAGTCCAATGCGTAGCTGGTTGGACCGCGTTTCTGCGCCGGTGGCAACAGGGTAGGCCTCGCCGTTAACAGGCGGCGGTGTTCGCATCTGATCGTCTGCAGGAGGGCCGGTTGCGCCCGGCGCTACCTGACACAAGGCGGGAACCGCGACAAACAAGACAAGACACAGACAAATGCGGATCATCATCAAAGGCCCTCATGGGACGACGATCGTGTCGCGCGGCTCAAGCTTGATGTTTTGCTGAGGATTCTTGCCCTTGATGACATCCTTGTAGTTGAATGCAATGCGCGCTTCAACGCCATTTGCATCCTGGCGAAGAATATAGATCGATTTCTGTTTGGCAAAGTCGCGGAATCCGCCGGCGGCCGCGATTGCATCCAGCACTGTAGTAGCAGTTGAAAGTGCGTAAGAGCCGGGCTTGTTCACCTGTCCGAGGATGTTGAATTTCTGGCTGTTGATCTGCTCGACGATGACCGTAACTTCCGGCTCGGTAATGTAGTTTTTGAGTCGGGCGGCAATATCCTGTTCCAGTTGCAAGGGAGTGCGCCCTTCAGCCTGTATCTCTCCCACCAAGGGCAACGAGATCTTGCCGTCCGATCGCACCGGAATCGTCCGGGTGAGGTCAGGTTCCTTCCACACATTGATCGCAAGTTGGTCGTCATTGCCGATCACGAAGGTATTATCGTGAGGCTGGACGGCTGATGGCTGCGGTCGAATCGCCGGCGAGGCTAACCCGGCAGCGGCCGAGGGTGGAGGATCAGTTTGGGCGGGAGGCGCCGCTTGCGCCAGGAGTGGGGTGCACACAAAAAGGAAGAGAAATGCCAATTCTGTCGAGTGACCGGTGGTCATCTTCATGCCGGCTCGTATCACGATCATCTTGACCTTCATTTCCGGGCCTCGCTCATGCTATGCGCCCGTCACCGCACAACCGTGAACGCCCTCCTTGTCACCGGAAAGCAATCAGGCATGGGGCGAAACTGCTTTCAACCCCCCGATGCCTTGATATAGGCCTGTTTTGAACACAATGTTTTTTGCCGCGTGAGTACGATCAGGTTTCTTGCAACCTTCCAACGCCCCAGATCCGTGTTGGCGGATTTCCAGCCGGCAAACTTCGATCTTGCAAAGGTTCAACGTCAGCGGCGTCAATCTCCACGGCCACGGACTGCGCCAGCATATCCACTGACAGTACAAGACGAAACCCGTTCTTCTTGCGAATGAGGACGCCTTCGACGCCGAAGAGGCTGCCTCTTGTAACCCGGACGCGTTCGCCACATTTCAGGAACGGATGGGGCTCCACGCGGAAATCCCCGGAAACAGACTTTCTAATTGCCTGGATCTCATCGTCCGGGATAGTGGCGAAATGTTCGCCACGCGAGAGAATCATGTGCACGCCTGGAGTGGTCACCACCTGCAATCGGCGGTTGAGCCCTCCGCGGACGAATACATAGCAGGGGAACAACGGCAGCGAGAGCAACATCTTTCGGTCATTCCATCGCCGGACGGAGTCATAGAGAGGCAAAAACACCTCAAAGCCCTTGGCCGACAGCATGCCTGCCACTGTCTTCTCGTGCTGGTGGCGCGTATACAGCGCCCACCACGGAGAGTCCTGCCACGTTGTAACATCAATGTCTTGAGATGTCTGCATTTGATCTGGGATCCTAGCAACCGTCAAGCAAAGTAGTGCAATGGGTATGGCTTCGCCCTGTGGGCAACAGCCGCCCGACTCTCTTCTTTGTTCTGAAACTTCCTACGCCTCGCCATTAACTCAGGACTCGGGGGAGAGCCCTATAGAGAAATGGCAAGATAGCTTATTGTCCTAATGAAAAGGCTTATGGGATTAACTGAGCAATCTTGCTCACGTTCAATGCAACTTAATTGCCATTCTAAGATGCTGCAAATAATACACTTAAAGCTTTCCCTTACCAAAAAGGTGCAAAACTTTGCATTAGGTTGTAGTAAAGTTTTACTCCATTATCCATAGCTCGTTCCCCGCGAAAGAGGCGCTGGATATTTTGGCAAGCGCCGGGCCGGTCTACACCCGTTCCCAAACCGCAAAACAACCAGGGCCGGGGCACTGCATTGGCTGGATGAGTTTCCTCGTGGAAGCCGAGAACCAATCCTTGGTGAATTGCCGCTGGCAGGGACCAGCCAACCTGTTTCATGCTCATGGCCCGAATTGCCGGACCTTCACTCTTCCGCTGGTCGCCTGCTCTAGTTCACCGTAACGACGAACGTGGCTGTGACTGCGCTGGAGACGGCAGGATTCCCGGTTCCGGTCACGGTAAACGTGTAATTGCCTGTCGTGGTTCCGCCGGCAGTATTTCCAGCAGGCGCTTCCCAGAAGTCCCCGCAGCCGGACAAGCCTGCCAGGGCGATCGTCAAGACAAACGCGCCGACCAATGATCGCCAGGCCCGCCGCCGCGCCGGGATTCCAAAGAAGACGAGAAATGCCAGCACCGCGCCGCCGCCCAGCCTTTCTATGCGTTTGCCGCGCGGTTCGGGCCGGACAAGCTGGCTGGTAGTGGTGGCTGCAGTAGTAGCCACGTTCGCGATGACGGCGCCGCTGGTGGAAGTGGAACTCAAGATGATCGACGTGGGTGAGAGCAAGCAGGTGGGCAAATCAGCTGCGCCGGAGGGCGAACTTGTGAGCGCACACGTAAGCGAGGCTGTCCCGGCGTAACTGTTCGCGGTGCCGACCGTGATGGTCGACGTGGCCGACGTGCCCGGCGCGACGGCTGCCGGGGTGGTGGCAGACAGCGTGAATGTACCGGTTACGGCAGCTGTGACGGTTACCGTGGCCGTGCCGGCGGCTGGGGAGTAGTTCGGATCTCCGCTGTAGGAGACGTTGAGGACATCGGTTCCGGCTGTAAGACTGTTGCCGGGAATGTTGAAGGGATATGCTCCCGACACGAGCGTATCGGCCGTTGAGGTGTAGCCCCCGCCGGAAAGCGTTACGGTTCCGGTAGGGGTGGCGCCGCCGCTGGTGGAAGCGGCCACGGTGACGGATACACTGAGGGAATCGCTCGCGCTCAGGGTTGCAGAAGCAGGCGTGACCGTCACTTTTGGCGTTGGCAAGGGCATGACCGTAACCGTCGCCGTGCCGGAGGACGAGGAGTAGTTCGGGTCGCCGCTGTAGGAGACGGTGAGTGTGTCGGTTCCAACCAGAAGGGCGTTGGCTGGAATTGGAATGTTGAAAGCTCCGGATGCAAGCTTCGTGGCCGTCGAGGAGAAATAGCCTCCGCCGGAGATCGTCACCGTTCCTGTCGGCGCTGTTCCGCTACTGGATGCGGAAGCCACAGTACCTGAGACGCTGAGGGCAGTATTGACGATCTGCGAACTCGAGGCCGGCGTGACCGTCACCGTTGCTGTTCCGGAAGGTGCTGTGACCGCAACGCTGGCCGTGCCGGACGCAGGCGCATAGTTCGTGTCGCCGCTGTAAGAGACAGTCAGCGTAACGGCGCTGCCGTCATTCAGGCTGTCGGCCGGAATCGACAAGGTATAGGCTCCGGCCGTGAGCGCCTGCCCAGCCGAACTGTAGCCTCCGCCGGAGAGCGTGACACTTCCAGTGGGAGCTGTTCCGCCACTGGATACTGCCGCCACCGTTCCCGATACGATGAGGGCGCTGGTGGAAAGCAGGCTGGATTGAGCGGGCGTTACCGTCACCTTCGCGACTGCGGTGCCTGACGCGATGGGCCAGGCGGTTACGACGTTGGCCACATTCAGCGAACCAAGGCCGGTGGCCTGATCGTATCCAGCGCCGGCGGCATAACCTTGCAGAATGCCGACCGTATCGCCGGTGGTGAGCACTGTGCAGTTGGGCGATTGAATGCCCGTCTGGGCAGGATTCCCTTCATCGGCCCCGTAGTCGCAGGGCACGGCGATGGTTCCGCTGTCAATGTCGTTGAAGAGGCAGCTATTGGAGGTGGTGCTTTTCTCCGCGCTGCAACTTGCGTAAGTTTGCGTGGATGCAAGTTTGTAGAGTTCCGCGTTGGGGCTTCCCTGCGACCCACCGGCTTTTTGATTGATCAGGGCCATGACTCCCGCCATGGCTGGGGACGCGACCGAAGTCCCGCCAACCTCCTGTGCCGTCGGCTCGGTGGTGGTCGTATAGGTGCAAGCCGCGACGTCGGATACGCAGATCAGGTAGGCGCTATAGGAAAGAAAGCCGTCCGAAGCAAAGAAGGAGACGTCGGGAAGATCGCGCACGCCATCGCCGGGAATGCCGGCAACACCGGTCTGCCAACCGGGCTTGGGCCATCCGTCGTTTATCAGGGGAATGGAGCCGTTCAGGCTGCCCGTGCTGTTAGTGGACGAAACGCAACTGGAAACATTGTTCCCATCGTTCAACACGCAACCGCTCGCGCCTCCGCCCCCGCCGACCGTATCCACAAAGTAGGCAAGTTCTCCGCTGGTGCTGTTGTTGAAGGCAAAGTTGCAGGCGCTCTCCGCGTCCGTCACTCCGTTGACACTTAGACTGATCCCTTGTTGCTCGAGATATCCCAAAGCCAGCGAGCTTGTGCAGGTATCGTTCCAGGGAACTTCGGGAATGTACCCCTTGGCGCTGGACCCGTTGGTTGCGTTCGCCGCGTTCCAGTAGGGAGCGGCAGTGCACTCCGTGGTAGATGTCAGCGAGCACCAGTTGAAGTCTGTGCCGCCAACGGCCGTGTTGTAGGGTGTGGAAGCGAGGCCATTGACCGAGAGGCCGTATTGAGCCGAGTAGGGGTTCCCGTTGGCATCGCCGCCATCGTCGCAATCCGCCGCGGCTCCGTCTCCCGAGGCAACAAAAACAGCAATCCCCTCAGTGGACGCAGTTTGCCAGAGATCGTAGTACTGAACGTTGCCTGCGATGCCATTGAAGAGTTCGCACAGTCCGTAGCTGACACTCATGATGCTGGCGGTCTTGTTGTTGACGATGTAGCTCTCGGAATCGTAAAGATTGTCGTCTGACGCAGAGGCGGGATAAGAAGCGACCAGCACAATATTGGCCCCCTTAGCGATGGATCCGGACCACTCCACATCCAGCGAGTTCTCGATCAGGTCATCGATGTTGCACGACTGGGTGGTATCGGTGCTTGTACAGACAGTAAGAGGTTGAGTGTTGCCGGAGACGACCGTGGGCTGGTTGGCGGCCGTGTAAGCGGGAAGGCCAAACGTGCTCCGGAAAGTGGTGATATCGGAAGGAACGATGTCGCTGGTTCCTGCGATGGCGATGGTCTGCCCTGTGCCGTCGATGGGCGTGCTCGCATTCCACAGCGGAAGAACGTTATAGATGGTGGCAAAGTCGTACGGCGCTACATCCTCCTCCAGAAAGGTATTATTGCCGCCGCTGCTGCCGAACTGCGGGCGCGGAGTTACGCGCCCGGCCGAGGGGTTTTGCGTGGTATCGGCTGTTGGGTCGGCTGGGCGCAGCCACTTCCCCGTCGCAGCGTCCCTGGTTACCTGGCTTCCGGTGCGATGCAGCGGACGGGCAAAGAAGTTGTGCAGCGATTTGACGCCCACCACCGCCGGGGCCAGCGCCGCGGGAATCTGCGGGTCGGTCATGTTGCCGATATGGCGAACGCCCTTCACTTCCAGATTATGGATCTCAGTGTGGAAAGTGCCCTCCGCCTGCGCCGCGGTGCCGCTGAAGCGGATCGACATCCGGTCCCGGGCTACCTCGTTGATGGAAAACCCATGCCCGGTAAGCCAATCTGAGATGGTGGCAATGTCCACCGGGGAAGGCCCGAAATCAATCCCCACTTCGTCCGGTTTGAGCCACTGGCGGAAATTGGGCGAGTGCGGATCGTACTGGCTGGCGACAAATTTTTCGAACACCGCCTGCTGCTGCGGACTGCGGCTCAGCACCAGGATCAGGTCGGTCATGGGCAGATCCGGGCTCACACGCCCGCGGTCGTTCTTAGCATTGGCAAACGGGTGAGTATTGCCCTTCATCGCTACAAGTCTGCGCTCATCGATCGAATTGACAATCTGTACGGAGGGTGCGACGGCCTGGGCCATTGCGGATACTGCGGAAAACGATGCGTAGATGAATGCGATTAAGGGAACGAAGTGCGCGGAACGCATAGGGTTTTTCCTTGACTTTCGCGCGACGCCAGACGCATCGTCGCCGGAAGCGGCCATTGGATCATGAGAACTTGAGAAAACTGTCATCCAGTCGATGGTCTAACGTGGCAAGTGATAGAGTCAAGAAACCGCGAGAACTATTCTGTTGCTGCGGAGGCTTGTCCGCGCATTCGGCCCCGGCCTCATTCCTCGAGCAATCCGCAATGGGCCTTAGTAAGAGACGCCCGCACAAGCCAAAGCGCTTGAGAAAAGTGGTAGACCAGAGCCGATTCACTCAAGCAAGATAGACGCCGGGCCCATTCCCGATGCGCGTCGCTTCCAGTTTGACGTATCGGACCGGTCCGGAAGGTACAGGGGGTGATATTGGCTGGGTGGAAGTCTCTTTTCTCGTATGCTGCTGGGCTGATGTTGTTGGGCGCGCCGGCGCTGGGGTACGGTCTCGGCGAGCCGCGCTACGTGTCAACCAAACCTGAGATCGGGGCGTTCGCACTCGCGGACCGCCAATCCGCGATTCCGCTCCTGGTCAGCACAGGCGACTGGCCGGGTGTCGAACGCGCCGCCCGCGACCTCAGCGGCGACATCTGCCGTGTGACCGGCATGCAGCCCGCACTGCTCCACGCTGTCGCGGACATCCATCGCGGGGACGCTGTTTTCATCGGCACCATCGGCCATAGCCCCCTGATCGACTACCTGGTTCGGCGCCACAAACTCGACGTGAGCGGGATCACCGGCAAGTGGGAAACAGCGGTGACCGCCATCGTGAAGCACCCCATGCCTGGCGTTCGCAGGGCCTTGGTGATCGCAGGCAGCGACAAGCGCGGCACCATCTTCGCCATTTACGATCTCTCCGAGCAGATTGGTGTCTCGCCCTGGTACTGGTGGGCCGATGTGCGCGTGCCACATCAGGATGCGCTCTTCGTCGAGCCGGGCCGCCATGTGCAGCCGATCCCCGCGGTGAAGTATCGCGGCATTTTTCTCAATGACGAGGCGCCCGCCCTCACAGGATGGGTCAATGAAAAGTATGGCGGTTATAACTCGAAATTCTACGTTCATGTGTTCGAGTTGCTGTTGCGGTTGAAGGCGAACTTTCTGTGGCCGGCCATGTGGAACAGCGCCTTCGCCGCGGACGATCCGCTGAACGCCAAGCTCGCCGACGATTACGGCATCGTGATGGGCACTTCGCACGAGGAACCGATGATGCGCGCCGAGAAGGAATGGAAGCGCGCGGACGGCCCATGGAACTACGCTGAAAATCAAAACAAGATCGAAGAATTCTGGCGTGCGGGCATGGAGCGCAACAAGAACTATGAGCAGATTGTCACGCTCGGCATGCGCGGAGTGAACGACACGCCGATGTCCGCTTCGGCTGACTCCGAGTTGCTCGAAAAGATAGTCGCCGAGCAGCGCCAGATCCTGAAGGAAACGGTGAACCCCAATCTCGAAAAGGTTCCACAGGTGTGGGCGCTCTACAAAGAGGTACAGAGTTACTACGATAATGGCATGCGCGTCCCGGACGATGTTACTTTGTTATGGTCCGACGATAATTGGGGCAATCTTCGCCGCCTGCCCTCGCCCGAAGAACAAAAACGCTCCGGCGGGGCGGGCATCTATTACCACTTCGACTATGTCGGCGATCCGCGCTCTTATAAGTGGCTGAATACCAATCCCATCCCCAAAGTATGGGAGCAGATGAACCTCGCTCTGCACTACGGCGCGGACCGCATCTGGGTAGTGAACGTGGGCGACCTGAAGCCGATGGAGTTTCCCGTCGAGTTCTTTCTCACCATGGCGCGCACACCCGATCGATGGAACCAGAATAACCTTGATGAGTACACGCGCCTTTGGGCGGCCCGCGAATTTGGCCCAGGACACGGAGCAGACATTGCAACGGCAATTGAGGAGTACACGCGCTACAACGGCCGCCGCAAACCGGAACTGCTTGACTCCAGCACATTCAGCGTGACTAGCTACCATGAGGCGGATCGAGTGGAGCAGGAATGGAAGTCGCTTGCGGCGCGCGTGGATAAGCTTGCCAATGAGTTGCCCGAGGATGAGCGGACTTCATTCTTTGAGCTTGTGCAATACCCGGTGGACGCCTGCGCCAACCTCACAGAGTTATATATTACGGCGGGACGCAATGCCGTTTACGCACGCCAGGGTCGCGCCAGCGCCAACACCTACGCGAACGAAGCGCGCGCTCTGTTTGCGAAAGATGCAGCGCTCACGGACCAATACAACCACAAGATTCTCGATGGCCGTTGGGACCACATGATGGACCAGACACACATCGGCTATACGTTCTGGAACGAACCTCCGCTCAATACCATGCCCGCTGTCACGGAGGTGCAGCCCGCGGTAGCGGCAAGCATTGGTGTCTCGGTCGAAGGCGGCCTGGGCTTCCGTCCTTCGCTTGGCCAGTTCGATTCCGTTGCCCAGCAGACGCGCACGCTAACGCTATTCAACCGCGGCCTCGCGCCCGTGGAATTTCGGGTAACAACAAGCGATCCGTGGATCGTTGTGAGCCAGATGTCGGGCACAGTGAGAGCTGAAGATCTGGCTCTCGACGTGCACGTGGACTGGGCCAACGCTCCCTCCGGCTTTGCTCACGGCAGCATCACCGTTTCGCAAAAGGCGTTGCCGCCAATGATCGTCTCGTTGAACACACTGCGGCTGGCGGACGTTACGCGCGCCAACGCAGATGGATTCGTGGAGAGCGATGGCTACATCGCAATCGAATCCGCGGACGCCACCGCGCGCAGGGCGGACGCGGACGTGCGTTGGGAGGAGCTGCCGGGGTTCGGCGAGACGCGATCGGCGATGACCGTCTTCCCGGTTACGGCTGCCAGTAGCCTATCCTCTGCAGCAAGCCTTCAATATCGCATTTACCTCTACGAATCCGGCAACTTCACCTTGGCCAGCGTACTCGCTCCCACACTGAATTTCGTTCCGGGCCGTGGGCTGCGCTTTGCGGTATCGGTGGACGACGGGCCGCGCACCATCGTCGATGCACTCGAACACAATACTCAGAGCGATTGGGCACAGGCTGTCAGCGACAGTGTGAAGAAAGTCTCCATTCCGCTCACGATCGCTTCGCCTGGGTACCACATGCTGAATGTCTGGATGGTCGATCCGGGCGTGGTGCTGGAGCGAATGGTGCTATATCACGGAACCATTGTTCCCAGTTATCTTGGGCCTCCGGAGAGCTTTCATGCCTCCCCGCCAGCATCAGAAAAGACACCTGCCGATAGCGCGAGCGCTACGCGGTAAATCGTCGAAGGCTGTCGCAGTCAATATTCAGCCAACATTAAGGGGCAGCGTTTATCCTTTTCTTCGAGAAGAAGCAGAAGACAATCCTCGACTCAAGCAACCAGGATCAACGGTTGCGAGAGAGTCGCTCAAAGGAGATACTCTATGTCGCGCAAAGCGCTCATTGTTGCAACACTTGCCATTCTGATTTCGTTTACGAGCTTGGCCCATCCTCAGGATTCTGGCCCTTACAAGGTCATCAAGATCCAGCTAGTCGGCGGCGATGGTGGATTCGATTACGTGACCGCCGACCCTGACGGCCGCAATCTGTATGTCGCGCGGTCCGGGCCGGCCGGGCACATTGGAGTGTTTAACCTCGACACCCTCGCGCAGGTTGGAGACATCCCCGGCACAAGCGCACATGGCGGAGCCGTGGACACGGCGACGGGCCACGGATTTGCAACTTCAAAGCCGGTGACCATGTTCGATGCCAAGACCTTTGCGATATTGAAAAAAATTGACGTGCAGGGCAATCCGGACGGCTACCTCAACGACGCTTACAATCACCGCTTCTATGTGCTCAGCCACTCGGTTCCGAATATCACCGTTCTTGACGATAAAGACGGATCGGTTCTGGGCACCATCGACATTGGCGGCGCACCGGAGCAGGCTGCAACAGACGGCCGCGGCAAGATTTATGTTGACATCGAAGACAAGGCCGCCATCGCTGTGATCGATGCAGATGCGATGAAGATGACCGGCAAATACGACCTCTCAAGCAAAGGCGGAGGGTGCGCAGGCCTGGCGTTGGACGCAAAGAACAACATCCTATTCGCCGCGTGCCGCGACAATAAAAACATGGCCATTTTGTCGGCCGTAGATGGGCATATCATCACCGATCTGCCCATCGGCAACGGGTGCGATGGAGCGACATTCAATCCGGCGACCATGGAGGCATTCAGTTCGCAGGGCGATGGCACGCTTACCGTGATCAAGGAGAATTCGCCTACCAGTTTCTCTGTTGAACAGATTGTCCCCACGCCGGCAAGGGCGAAGGTGCTGACACTTGATACGAAGACCAACCAGATTTTGACGATCACTGCCGAATATGGACCGATGCCGGCTGCACCGGCGCAGCCAGCGGGCGCCGGTCCGCCGCAAGGCGGCCCGCCTTCCGGCGCACCACCGTGGATGCGTGGTCCTCGCGCGCCGATGATTCCAGGTTCATTTCAGATACTGGTCATCGCCAAATGAACAACTGAATTGCGCTTCTTGACTTCGGCGGTCGAATAAGCGAATTTGCTGGGCTAGAAGTATCTTCCGCAGCCCACGTCGCGGGCCGCTTCAATCAAGCTCTCCGGCCGACCGAGATCGCGCCAATAGCTTTCGTCTGCGCGGAAGGCAATGACATTCTCTCCTTCGGCGGAGAGGCGCAAATAGGCGTCGACGATCGAGAAAGCGCCTTGCTCGTCCATCTTCGCAAAAAGACGCGGAGACACGACGTGGATTCCGGAAAACGCCAGTGCCGTTGCGTGCAGCGCAGACCGAACCAATTGAGTGTGTGACTCATTGGCAGCCGCGGCGCCTTCTGCGCCACGGCCGCAGAGTTGGCCCCGCTCGTCGAAGAGAAGAAGGCGCGAACTCTCCCGATCTTGGACAGCCAGCGTGGCCAGAGCTTTCTGCTCCTCGTGGTATCGAACCATACGCCCAAGATCGATGCTGCTGATCACATCCACGTTGTGCAGGATGAACGGCTCATGCGCGCTTCGGCTCTCCTCAAGAAAGAACCACGCAGCGTTTTTCAAGCCGCCGCCTGTATCGAGCAATACATCTTCCTGGGAAATCTCGATACGGATGCCAAAGTTGTTGTTCTCCCGGAGGTAGTCGACGATCATAGCTGCGTGATGGTGTGTGTTGACGATCACTTCGCGCACGCCGAAGACGCGCAGGCGGTCGAGAGCAATCTGCAGCAGCGTGCGGCCGGCAACGGTTACAAGCGCCTTGGGGCGGTCATCGGTGAGCGGCCGTAACCGCGTCCCGAGCCCCGCAGCGAGAATCATCGCCTTCATTTGTCCATCTTCTCCAGCTCGATATGCCGGACAACTGCTTCCACTCCATTGATGGCGCGCAGATGAGTGGCTAATTGTTCGGCCAGATAGACAGAGCGGTGCTGGCCGCCAGTGCAGCCGAAGGATACCATGAGATTTTTGAAACCTCGGCTCTGATAGCTGCTCACACTTCGATCTATCAGCGACAGAACGGCGGAAAGAAACTGGTGCACGTTCTCTTGCCGATTGAGGTAGTCAATCACCGGTGCATCTTTACCGGTCAGCGTGCGGAACTCCTCTTCTCGCCCGGGGTTTGGAAGACTGCGGCCATCGAATACAAACCCGCCGCCGTTCCCGGATTCGTCGGCAGGCAACTCGCGGTGAAAGCTGAAACTGAAGATTCGAACTTTCAATGGCTCCGCGGACGATGCAAGCGCATGCAGCTTGTCAGACGCGAGCATGGCGTTGAATGCATCCATCAGCGCCGGGAGAGCGATGGGGAGCTTCACGTTATGAGCCAGCCAGCGCAGGTTTTTCAGCGCATAGGGCACACTTTGCAGAAAATGGGCCTTGCGCTCATAGAAACCGCGGAACCCATACGCGCCCAACGCCTGCATAATGCGAACGTAGACGTATGCATAATAGTGCTCCATGAAGACTTCCCGGTCGACGCTGACGTACTTGCCGAGGCAGTCGAGATAGTAGCCGAGCAGTTGCTCGCGCAACTCCGGAGGCAAGTCGGCCTTACCGTCGTAGAGCAGAGACGCGATGTCGTATTGCAGCGCGCCCTTGCGGCCGCCCTGGTAGTCCAGAAAAAACGGCTGCCCGTCGCGCAGCATGATGTTGCGCGATTGGAAATCACGATAAAGAAAGTAGTCGTGATTGGCGGCAAGAAGAAATCTCGTCAATCGGCTGAAATCGTGCTCCAGCGCTTGCTCGTTGAAGAGTATGCCGGCGAGCCGGAGAAAATAGTACTTGAAATAATTCAGATCCCAGGCGATCGATTGGCGATCGAAGCTCGCGCGCGGATAGCACACCTTGTAATTCAAATCGCAGCCTGCCTGCACCTGAAAGCGCGGCAGCATCGCCACCACCTCGCGATACGCTTCAATGGCCTGCGGAGCAATGTCGGAGCCGGCACGATTTTCGCCAAGGAACTCGAAAAGGCTTGTGTCACCAAGATCCTCTTCCAGGTAGGCGTCCTGGTTTAAATCTTGAGCGTAAATCTCCGGCACAGGTAATCCATGCCGGCGAAAATGTCTTGAAAACTCAAGGAATGCGACATTCTCTTCTCGCACGGGATACAGAATCCCGATGGCGCTGAATTTTCCGCCGGCCAGCCGCACAATGGCGCGCCCCGAGCCGCCGAGCTGCCCTTGAAGCGGACGTACTTGTTCGGCCGGCAACTGGAAATGCTGTTCGAAGAGCTTATTTAGAACGTCCATGAATGTCTTTCCGGGAATTGTTCAGGTTGCTTCACAAAGATACCTATATAAGGAATACGCGCGCAATGCGCCCTGGTCAGTTTGCCGCCACTTGGACACTGAATCGCCGCCTGGCGATACAGGCACGGCGTGATTCGATTGGTAGACTGAGGGGTCAGCGAGTCAGCCTCCAATTACGCTGAACGACACGATCGGAATGGAGAAAAGAAAAGTGACCAGTGAGACGAAGGTGTCACGTCTATTCCCCGCGAGCCCCGAGCCGACAATCATGGCCAGCAGCAGGTTGCGCAAGATGTTGTGGCTATATGCGCCTTGAGACTGCGCAGCTATCAGTGCCCAGAAGCCGCGTTCGCTGCGATGCGCGTCTGGGATCATGGACGGGTTCTCAACATCGGCATTCATACGTTTCCGGATCAATTCGGCAGTTTCGTTGAGGTGTCGTCGATTATAGCTCCGGCTCGCCTCAATTGGGTTATACTTCCGATTCGTCGGGTAGCGGGCAGACCTTATTCACTATGAGAACGCACCTCAAGAGCTGTCTCGCAAAAAATATGCAAGAGCGATTGCCAGGCACGTTCTTCAAATGGGCCCAATTCTCTTTGCAGTCGAGGGTATGCAAGCATGGAAACCATTGTTGCGCTCATCGGCGGATGCCTGTTAGGGATCCCCGTCATTGCCATCATCGCCCTGGTTCGAAGCGGGAACACTCGCAGGATGCTCGATGAGCTCTCGCAGGATTATCGTGAAAAGCTTGTTGATTTGAACGGGGAAATCGCCAGCCTGCACCGCGAACTCAATGAGGTCTCCCAGCGAGCAGACCGCGCGATTGCTGCTTCTTCGCCCGCGCTGCCCACCGTGGCTGAAGCATCCATACATGAATACCAATCCTGCGTGAACTGCGCAGCAAGGGCGCGGTCGGCGTGGTGGTTGCCGTAAACGGGCAAGTGCTATGGGCCGATGTGTTCGCCAGCACCGAGTTGCTCTCAAAATACCGGCCGAAGCTGATGCGGAGCTATGTGGCGGAAGCGATGACCTCCGGCGATTCAGGCGGCTCAGCGGAAATCCGCGATGCGCAACTCTATATGGATAATCTCGGTGGCGGGCGTGAGATTGTGGAGACCGAGCCGAATGTGTATCGCCGCACCGATGTTACCGGCAATGGATATCGCGTGTTCGAGTTGATATCGCTGCTGCCCGAGACCGGCTTTGTGGTGCACATAACGAAGATGAGGCAGTGACGATGGGGTCATTTTTGCGGCGGAGCCTTGGCTTTCGCTGTTACAGCTGGGTGAAAGAGTGGGACACGCGTTCTACGGGAAGTCGACGTCGAGCGCGTAGATATCCCGCCCGCTGACGTCGCGCACGAACATCTGCGATCCATCGGGAGCCGTGTCGGTCCAGGGACCGAGCGTCCCGTCGAACTGGCTCAAACCCTTCAGGTTGAAGATATCCTCGGGACGGGGATCGCCAACCTTCGCGCGCCGAACGTTCGAAATACGATTGAAGCTGGAGTCTTCAACATACTGCACATGACGGCTGTCAGCCGTCCAGGCCAGGTACCCCATGTCCTGATCTGTGAGCCATTCGGACCACTTCTGCGCATGAAAATCATAGAGGAAGAGCTTCTTGGGATGGAGTTCAAATGAGAGTGCCGCGATGTAACGGCCATCGGGCGACCAGCGCGGACTAAACATGCCGCTGGAGCCGGGAATCGTGGAAACCTGACGCGTGTTCATATTGACAACTTTGATTTCCGATTTTCCAGAGCTGAACTCTGCTCCGGTTCCGAAGGCAAGCTGAGTGCCATCCGAAGACCACGTGGGATCCAGCTCAGGAGCATCTTCCGTCAGCAGGAGCCTCGGCGACCCGCCATCCGCTGCGATCAGGAAGATCTTCCAGGGCGCGCCGACGGCGGCACGCGACATGAAGGCAATCTGTCTTCCGTCCGGAGACCACTTGGGCAGCAGAGCCATGGCGTCTGCTGAAGACGTGGTCAGTTGCAATTTCTCGCTTCCATCCACACGGCTACGCCACAGTTGATAACCGGGAATTGTAACGTAGGCGATCCACTTGCCGTCCCGCGAGAAGGAGATATTCGTGGCTGAAATACCGCCGAGAAACGGAGTGAACTGCCGGGAGGCGGAGTCGTAATGGACGAGTTCTACACGTTGGTGCCATCCAAGCACAAATATCTTCTTGCCGTCCACCGAGACTGCGGGTGAATCGAACCGCAACAGTCCGAAGGTCAGCCGAATCGGCGTGTCGGATGGTTTCGAAAAGAGACCTCGGGGCTCCCG